>Ga0105046_10016729_pt1 | contig 11251 bp, 9 predicted proteins | sample MAT03_FD_78385 | JGI IMG/M metagenome (GOLD analysis project Ga0105046, IMG submission 78385) | Freshwater microbial communities from Lake Fryxell liftoff mats and glacier meltwater in Antarctica - MAT-03 (megahit assembly) | ecosystem: Environmental > Aquatic > Freshwater > Ice > Liftoff...
CAAAGCCGGCAAGACTGCGTGCGCCGCGATGGCCGGCAATGCCAAGGACATTTGCATGGAAGAGGCCAAGGGCAAGGAGAGGGTCGCCCGCGCCGAACTCGAGCACAGCTTCACCGGCAAGGCTGCCGACGGCACCAAGGTCTTGGTTGCACGGGCCGAGTCGACTTACGCGATCGCCAAGGAAAGATGCGACGACCAGGCCGGCAACGCCAAGGACGTCTGCCTGAGGGAAGCGAAGGCCGCAGAAACGAGGGGTCTTGCTGAAGCCAAGCTCGGCAAGCAGGTCGGCGAAGCGCGCAAGGATGCCGCTCAGGACATCAACGACGCCAACTACAGGGTCGCGATCGAGAAGTGCGACGCACTGTCCGGCGACCCGAAGACTTCGTGTGTCGCTTCGGCGAAGGTGAAGTTCGGCAAGAACTGAGCTGGATGTGCGGCGGCACCCATGCTGGGGTGCCGCCAATCGTCGAGGAACCTGCGCCCGCCGCCACGCGGCGGGCGCAGACCGACAAGGCGCTGGAAAGCGAGCGCGAATGCCGCTTCAACGTAGTCGACGTCCTGTGCAATGACTTCTTCACTGTCGCCTGGGGGTGTGCAAGCGCCAGGGTCGCGCCCATACTGCGCGCCAGCCGCAACCCCCTTCACTCGCGGCCACAGGAGACAGCCTCATGCCCATCACCGCATCCGTTGGCCTGGCAGGCCGCAACGACCTGGCCGATGTCGCCGTTGTGCAGATCCTGCTGAATGCCAATCTGTACCGCCTGCCGGGCGCCCGGCCCGCACCCCTGGACACGGACGGCCGCATCGGCCGAAAGACCCTGGACGCGCTGGCGGCCTTCGAGACCGGCGTCATGGGCCTGCCCGAGTCTGATCGCATCATGGCCCCGGGTGACGCCACCATCCAGGCGCTGCTCAAGGGCCTGCCCGAGGGGGCGACGAAGGAGAAGCTCGCCGTCGTGCTGCCGCGCGCTGCCAAAAGCCGCATCGACCTGTACTTCGAACCGCTGAAGATGACGATGGTCAAGTACGGCATCACCACGCCCTTGCAGATGGCGCACTTCATCGCCCAGGTGGGACATGAGTCGGGCTCGCTGCTATACAACGAAGAGATCGCCAGCGGTGCCGCCTATGAAGGTCGCACCGACCTGGGCAATACCCAGCCCGGCGACGGCGTGCGCTTCAAGGGCCGCGGGCTCATCCAGCTGACCGGCCGGGCCAACTACATCGGTTTTAGCAAGTACACGGGCGTGGACTACGTCAGCAACCCCAAACCGGTGGGTGACGACCCAATGCTCTCCGCCGAGGCAGCCGGCTGGTTCTGGGTCGACCGCAAACTGCCGGCCCTGGCCGAACGCGATGATGTGCGCGCCGTGACCAAGCGCATCAACGGCGGCTTCAACGGCCTGGACGACCGCATGCAGAACCTCTTCCGCGCCAAGGCAGTACTGGGGCTTTGAAGGCGCTGGCTGCCGCCTTGGCGCTGGCGGGGCTGGGGCTGGGGCTGGGGCTGGGGTTGGCCGGCTGTCGAGAAGCGCCGCCCTCTGGTTCCGTCGTGGCTGCCCTCGCGCCGGCCGCCGCGCCATCGGCGGCACCGGCCACTGCAACAGCATCACCTGGCTCTGTTTCGACGGCCCGTCAACCATACCAGCTGGTGCAGGACCTGCCAGGTCTGAAACCGGGCGATGCGCCCCTTCGCGCGACGCTGTACGCGGCCCAAGCGCCTGGCGATACTGGCGTGCTGGCGGTGCAGGTCATTGAACTGCAGCGCGGCGGCCAGCCACTGCAGCGCATCGAGGGGCTGGACACACAGACGCCGGCCAGCCTGGCGCCAATCGAAGCGCTGGACATGAACTTCGACGGCATGGTCGACTTGCGACTGGTCGAATTGCGCCCGGCCGGCCCGAACACGCCCTACCTCAATTGGCTATGGGACAACACGCGCCAGCGCTTCGTACCCAGCCCTGCACTGGATAAGCTGAGCGCGCCGCGTTTCGACGTCCGGCGCCGGCAGGTTGTGTCTGATTGGCGCGATGGGCCCACGCGCCATGGCACCGATACCTACACCTGGCGCGGTGGCAGTTTGCTGCCTGTGCAGCGCCAAGAGCGCCTTTACAGCGCGCCGGGCCGCTACACGCTCAAAACCTACACCTGGAGCGACGGCGGTTGGCGTCTGCAACGTAGCCAACCCGGCCGCGACGAATGAGCCCGCCCAGTCTTCACGCCACGCGCCCGAACCACCATCAAGACAGCCCAGTCGCTGTGGCCGCCAACTGGCCCGCGCGCCCGACAGAAGTTGTTCACTGTGCTGTCGGCCTGCTGAGTTGCCTTGGCTTTATGGGCGTACGTGCGCATGAACACCTCGCGACCGATTGAGAAGAAGCGCAAGCCATCAACATGCCATTACCGTTGAAGTCGATTTGGAGAAAGCGAGTCCATCCTCACGCATCTGGACTTGCAGGCGCAGGCGCCACCGCAAGTGCTGGCGCGAGCCCACGTGCAACGCACAGCCTGATGGCGGCCCGACAACCCGGGCTGCGGCGACTGGCTGCGCCTGAAACGGGTAGCCCCCTTTGGGCGAAAGCGGATCGCAAGGGTCTACTTGAAGCCGATCGTGTTTCAAGACCAGGCTGCGAGCCCGACGCGGCTCAGCGTGCAGCAGGTGACCTCGACAACCTTGCGTCGGGCCACCATGCCGGGTCGATGCGCAGGCGGGTGCGCGCACGCGCCGACGAATGAGAGATCATGGCATCTGAAACTCCTGTTCGCGGACCACGCGCCGCGCCCGGAAACCTAGTTGAGCATCCCGGATACGTCTTCGCCAAGCAGCCGCAGCGTCCAACCGCACGCCGGCCGATCGCAGGGTCAACTGGCTGCCAGGTCGGTCCGGGCATCGTGCCGTTCGCGCGCGGCCTGATCGCCACCGCACCGGACCGCGTGGTCTGGGGCTCTGACTGGCCGCAACCCCCCAGCGCGCGCGAGACGATGCCCCGCTATGGCGACCTCGCCGACATGCTGGCAGAGTAGGCGCCTGGCGCCGAGGCGCAGGGTCCTGGTCGACAAACCACGCCGTCTCTACGGATTCGACTGACGCTGGAACAGGGAAAGGGGAGCACCGATGACCGCAGGGATCGACGCGCTGGCGCAACTGGTCGCGCACACACGATGGGAAGACCTCCCGCCGGCAATCCAGCGCAATGCCCGGCTGGTGTTGCTCGACACGCTCGGCGTGATCCTCGGCGGCTCCGAGCAGCCCGAGGTGGGGCGGTTGCGTGCGCAGTTCGCCGACAGCGCCGGGCGCGGGGCGACGGTGTTCGCGCGCGGCTGGCCGGCCACCGACCCCGGGCGCGCCGCCTTCCTCAATGGGGTGGCCGGCCGCTCGATCGAGATGACCGAGACGCATGAGGTCGTGTCCTGCCAGGCAGCGATCCAGATGGTGCCCGGTGCGCTGGCGGTCGCCCAGGCGCAGCGCTGCAGCGGGCGCGACCTGCTGACTGCGCTGGTGGTCGGCTACGACGTGGCGATCCGCATCGGCGCGGCGACCCGGCGGCGACCGCTCGCGCATCCACTCGGCCAGGCCGGCATGATCGGTTCAATCGCCGCCGGCGCCCGGTTGCGCGGGCTCGGCGCCGCTGCCACCAGCACCGCGATGCGTATCGGCGGCAACCTGATGGTGACTGCCGGCTACGGCAACGTGGTGGCCGGCGCCACCACCATCAATGCCTCGGGCGGCATGGCGGCGATGGCAGCGGTGCTGGCGCCGCAGCTGGCCGCCGCAGGCTTCACCGCGCAGGACGACGCGATCGAGCAGACGATGGTGCACCTCTTGAGCGAAGGATTCGATCCGGCGCGGGTGTTCGACGAACTCGGCCGGCGCTGGGAGATCGGCAACATCCTGTTTCGCCTTCGCGCCTGCTGCAACCCGATCTATCCGGCACTGGACGCGCTGGAGAACGCGCTGGCCGTGTTGCGCCCCCGCCCCGAGGACATCGAGCGCATCGACGTGCTCACCTATGAATTCGCTGCTGGGCTGGGTGTACGCAACCCGCCGAACCATTTCGGTGCCCGCTATTCGCTGCCGCATGCTGCAGCGGCGCTAGTGGTCAATGGCCACCTCGAGTACCCGTCGTTCACCGAGGCCGCAGTGCACCACCCGGTGATCGCGGCGCTGCGTCAGCGGGTGAGCGTGGCCGAAGACCCAGCCATGTCGGCGCAGGTGCCTCGGCTGAAGCCTGCGCAGGTCACGCTGGTGTTGAAGGACGGCCGGCAGGACGTGCAGCAGGTCGACGACGATCGGCGCGCGGGCAAGGCGTTCGACGAAGCCGAGGTTCGGAAGAAGTTCCGCGGGCTGGCCGGACTGCTGCTCACTGCCGAGGGGGTGGTCGAGGTGGAATCGGCGGTCGACCGCTGCGAGCAGTGGCCTACGCTCGATCCGTTGCTGGATGCGCTGCGCGAGGGCGCGTGCGGCTGACCGGTGCGGTCAAGTGCGGCGCGGCGGCGGCGGCGAGAATGCTCGACCGAATGCACCAGAGTCAAGAGCCCGGCGCTCACGAAACCGACCACGAGCACCGTGGTCACCGACGAGGACTGGATCACGGCCGTCACGATGCACAAGCCGCGCAGCAGTTTGTGCCGAAGTGCCACGTCTCGGCATCGTCACGCCCGATCCACCGCGCCCCATGCGTTTGGTACGGAGTTTGCTAATGCCCATCGGTCCTTCCATATCCGAAAGCAGTCCATGCTGGCATACCGGGCAGCCCTCGCGATCGTTGCGGTCGTTTTCGCAGCGCCTCAATCGCAAACCCAGGCACAGACCGCCGATGCGGGCGGCCACAGCAACTATCCCGGGAAGCCGCTGCGCATGATCGTTCCCAACCCGGCCGGCGGTGGCGCCGACATCCTCGGACGACTGGTCAGCCAGCACCTCGGCGAACGTCTGCGCCAGCCGATCGTCGTCGAGAATCGGCCGGGCGCCGGCGGCACCATCGGGATGGCAGCGCTGGCCAAGTCTCCTGCCGACGGCTATACCCTTGGCATGGGCGTGACCGCAACGCTCGCGATCGCGCCCACCCTGTACGGCAAGATCGGCTATGACGTCGAGAAGGACATCGAGCCGGTCGCACTGATGGCCAGCCTGCCACTGATCCTGGCAGTGCATCCGTCGCTGCCGGTCAAGTCGCTCGGCGAACTGCTGCAGCTCGCTCGGCAGCGTCCGGGCCAGATCGCCTATTCCTCGGCAGGAAACGGCACGCCGCCGCATCTCGCGGCCGAACTGTTCAAGACCCAGGCCAAGGTCGACTTCCTGCATGTACCGTTCAAGGGCGCAGCGCCCGCGGTCGGGGCGCTGGTTGGCGGCGAGGTGTCCCTGATGTTCGCTAACGCCCTTCCCGCACAGCCTCATATCCGGGCTGGCCGCCTGCGCGCACTGGCCGTCACCTCGAGTCAGCGTTCCAGCGTATTTCCGGACCTTCCTTCGGTGGCAGAAGCCGGGCTGCGCGGCTACAGCGCAGTCCAGTGGTACGGCGTAGTCGCCCCGGTGGGTACGCCAAAGCAGATCGTCGGCCGCCTGAACCAGGAGATCAACGCAGTACTGAAGATTCGCGAAGTGAGCGCATTGCTGCTGGCCGAGGGCGCAGACATCACCAACGGCACGCCGGAGCAGTTCCGCGCCTTCATTCGCGAGGAGGGTTTGCGCTGGGGCAGCGCAGTACGGCAGTCGGGCGCACGCATCGACTGATCGTCAGCCCTTGACCGCCGTGTAAATCGCCCGCGCGCGCTGTCGTTGGAGCGTGCCGCCGAACGAGAGAAATTCGCGGTTGAAATTCCTGTCCGCCCGGACAGATGTCAGCCTCGAGCTTGCTGCAGTTGCTGGACTCACCCTGACCGTGGCGTGGCTGCAGCTCGGCCTGGCCGCTGCGAAAGGGCACATGACTGAGCTCGAGGCCGGTCCTCTGCTGCAGCACGACCGCATTGAGATGCTGCAGTGACCCGATGCTGGAAGAGGCACAGGTCAGATCGATTGAAAACGGCACTCAGTCGTTGACCTGGATCTTTGCCTCGCGCACCAACCGACTCCAGCGTGCGAGTTCGGCCTTGATGTGGGCGGCAAACGCCGCTGGCGTACTGCCGACCGGTGTGGCGCCATCTTCCAGCAGCTGGGCACGCATCTGCGGCGACTGCACGATGCGCCGAAGCTCGGTCGACAACCGGTCGATCACCGGCTCGGGTGTCCCCGCAGGCACCGCCACGCCATACCAGGACGCGGTCTCGTAGCCAACGATGCCCGATTCGGCGATCGTCGGCAGGTTAGGGGTCACCGGCGAGCGGGTCGCGCCGGTGGTGGCCAGGGCGCGCAGCCTGCCCGCGGTCACCTGCGGCAGGATCGCCACCGCGCTGCTGAACATCAACTCGACGCGTCCGCCGAGCAGGTCGGTCAGCGCCGGCGCGAGTCCCTTGTAGGGCACATGCTCGATCTTGATCTGCGCGAGTGCAGCGAACAGTTCGGCTGCCATGTGCGACGAACTGCCGCGCCCGTTCGAGGCGTAGTTGAGCGTCCCCGGGCGGGCGCGGGCCAGTGCAATCAACTCCTTCACCGACTTCACCGGCAGCGAAGGGTGAACTACCAGCACCAGCGGTGCGGTGGCCAGCAGGCTGACCGGGGCGAAGTCGCGCACCGGGTCATAGGGCAGCTTGCCGAGCGCGGGGTTGATGCCATGCGAGGCCACTCCGGCAAGAAACAGCGTGTAGCCATCGGCGGGCGCGCGCGCCGCCAGATCCGCGCCGATGGTGCTGCCTGCGCCCGGCCGGTTGTCGATGACCACTTGTTGTCCGATCGCCTCGGCCAGTCGTTGCCCGACCGCACGCGCGACCGTGTCGTTGCCGCCCCCGGGCGGGAACGGCACGATGAAGCGCAGCGATTTCGCCGGCCAGGCCTGTGCGGTGGCCGGGGCGCTCCAGAGCACCGAGCTCCCGGCCAGGGCGGTCAGGCAGGCGGCGAGCATGATGAACGGCCCCGCCCTGGGCGGCGCGCCCGCAAGCGCGATGCTTCGGCCCAAAGCCGGGAAGCAGGCGGTCTTGACACCATCGGTACACGCAGGGCCGACCAGCGCGCAACACGCGGGCAGGTAAGTCTCCAGCGGGCAAGCCACCGGGTGGAGGTCAGGGCAATCGTGGGAACAAGGACGCATCGAAACGATTCGTGGCGCGGGGCTGGGGTGCACGCTAGGATACCGCGTTGGCCGAGCGCGACAAATTGCGTGACTCACCTGCATGACTCACCTGCGTGACTCACCTGTTAGATTGACCTCCATGACTGACGCCTTGATCGACCTGCGCAGCGACACGGTGACCCGGCCGACCGACCCGATGCTGGCCGCGATGGCGCACGCCAGCCAGGGCGACGACTCGCGCGACGGTGACCCGACGGTGCAGCAACTGGAAGCACTGGCGGCCGAACGCTGCGGCAAGGAAGCCGGCCTGTTCCTGCCCAGCGGCACCATGGCCAATCTGGTGGCGATCCTGGCGCATACCGGACGCGCTGGCGAAGTGCTGATGGAAGCCACCTCACATACCCTCACTTCGGAGCTCGGCGGTATCGGGGCGATCGCCGGCCTGTTCTATCGTCCGTTGCCCGGCCATCGCGGCGCGCCGGATTTCGACGCGCTGCGCGCCGCGATCCGCCGTCCCGGGATCAGCCGCAACAAAGTGGGCAGCGCGCTGATCCAGCTCGAGACCACGCACAACCAGGCCGGTGGGGCGGTGCTGCCGTTGTCGCTGATGGCGGCGGTCTGGGATCTTTCGCAGAAGCACAACGTCCCGGTGCATGTGGACGGCGCCCGGCTGTTCAATGCTGCGACAGCCCTTGGCGTTGGCGTGGATGTGATCGGCCAGTATGCCGACTCGGTCAACTTCTGTATCTCCAAGGGTCTGTCGGCGCCGATCGGCTCGCTGCTCTGCGGGTCGAGCGGGTTCATCGAGATCGCCCGTGGCTACCGACGCATGGTCGGCGGCAACCTGCGCCAGGCCGGCCCGCTCGCTGCCGCTGGCATCGTCGCCATCGAAACCATGGCGGCGCGGCTAGGCGAGGACCACGCCACGGCGAAGCGGCTCGCCGTCGGTCTGGCGAAACTGGACCCGCGGCTGGTCGACCCTGCGGCGATCGAAACCAACATCGTGCGGGTCGACCTGTCCGGCAGCCCGCTCGACGCCGAGGCATGGGAACACGGGCTGGCCGAGCGCGGCGTACGGGTCGGCGCCTACGGGGCAGAAAAGCAGCTCCGGCTCGTCACGCACCGGCATGTGGACGCTGCAGCAATCGACCGGGTTCTGCAGGCGGTGCGTGAAATGCTGCCCGAGGCGCGCTGAAGCCCCTAGGCGGGGACACAGCCGATGCGGGGTCTATCCCCTGGCTGCCCCCGCCGCGGCTAGAGAATCCGTCCGAACCAGAGCATCGACAGCATGGCTGCGACCACCATCGCCAGGGCGCCGACAGCCACGAACAGCGAGGTGATCTCGGTCAGGTGCTGTTTCTCGAAGGTCAGCTGCCGGGACAGCCCCCGGTAGATCTCGTTGAGTTCCTTGGTATTTGCTGCGCGGAAATAGTCGCCATCGGTGGTTTCGGCGATCTTCCTCAGCGCCTGCTCGTCCAGCCGTACCCGCATCGACCAGCCGTCGGCGGACAGGGTGATCCCTTCGGTCGTGCCCATGCCGACGGTGAAGATACGTACCCCGCGCTCGGCGGCCAGCGCGACCACCTTGTCGACCTCGGGACCAGTGTTGCTCTGTCCGTCCGACAGCAGAACGATCGCCGCCTGACTGTTCGATCCCGGCGGTACCGGCTTGAAGGTTTCGGCCGCCGCCTTGCGTGCAGCATTCGGCACCGCCGGGGTGGCCGACTGGCCGTTCATGATGGCGTCGGTGTCGATGCCGGAATGGGGCATCAGCGTCACCAGGGAGATCAGCAGGCCGCTGCCAATGGCCGTGCCACGCTGCAGCTGGATACGGTCCAGCGCCTGCACCAATTCTTCCCGGTTGCGGGTCGGGGACTGGGTCACGGCAGCGGTGCCGGCGATCGCCACGATGCCGATCTTCACATGGTCCGGCTGGTCTTCGATGAATGCTTTTGCTGCAGTCTGTGCTGCAGCAATCCGGTTCGGTTTGAGATCGGTGGCGCGCATGCTGCCCGAAACATCCATCGCCAGGATCACCGATTCCAGCCGGGTCGGCAGCGGAATCACCGCCTGCGGCCGGCCGAGGGCCAGTATCAGCGCGACGAACGCAAGCAGCCATAGCAGGCGTGGGATGCGCTCCCGCCGACGGGTGGTCGCAGCACTGGTCCGCTGACCGTCGACTTCGACGAACTCGAGTTGCGACCAACGCTGAGCGCGCCTTTGACGCCGGGTGGTCAACCAGATGTAAGCGAGCGCTAACACCGGGATCAGACCGAGCAACCAGAGCATGCGCGGCCACTGCCAGGAGATCCAGGTCGCCCAACTTTGTCCGCCCAAAATGGTGGGCAGTGAGGACTGCAGTGAACTCCACAGCTGGGACAGCTCGTTCATGCGGCGCGGTCGATCAACGGCTGCCGGCGGCAGCGAACCGCGCCCGGCGGACCGCGCTGCCAGCCGCGAGGTGGCTGCGTCGCTTGCGTGCGTCGACGAAGCGCAGCAGAGCGGCATCCAACGGCTCGCCGGTGGTCAGTTCCAGACAGTCGATACCGAGTCTGGACAGCGCTTCGCGCAGCACCGTCTCCCGCGCCTGAGCCGCCGCAGCAAACCGTTGCCGGAAGCCTTTGTCATGGGTATCGACGAACAATTGCTCGCCGCTCTCGGCATCCTGCATCACCACCAGCCCGAGGTCGGGCAAGTCCATCTCCAGCGGGTCGAACAAGCGCACCGCAACCACTTCATGGCGTCTGGCCAGCAGGTCGAGCGCGCCCGCCCATTCGCTGGTGCTGATGAAGTCCGACACCACGAACACGACCGAGCGGCGTGGAATCGCCTGCTGAGCATGGCGCAGCAACTGCCCAAGATCGGTAGCGTTGCCCGCGACCGAGGCGGTGCCCGGACCGACCTGCGAGATCCCGTGCAACAGGTGCAGCAGGTGGCGCCGGCCACTGCGTGCCGGAATCACCCGGGTCAGCTCGGTCCGGTCGAGCGCCCCCCGGTAAAGAAATCCACCCACCCGATTGCCATATCGGGTCAGCAACCGCGCTATGACAGCAGTGAACTCCGCCGAGAGTACGCGCTTACGTACACCTGCTGAACCGAAGTCGATCGAGCCGGACAGATCGAGCAGGAACCAGGCATCGATCTGCCGGTCTTCCTGAAACTCGCGCACATACGGCACCTGCATTCGTGCGGTGACGTTCCAGTCGATATGGCGCACATCGTCCTGCGGGTGGTACTCGCGCAGGTCTGCAAGGTCCATCCCGAACCCGCGGAACAGGGTGCGATAGTCGCCCTGCAGCAAGCCGTCCAGGCGGCGGATGACCGTCCACTCCAACCGGCGCAGCAAACGCTCCGGGTCCAGCGTCAGCGCTTCCCCGTCCGACGACCGGGCACCGCCCGGACCGGCAACGCCGGACATCGACCCGCGCCCCCTTATCGTACTGGGGTCAGGGTCGACCTTCCCCGGCGCCGGTGCGCCTCTAATTCGCCGAAGCCAGTTGAACATGGCTTGCCAGCGGCTTGTCGGGCGCAGCAATCGTCTTCAGTATCTGCAGCACGATCGCGTCGGCGGTGACCCCGTCCGACAGCGCTTCATAAGACAGCGTGAGCCGGTGACGCAGCACATCCGGGACGATGTCCATAACATCCTCGGGCAGCACATAGTCGCGCCCGCGCATGAACGCCAGCGCCCGTCCGCCCTCGATCAGATTGATCGTCGCCCGCGGGCTGGCCCCGAAGGTGATGTAGCGCGCCACATCCGGCAGGCCGTAACGGTCGGGCCAGCGGGTCGCAGCGACCAGCTTTACCGCATATGAAATGATGCCCGGGTCGACATAGCTCTTGCGGCATTGCGCCTGCAGTGCCATCAACTGCTCGGTCGATGCGACCGCGGACACCGCCACGGCCGGACCGGTCACCCGCTCGGCGATGACGAACTCTTCTTCCTCGCTCGGATAGTCGACCAGCACCTTCATCATGAACCGGTCGACCTGGGCCTCGGGCAGAGGATAGGTGCCCTCGGTCTCGATCGGGTTCTGGGTCGCCATCACCAGGAACGGCTGCGGCACCTTGTGCGACTCACCGGC
>Ga0105046_10016732_pt1 | contig 11249 bp, 8 predicted proteins | sample MAT03_FD_78385 | JGI IMG/M metagenome (GOLD analysis project Ga0105046, IMG submission 78385) | Freshwater microbial communities from Lake Fryxell liftoff mats and glacier meltwater in Antarctica - MAT-03 (megahit assembly) | ecosystem: Environmental > Aquatic > Freshwater > Ice > Liftoff...
AAACTTTAGCAATCTTTCCTTATTTTTTGCGGGCACGGGCTCGTTCACGATACCTTTAGGGGCTAAAAGTGGAGGGAGTATTTTGCATCTGAGCGAATGTGATCTGGCCTGGAAGTTCAAGGCTAGTGGTTGGGAAGGCAACTTCTGCGCCGTTCTTGTTGAGGATGTCCATCACTTTAAAAAGAATATTCTCTTTAACGGTAAAAAAGTTTGCTGTAGACGTTTTTGTCGTGTAAGCAGAGATATGTATATCTAGAGATGAAGAGCCGAAAGCGGAAAAATGGGCCATTGCGGGAAGGTTCTGATCAATATCGGCATCGGTATGAAGCATTTCTCGAAGTTCATTGATGATGGTTTTCAATGCAGGCATATCACTGTAGCGAATACCTATTAGTTCCTTGATCCTGCGGTGACTCATGCGTGAAGTGTTGACAACCACGATTTTCGTGAAAATCGAATTAGGAACATAGATAGGGCATTTTTCAAGAGTGCGTATTTTTGTTCTATACCAACCGATTTCTTCAACATGCCCTTCGATATTGCGTTCTGGAAGGGTAATCTGATCGCCTATGTTAAATGGGCGAGTTAGATAAATCATAAAACCACCGAAGAAGCTTGAAATAACTTCTTGTGAAGCAAAGGCAAGGGCAAGTCCGCTAATACCTCCGAAGGCGATGAGAGCTGTAAGACTGCTGCCTGAAGCTTGAAGTAAGAGTGCTATGCATAAAGTAGCTATGCCAACAGTAACCATTTTGTCGATCAGATCAATCTGCGGGGCATCAAGATTATGTTGTTTTGCACGTGTGGCGATGCCTTTAACGATATTGCTTTTTAAACGAAGCAAGAACCATGTTAATGCTAAAACGAAGGCGATTGAAAGATACATGTGATTGATCGGCACGCTACTCTCTGGAGATATTTGCAAAATAAGCATTTCTAAGGAATGGGTGAATATCACAAATCCAACATAACAGGTTAAAGGGGGATACACAGCTCTAACAACACTAACCATACCGCTTTGTCCGCGTTTTTGGAAATATGTTTCCAGGCGATTACGAAAACGTTTGAATAAAAAATAATAACACAATCCTGCGGTTATCAATAGTGCTATAACGAAATAGCCACTATATGGTCCTTGAAGAATTGAATTTATGAATTGTGTAATACCAGTGAACATTAAATTCCTAGAGCGGTTTATAAATTAGAGGTCATCAACCCAACCCGTTAGGGTGATGTCTTCAGTTTTTGATTGTGATTTTGGTGCTTTTTCCAAAGCTTTTGCAAGAAGCTCAATGCCGCGAGCGATGACCATGCAACCCTTTTCAAGGCGGTCAATACTAAATCTTTCATTAGGGGAGTGGATAGCATCATCGGTAAGGCCAACGCCGAGTAAAATCATTTCAGCTTTGGATGTATTTGCAAGTGCTGCAGCTATAGGGATAGATGCGCCTTCATAGATAAATACACATTCCTTTTGATATACTTCTCGGAAGCTTTCAGCGAATGCATTTGTGATCACCGAATCTATTGGCGTTCGTACAGCGGGCCCAGAGCCTGGAGATACTGTCACTGATACATCTATGCCAGGGGGGGCAAGACCTTTTAAATAAGTGGCAATAAGGGTTCCAATTTGCTTTGGCACTTGATTTGGCACTAGCCGACACGAGAGCTTTGCGGAAGCTTTTGCCGGAATAACCGTTTTGAATCCATTGCCAGTATACCCGCCAGAAATGCCATTTATCTCTAGAGCAGGCCGCAGCCAGTTCCTTTCTAGCGGAGGCAATTGCCGCTCGCCGCCAGTTGCTGGACTACCAAATGTGGCAGCATAGAGATCTTCATCAAATGCAAACGAGAGTTTTGCTTTTTCAGATTGGGACAGGTTTTCGACGTTCTCATAAAAGCCAGGTATGGTTATTTTCCCTGTGTCATCACGAGTTTTTGCTAATATCTCAACAAGGGCATGTATAGGGTTGTAGCAAAGACCTCCGTGCGAGCCTGAATGCAAATCGATTTTTGGCCCCGACACCTCTACCACCATGGTCAAGATGCCTCTTATGCCGAGTGTAAGTGAGGGCTCTGTAGCTGATTTAATGCCTAGATCAACGATTGCCACATAATCGGCTTTTAGTTCCGGTTCTTTTTGAGATAGCAATTTGAACAAGCCTGCGCTTCCACATTCCTCTTCGCCTTCAATGCATAATTTTATGTTGATTGGCAAAGAGCCGTGCTGTTCTTTCAAGATTTTTAGTGCTTGCAGTACATAGAAGCATTGTCCTTTATTGTCTTGAGCCCCTCTGGCATAGATGGCTCCATCTCTTTCGGTCGGCTGGAATGGTGGTGTTATCCACAGATCTAGCGGATCTACTGGCTGCACATCGTAATGGTTATAAATCAGTAGCACAGGCGCTGAGGGCAAAGCGTCAGGGGAAGAGGCAAAAATTACAGGATGGTGACCTTCAGACTCCCATATTTCCACCTTGAAACCCATGTCGGAAATATAGTCCTGAAGCCACAAAGAGCAATCCTTTACGTCATCCTTAAAAGCTGAGTCTGCGCTTATGGATGAGAATTTTAGAAATGTCTTCAATTCTTCCAGTGCCGCTTCTCTATGTGTATGATAGAGCTTTTGCAGGGCTGTCAATTGGGGTGTGTCTGAATCGTTCATGAGTTATCTCTGATGAAATGTCAAATAAGGCGCCTGGCTATTTTCTTTTTGTAGAAGAAAGGCGTGCGTATGGCCATTATACTTGCCGTAGCCGACGATGTCACCCCAATTGTTAATGCTTGTAGCTTCAAGGAGTTTCCACCCGTTAAGCTCTTGAGCGCGTACAGCTTGGCTTAGTTTTGATGGCTTTCTGCCTGGTTCACAGATCATTGCTTCGCCATCAAGTTTCCCAACAAGGGTATGCCAATCATTCAAATTTGAGATCCTCATGCCGTCAAGGTCTAGAAGCTTAAAGCTTCCCCCTTCGAATGGCATCCATGAGTATGTATAGGTTTCATCGCTCTTATGTGAATCCTTATGTCGAACTTGATAAGTTCCGTATACAGTGCCATCATCAGCGATAAGCAAATCTATAAGTTCTGCATTGGCATCAGGAAGGACATTAGTGCGAAAATTCTTCATAAATTGTACACCAGAATTTTGACTCCAAGAGGCTGGGGGAGTCGTTTGTTCATCTTTTTTGAAAAATCCGACCACCTGACCTGAATTGTTGATGCTTTTAGCATGGCCGTATAGGGGTTGGTTTTTGTTCTGTGGATCTTCGATTGGTTGGGTAGTATTATCGCTCTTCCAGGTAATGGGAATAAGCTTTCCTTCTACTTCGGCATTTCCGATGGCCATACGTAAGTTTGTTAAACCCACAAACTGAGTGTTTGTATATTTATCATGCTGAATTGGTTGTCTTGGTCCGTTCTTCCCGGATGTTGATGGCCATATCATCCATTCTGTGGGGTGGGATTTACGATTCAAAGAGACAAGTAAATCGCCGTTATTGGTTAAATCATGGAAATTGATCAATACATCGTGCGTATAGGGAACCCACTCGCCAAGGATTGGGTCGCGGAGAAATCCCCCTTCAGATCGATTACCAATAATTTGACCAGCGTTATTGATTATGGGTGCAAGCGTTGGTGCGTCACTGTTGCGTTGTAAGCGATTTTCAGGAACATCGCATTCACCAAGGTCAACGAGTTTGTACCTTATGCTTAAATTATTTTGAATTCTCTCATCTTTGGAAGGATTGCCAGTAACAAAATTTGGTTCCAGTAGGTTAAATAGCATCAGAAGCAGTCCAAAATGTCGAATGGATTGTAGCATAGGCCTCCAAGTCTTAAGTTTTTTGATTCGAATAATTTGATTGCAGGTTTCTGTGAGTCATTCTTACCTATAAAGGGTTTGCAAGAAATAGATGAGTCTTATCACCTCTAGTGCCAAATCCCACAATTTGCCCTTCATCATTGATATCAGTGGCTTCGATCAGCCGCCAATCTTGAATGCTGTCTTGTGGCGGAGCAGACATAAGGTCGATTGGCATAAGTTGTTCATCTCGATAGGCAGCCGTGCCATTCATGGCGCCGACGAGCCTTTTGTCGCTATTAATGGCAGAAAATCGCATGCCTTTTAAATCGAGAATCCTGATTTCATTGGTTTTTGCTGACCAAGAAAAAGCTTGGTATAGTTCGTCTGTATGGTGTGGATCTTCAAAAAATCGGTCATTGATCCAGAATGTACCAAGCATTGTGTTATCGCCTGTAAGAAGCAGATCTTCAAATTGAATTTTTCCGCCCACGGGGCAGCAAAATTGCTTCCGAAATGAAAATAGATTTGTAAGCTCTTTCCCATCCCAATAAAAGGGGAAATTCTCATGCTTGCCATGGGATTTTCCTGCTATAGCGCTACTGTTATTAAGGCTTTTGACGCGGCCTTGCAAATTTAATTGAAAGCGATGGCCCACGCGGTACAAGCCTCTTGCTTCTGTCCATATTAAAGGCATGCCATACTCAAAGGGCATGGCATCGCCAACAACGACATTAAAATCATTGATGGTAGTAAGATGGACCTTATACCCTTCTTGTTCTACTGTTTCTATTGCTATCCGAGGCGTATCCCATGATGTTCCTGTTGGCCATATAAACCATTCAACCGAATACGGACTGCTTCTGATTGATTGTAGTATGTGTTCGTTATCGTTGATGCCGTGAAGATAGATACGCGAGCCTTGCATTTTTGGAGCGTGGCGTTCGAGATTTTTTTCAAATACAAATCCACCTTTAGATTCGTTGCAGATTATTTTTCCTTTATTAGAAATTTTAGGTCCAAGCGATGTACCATCTTGCAGATGGGTTAGCATTGATTGAGGCAGATCTGTTTCTCCAAGATCGATAAGTGAATACGTAGCAACGATTGAAGGGCTCTGATGTAGCTTTATGCGGTGTGTTGTCGGGGGTGGTGCTTCCTCTACAATGGTTATAAAACCATCGGAAGTTTGGTCTAAGAATCTTTCTGATATTCCATCCCCATAGATAAATATTGGATATAGGAACACCATGCGGAGTAGTATTTTTAAAGACATATTCAGATTCCTTGCCTATTATGTGGGGTCTGCCATGTAGATGTGCATCTTTCCATTAAGGGTTCCATAACCAACGATTTGTCCTTTATCATTGATTGCAGTGCTTTCAATGAGTTGCCATGACTGCTGTTGGTCTGGATCGATTAAGTTGGCAAGTTCCACAGGTTTTTTATCCTTCTCACGGATAGCGGCTTTGCCGTTTAACGTGCCAACGATCGTATTCAAGCTGTTTACAGCTGTAATGCGCATGCCATCGATATCAATTGTTGATATTTTACCTGTCTTCGGCTCCCATTCATATGCATAGTAAGGGCGATATCTTTCGGGTTTGTTCACTTGTGAGAGGTGGCGGATCCAATATGTACCATACACGGTATCGTTTGAGCTTAAGACCATATCGGCAAATTCAATCCAACCTTTAGGCATAAGATGTGTGCGATAATTTTTTAAAATCTCAACACCGGTCAAGGGATTCCAGTAGAAGGGATATCGGTCATAAACTTCATCTGCATACCCTGCAGTGCAGCATTTACCGTTGATAGTTTTAATCGAGCCATGCAGATCTAACCCTTGAGCTTCACCCATTTTCTGAAAACCTGAATCGTTGTTCCAAACGAGTGGAGTAAGTTTATTTTCGCTTTTTTTGTAACCAGTTACCAATCCTTCGGTATTGAAACCTGTAAGTACAAAATCATTTTTGAAAGGATCGACTGTTAGGATATGCTTACGAGCACTTCCGTATCCGCCATCGCGAAAGGGCCATATCATCCACTCGACAGATTCGCGTCCTCGGTTTAGAGAGACAAGAAGATCCGCATTATCATTGATAGCGTGAAATTGTATGGTCATACCAGATATTTGTGGGATGAATTTCCATCCAGATTTTTGAAATATCTGCCCCCCAGAACTGCTATTTGAAATAGCAAAACCATTTACATTTATGTCTGGAGCAAGCGTAAGCTTCCCAGATAACCGTGATAGAAGAGATACATCAATTGAAGTTTCACCCATGTCTATTAAGTTATAGCGATATACAATCTCTGGGTGATAGTCTTTATGTTCAAGATGAGAGGTTTCAGAACCAATGAGTAGGCATTGATACATCAGTGAAAGCAATGGAAAAAAGAACATTCTCATGAAACCTCCTTAAGGACACTCTGGTATGTATGGTGTGCATGCTGTTGCGCATTTGTGTTTCAAAGCAAAGATTTGAGTGTGGCCATTCTTTTTACCATAGCCTACAATGTCGCCATAGCTGTTTATGCTTGTGGCATCGATCAGCTCCCATTCTGTTGGTACTGAAACTTTTAGTTCTGTTAAGTGTATGGGAGATCCACCCCAATCCGAAAGGGCTGCAAGGCCTTGTTGTTGACCTACAAAAGTACGTGAGGGGGAGACTGCATTGAGACGCATACCCTTGAGATCCAATTTACGCACTTCATTGGCAATAGGATCCCACGAAAAAGCTCTGAAAGTATGTATATCCTTTGTGCCATCATCGATTGTATATGTTCCGTATAGCATATTATCTTGGCCGAGAATGATATCTGCAATTGTAACTTTTCCTATAATCCGACACTCTTCAATGCTTTCTAAGCGCGATTTAAATGATTGTAAACGATAAAGCCCTTTTTGTTGATGCCATATGAATGGGATCATTTCGCCATAAGAAAATTCTTTTCCAATGACGGCTTGTTGGGAATTGACATCCAAGGCAACTCCTAGTAGATCGAATCCCAGATGATAACCTAGGTGATGAAGACCATGTTCCTTGGTCCAGATCAGTGGTCGAAGCGGTCCAGATGTCATAAAGCTTCCAACAGCTATTTTACCATTAGCAGACGCCCGAAAGAGATGATTACCTGGATTGCCATAAAAATCTTCTAAAGATTGCTTTTTTGTGACTTTGAGATGGTTAATTTCCCATAGACTAAAGACTGTATCTGTTGATGAACGCCCGAATGATAAGAGAAGATTGCTGGCGTTATCGATGCCATGGCAATGAGCTGGTATCGAGGACATTTGTGGTGAAAATGTTCTTCCATCAAGCTCTAGCACCATGCTCTGGTCACGTAAATTGTAAACGATTTGACGGCAATCGTTTATCTTCGGGCTCATGGAAATTGTGTGTTGATTTCTTGACAATGATTCCATGGGAAGGTCTGTTGGGCCAAGGTCGTAAAACTCGTAATCGAACTGCTGTGATGAGGGTATAGAAGGCTGTTGTTCAATTCGAGATGCTTGAATTTCAAGAGGCTGGATCCATAGTGGAGCCGCAATCAGCAGTAGACGCAACATAAGATGTCTCCTATCTAGTCTGAATAAAACTTCGACCTATAGGTGTGAACTCTTGCCTATAGATCGGCATCGTAGCCTGAAGGGCTAGAAAAAATCAAAGAATATTTTCAATCAAGTTGCGATTCAGCTGCAATAGCAATTTGACACAAAGGCACGAAATGGCATGGTTTAACAAAGCAAGCAGCGATTGGACACAAAGACACGAAGACGCAAAGGTTCACAAAGAGCTACAGAACAAAATGGCATGGTTTAACAAAGCAAGCAGCAATTGGGCACAAAGACACGAAGACACAAAGGTTCACAAAGAGCTACAGAAGAATCTCTGCGGTGCACTGTCGCTGTTGCTCTTTGTGAACCTTTGTGTCTTCGTGTCTTTGTGTCCAATTGCTATTTCGCTTAGCTTCGCTCTTGCCTTCATCTTTGCGCTAGGGATGACAAAGCGACTAATGGAATTCATCCGAAAAGGGTGAAGGCTGATTAATTTGCTCTCCAAAGAGGATGACTACAGGAACGCGGAATTTACGCATCAGAGAACAGCAGGAAAAGGCGCTTTTAGGTTTTTCTTTTCGCTCAATCAAAACAGGAATCATGGGGTATTGATTTTCTTCGAGAATTTGCTTGAGTGCAAACGAGTCTTTAAGTCTCTCAAAAGCTTGGGAGACATTTTCGTCGTTTATGAAAATGCAAACAGATATTCCCTTACGAAGAGTGTTTCGAATGACGCTTAGGCACATAGCACTATTTTCAAGCGGCTCAATGGAAGGTACGCTAACGATTCTGAGCAGTCGATAGAGACGAATCATCCACTTCGAGTGCTCCTGTTGCTGTTCGATGAAAAATCGCATGCGCCTTCGCTGAGCCCCTAGTATCAATAATATATCATTCCATTCGCTATGTGCGCACACATAAACCGTCGGTGCATTTGAAAGCTCTTTTGTGCCTGAAAAACTCATTTTAAAATGCAATCTCGACAAGATCATGCCCACAAAGCGGCTTAGGTAATCAAAAAATTGATATACAAGTACCGTTGTCACCAACATGGTAATAACTCCTATGATGGCAAAGCCTGTATCAGCCTTATATCCTAGGGTCTCATTGACTATAAACATCATTGCGGAGGCTAGCAGAACGCCAACAAAGCTGAAAAAATTTGTCGTAGCAACGATTTGTCCGCGATATTTGCTTGGGCTTGTAATCTGAATATAGGCATCAAGAGGAATTTGATACATGCCTCCAAAGAAGCCTATAAAGAGTACTATCGGTGGTATCAGATAGAAGCTTCCAGAAAATATGTCGAGCATGAACGAGCATATGGCAAAGCAAAAGGCTGCAATAGGCACAAGTCCAAGCTCTACGTTGGAGCCTGATATTCGTCCTGCCGTATAGCTACCAGCCCCGATACCAAAAGCTGTGAGTAGGAATAAATATCCTCCTTGATTCTCAGACAGATGCATGAATTCCATGGCAAAAGGAATAAGATTCATCTGTACATAAGCGCCAAGAAAAAGGAAAAATGCAGAGCCAAATATGGTCAGTAGCAGCGATGGGTGCTGTTTTGCTAGGGCGAGGGTTTCGGAAATTTCTTTATATATGCCAGTGTTTAGTCGTTTGGTGGATTCGGCTGGAGGTGTCTGCTCGATGCAGAGACTTGTGAGCAGGCCAATTAAAGCGACTACTACGCAAAAGCAAGCCCCAAGAGTGAAATTGCGACCAAGTAGATCTGGAAGCAAAGAAGCGAAAAATGTTCCTAGAATCATTGCTAGGAACGTGAAGAATGTCATCAGGCCATTAGCTTTTGAGATCTTATTTGTAGCGACGATTTCTGGAAGTATACTGTATTTTGAAGGCCCAAAGACTGCGCTCTGGGTCGCCATGAGGAATAGAATTGCGTAAGAGCCCATTTTGCTTTGGTAATAGAAGGCAAAAACACCGCATATCATAATGGCAAGCTCTAAGACCTTTGTGTATACAATGATGTTTCTTTTGCTGAAGCGATCTGCCATGATTCCGGACGATGTTGAGAAAAGCAAAAAAGGGAGTACAAATAGTGCTCCTGTAGTGGCAAGGATATTGTATTTTTGGTCGATCCCTTCAATGTGTATGAATAAATATACGATAAGAAGTTTGAAGACATTATCGTTTAAAGCGCCAGTGAACTGGGTGACATTCAAGTATGTGAAGGAAGAAAAACGACTGATGAAAGACTTAAGCATAAAATTCCACGTATATAGAGCCGATAACCCTTTTCATTTGCTCAAGCTTTGCTGTATAGAACATCAGGTTGAGGCAGCGAACGGGTATAATTGGCCAAGGTTTTAAAACACGTTCTTCATTATTGCAGTTTTATATTATTTTTGGCTACCCTCCAACTAGCGATTATTTAGGTACTTAGGAGATTTTTATGCATATACAGATAAAGAAGGGTCTAGACATCCCAATCAAAGGGTCTCCAGCAGGGCATTTGCTACCATATCTTGCTGGTGTTGATGGACAGCAACCAAAGAACCCTTTGCAAATAGCTTTAGATTTGAAACCCTTTCAAGATCTTCGCATGCGCGTGCTTGTGAAAAAAGGCGATAATGTTAAAATTGGACAGCCCTTAGCAGAAGATAAGGATGTGCCTGGACGGTATTTCGTATCTCCTGCTGGAGGTGTTGTCGCTGATGTCCGCCGTGGGCATAAGCGCGTTCTGGAAGATATCATCATCGATGTTGCAGACAAAGAAGAAGAAGTAATATTTACGACGATTGATCCAAAGCAAATATCGAAAGATCGTCTGATAGAGCTTTTAATGGAAGCTGGGCTTTTCACAGCCATTCGTACACGTCCGTTTAGTTTGCTTGCAGACCCATTTAAGAAACCTAGAGCAATTTTTGTTAAGGGGTTGGAATCGGCACCGTTTGCGCCAGCGATGGAGCTGCAGCTACAGGGACTGGAAAAAGAGTTGATTGTCGGTTTGGAGTTACTATCGATACTGACAGATGGCAAAGTTCATTTCGTTTGCCGTGAAGAGTCTTCTCTATGTGACCACACCTATCCGCCAAAAGTTAATGTTCATACAGCTTCAGGTCCACATCCTATTTCAAATTATTCTGTACACATCCAAAGCATTGCACCAATTATGGGCATTGATGATGTTGTTTGGACGGTACATGCTGCCGATGTTGCCGCGATTGGCCATTTGGCTTTAACTGGCAAATACCAAACTAAACGGGTTATCAGTATTGCAGGTCCAGCCATTCTGAAAGGAAAAACTGGGATCTTTACAATTCGGCGCGGGTATCCGATATCAGCGCTAATTGCAGGACGGGTGCCAAATGAATCTACGCGATTGATTTCGGGTGACCCCCTGATGGGGGTGAGGGTCACTGCAAATGATTATATGCGTTTTGGTGATGTCGTTTTTTGCGCTATACCAGAAAACAATACGCGCGAATTTGGACACTTTTTTCGCTTAGGTATGCATAAGTATAGTTTTAGCAAAGCGTATCTTTCAGGCCATTTTGATGGCCATGATGGATATGATTTTACAACGAATCAGCATGGGGAGCATAGAGCATTTGTCGACAGTTCCTTATACGATAAGGTTATGCCGCTCGATGTTCCTACAATGCTGCTTGTAAAGGCTATCATGGCTGAAGATTTTGACCTGGCTTCAGATCTTGGATTACTTGAAGTCGACAGCGAAGACTTTGCACTTCCAACATTCGTGTGTCCATCCAAAATGGAAATGAGCGAAATCGTGGCAGCTGGACTTCGACGATATGCTTTAGAATGTTTTGCGGGAGTTTAGGCATGGATCCGCGATTGTTCAGCGACTCAATAGTTAAGTTGGTTAGCGACGATCTTGTAAAAGAAGATCAGCATAGATCC
>Ga0105046_10016733_pt1 | contig 11249 bp, 10 predicted proteins | sample MAT03_FD_78385 | JGI IMG/M metagenome (GOLD analysis project Ga0105046, IMG submission 78385) | Freshwater microbial communities from Lake Fryxell liftoff mats and glacier meltwater in Antarctica - MAT-03 (megahit assembly) | ecosystem: Environmental > Aquatic > Freshwater > Ice > Liftoff...
ATGCTGAAGAAATGGAATACCTAATTAAACATAATATGCCTGTTGATATTAGAAGTGATCAAAGACAGGCCCTAGAATTAATAAAGGGATTAACAGAAGTTATTGAAGAACTAGAAATGGAGAGACAATCAAATGTCTGCTAGTATCTGGTATAAAAAAAGTTTTTATATGATGGATCCACATCGATTCTATCAAGTCTGAGCAATAAAATTATGAGTTCTTTGTCGTGGGGAGGAAGTGTTAATGATGATATTTTGGCCTTTGTCGCTTGTCTGATATATTCAACTGATCATAGTTTAGATAATTTTTCCAGGGAAGATCTAAAGGTTTTGACTCTATTACTCATTAAAGCAGTAAATGAATTAGAAGATGAGGGATACTTTGTTATAAGTACCAGAGAAACAGAATATTTAATTAAAAATAATCTGTCCTTAGATGTCAGAAGTGACAAAAGACAAGCCCTAGAATTAATAAAAGGGTTAGAAGAAATTATTAAAGAATTGGAATTTAGTTAGGAATTCCATGTCAAGCGTTATTATATATAAAAACAAAGATTTATTAAAATGTGGTATTTCTTTATTATCTAATTTGAGTGATAGGATGTTTGATATTGCATTAAATGCTGGGCATTTAGATTCTGAACCGCTTATTATATTTATTTCGTCTATGCAAACATCATGGTATTATTCGTTAGATCGCTTTTCAACAGAAGGGGTGAAATTATTTGCAAAATTGGCTATTCAATCAATCAATGAATTAATTCAGGAAGGGTATTTTGATCTTAGCCCTGAAGCAATTCAAGATAGGTTAGCAAAAAAAATATCATTAGATATTCCAAGAGGAGATAAAACACAAGCCCTCGAATTTAAGCAACGACTTGAAGAAATTATCAAAGAATTAGAAGCGGCTTGATTTTAATCCAATTAACAATAGATTATTAATAATAAGATATTTAACCAGGATTAAAATCAAATGAAATCTAATCTATTTATTGCTATTTTAACTTTAATATTTTATATAAATTTACCTACTCATGCTATTCATATCAATAAGCCTACAGAAGAATTAGATAAACTAGTATTGCAGGAAGCCATTGCTAATGGTTTTATTGCTGAAAAAAATAAAAAAATTGTCATCAAAAGCATCTATCCCATTCTCAGATTAGCTAATCGGGAAGATATCTTAAAATGTTTATTTAAACTTGGTCTTGATATTAACCTTACCTTCTATTACATGGATAGCAAATGGGAAACACTGCTGATGATTGCATCCGGCAGGGGTGATGCACCATTAGTTGCGTTTTTATTAAGCCAGGGTGCTTCTATGGAGATTAAGGATTTTTGGAAAGAGACAGCTCTTATGCATGCCGTTTATAGAGGTTATAATGATGTAATTGGCCTATTGGTTCAAAAGGGAGCTACGTTTGATCAAATTGTGCAAGATAAAATTGGTTATGGAAATATGCCATTATACTATTGTCTACTCAATGATAATGTAGAGGCTATGAAAATTTTTATTGAAAAAGGCCTTAGTGAGAAATCAAAAATTTGGTCATTAGTTTTTGCTATTTTTAAAAAAAACAAAGCGATAGTTGAATTGTTAATTAAAGATGGAGTGAATCTTGATACGCTTGAGTTTGATACGGCTGTAGATGTCATGGGAACTATACTGGCTCGTGAAAGTGAAAAACTAAAATTATGCGCGAGAATAAGAGAAACAGTATTTGGTGTGCTTGAATATGATTTACCATATATTCTCCTTATTGCTATGTTTAATGATAAGGCTATCGCTAAATTATTATTAGATTCTGGGGCTAATCCCAATGTGACTGTAGATAATGATAAAAAGCTTTCAATACTAACTGCTTTTGTTAAGCAAAATGATATTGAAGCTGCAACGCTACTTTTATCATATGGTGCTAATGTGAATGCTAAAGATTTGTTTGGGCGAAGTTCTATGGATTTTGCTATCAGTCAAAGTAATAATGAAATGATAAATTTGCTTTTAAAGTATGGTGCAGAATCATATTATCCTAAATCTTGAACAAATTACTTGTTTTTTGCTACTCAAATGGGATCTTAGCTCCAGCCAAAGTAGTAGTTTTTGTAAAGAGTTCGAATATTATTTTGGCGAAAATGAGGGTAGTTGTTCCTGTTGTCGATATCTTTTTAGAAGAAAAATTATGAACAATGCCGTTATTATTAATGTTACGAAGGTGACTGATATGCTATGTTTCGCGCCTACAAATGGATCTGCAGTAAATTCTTGAAATAAGTAAGTTATTTGCAAGGTGAGTAAAATTATGGGGATTAGCAATGTGTTGTACCGTATGATTATTAGATGCGCTAGTACCATGATTATAAAAATGATTGCAGAGATTAATAGATGCATATATAAATCTCTAATTTCTATCTCTGACATTATTAATATAGTAATTGCGATAGCTGCAAAAATTGTTTTTAAACTAAATTTAAATCTAGCATATTGGGCTATGAAGAGAATCATCAGGGTTCTGGATATATATGAAACTACATTGGTTATTACAAACGAGATCAAGGGATCATAGCTATTCAAATAATGAATCGAATAATTTGTCGGTAAATTTTTATAGACTGCTAATAGGGCGGTTGATAAGCCTGCTGCAATGATTCCCAGAATAATATTAATAATTCCTAAAGGCTTCAACTTAGATTGAACAGTGTTTGTTTTATGAAAGATAATTGCTGCTAAAATTAAGACGCTGAAGGATTTAAATATCTCTTTTGCTAATGTTACAAATTCTGTATATATAATTTGAAAATGAAAAGATTTTGCGGTATTTAGATAGGCGGTAATCTCTGGGATAGCTAACAAAGTATTGGTTATTATTAAGACTAGATACATAAGCCATAGTATGATTGATGTCATCGTAGCAGTTCTTGATTTACGTGCTTGTAAGAGTTGGAAAAATGCTAGTAAGATGATTATAAAGAATATTATTTCTTTTAGAAGTTCAAAAATAATTGAAAATTGATCAAGCTTGGATTTATAAGATAGCCATTCTTGGGGCATATGAATTTTACGATTAATGGAAGTTACTTCGTCACCGCAAATTTTTACAATGATTTGTGCTTGAGCTGTTCCAATATAATCTATTTCTGTATCGTTGATGGTAATTATCCAGTCTTTCCTAACCGGCCTTTTGATTTCTACCGATGATATAATTTTTAAGAAAGTTGGATTTAATTGATATTTTTGGGAAGCTACAGAAATTGCAAGATGATTAGCGTTGCTTTCAGATAATATCTTGCCAGGGGCATCTTCAGGCAAAATATGCTGGCAACTTTCAATTTTGCCATTCGCATCTATAATTACCGTGTATTCTTCTGCGCGCTGGTAACCCAAACCTTCAAATTTTGTAAATTTTATTTCGAAGCTGGGGTGTTTGATATAATGGCCATTTAATTTCTTATATACTTCTTCACCAAAATTGTACCAAATATATTTAATTACTGATTTTTTAGGAATAATTATTTTGCTAAGAGTTTCCCAGTCAGAATCCAAATATATTCCTTTAGCTATTACACATTCTTTGGCCTTTTCTATTGCCTGCTCTCTCGCGATATTGAATCTCGGTTCATAACCACGAAAATTTGTTTGTTTAAAGAGGAGGCTACAACTGAGTGTTGTTAGTAGTGTTAAAGTAATGATCTTGGTGGTTGATATAGTAAATGAAGGAATCGGTTCTTCGATTAATTCATTATAATTATCGGGTACCGGAAGCCAAGAAACGTTGAGGTATTTTTCATTAAGTTCTGTAAGTTTTAAAGTCCGTACAAAATTTATTAACAGAATAATAAGGGGGAAGAGTATGCCAATAACTATTATGTATTTTTCTGCAATTAGCTCTGGATTGATAGCTTTGAATAGCGGAATGCTCATGAGAAGAGCATCATAAATATAATGTATAATAATCCCCGGCATGAGCCCAAAATGGATATATAACAATCCAAAGAAAATTGAAGAAATTATAGGTTCAACAAATCCGGTATAGCTAGGTAGAGTTAGGTATGAACTATATGCTATTGCAATAATAAATGTTTGTAACATAAAACCGAGTATTAATCCGGTTTTTCTGAAGCCAATTTTTTGTCCAATTAAGGTTAGACAGCCAATAGGAATAGCCCTGAAAAGCATTTCCTGCCAAAATCCCTCTGAAAGAGATTTGGCTAATACGCTAATGCCTGGAACAAAATGACCAATAAAATTTGAGTTGAATGCTATTAAATTACTATATGGCCACCCCAGTAATTTGGGGCAGAAGAAGTAAAAAGCGATGATAAATGCTAAATATATAACAGCTAACAAATAACTGCCGATTATAGTTCCTGTTAATGTAAAGGAAGTAATTGCTCGCTTGTTCCAGAATTTCCATAATTGTACTTGCTTAGGAAAGGCTGCGCGTGTTAAGCCCTCAGCAATCATAATAACTAATGCATATAATGCGGAATAAAATAAGAATCCAACGATATATCCTAAAATATTATTAATCAAATGAGCGCCAGCTGATTGTGATGTATGATAATTAATCCATATGTCAGAAAGGGTACTCAATTGAAAGATAAATTGAGCAGAAGCAAAGAGAATTCCCCAGCGTATCGCTGGATTTTTTAATAAATAATTTGTTCTAATTAAGATTGCTAGCCCAATTAAACATAGTATCGTATAAAGCAAATATACTAATGCAGTTGCCATTGTGCTCAATGTATCATTTAATTTATTTGTGGGGTAGGTAGCATTGTTCCTGGAAAGAATTTCTGGAATTTCCACGAAATGATCGATAGCTGTAACTTTATCTCCATAAACACACACTATTAGACCATATTTTAGATCATGCATTACTTGTTTATCAGTTGCGTTATTATGCTTTTTCTCAAAGATGAACGTATAATCAATGCGTCCATTTAGGCGCTCTTGATGTGATGACTCTATTAGATTGTAATTTTGTAGATTGATTTTCCAATCTTTATTGGTAAAGTCCGCTGCTACTTTTAATGCTTCATCTTGAGTTAATGTTGGCCCCGGTTCACTTTCAGGAACTTGCTCTATAAATCCATAAGGAGTGCCATCTGGCGTAAATTTTAATAAACATTCTTTAGGATCGCCCTCATTAAAATGACGAACTTGCCAAGTATATATTTGATAGAGATCTGCTTGAATATAATGATCAAGGCTTTTCTGATTTCCAGGGTCTGACAAACGTTGTTCAAGATAATTTTTTAAGTTTTCATCAGAGATAAAATGTGAAATTTGAGAATACTTTTTGGGGCCTAGATTATACTTTTGGCATAATTCTTTAGATGATTTTTCAATCTGATTTTTTTCAGTTGTAATAATAGTACTTAAAATTGGATGGATTTTTGGAAGATACATCCAAACAAAGTAACAACTTATTGCCGATAAAATTGATAATGCGGTCCAAAAATACCATGACCTAAATATATTCATCTTGCAGGTAATTTTTTATTAAAAATTAAAACTAAATTAGCTTTCTACTAAGTAGGATTTGAATATAAAGATTTTGTAAACAATTGCAAATGGTATTCAGTTTGAAATTGTTTGATTATTTAAATATGCCCTTGTTCTCGCTGTTGCGTTTTTATAATGCGAAATTATATATTAAATGTAAATTTATCTTACATTAGATGAGGCCAGGTATGTTTAAAAGACTTTAGGAGCTTAATCCCGAAGTTACTTCAGTTAATTCTTTAGTGATTGCAGCCTGTCTCAATTTATTATAATTAGTTTGCATAGCAGTTATAAGATTATCTGCGTTTCGTGTTGCTGTATCCATTGATAAAAATCTAGCTGCTTGCTCTGCTAGCAATGAATTAAATAAGCCATTTTGGACGATTGTGGATAAGATAATCTTTTCAATGGATTTGATCAGTTTTTCTGGCTGAGAAATTTCATAATCAATGGTAGAGCTTATATCTTTTGGGGAGATGCTATGTTCTATTTTTTGAAATGGCAATAATATAAACCTTGAGGGCTCTTGCAAAAAAAAGCTTTTTGGATGATTGGCAAATAAAATAACTGATTTATATTGTGAAATATTTTCCAAAATATAAGTTGTTATTGCATAAGCTATATCAGGAAAGTTTATTGAATTAAAAATGTCATACGATAAAATAGCATCTATATTTCGAATTTTTTTTATGTAATCAGAAACGTTTTTTCCTATCGTAATAATATGATCTGAAGAACTTAAACTATACTCTTTCTCAAAGAATTTAAATAAGTGAGAATTAAAAGTGCCAGATAATCCTTTTTGTGACCCAACAACGATAATTAAGTTATTGTTGTTTATGGTACGACTTGGAGTTGTTGCTTCTGATTTTGATTTTAAATTTGCTCGAATTTTTAAGTATAGATCAAATAAGGATTCTCTATATTTCTCTAAATTCTGCTTTTTGTTAGTAAGCCTAGAATGAGTGGAAATAGAAATTAATCTCATTGCTTGAGTTATTTTCTGAATAGTTTGAACCGATTTTATGCGTTGTCGCATGCTTATTAGTTGTTCCATGAGTGAAACCTTAAAATTGAACAAGTTTTAATGTATACTTAAATAAGTTTATTTACAAATGAGAGATTTAGCAATGATATGCGATTAACAACATGATTTTAGTTATAGATGGTTATAATTTATTAAACGAAATGTATCGACAGAAATTGGTTAGTGAAAGCCAGTTACGATCTTTCATAAAAAAAATAGCCAATTATGTTGCCTTTAAAGGCCATAAAGCGATAATTGCTTTTGATGGTTATAATAAATTTGATATTTATAGCCAAGATTATAAAAACATTTCGCTTTATTATTCTAAAAATATTTCTGCTGATGATTATATTAAAGAGTATATATTTATGAATAAATCGGAGAATGTTGCTGTAGTTAGTTCAGACTTGGAAATTTATCGCAGTGCTTTAAGTTTAGGAATTGTGACAATTAAATCCTCTGCGTTTCTTTATTTAATGAACGGGGCTAGCAGTGGTTCAATGGACGTTGGTAACAGTACTAAAAATTCTGCTACTAAATTAAAGGGACCTATTTATAAAAGCTCAGCAGAAGAGAATTCCGAATTAGATGAACTTATGGCTGAATCAGGAAATGTGCTTTATTATAAATTAGAAGAAAATATGCAACATACCAAAGAATCTATTTCTCAAAAAAAATTATCTAAATCTGAGAGAAAGATTTTAACCATTAGGAAAAAGCTTTAAAATGGAATCGGGCCAATTAATTTATGGACTTGCGGAAATTAACGATGCAGTAAAATTATTGCTAAGTTTCTTTGATACATGTTCAATCTTTACCTTTGTTGGTGATCTTGGGGCGGGTAAAACCACTTTGATTAAAATCTTATTAAGAGATGCTGGTGTACAAGATATCATAACCAGTCCAACGTTCGCTTATATGTGTAAGTATAGAAATTCAAAAGATCAATTTTTTTATCATTTTGATTTATATAGAATGCATTCAGCTAATGAATTTTTTGATGCAGGATTTGATGAGTTATTATATACACCAAACTCATGGTCGTTCATAGAATGGCCCGAACTAATTCTGCCATATCTCAAAGAACGGACTTGTTATATTTCAATCGAACATTTTGGTGAAGATAAACGCTTGCTAAATTATACTATTAAGTAGCTTTGATTCTATACAGATAAAACGAAAAATTATCTTTTACTTGCTAAAGAGCCTAGGGTGGAATTTAAATTATTTAATGCAATAATCTGCTCCTTAATTGATAGAATAGCCGGTGTTTGCCTCATGTGTTGTTCTAATAGCTTAATTGCTTCGGCATTATTAGCTTCTTTGGCATAGTCCAGCGCGGTTTTGCCGAATACATCTTTTGCTTCAGGGTTAGCGCCTTTTTGTATTAGATATTCAATCATGTTGATTTGATCCTGTGCAGATATATATCTAGTCTTGATCGTATGCATTAAAGGGGTTAGGCCGGCTTGTCCTGCTTGATTTATATTTGCCATTTTATTAGCTATCAATATTTTTATAAGCTTTATTTCATCAGACTCGATCAAATCATGTTTGCTCGCGTTTATTAACAAGCTATCGCCCAATGTATCTTTTTGGTCTATAAATTTTTGATCAAATGTATTTGCTAATAATATAGCATCATCAATGAGCCTGTTTTTAAGGTGTGAGATAATATTAAATAAAATTAGAAGTTGTTGATAGGATTGTTCATTAAAATTGATTAAGAATCCATTTTTCTGGATCTCTTTTATCCAATCAGATTCAGCTAGAATATGTAGGGAGGCAAAAGTTTTAAGAATATTGTTATCTAATCTATTGCTATCAATTCCCTTTTTTTTTAAATCATTTAGAAATTCAACTAATGCATCATAATTACTCATCAAGGATTGAATACCTAGTATAATTAAATAATCTAATGCATCATATATTGGCTGGTTTTTTATGCCTAATAATGCTTGAACAGAAGATAGCTTATGAGGAAGAAACTTTGAAAATAAAGTTGGTTTGTTTTCACTAATCAACCATTTTAACAATGCATAGGTAATAGCAATATTGTTTTTGTCTATGGCTGCCGTTATAAGGTCAGGATAAAGGTTCTCTAAATATTGGGGCCAAATTGTGCCATTGAAATAGCGAACGAACCACAAATCAGGATCTTTTGATAGAATAAAAAATTTTTGTTGTATCTTTTTATAGAATCCCAGTATTTCTTGAGATACCTTTGGATTATCGCTATTGATAACTTGAATTAGTTGTTTTTTGAAATTCAAATATTCTTGATCGGTGTTTGGATTTATCTTTAGATGCTGGTTTAAATAATCAAAAAAATCTGCTTCTTTAAAAACTGCTTTTTTTCCTATAGAATCTTCGATCAGTAATTTATGCAAAATATTAAGATTTTGCTTTTTTAAAGCTTCTTGTATTAAAGAGTTACCATCCGGTTTATGGATAAGGTCATCGATATATGTTGGCAACTGCTTTCTATAATTTTTTACCTGCATGTCGTCATCAAAGCTGCTTATAAATTTACCTTTTACATAATGAGTGAAAGCAGCTAAGGCGCTTACAACTTCATCGTAAGCTTTATCGTGATTTTCGTCTTGAATGGCTTTAAACAACTTTTCTTTTATTTCTTTGTATGGTGTATCATTTAGATCGGCCTGCATGTCATGCATGGTCAATGAAGAATGCATGCTACATGTGATTAAAATTAAACATATAAATAAAGAAACGTTTTTTGTCATTCCGCCTTCTTTTCTCGTTTTGTAAATAAATCTAAATTTAATATAACAAATAATATTTGGAGAATTCTAGAGTTGTGATTGTTCGTTTTTGATTAACATATTTTAATTAATCATATGAAAATTAAGGTTTAAACAAAACTAGTAGCGCCAAATTAGTTTTATGAAAGTTGGTTTTCAATAAAAGATGTTGCAAATTTTTTCAAACAATTTATTCTATTCGATATACGCTAAATTTTAGTGATTGAAATTTTTGAAATGAGATTATGGTGAGATGCCCGAGAGGCCAAAGGGAGCGGACTGTAAATCCGCCGGCGAACGCCTTCGTAGGTTCGAATCCTACTCTCACCACCAGATTACGTTTATGTGTCTGCCAAAGCTTATAAAAGCAAAGTGCTCTTCTAAAAATTAAATAGTAGAGCAAATCAATCAAATTAAAAAAACACTTGACAAAAAGAGTGGCAAGTTCTAAAAATATAGCATGACGTTCGACTTGAACGATCATAAAAAGCGATTTCCGCAAAGTTTTATTAATCTGAAGCTTGTTGAATTCGAATTGAATTTCACGCGCGGGAATAGCTCAACTGGTAGAGCGGCAGCCTTCCAAGCTGTAGGTTGCGGGTTCGAGTCCCGTTTCCCGCTCCATTTTTAGAAAATAGAAGTGCTGGTGTAGCTCAGTTGGTAGAGCAACTGATTTGTAATCAGTAGGTCGCTGGTTCAAATCCAGTCACCAGCTCCATTTATTTTCTTGTTTTTTGTTTTACTTCTGTTATAATAATTTTAATGTTTTACATGTAGATTTACCTGCCCACGTAGCTCAGTCGGCAGAGCACTTCCTTGGTAAGGGAGAGGTCACCGGTTCAAATCCGGTTGTGGGCTCCATGTTTTTGTTATTATAAGATAGGTACCCATGGCAAAAAATCGTATTACTACTCATCTGGCTTGCGAGATTTGTAAAGAAAGAAATTACACCAACGTAATCGCTAAAAAGCGTGTTGGTGGTGCATTAAACTTGAGCAAATTTTGTTCTAGATGCCGCAAGCATAGAGCTCATAAAGAGACTAAATAAAAAAGTCTTTTTTATAAGCATTACGTAGGCCAGTAGCTCTAACGGCAGAGCAGCAGACTCCAAATCTGATGGTTGGGGGTTCAAATCCCTCCTGGCCTGCCAAAAATAAACTCGAGGGAAAGAAGAAAGATTGGTGACTTAATGAAACAATTAGTGCAGTTTTTAAAAGAAGTTAAAGTTGAGCTTGGAAGAGTTGAGTGGCCTAAAAAAAATGAATTTTTGGGTGCGACTTTGGTAACTCTCATTTTAGTTCTCTTTTTTACGGTGTATATTGGTTTAATTGATAATGCTAATAAATGGGTTATTTACGAAAATATATTCAACATGATTAAAAAATAGCAATTGCTTGTAAATGAAAAAATGGTACGTTGTCCAGGTTTTCGCTGGATATGAAAATATTATAAAAGCTGACATAGAGAAGAGAATAGAAGAGCAACAATTGCAAGATCTGTTTGGCTCTATATTAATTCCCTCTACGAAAGTTAAAGAACCTTCTGCAGATAAAGATGAATCAGCTAAAACCCAACAGCTTTTTCCAGGCTATATGCTTATAGAAATGAACGCTGTTCAAGAAGCTATACGTTTGATTAAAAGTACGTCACGTATAACTCGTCTTCTTACTACTCCGCTTTCAGGTAAAGAAATAGAAAGAGTTGATTCTCAAGTTAAAGGTGAGGTTCCAGTAGTTCGTGATTTACCTAAATTTGAAATTAGTAGAGAAGTTGAGATTAAGCAGGGACCATTTTCTGGATTTAGTGGAATCGTTGAAGATGTAGATAATGAAAGCGAAAAGCTTACTGTTATGGTAAGTATTTTCGGAAGAATGACACCGGTAGAATTAAATTTTGACCAAGTACGACAATAATATAAGGATGTTATGTCAAAAGAAGTAAAAGCAAGG
>Ga0105046_10016734_pt1 | contig 11248 bp, 10 predicted proteins | sample MAT03_FD_78385 | JGI IMG/M metagenome (GOLD analysis project Ga0105046, IMG submission 78385) | Freshwater microbial communities from Lake Fryxell liftoff mats and glacier meltwater in Antarctica - MAT-03 (megahit assembly) | ecosystem: Environmental > Aquatic > Freshwater > Ice > Liftoff...
CTTGCCAGCGAAGTGATAAAGGCCGTAGCCGATAACAAGAGCACCGCCCACAGTGGTCAGGTACTCGGTGGCGGCAGCGCCACGGATGCATTGCAGAAGGGTTCGCTTAGGGGACTTTGGCTTCGTGTTTGTATCAGACATGTTCTCTCTCCTATTTCGCTGACGTTGTGTGTTTGTCACTCGCTATGGAAACGGCCCGGCGAGTGACGCTTGTGCGTACCGATAAAGGCGCAATAACGGAAACCCGATCTTCAAAATGGCGACTGACAGGGGCAGCACCACGAGGCCGACAAGTACGATGTACTCGACGAACAACTCGCCCCGCTTATCCGACCAGAAACCGTTTCTCGTTCCCACGGGTGCAGACCAATGCAGACGGCGTGCCACTTGAAAACGAGCGAGTTTGCGTGACACACGCCCCACAGGACGACGCTTGAAGCTGCACGGCTGTCTCACGAAGCGACACGCGGCTGCAGCAATGACTCAAGGGGAGTCCGCGAAACCAAGGCCTAAGGTTAGGCACGACTTTCGCATAAGGAACTGTCATGGCGAAGACGATCGAACTGACCGGCCTCATTCAAGGAGGCATGCGCTACCGCGGAAGGCTGCTCTCTGACCAAGAACGAGGCCTATCGATTGGAACAGACGTCGACTGCGACTGGGTAATTAAGGACCCAACGGCTGCGCCCCGGCATGCGGAACTCGTTGTATTGGGCGATGACGTTTGGATTTGCGCATCGTCACCGTTGATGTTGGAGGGTCGATCAATTCAGGGATGGGCACGCCTTTACGGCGCGGCTGCCTTGTGCATCGGAAATACCGAAATGCGAATCGAATTTTCGGGCAGAGGAACAGGGCGTCTCTCGCCCGTCACGCCCACGGCAATCACCGCGGAAGATTTTCCCCCCGAGGCGCCAACCCGGGTCGTCAATCCGAGCGTGATTCTGCGAACGGAGCCACCAACGATCGCCTTGCCCAACGAACCGGAAGCACCTAAACCACAGGACCGACCCTCCCTCTCCGCGCGCTTCGCGCTTCCACCGGATGAGGTTAAACCAACCTCCGGTGGACGAGCAAAGTTACTCGTTCCAGGATTGCTGGCGCGACGTTGGGCGGGCGTGCCCACGCGCTGGTGGATGACTCTAACCACGGCGGGGCTCGGCCTTCTCGTGGGGCTGACGAAGCCCACCATCGTTACGGCACGCGCCGAACGCGGACCTGCGGGCGCAACGGCCCCGGCGCCTCACACCGAGACGATAGTGCCGCCTGCGACTCCTCCCCTTTCCGCGGTGCCTGCACCCGAGCCCGCAACGGTAACGCTGCTAGAAGCAGCCAACGCTCTTCTGCGCAATGATGACGTCGCGGCGTGGAAGGCGTACCGCATTTTGGCGGTTACCGATCCGCAGTTCGTTCCCTTCGTGAATGTATTGACGATGCGGGTGCGACGTCTCTGTCAGCAGGCGCACGCATCGCCGCAAGACTGCGAACAACTTCCATGACCCGGCTTGCAGCTATCTCAGCATGCTTGTTGTTGGCCGCGTGTGATGCGATGGGAAGCTCGCGGATCTCCAAGCAAGTTATTTTTCGGGCGCAGGATAACAATGCCCAACCCGTTCCCGGCGTTGCCATTCGGCTCAATGGCAAGTTCCTTGGCAACAGCGACGCGAATGGTGAACTGAAGGCGCAGGTGATGGGGGCAGAGGGAACGTCCTTTTCGATCGCGGCCAAGTGTCCCGAGATCTACCATTCTCCCGAGGGAATTCCGCACCTCATGCTCAACGCGTTTTCACCGTTGTCGCAAAAGAGCGCAAGTCTTGTCATCGCCGTGCCGTGTGAACGCCCAAAGCGCGAGATTGGAATCCTTGTGCGGGCCCTGGTGAAGCCGCGCCCCGCGCTGCAACGGTCGAGCCGTCGGTCGCGCACTACAAAAGTACAGCCGCCGCGACCGCTGGCTGACCTTCCAATCGTCTACCGCGGAAAAACGCTGGGACATACGGATACAAATGGTTTGATGCACCTCGACTTGTCGGCGCATCCAGGCGAAAGGGTTGAGCTTCTTGCCGATACGCAAGGCGAAAAGTTTCAAAACCTCCGCCCCCGCAGCCCAACGCTGACGATTGAGGTATCGAACGAAGACAACATATTCGTCATCGAACCCACCTTCAACGACGACATCCCTTCTCCCGCTGCAACCCATCATCGTCCGAAACACTTCATCAAATTCTACGCTGGCGGCACGGCACCGTTTGTTGAGTTGAGTCACAACAGCAAGCCTGCTCGACGTAGATAGTTTGCATCACTGTGGATAGAACTATGCTGAGGCCCAAAACAAATTCCGCAGCTGTGAGAATCCGCGACCTCGGCGCCGCCACAGTTCAAGCGGCTGCCCTCGTTGGCACTGTCGGCCTTTTGGGCGTTGGGTTCTACGGCTACCACAACAGCAACACCGGCGTGGCCATACAAAGTCTTGTACCCGAGTGGCAGGTTCAGCCCTCGTCCATTCAAGTTGCGAGCGCACCACAATGTACGCAACCTCCTGCAGCCACGGAGATGAGCCACGCTCTTCCTGCCGTTCGCGTAGAGTACAAGATCCCTTTTTCCGATGAACCCTGTGAAGCCTGGTTCGGCAGCGGAGACATCAAAGTTCGAGTGGAAGCCTCGGGGAAGATCGACGAAAGCGTTTCGGCAGATTGCGAACGCAAAGGCGGTGGGCAACTGAACGTTTCGTTGGGCGTACAAGTCTGCCCTTTTATTGCTACCGTCCGGTCACGCGGACATGGTTCGCACTGGGAGCGGCTTTGCAAGCGATGCTCGAATCCTCCTCGCGAAAGCTGCAGTGGCTCGAAGTGCTCCATAGATGGATACAACGGCGAAGGTACTGTCTCGGGCGGTTATGAGTGGACCCGCGCCACGCCACCCCTGTTCGGCGTGGAGGGAAAACTAAAGTTTCGTCTGGAGGTCGGAGGCGGCGTAACGTATCGAAAAAGTGCACAGACCAGCGGCAATGCGTGCGGTCGTTGTCCAGAGCCCGATTGCAAAACGGAAACGGTGGGCCTCTACCTCGGTGATTCCGTCGCAACTGTTGGCGGCGAGGCGAAGATTGGTCCCTTCAAGGCGCAAGCCGAAGGCCAATGCCGGTTTCAACCGAATGTCAGCGTTACGCAGAAGTCGGATAGTTGCACGGCACCAACAGGGCTATGCTCAAGCGGGAGCATCACGCTTAGATGTGGCATCGTGTTCCGCTCTTTGGCCGACACAGGCGGACTCTCGCCGGGAACAACCACGGGAGGGAATGTTTGGAACTGGGGCTGTCGCGGAACATGGGGAATCAATAGCTGTGGATCGCAAGGAGGCGTGCCCAATGTACCTTGGGCATGCAAACAAGAAAATGTCACAGATCTCTTTTAGAATCAGCGTGCTTTGCGCTCTGCTCTTCGGCATAGCGATGTCCGCGGAGGCGCAGCCCAACGCAGGCGTGCCTCCTGTTTCTGCAGAACGCTTGCGTAGCATCAAGGGCACCGCGCTTTACCGTCCGCTGGGAGCGGGTGCGCCTAAGCCCGATCAAGTGATCGAGGTCGACCTTTCCGTTGAACCTGGCGAACTGGCCTTGGTAAGCGTCACTCAATCCGATCCTCAGTTTGTAAAATTGGCTATCGTCAAAAAGGCCTTAAACGGCAGCCTTCCCATCGTCAACGACAAGGGAGATTTTGCCTCAAGCGAACACGCCGTTTGGGTTCAGCCCGTCGCTTTCATTCTTGGCGGTGCCACTTGGGATGAAACGCATCGCCACGTTGTGTGGGGCGAGATGAAGCTGGGCCAACGCGTGGCTGTGTCTCGCGACGGTCAGAGAGAGAAGATGGCGTTTCTTTCGATCACGCTGAAGGCGGCGAGCGCACAGGGGGCGAAGTGGTCGAAACCTGTCATCGTTGGTCTTGGCAGTTTTGGCGCAGCCACCGGTGAGGCACCACTGCGTTTCTCGAACGCAGCCCTCTGGCCTGAGTCGCTTCGCCAGGCTCCCGCTTCAAGTCGAAATCAGCACGCGCTCGAACTGACATTCATTGTTGATTCATTGGTAGCTCCCGACTATCTCGGAACCGATCGTCCCGCTTCCGACGGAAGGTACGTCGCAACCTTCGGAACACAAAAGAACGGTTGGCGGCTGTTAGGAGAGGCCCTTCGCAAGGGACCCTACGCTTTTTCGGGGAAATGGGTGGAGTGAGAGGCCACGGCTTTCAGCGCAAGCACTCGGATCTGCGCAAATAGATCAAAATCGTCCCATCACCCCAATGCCTGTCCCATCGTTCGCAAGGCGCATGGGCACAACGGTGACCAGCCCCAGATCGTTACGAACCAAAACATGTTTTGGCGAAGTCATCGCGTAAATGAACATGAATGCCCCGGCAGACTGCGCCAGACCATCAATGGCCAGTAAATACCTGCCTGTGGCGGACTCCGTTTGTGCCATCGCGACGAACGGACCAAGCACGGGTAAATATAGCGCAGTCAAATCCGTCGAGCCACTGTCTGACACGTCCGAAGCTGCCGAGGCTATGAGTCCAGAGTAAAGGTAGAAACCACCGAGCACGGCAGCGCCCGTGATCATCAAGCCCATGCGCATGCGCGTTTCTGGATGATAGCCGTAAGGAATTTCATCGCCTTCGTGCCAGTCTCTAATCATTCGTGGGCCGGACAACGCCACACTCTGAGGCACATAGGAAGGCTGGGTGGTCTGCGACAGAGGTGCGACATATTCGCCATCGGGTGCTTCCGCGGACGCGGGTGGCGGCCTGCTGGGCCGCGCGGTCTCGGCAACAGCGGGAGCCGCTAAGCCCGTTAAACATACGGTCGCGATGCAGGCAGTGCCGATTCTAAACAAGTTTGAAATCATCATGCAAAGTGACCACTGCAAGCGGCATGACAACTCGGTAACCCTTGCCTGCAGCGGCGAAGGCAGACAGTCAGAGACTAAGTATGTGCGGATCTTGGCATGTTGTGTTCGGTTTTAGACAAAGCCGTTTTCGGCTCAATTAAGCATGCCAGTCATGCTCGACGTCCTAAAGAGCGGCGGTGCGCGCCAACCGCGGCCGCCGCCACGTCCTATCCTTCGGTGATGCGTTCGCAGCCTACGAACTCATCGCTGCCACGGCCGCCAACGCAGATATCGTTGTCAGCGCCGCCTTCAATCACATCACGTCCCGTGCCACCGTACAGACGATCACCGTCTCCGTTACCTTCGATCTGATCAGAACCCCCGCCGCCGTGAATTTCGTCCAGGCCGGTTCCTCCACGAAGGATGTCCGCGCCGTCGCCGCCGGTTATGTCGTCGTTTCCTGGCCCGCCCCAGACCTCGATCGGAAACGGAAATCCACCACTGACGGTAAACGTGTCTTTTCCTTCTCCTAGCCGGAAGATCATGCGGCTGTTTGCGTCCGCCGGATGAGCGATACAGAACACCGTGCCGTTTATGGAAACGTCGAACCCACCCGCGGCGTTTGCGCGCAAGTAAACAGAGTCTGCGCCTTCAGTCGCGACAACCGTGCCAGGTGTTGACCCAGTTCCATGGGGACACAATGGAGGTCCAGTTGGAACGGGTGGTGGTGGCGTTACCACCGGAGCCGGCGGCAACGTCACGGGTGGTACAGCAACGGGTGGTGCTACGGCAACGGGCGGGGGCACAACAACGGGGGCAACGGGTGGCGGTGCCGTAGGCGCCTGCGCAATGGGGTCTGGGCCAACGGGTGTTAACGCGGGTACGGATTCAGTTTCCTCTACTTCTTCGGTGAGCTGCCAATCGTCGTCGACGGGCGCTTCTGTACCGCCAGGTTGGGTGCGGGCAATGTACACCATACGTGCGAAGTCTTTGTCGGCACGCACCATGTCCGCAATGTTCGGATCCACATTAACAGCAAACGCTTCGTCAACATCGTCCTCGTTGGCCAGTACTGCGCCAGCAATGGAGGCCGGTACGGCAACCGCGATGAGGAAGCGAACGAAGCGAATTTTACGGCTCGTTGAAATTTTCATGTTCATTGTCCTGTCGTTAAAAGTCACAGCTGCTGCACGTTCGATGGCACGACGACCCCGTAGCCCGCCTCAAGGAGAAGCGTGTTGACACCGTCTAGATACTCTTCAGACCGATCGGAAAGTTGCCGCGCTTGCGCCAACGAAATTTGGCCGACGGTATACGCTGCGGTGAAGGCGGCGCTCAGACCAGCAATTCCTCCAGTTGTTCCCGAAGCGACCGCAACGCCGACGAAGGATGCAAGGAGGGCCCAGTTCATAGCTGTATTGTTGTCAGCCGACATCTGCTGCAGGTCGCGTATCAATCGCCCACGACTCAGCTCAATTTTGGCGTCGAGCGGGGAGTTACCAGTGACGACCGTTAGGTTGGTTTTGACATCGCCACTGAGCGTAAAGTACACCGTCCCGCGGGGGGATGTTAAGTTGTAGACTTGGGACGGCGGTGCAGCCCCCGGAGGGTTCAAGACCAGCAAGTAACCTTTTACTTCTTTAAGGCGAGCCTTGCTTTCTGATTTCCAAATCTTATTCGCTAGGGCCTTGTTGCCGCCCAAAGCCTTCTCGGTCTTCGCGAGGTATTTTTCTTTGTTGGATAGGGTTTTGCCCCAAGAGAACAAGAATTTCTCCCACCCCAATTTTCGATCAGGGCTAAGCGGCCTTCCTTTCAGCACCGCTCCGTATGCACTTCGATCTGCGCCAGCAACGCCGTATCCAGGAGGCACTGTTAGGCCCGAAACGTCCTTGCCGCCATACGAATACCCCCCGAATCCGATGACGCCTTTCACTAGCTTAGGCCGCGTGAGGCCGAAGTCTGATCCCCAAACCTTGATCATGGTTTTGGAGACTGATTTTTCAGAATTGTTGGCCTTCGCGAGGCCATACAGCAGGCCCACCTGTTTGGAGGTGACTGATTTGAATCCCGGCACCTGAAAGACGCCGCCTTTGAAAGTTGCGTTGGGTGGCGGAAGAATCAAATTGTCCGGTAAAGCCTTAGGCCCCAGTATGACTTTGCTTGTGCCGTCGAATCGATATTGACCTGAATCAAACTTAAACTGGCCGACGTTGCTAAAACCAACGTTGGGAAAATCAGTTGCGAAGTTGAAATCTCGGAAACTCGCGTCTGGAAATAGGTTTCCGGTGGACGCAAATTTGAACTCAGTGAATCGCAATTCGGCGCCAGTGAGGGCTGCTTGCGCAACATCCAAATCGAAGTCGTCGTCGGGATTGCCGCATGCGGTGAACTGCGTGGCCATCCAGCACACTGCCAGCCCAAGCGTAGTACTTTGTTTGTTCATTGTAGCTCCTAAGTTTTTAGTCCTGCGCTCCGGCTGCGTGTGAACGGTCGCAGCTTGCGATTGCCAACAACAACTGCAGTGTTCGTGCCACCAACGAATGCCGTGTGGAATCTAGTAGATCCCCCATTGCGCTGGCGCTTGAAGCAGCAGCGCGCCGCTTGAAGCGTCAGAAACTCTTGAAGCAATTTCAAGGTGGTCAGCCAACTCGTTCTCTTGCTGCCCTCACCGTGGCCTGTGCGCTGTGGGGCTGTACCGGCAATGTTTCCTCCCAGCGTCAGGAGGACAACGCGCATGCCGGGGGCGGCGGACGAGACCGGGGTGGCGCGGCAAGGGAGATCGCCGGAGGCCAAGGGGGACAGGGCGGCGACCAACCGAAAGCCTGAGAGGTGCCCACACCCACAGCGCCGCCCACGGCGCGCCGTCTCACGCATGGGGAGATAGCAAACGCCATAAGCGACGTATTGGTGGTGGACGCGAAGCGCGATCTCCACAACTTGTCCCCCGATCTCCTAGGCCAATTTTCCAACGATGCTTCCACGCTGACGGTATCCTTGGAACAAGCGCAAGGACTGAAAACCTTCGCGTCTGGGGTGGCAAATGCTGCCAACTTGGCGGCTTACTTCACGTGCACAAACTTCGGTGAACTTTGCGAAGCGGGGTTCCTATCGAAACTCGGGCAACGTCTGTTCCGCCGCCCTTTAAACGATTCGCAGCTGCAGAACTACCGAAAGTTATTCGCCGTAGCACAGACCAACGGCGATACGTTCGTTGTCGGCGCAAAGCTGGCCTTGCAGGTCATGCTGCAATCACCATGGTTTCTTTAACGCGTGGAAAAGGCGACCAGCCAAAGCGGCGGTTGGAGAACAGTTGATGACTATGAGCTGGCCTCTCGCTTGTCGTTCACTTTATGGGCCTCGGTGCCGGATGACGAGCTGTTGGCCGCCGCCAAAAGTCAAAGCATATCCAAAGGAGATGGTTTAGCCCGTCAAGCACAGCGCATGATAGACGACCCCAAAGCGTTACGTATGTTGGAAAGCTACGTGGACGATTGGTTGGTGCTGCGCGAACTTGGGGCGATGAGCCTCGACACCAAACGCTACGGTGGCTTCGATGAGACTTTGAAGCGTCAGATGCGGGACGAAGTGATGCGCTTTACCTGCAAACTATGGCTGCAGGACAAAGATGTGAGCGAACTTCTTGTCGGGCGCAGCTCAGACATGAGCGAATCCGTTGCGAAGCTATACGGCCTAAACCCCACAGGGTCGCAAGCCGTTTACGAGCTGCCTGCCGGCCGTTCGGGCGTCCTTTCCATGCCCGCGTTTTTAGCCGTGTCGTCGCACGCCGACGTCGACAAACCAGAGCCTTCGATGGTGTTTCGCGGGCTGTTTATTTTGCGAAAGCTGCTTTGCCTCGACGTTCCCCCGCCGCCCAAAGATCTGATGCCGACACCCATCATGGTCAAGGCTGGCCAAACGCAACGAACCGCCGCCGACGAACGCGCGGCCAACGCCGCTTGCCGAACTTGTCACTCACAAATCGATTCCTTGGCGTACGCCCTTGAACCCTTCGATGCCCTTGGGCGCACGCGGGGCAAAGATGAATTTGGGAACACGCTTCGTTCAGATGGCGTGCTGGCGGCCGTGGAAGTGCAAGGTGATCCGGCTTACAAAGACGCGGCCGAGCTTTTTTCACGCCTCGCCACGAGCCGCGAATTGGGAACCTGCAGCGTTGCCAACCAACTTCAGTTCAGCGTGGAGCGCACGTTGTCAGACGAAGACAGCATGCGCAGCGTCGTACCCCGAAAATTCGCGTCATTGTGTGGGATCCACACTTTGGCCAGCGGCCTGCCTGTGACCGCCGGATGTGGCACGCCGTGGTCCGCCAGCAGGTCTTGCGAGGGCCGCTCGGAGCCGCCATTGAGCACGTGTGTCGATATGCAAATCGTATCGATGCCGCCCTCCTTCGCCATGAAATCCAGCATGTTTGCGGCGCCTTCGTCGTACACGCTGTGAGGCGCGACCTGTACGCCCACGAAGGGAAGCGCTGAGTTTGAGGCGTGGGCGGCCGGGGCGCTGCGGCTGGCAGAAACGGTGGTGACCCCAGCACACAGGGTTTTAAGAGCATTCCGTCGGTTCATGGCATCCATAGACTGACGCCCCATCGCCAAACAAACAGTTGACAGGTTGCAACTACCCGAGCGCCCGTCGGCGCGGTTGGTGTAGCGGGCGTGAGCCTTCAGGGCATTCGTGAAACTTTGAGCACTACCACCAATGGGCGACAGCCATAGCGCAAGCGACGCCCACGGCGATGCCGATTGCCAAAGGCCACCAACGGTGGGGCCGGGGCGGGGCGCTCTGCGGTGCGTTTGCCGGTTGACTAATTTTCCCCGTCTCTCGTCGTTTTGGATCCACGCTGCGCACGGCCTTCAGCAGTTCGTCCGCGCTAGGAAAACGGAGATCGGCTTTCTGTTGGAGGCAACGGTTAAGCACGGGAACCCAGTCTGCCGGAACTGGAAGTGGAAAACGCGAAGCACCTTGAGAATCGCGTTCAGGCACTTGCCCGGTCAAAAGCTCGTATATCGTTACGCCGAAAGACCATACATCCGAGGCCGCCGATGCGGCCTTACCCGCCAAGACTTCGGGCGCCATATAAGTCACCGTGCCCATACAGGCCGAGGTCACAGCCCCTGCGCCTGGGCCCACCAGACGAGCCAATCCGAAGTCGGTGATCTTGATCTGCCGTTGACCCTCTGAAAGAAGCTCGGCAAACAGATTTTCCGGCTTTATGTCCCGATGCAACGCCCCGGCGGCGTGTATCGCTGCGAGGCCGGTGGCCGTCTGTACGGCCACTTGATGCACCTGAAGCGCCGTCATTGAGCCCCTTTGACGAAGATACTCGCTTAGGGGTTCTCCCCTGATTAGCTCCATCACGAAAAACGGAACATCAAGCGCGTTTTGTTTCTTCTCCTTGTGAAGGCCAAACTCAAGCACGCGGCAGACGTTTGGGTGGGTCACTTTGCGTGCAACAGATGCCTCGCGCCGCAACAGCATTGCCGCTGAAGCGCTCACTCGTTCGCGCCCACCTCTTAACGTTTTGAGCGCCACGGATTCGAGCAACATGGTATCCCAAACCTCGTAAACCTCCCCCATGCCACCGGCGCCCAAGAAGCGAATGACCCGATACCGACCCGCCACGAACTGCCCCACTGCCAGCGTTCGCGTGCGCTCTTTTTTTATGTCGTGTTTGGGCGGTTGGGCGGCCTCGGCAAGCGGGTCGCCGATGGTCGTCCGAGGATCTGAGCTTCGCGCACTGGAAATTCCCAAGATTGGTACCCCGGTGCGAAGATAAGCTACACAACTACCAAGTTCTACCAAAATCGACCATGTCGTCTTATGTAAGGACATGCACGAGGTTTTCTCCAAGTTTTACGCAGCCGGCTTCGTCAAAAGCCTCCCCCGGGTTCGGGGTCACGGTCTTGCAAGGCAACCGAACGTCGCCTGGTTCTTCGTCTTAAGTAGGATTCAGCACGTGTACCTTAGACGAGGGATGCTAACGTTTACAAGAACGGAGGGTCTCAAGATGTCCAAAGGTCCAGCGCTTTTAGGGATAGCTGCGCTCATGCTGGTGGCCACGTGTGGCTCACCCGCTGAACGAGGTGGCACTGCCGCTCCTGGGGCCGGCGGAGGCCCTGCCGGTATGGGAGGCTCGATTGTTGCCTCCACAGGTGGCATGAGCGCCACGGGCGGGAAGGGCCCGATAGGCGGCATGGTGGCCACAGGCGGCATGATGGCCACAGGCGGCATGATGGCCACAGGCGGCATGATGGCCACAGGCGGCATGGTGGCCACAGGCGGCATGGTGGCTTCGGGCGGCATGATGGCCACGGGTGGCATGATGGCCACGGGTGGCATGATGGCCACGGGTGGCATGATGGC
>Ga0105046_10016735_pt1 | contig 11248 bp, 10 predicted proteins | sample MAT03_FD_78385 | JGI IMG/M metagenome (GOLD analysis project Ga0105046, IMG submission 78385) | Freshwater microbial communities from Lake Fryxell liftoff mats and glacier meltwater in Antarctica - MAT-03 (megahit assembly) | ecosystem: Environmental > Aquatic > Freshwater > Ice > Liftoff...
CAGCTCCATCTGACATTTTGGGCAATGATCACCTTTTTTGCCCTTCTGGTCGGGGTGCATCGGACAGCTATACACTTGAACGGGATGATCCATTGGCATGCTGCATTTAGGACATTTTGTGCCCGCTTTACCAACACATTCTTTGTGCATGGGGCAACAACCCATTTCCGACATGTCAGATTTGGTCATGGCCATTTTGCAGGTAGAACAGTGGTCGCCTTTTTTGCCCTTCATCTCGGGGTGCATCGGGCAGCTGTACACGGTATCCTTGGAAGCGGAATCTTTAGAAGATTTACAGGCCTGAAAGAGCATAAAGCCTCCCAAAAGGAGTAGGATCGGTAAAAATATTTTTGCTTTCATTGTTACATTGTTTGCTGCAAGTTTCCAGTGTTGTGACGAAAGAATTGATGATAAGCATCATTGGCCACCTTGATATTGAGCTGTTTAGGTTGAAACAGGAGTCATTCCGAATTTTTAGAATTTGCACTTGTTGTTTCGGCAAGGAGGAGTCAGGTGGGGCTGAATTGGTCTTAACTTATTCGTCCGACCACGAAAAGTGGTCGGACGAGGGCCATTTGGTCTGACGAATTTTCTTCGTCCGACCAATAAGTATACACAATTACCCGAATTCACACCTGTTTTCCTTCAGGAAATCCGGGATGACTCATATTATTGCCGCAGCGGTATAGCTTTGCAGCAATCCCTGTCAATACTTCAATTGATTGGCATCGCCGATGCAAAGACAGCGCTGTTAAACTTTTGCCACAATCAATTTTATCGGTGTTTAGGAAAATCGTACTTATTTTGCCTCTGATTTTATCTTCATCATAAAAATTGAATTTCATGAGAAATCATCTACAACTCTTTTTCTGCCTGACATTTGTTTTACTTGCCTCCACCAGTGCAATGGCTCAATTGCGAATAGGCGCAAAAGCTGGCGCGAATTTCGCCAAGGTAAACTACCGGGTATTCCCGGGGATTTTACCCCAAATGAATCCTTCCTTTCAAGTTGGTGGGTATGCCGAACTTCCATTAGCCTTAACCGACCTTACGTACTTGAATTTTGGCTTGCAATTGCAGGGCAAAGGATACAAGTATGTGAGTGACTCTATGGTCTATAAAACAAGTGCAACCGTAAATCCATTGTATATTCAGGTGCCTGTGAGCTTGGTTTTTCATGGGGAAGATGGTGGTGTTTTTGGCGGTATCGGCACTTATTTTGCCATGGGTGTTGCCGGAAAAGTAAAAGAAAACGTACGGTCAACCATTCCCGCAAACAATAGTAACACCTCAGAAAATGTTCAGTTTGGCAATTCAGACCAAGACCATTTCCGCCCGTTTGACTTTGGCGCTACCATAGAATTTGGATACGAAACCCAAAGCGGACTTAGAATCTCGGGAGAGTACAGCTGGGGTTTGGGCGATTTCCGTTCCCAATCAATTAGAGGCACAAAATTTATCGCGCCCGTCAACCACCGGGTTGCCAGCATTTGTTTGACCTATTTTTTCACCACAATAGGTCGGTAAACCGCTTAGGAACGGCGTCAAATGGGGAAGTTATTCTGACACCGTTCCTTAACGGAGCAATTTTATTTGAGCACCTTAAACATACACATGAAGTATTCACCACCGCCCGAAATCCTCGAACGATTAGACGAAAAATTTAAAGCCATCGGCCAAAACCCTGACGTGCACCTCGAAGGGCTTGTTTGGGCAAAACCAATTACGTATTGGGACTACATCCAAACGGACGCGCTGCTGAATTTGCAGATCCAACGTACCACGTTGCCCGATGAAATGGTGTTCATTATGTACCACCAAATCAACGAGTTGCTCTTTAAAATGATCCTGTGGGAAATAGATCAGGTGTCGAACTGCAGCGAGCTGACGACCCCTTATTTTACTGAAAAACTGGCCCGCATCAGCCGTTACTTCGACATGCTGTCCAATTCTTTCAACATCATGGGCGAAGGCATGGAGGTGGAGCAGTACATGAAATTCCGCAACACGCTCACGCCAGCAAGTGGCTTTCAAAGCGCGCAATACCGGCAAATCGAGTTCTGCTCCACCGACCTTATCAACCTGATCGATTACCGATTCCGGGCGACCATTGACCGGGATACGCCCTATGAACACGCCTACGACCATCTGTATTGGCAAGCCGCCGGGAAAAACCATGCCACTGGAGAAAAATCGACGCTCATAACGCTGTTCGAAGAACGCTACAAGGCGGAGTTTATACGCACCATGGAGGATTACAACCAGAAAAACCTCTGGGCGCGATTCCGCCTATTGCCGGAAGCAGACAGAAAGGACCCTGCCCTTGTGAGCGCCATGCGCCATTATGACCATACCGTGAATATAAAGTGGGTAATGGCGCACTACCATGCTGCGGGGAAATACCTGGAGAGCAAGGGCAAGCCTGCGGAAGCAACAGGTGGCAGCGACTGGAAAAAGTACATGCTGCCGCAATACCAACGCCGCATTTTCTTTCCGGAACTTTGGAGCCAGGAGGAGCTGGACAATTGGGGGCAGGGAGCTTAGTGCCGCGAGCGTAATTTAAAAGCTCGCCTTCTTGAAAAAACGTTTTTTCGTGTTTTCTACGATGAAACCGTACAATACTGCAATGCCGATCATAAAGCCAAGCAACGGCAATGGTAGGGGTTGTAACCCAATTTTTGCGCCAATAGGCAAATACGGCAACAATATGGTGATGCCGATGGTAAAGGCACTGGTGAGCAGCAGCCAGCGGGAAGGCCGGCTTTTTAGGGCAGGCCTGGCTGTGCGGATAATCAGGAGGACGATTATTTCTGTCAATACGGATTCAATAAACCACCCGGACTGGAAAGTTGATTCTCCAGCTTTAAACAGCAAGAGCAGACAGGCGAAAGTCAAATAATCAAATATGGAGCTTTGAATCCCAAAAACGACCATAAACCGTTTAATAAGGCCGATGTCCCAATGCTTGGGGCGGGCAAGTTGTTCCTCATCTACACTGTCGGAGGCAATGGTGAGGGCCGGAATGTCGGACAAAAAATTCAAGAGCAGGATTTGGGCCGGCAACAGGGGGAGCCAGGGCAAAAAGAGGGATATCCCAGCCAGGCTAAACATGTTGCCAAAATTGGCGCTTGTGGTGATAAAGATGTATTTTAAGGTGTTGACATAGGTTTTTCGGCCATCGAGAATGCCCTTTGACAGCACCTGGAGATTTTTTTCCAGCAACACGATATCCGCAGCTTCTTTGGCCACATCTACAGCTGAATCTACGGAAATACCTACGTCGGCAGCCTTTAGTGCCGGGGCATCATTGATGCCATCGCCAATATACCCAACTACATTGCCTTGGGCGCGGAATGCACGTACCAGGCGCTCTTTTTGTTGCGGTTCCACCTCGGCAAAAAGTTGGCAATGTTGAGACCGTAAGGCAAGTGCGGCATCCCCAAGCGAATCTATTTCGTGCCCGGTAAGTATATTTTCATAGTTTATACCAACCTGCTGTGCTAAATGTGCTGCCGCCAAATGGTTGTCGCCCGTGATGATTTTCAGCTCAATACCCAAACTTTCAAGGTGGCGCAGCGTATCCGGAATGTCGGCTCTCGGCGGGTCTTCCAACAAAAGGAATCCCAAAAAAACCATTCCCACTTCGTCGGCGCGATTGATTACAGGATCGCCCGTAACGTCTTTCCAAGCCACACCGATGGTCCGAAATCCATTGGCGCTTTGGGTTGCAAATTGTTGGAGAATCTCGTTCCGCATTTCCGTCATGGGTACCAAATGCCCCTCCGTTTTTTCAACCCGATCACACACCTCCATGATTGCGGCCAATGCTCCTTTGGTTATCATCAAGTCTTTCCCAGCATCGTGCACCACAATGCTCAGTCTTTTTCGATGAAAATCGTACGGTACTTCATCTTTTTTGGAATATTTTCCTGCGCTCATGCCTTCTATGCGCCGTATGGCTTCATCCATGGGGTTGGAAAAGCCGGTTTCAAAGGTGGCATTGAGCCAGGCAAAAAGCTGGACCCTATCGCTGTGCTTTCCTTCAACATTTAAGGTGGCGGCCACCTTGGCTTCGCCTGTTGTCAGGGTGCCGGTTTTGTCGGAACACAAGATGTTGATGGCGCCAAGATTCTGGATGGCATCCAGTTTTTTCACAATCACCTTGTTGCGGGCCATACGAATGGCGCCAACTGAAAGGGTTGTCACCATGATCGCGGGAAGCAGTTCCGGAGCAAGCCCTACTGCCAGCGCGATGGAGAAAAGGATGCTGGCAACGATGGGTTTCCCAAAAAAAAGGTTAAAAATCAAGATGCCAACGGAAAGCAATACTGTCAAGCGCAGCAGCAGGTAGCCAAAATTTCTGATGCCCAACTGAAATGCGGTCTCAGGCTCTGACTTCGTCATTTGGGCTGCTATTTTACCAAATTCAGTCGCATCGCCCGTGAACACTACAACAGCTTTACCGGAACCACTCATGATGCTTGACCCTTCAAACAACACATTTTTTCGATTGGACAGGGCAGTATCGGCAGCTGTTACACCTATATGTTTTTCTATCGGAAAAGCTTCGCCTGTCAGCGCAGATTCGTTGGTGTACAAGTCAGCAGATTCCAGTAGCAAGCAATCGCCGGGCACGACATCGCCCGCTGCGAAAACAACAATATCACCAGGCACCACCTTTTCACGCAGGATTTTAAGGTCATGGCCATTCCGTACGACGTTGCAGTTGGTGTGCATCATCTCCTTGAGCTTCGCGACGGCCTTTCCAGCCCGAAATTCTTGCCAAAAACTGATGCTTCCGGTGAGAAAAAGAATGGACATCAAAATAATGGAATTGCCCCAATCGGCCATGGAGGCGGACAAAAAAGCGGCAAAAACCAGGAGTAATACCAGCGGAGAGCTGAATTGCCGCAAAAACAGTTTTAAGGTACCCACCCAAGCGGGTAGATGCTTGGTCTTTTTTTGAAGGTCTCTTAACCGTCGGGCGGCTAGTTTGCTACTTAAGCCTTTTGAAGTTGACCCGAGTTGTTGTAATACTGTTGTGGGAGATTTTTCCCAAAAATGATCTGGCATATTACAGGTTTTGTAGGCCACACAGCCCCTTTGCTTCTTCCAATATCACCTTTTGGCGGGTTGCTTTGATATGGATTTTTTCCAGCACCTGGGGCGTTTGGAGCAGTGTGTTGCACAATACAATCCCTTGGTTGAGCAATCTGGTCTTTTCATTGCGTGCCAAAGAACTGAGACAGGTAATAGGGTGCAATCCAGCTTTGTCGATGATCTCGCGCAGGCTTTTGCCTGCTGGATAGTCCCAGGCAACAAGGTCGAGCCCGGCACAGCGGCCATAAGTCATCGCATCATCTGAAAAACGGGTGTTCGTGGCAATTTTACATTGTAGGGTTCTACCGTTCAAATCGCGCTGCACATCAGGGCTGCGCTGCAAATCGTGGAAACGTGCATGAATATAAAGGGGCACTTTTACGTCGGTAATAGTCCCCGGTTGGGCATGGTATTTACACTCCACAAATACGACGTCAGTACCGTTTTCAGCGACTACGTCCATTTCATGCTTAATACATTTCCCCATCAACAATTGCCCCGTTTGGGCGGAATAACCTTGTGCGCGGAGGATTTCAGCAAAAAAGTGTTCAAACGGATAGCCAGAGGGGCCAAGTTTTAGCATGGCTTGCTTGAGCGAATACCGGGCAGCAATGGGTTTGTTGAGCCGTTTGAGCATTTTGTATGCTATTTTATATAAGGCTTTGGTGGGGATGTTTTCATATACCTGACCTTGTATTTCCTGTAATACCTGATTTATCAAGTTGTCATCGGCACCGGAGCGATGTAAGGAACGTCGGAGTTTGACCTCGTCAAAAAGCGCCGAATCCCCGGATGCTTTCCGAACAGAGAAGCTTGCAGGTTCTTGCTTTTTTTTCATAAATAGATTGTCTTTGGGCTTGCAAGTCTATGTTCATTGGCTTGAAGCGATAAGGAGTTAAAACATGGTGTCACAGCGGCAGATATTCGTGGCTGTTTGTTGCAGAAAGCCTGCGCCAGCAAGGGCCACAACGGCAGTTTTGCCTTTCTTTCGAAGCCGATAAATATCGTCAAAATACAAGGTGTCGCCGCTCGGGTTGATGGTTTGTACAGCATAACGAATAACGACCTTGGTGCCCAAAGGTGCAAAATAATATACTCGCCAACCATCGGCCTCGCCGACACCGATGCAGCCGTTCGAGGCTGCTCGGCCAAGTGTCCGTGGGTTGGTTGTCGGGTGTATCATTTGTCCATAGCGCATGCCGTTGATCGATGGTTCAAGCCAAGGGATGAGGGGCATATAAGTGGTTTGGTGGTCGTCGCGCTTGGTAAAACGAAACCTTTTTCCCGTGACAGGATCCAAAAACAGTGGATTCCTGTTGACCCGAATGATTTCACCGACACCTGTTCGGGTGCGCAAATCAACAGTACCGCCGGCCAGTTCCAAGTGTTTCTTTTGGTTCTTCCCTACGCGGACAGGAAAGGTAAACAAAACGCTGTCGCCTTCCAATATTCGCATTTCAAAAGCGGGGATATTGAGATCCAGGCTCGTTTTTGCCATTTTTTCGAGCAGCATGGCTGCCGTAGCGGGGCCAGGAATTAAAATGGTGTCGCTGGGTTTTAGAACAATCAATTTGGGTTGCCGAAACACAAAATTGCCCAGTGACATCTGGTAATAATAATCTGTATTGACCAGTGTGTCCAGTATCCAGGGGTTGGCGCGCAACAACAGGTTTTCGCTCAATTTGTAGCTGCTGATGGTGTCGTTTTGTCGAACAATGCCGTCGATAAAGGAGAAGAAGCCATCCAGTGTAATGTTTTTGGTGACCGGGATTTTGGCAAGTGGAGGTTCTTGCACGGGTTGAATGGCAACTATTTCAGCCGCCTCTTTTGCCGAAGGTTCGGTTTTGTTATTGCTCTTACAGGCACTGGGGACGGCAAATAGCCACATTGCCAGCAACACGGGGAGTAGCATGGCGGGTTGACCCGAGAAGCTGACCAAAATTTTCTTTGAAAAGTGGTATTTAGTTTGTATATTCGTATGCATTTTACAAAGATGCTGTGTTTTGCCCTTCACGCTGATGATATATATCAATGGTATGCATGACGCTCATCTAATCCACGTGCTTTAAGTTGTAAAAAGCGTACATTAGGATTTTAAATCAAGGTCATCAAATAAACTTATTCTAAGCAATGGACGAAGAAACCAAAGACGAACAACTGTTACAGCGGTTTATGGAACAAATCACTCGGCATGTCGAAACAAGATGGGCCTATTTTTCGCTGACGGCCACCGAAAAATCATCTGGAATCGCCGCTGAGATGGCCAGAGTTGCCACCATATTTGTATTTGCACTGCTTGTGCTGTTCTTTGTTACCTTCGGACTGGCATGGTGGCTGGGTGATTTGATCGGTAATCGGGGTGGTGGTTTTGCGCTTACCGGACTTATTTTTATTCCCATAGGCTATGGCCTTTCCCGCTGGATTCGGCCAGCAGTTCGCATCAAAATAATTGATGCGTTTATGGAAGAAGAACAGCCTAAAAATGAGCCCAATCATGAATAACTTAACTAAACTCACACAACGAAAGGCTGAATTAAAGGCCGAAATTGATCAACAACTTATTGAACTGAAAAGCACCTTTCTCGAGGTGCGCGAGGAAATTGAGCCTACCTTTCTCCTGAAAAAAGCCATTCAAGGGCTGTTTCGCCCCCCCAAAGAAAAAGGGGCGAATGCTTCAAACAGTTTTTTTGAGCGCTTTCCATTGCCAATTTCGTTTTTAATAGACCTGTTTGTCAAAAACAGTTCCTTCGCGGCATTGCTGAAAACGGTTGCGCCGGCTGCGCTCAAAACAATACCGAACCTCATTAAAAAGTATACTGGAACTGAATCAGATGAACCAGGTACTCGCACCTCTACCAAAGCAAAGGTATATGGCAGCCTCAGGAAGGCGGTCCACTCCTTGCGAAACCAGATGAAACAATCTGATCAAACACCTGTCACAACACCCGAACCTAGTGAAAACTAATATACCATGGAAAAAAGAACAACTGCTGAAATTTTACTCGCCGCCACCGTACTCGCTGGTGCTGCCTATTTCCTTTTCTACACAGACAATGGCCGTCAATGGCTGGATCGACTCAAAAACACGGCCACGGATCAAATGGACAAATGGCTCGCTGATTTGGAGGAATACCTATCGGATTTGGAAAGCGCCGCTTCAACAGCCTTAACTGACCTCTCAGAAAACGAAGCCTAACCGAAAACCACCCAACAACAACCACCATTCCCCACGCAACGCCAAAAATTATCACATTGCCTCATTATCAAATTATCACATTAAACCCTTATGAACACCAATCACTTCATTTCAGGCGTACACAACTACTGCGATCGCTGGTGCGAACGCTGCGTATTCATCGACCGGTGCAGCGTCGGGCATATCGAGCTCCAACGTTGGGCCAAAGGCGACGAATGGAGCCCGGAAGATTTCTTCGATGAGTTCGAAAAAATGTATCCCGATTCCGACGAAACCATGCAGCAATGGCTCAATGAAAACGACATCAACTTCAGCGACCTTGAGCCAGAAGAACTGCCCAAACCTAATCTGAAAGTCAAAGCATTGGAAGAAGAAATGCGCAAACGCGGGTCTGACTATTACGTTCCGTTCACAAAATTTCTAAAAGCCAATGCCGATGCCCTAAAAGCGCGGGGCATCGACCTGTTCGGCGAGCATGAGCGCCCTGAAGGCCGCGATACGCAGGAGCGCAGCGCCCTGGCCGAAGCCATCGAAGTACTACTGTGGTACCAACATTTTATGTTCGTAAAAGCCAGTCGTGCCGTTGGCGGTATTGAAGACATGCACGACGATTGTTGGAAAAAGCACCAAAGCGATGCCAACGGGAGCGCAAAAGTTGCCATGATTGGAGCCGAACGTAGCCTCGGTGCCTGGGAAATGCTGCGCCGGCATTGGCCCGAGAAACAAGCTGAAATATTGGGCTTTATGCGCCAAATCAACGGCTTCCGCCACCGCATGGAGCAAGTTTTTCCCGACTGGCGAAAGTTTGTGCGCCCAGGATTTGATACAGAAAAACCGCATCGACTGCCATTTGGGGAGAATTGAGAACACTTTCTGTTTTGAGGGGTTTACCATAATGGTTTTTACCACGTAGTTTTTTTACCACATAGTTCACATAGGACACATAGAACAAACAAAAACATTTTTTACGTTAGTCGGCTATGTGTTCTATGTGAACTATGTGGTAGTATTTTTTTGGTGGTAAAAAAGTGGTATATTTATCTTTTTGGTACCACTACCATCACCCATTTCAGCACAACATCCAATTTATATGTCCTTTCTAAAAGATTCAACCCTGCTCCAGCGCCAAGCGTACATCAACGGTGCCTGGATCAGCGCCGTATCCGGCAAAACATTCCCTGTCACCAATCCTGCCAACGGCGATGAACTCGCCCGCGTGGCCGATTGTGGTGCCGCAGAAACCACCCAAGCCATCGCCGCAGCTGAAGCAGCTTTGCCAGAGTGGCGCGCAAAAACTGCCACCGCCCGCGCTGGCATCCTGCGCCGCTGGCACGACTTGATTCTCGAAAATGTCGACGACCTGGCCATGATGATGACCCTCGAACAGGGCAAACCCGTTCCAGAAGCGAAAGGTGAGGTGCGCTACGGCGCTTCTTTCATAGAATGGTTTGCCGAAGAAGGCAAACGCGCTTATGGCGACATCATCCCGCCGCACATGCCGGGCGTGCGGCTCTTGGTCACCAAACAGGCTATCGGTGTCATTGCGGCCATCACCCCCTGGAACTTTCCCAATGCCATGATAACCCGAAAAGTAGCACCGGCTTTGGCGGCAGGTTGTACTGTGGTGATTAAACCTTCGGAAGAAACGCCATTGTCAGCCTTGGCTTTAGGTGAGTTGGCCACCCGCGCTGGATTTCCCGCCGGCGTAATAAACATTGTAACTGGCACCGATGCATCGACCATCGGCAAAACCATGACCGATAGCCCTATTGTACGCAAACTTTCGTTCACCGGAAGTACGCCTGTGGGCAAACAACTGATGCGCCAAAGCGCCGATACCGTTAAAAAGATATCTTTGGAATTGGGCGGTAATGCTCCATTTATCGTATTCGACGATGCGGATATTGATGCAGCCGTAGAAGGTGCCATCATTTCCAAATACCGCAATGCCGGCCAAACCTGCGTGTGCGCCAATCGCCTTTTTGTACAAGATGGCGTGTATGAACAGTTTTTAGAAAAATTCACCACTGCCGTGCAAAAGCAAAAAGTAGGCTCCGGCATCGAGCAAGGGGTGAGCATCGGCCCACTCATCAATGCCAAAGCACTCGAGAAAGTAAAACGGCTCGTCGGAAATGCTACTGATAAAGGCGCACGGGTACTCACCGGCGGCCAGGCCATGGAAGGCACCTTTTACCAGCCGACAGTTTTGGCCGATGTGGTGCCGGGCATGGATATTATGAATGAAGAGATTTTTGGCCCCGTGGCCCCTGTCACCCGTTTTTCTACCGATGATGAAGTGATCAAAATGGCCAACGACACGCCTTATGGCTTGGCCGCATATTTTTATGGCCGCGACATTGGTCGGGTGTTCCGCGTAGCGGAGGCACTGGAATACGGTATGGTAGGCGTGAATACAGGCTTGATAGCGACCACCGTGGCACCATTTGGTGGCATGAAGGAAAGTGGTATTGGGCGGGAGGGTTCTAAGTACGGACTTGAGGACTTTCTGGAGGTGAAGTACATCTGTTTGGGGGGGATTTAGGAGTGCGGAATGCGGAATGCGGATTTGGGAATGCGGAGTGCGGAATGCGGAGTGCGGATTTGGGAATGCGGAGTGCGGAATGCGGAGTGCGGATTTGGGAATGCGGAGTGCGGAATAAGCACAACTTTTCACGCTGCTTATGGGCATCCTTCCCTGGCACTATTAGCAATATAGCACTCGAGAGTGGTTGACAAAAACTGCCAGATTGCCAGAACGCACATAAATAATGATGGGCGGCCGCTATTATATCAGCGACCGCCCATTTTATTTTTTAAAATATTATGAAAATGCCTCGATACCAAATTTTTTCCGCATTCCGCATTCCGCATTCCGCATTCCGCATTCCGCATTCCGCATTCCGCATTCCGCATTCCGCATTCCGCATTCCGCATTCCGCATTCCGCATTCCG
>Ga0105046_10016738_pt1 | contig 11246 bp, 9 predicted proteins | sample MAT03_FD_78385 | JGI IMG/M metagenome (GOLD analysis project Ga0105046, IMG submission 78385) | Freshwater microbial communities from Lake Fryxell liftoff mats and glacier meltwater in Antarctica - MAT-03 (megahit assembly) | ecosystem: Environmental > Aquatic > Freshwater > Ice > Liftoff...
CCTTGCGTCGCCAAGCCCAGAAGGCAGAGCGCTACAAGCTCTACCGGAGCGAGATCCGTGATCTGGAGCTCTGGGTCGCCTCGCACCGGTTCCTCGAGCTGAGCGTCACCCGCCGGGTGGTGAAGGAAGAGCTCGAAATCGCCATCGGCACCCTCGAAGGCCAGCGCGCCGCGCTGAGGGTGCGCGAGGCCGAGCTGGAAGCGGATCGCGTCCTGGCCCAACGCGCCGAAGTGAGCGCCGAGCGCGCCCAGCGCGAGGCCCACGAGGCCGACAACGAGGTGCGCACCCTCGAGTCCCGCCTGGCGCAGAGCAAGGAGCGCCTCGAAGGTCTGCGCGACGCCGAGCGGCTGATGGAGCGTGAGATCACCTCGCTGCAGGAGCGCCGTACGGTGCTCGGCGGCGAGCGCGAGGGGCTCATCGCCACGCTCGCCGAGGTCGAGACGATCGAGAAGAACGAGGTCGCCGAGCTCGAACGCGAGACCTTCGCGCTCGACGAGCGCAAGACGGCGCTGGCCGAAGCAGAGAACACCGTGAACCTCGCGCAGAAGCGCCTGAGCGACGCGGGCAGCCGCATCGCTCGCGCCCGCGCCGTCCTCGAGGGCTTCTCCCGCCGTAAGGGCGAGGCGATGGTTCGCCTCGAGCGCCTGCGCACCGAGCGCGAAGAGCTGAGCGAGCGCGTCGTCGAGCTGAGCCAGCAGAAGAGCGAGCTCGAGGCGCGTGCCGAGGCGCTGGTCAACGGCAAGGTCACCACCGCCGAGCGTCGTCAGCAGCTCGACGAAGAACTCAAAGCGCTGCGCATCCAGATCGGCGAGAGCGAGCGGTCCCTCGACAAGCTGCGCGGCGAGCTGGCGGACAGGCGATCGCGCCTCCGCTCGCTCGAAGAGATCCAGAAGCGCTTCGAGGGCGTGGGCGGCGGCGTCCGCGCGGTGATGACCCGCTTCGCCGGCAACGACGAAGAGCGCCTGAAGCGCGGCGTCCACGGCCTGGTGGCCGATCGCATCGAGTGCCCCGAGGCCCTCACCCAAGCGCTGGCTGCCTCGCTCGGTGAGCGCCTGCAGCACATCGTCGTCTCCGATCTCAACGCGGCCGAAGACGTCGTCCGCTTCTTGGACGACGGCGATCGCGGCCGCGCGACGTTCGTGCCCCGCACACCCCGCCGCGTGGTCGGCGCGCGCCTCGCGCTGCCTGCGATGAAGGACGGAGCCATCCTCGGTCGGCTCTCGGATCTGGTGCGCTACGAGCCCGCCGACGAGTGGCTCGTGCGACACCTCCTCGAGGATGTCGTCGTCGTGCGAGATCTCGCCACCGCGCGCTCGCTCTTCGACCGCGGCGTGAGCGCGACCCTCGTGACCGAGCGCGGCGAAGTGCTCGCGATCGGCGGCGCGCTGACCGGTGGCCGAGGCGATCAGCAAAGCGCCCACATGATCGCGGTGAAGCGCGAGATCCGCGATCTGCATGGTGTGGTCTCCAAGCTGGACGCGGACATGAGCGCCGCGCTCGCCAGCCATGGTGAGCTGCGCAACGGCATCGCGAGCCGTCAGGCCGCGCTCGATGCGGCCCGCACCGAGGCGCACGACGCCGAGATCGCCATCGTGAAGGCGGACAAGGATCTCAAGCGCGCCGACGACGATCTGTTGCGCACCCGTCAGCGGGTGGAGAAGGTCTCGCTCGAGCTCGGTGAGCTCGAGCAGCAGCTCACTCAGTCGACTGGCGAGGAAGAAGAAGCCCAACACGAGATCACCGACGCCGGTGAGGCCCGTGCCGAAGCCCAGGCCGAGCTCGAGGCGAGCCAAGCCGTGCAGGTCGAGCGTCGCGCGTCGGTCGATGCCCAGAGCCAGCGGGTCGCTGACGTCCGGGTCCGGGCGGCCCAGGCCCGTCAGCGCGCCGAGAGCGATCGGCAAGCGCTCGATCGTTTGGAGCGTTCGATCCACGAGCTCGGCGAGCGCGGCGAGCGTCTGCGCACGGATGTAGAGCGTGGCGCCAAACAGCAGGGCGAGACGATGGGCCTGCTCGCGCGCACCCGCGAAGAGCTGGGGTACGCGGTCATTCGCGCGATGGACATCCACGCCGTACTGGCCGCGGCGCGGACCCACTACGACGAAGTGCGCTTCGAGCTGAGCGCGCGTGATGGCCTGCTCAAGGATCTCCGCTCGTCGATCGAGAGCGGTCACAAGCGCAGCTCCGATCTGACCCTCGAGGAGCGCGAGCTGGCTTTGGCGCTGGAGCACCTGCTCGATCAGACCCGCGAGCGTCACCGGCTCGAGCTCCACAAGTTCATCGGCGACTACCACCAGCGCGAGCTGCCGGACGAGGCGGTCAAGGGCCGCATCGACGAGCTGGCGCGGCTGGTCGAGCGCATGGGCGAGATCAACCTCACCGCGATCGAGGAGTTCGAGGAGCAGTCCACGCGCTTCGATCACCTGAGCGCGCAGCAGAAGGATCTGGAAGACGCGCTCGCGCAGCTGGAGCTCGCGATCAAGCAGATGAACCGCGAGTCCAAGCGCCTCTTCAAAGAGACGTTCGACGCGGTCAGTGAGCGCTTCCAGCAGATCTTCCCGCGCTTGTTCGGCGGCGGTCGCGGCGAGCTGCGGCTCACCAACCCGGAGGACCTGCTCGAGACGGGCGTCGACATCATCGCACAGCCGCCCGGCAAGAAGCTCGGCTCGATCGAGCTGATGAGCGGCGGCGAGAAGGCGCTCACTGCGGCCTCGCTCACGTTTGCCATCTTCCAGTACCGCCCCAGCCCGTTCTGCCTCCTCGACGAGGTCGACGCCCCGCTGGATGAGGCCAACGTCGGCCGCTTCTGCGAGGCCATCCGATCGATGACCAAGCACTCGCAGTTCATCGTGATTACCCACAGCAAGCGCACGATGCAGATGGCCGACGTGCTCTACGGCGTGACGATGGAGTCGCCTGGCGTCTCCAAGCTCGTCAGCGTCGAGCTCCGCAAGAAGGAAGCGGCGAAGCTCCCCGAGAGCCCCGCTATCGCCTCGGCTTGACTGACCCGCGATGCAGCACCTGCCCGCGAGTTGGATCCCTGCGCTGAAGGCCGAACTCGACGCTCCCTACTACCGCGAGCTCAGCGCGTTCGTCGACGCCGAGCGCAAAGCCCACGAGGTCTTCCCTGCGGACACCGAGGTGTTCGCGGCGTTGGAGCGCACTCCCTTCGAGAAGGTACGGGTGGTGCTACTCGGCCAAGATCCGTATCCGACGCCGGGCCACGCGCACGGGCTCTGCTTCTCGGTGCGCGAAGGGATCAAGCCACCTGCCTCGCTGCGCAACATGTACCAGGAGCTGAGTACGGATCTGGGCCTACCCATCCCGAGCACCGGCAACCTGGGACCGTGGGCCGACCGAGGGATGCTGCTCCTCAACACCGTGCTCACCGTGCGCGCCAAGGAGCCGAACTCGCATCAGAAGAAGGGCTGGGAGACCTTCACCGATGCGGTTCTGAAGGCGTTGTCCGCGCGAGAGACGCCCATGGTCTTCGTGCTCTGGGGCACCGCCGCCAAGAAGAAGGAGAAGAAGGAGAAGCTGCTCGATGCGACCCGCCATCGGGTGGTGACCGGCGCGCATCCTTCCCCTCTCTCGATCAAGCACTTCACGGGCACCAAGCCCTTCTCCAAGATCGACGACGCGCTTGGGAGCCTCGGCGAGCGGCCCTTCGACTGGCGGCTCTGAGAGCAAACGGGTGACACGTCACCGTCGGACACGAATTGGTCACACGCCCGGCGAGCACCCCATGGTAGCGTCGCGGGTCGATGAGTTCCGAACGGATCGTGGCTCGACGCATCGCAGGCGTGAACATCACCAGCCTGCCCCTCTCCCCGCTGGACGCGTTCGTCCTGTCGCAGGTGGATGGGGTCGCAGATGCCCACGACATCGGCGCGCTGACGGGCCAGAGCGACGAAGACTGCACCGCCGTCCTCGTTCGCCTCCGGGATCTCGGCGCGATCGAGTGGGAGGTGGTCGAGCTGCCCCAAGAGCGCCGCGACCAGATCGACGAGCTCTGGTCGGTGCTCGCGCTGCGCAACCACTACCAGCTGCTCGGGGTCGCCCGCGACGCGCCCCGCGCGGAGATCCACAAGGAGTACTTCCTACGCTCCAAGATCTTTCATCCCGACCGGGTCTTCGGGCGCAAGCTCGGCTCGTATCGGAAGAAGATGGAGACGATCTTCATCCGGCTCACCGACGCCGACCACGTCCTGACTTCTGCCAAGCTCCGGGCCGCGTACGATGCGGAGCTCGCCGCGCGAGGTGATGATCGCGACGGTCGCATGCTGCCCAGAGCGCCGAGGATCGACGCGACCCCGACGGGCATGCACCGCGCGGTGATGATCGTGGAGTCAGGGCCCGTGGTGGTGCACCCCACCGAGGTCGAGGGCGACTCGGCCGCGCGTGCGGAAGTAACCGAAGGCCGGCGCCGCGCATCGGCGGAGCGCCTCCGACGCTGGCTCGGCCGCAAGTAGCTACCGAGCCCGCCTCGGTCAGTCGTGGATCTCGTAGACGAAGGTCGTCTGCGGGAAGCCGCCCGACCAGCGCTCGACGATCGTCGCGTGCGGCACCACCGTCGCGCTCAGATCCGCGTCGGGGCTCGCGCCCACGTAGCGGTCGGCCAGCGCCTCGGCGGCAGCTCTGTCGCCGGTCGCCTTGATGCCCATGACCCGCTCCATCAGCGCATTGCAGGCTGCGGGCATCGCCGCGAGATCGATGGAGAGCGCGCCGCGGTGGGTTCCGTCCGCGGCCATCGCCTCGGGATCCCAATGAAGCGCCCCCGCGTCGATCAGGAAGCCCAGCTGGATCGCCGCGAGCTGGCTGTATGCCTTGCGGTTGCCCGTCGGCGTCCACATCCCGCGCGAGATGTGGCCCATCGTCCAGGTGATCGCATCCACGTACGCGTGCCGCGCCGCCGCGTCGTCGATGACGCCGCGCGCGCGCAGGAACTCGACGAAAAAGAGGCCGCCGCTCTGCGCCTTGAGCTCCTCGAGCATCGAGGCGAGACCACCACCGAACGCCTCGTCGCCCGTCAGCCCATTCGCGCGGTAGTCGTGGCTCGGCCCGAGGTTGTGGCTGGCCTCGTGCAGGATCGTCGAGAGCAAGCCCGCCGCCGGATCCCCGGTGTACTCGGTCATGGTCGCGGCATCGAAGAGCGAGGAAGCCTGCGCCCGACGCCGGTCCGTGCTGTCGTCGTCGGTGTAGAGGTTGCTCATCGCGACGGTGCGGCCGCGCCCCTCGTCACCCACCGGGCCCCAGTTCGGCAGGCTCTGTCCGATGGTGGCGCCGAAGGTGTCGCGGTCGTCGCCCGAGTTCACGACGATGTCGATGAAGTCCGGCATGTGGAAGCTGACGTCACGCGCGGTGTACGCGTTGCTCAGCGCCGCGAGCGCGGCCTCCATGTCGGCCTGGATGGGCGTGAGGCGCTCCTGCCAGATGAGCGAGCCCGGGTTGATGCGCGCGAACGTCATGTGGAAGCCCGCCTTGAGCGAGCACGGCTCCCAATACGTCTCGTCGGGCCCGACGCGCACATACCACTGCGAGTTGTGCGCGTTCATCGAGGCCCACGCCTCGTCCGCCGGCTCCCACAGGTTCGTCTCGAACGCGGTCGCCGCCGCGCGTAGATAGGTCACGAGCGCGGTCTCGCTCGGATCGGTCATCGCGTCGGCCGCCGCGCGGAGCTCGGTCGCGATCGGCCCCATCAGATCGGCGTACGCCACCGAGTAGGGCACTGCGTGCAGCGCGGGCGCCGACGGCGGGACGGCGACCATCATGCGCACGGGCGTCGTATCGCCCTCGCGGGGACCGAACGCCGTCGGCGCCGCGCCTTCACGCACCACGGTGAAGGGCGTCGTCAGCGCGCTCGCGTCGGGGCGCGCCTCGAGCGTCGCGCAGAAGTCGGACGCCGCGACCATGCTCGACGGGTACACATCCACCAGGGTGTCGGGCGCACCGGGGATCGCGGTGCACGCCGCGTTGCTCTCTTCTGCCGACGAGCGACACGACGCGCCCCAGTTGCGGCGGAAGAGCGAGCGCGACGCGCTGTCGTCGGGGAGGCTGGAACGCAGCGCCTCCATGCCCACCTGACGGGCATAGAGCTGATCGATCAGCTGTCCGACCGCGAGCATCCTCCGAGCAAACGCCCGGTGCTCGGGCGCCAGCGACGAAAAATCGGTCGACACCAACGTGGGCGCCGCGTGATCCAGCTCGTTCACCACCGCGGCGATGCGGGGGTCAGACGAGATCGGCGCTTCGTCTTCGGTTCGGATGCGGCGCATGGCGACGTCGAAGTCGGGCGTGAAATGCCCCGCCTCCACCCAGCTCGCGGTGACCGGATAGAACGCCAGCGAGTGCACCTCGTTCGGATCGGGCGCGCCGTTGCCGTTCGCGTCCGGGCCCCAGAAGAGCGGCAGGTCCAAGCGCAGCGCGAGCTGGTTGAAGCGCAGCCGATCCATGCTCGCGCCGGTGGTGGGCGTGGTGTGACCCGCGCTCGGGGTGCTACCGCAGGCGGCGAGGGGGAGACCGAGAGCGACGGCGACCAGGGCACTGTTGTTTCTGCGCATGGCCGCCGTCCTAGCCCACCGATGCGGGCCCTGCACGTCAGGAGTGCGGGGCGTACTCCGTCGCAGGGACGCGCGTCGAATCCGCTATCCTGCCACGGTGCCGCGCGTCCTGATCGTCGATGACGAGGAGAACATCCGCTTGGTGTTGCGGACGCTGCTGCGTAAGCACGGCTACGAGGTGGAGACCGCGACCAGCGGCGAGGACGCGCTGGCCCGCTTCGAGAGCATCGCGCCCGAATTCGTGATCACCGACGTGCGTATGTCGGGGATGAGCGGCATCGAGCTGGTCCAGGCGCTCGGCGCGCGAGGTGAGCTCGCAGGACACACCGATCCCGGCACCAGCGGCGCGGTGGTGATCGTGATGAGTGCCTACGGATCCGTCGAGCTCGCGCTCGAGGCGATGAAGGCTGGCGCGTACGACTACGTGCAGAAGCCCTTCAAGCAGGACGAGGTCCTCCTCGCGCTCAAGAAGGCGGAAGAGCGCGAGCAGCTCAGACGCGAAGTGAAGGCGCTCAAGGACGAGGTCAAAGCGCAGAGCCGCTTCGAGGAGCTCCTCGGCAAGAGCGCCGCGATGAAGAAGGTCTTCCACGTCATCGACCGCGCGGCCGAGCACCGGGCGACCGTGATGATCCAGGGCGAGAGCGGCACCGGAAAAGAGCTGGTGGCCCGCGCGCTTCATCGCCGGAGCCCGCGCGCGAACAAGCCCTTCGTCGCAGTGAACTGCGGCGCCATCCCCGCAGGCCTTCTCGAGAGCGAGCTCTTCGGTCACAAGCGCGGCGCCTTCACGGATGCCTCCAGTGACAGAGCTGGGCTCTTCGAGACCGCGCACGAAGGCACGCTCTTCCTCGACGAGGTCGGCGAAATGCCCCAGCCCCTGCAGGTGAAGCTGCTGCGCGTGCTGCAAGAGGGCAGCCTGCGACGGTTGGGTGAGACCAAGGATCGCGAGGTCGACGTCCGGGTGGTGGCGGCGACGGTGCGCGATCTCGCGACCGAGGTCGCTGAGGGGCGCTTTCGCGAGGACCTCTTCTATCGTTTGAACGTGCTGCCGCTCGTCGTGCCGCCCCTCCGCGATCGACGCGAGGACATACCCATGCTCGCGGAGCACTTCATCGAGCGGAACAACGTCCGGATGAAGACGAAGGTCCGCGGCCTCACGGCCAACGCGCTCAAGCGCCTCTTGGCCTACGGGTTCCCCGGCAACGTGCGCGAGCTCGAGAACCTGATCGAGCGCGCGATGGTGCTTGCCGACGGCGAGATGCTCGACGAGCACGATCTCCCCGACAAGGTCATCAAGGAGCCGAGCCCGCTCGAGATGGTGCTCAGCTCCGATGACCTGTCGGTGAAGAAGGCCACGCACGCCATCGAAGCGACGCTCATCAAGCGCGCGCTCCTCAAGACCGGCGGCAACCGCACCGCCGCCGCGAAGCTGCTCGAGATCAGCCACCGCGCCCTGCTCTACAAGCTCAAGGACTACAACATCCGCTGAGCGCGAGTCGCTATCGATAGGAGTAGTGGCCCATCTCGTAGTGGTTCGCGCCACACACCGAGTACACGTAGCGCCCATCCCCGAACACCAACCGCATGAGCGTGCCCACCGGGTTGCCATCAAACGCGAGGACCAGCTGCTCGACCGGCATCCCGCCCGCGTCCGTGGTGATCTCGACGTTCGGTCCGGCGACGCGCAGCTCGGTCATCGAGCCTGCCGGCACCTCCACCCTCGTGCCATTCACGGTCACCCGCACGGGCATGTCGGTCGCGTTGTCGATCGAGAGCACCGAGCCTGACGCGTCGCCGAGCACGAGCGTGACGACCCCGAGCACCCCGAGCGCAACGGACAGGGCTGCTGTGCGAGGCCATTGCTTCTGGGTCGCGGCCCCGATGGCGAACATGGCGAGGATCATCGCGATCAGGATCACGACGACCTGCACCACCATCAGCACGCTGCCGGTGGAGGTGCCCGGGTCGATCGACTGGGTGCGAACGGTGCGGGTGAGCGCGGAGACCGAACTCGACGCGCTGGAGGAATCGGGTCGCTCACCGAGATCCAGCTGCGCTCGGTAGTGCCAGCCGCGCGCCGCAGTCGGAGCGGTGCGGCAACCCGTGGCGGCGGTCAGCGTCACCGGGCGCTCTTCCACCATGCTCAGCGCCTCGAGCCGCCCGCAGCCAGTTGCCGTGGCGAGAAGCCCGAAGAGCGCGAGCGACGCCGTGGGTCATGGGATGCATCTCGGCGCGGCATACGCTGGGACCGTCCAAGCCTTCCCCACGCGCCGCGCGTCAGAGGAGGCCGGCGATGTGCTTGGACGATCCGGTCCAGGAGAATCGTACCGTCGAATCCGCGAGATCGCGGCGTGCATCATGCAGCTTCGCGCCTGGGAGAGCGGGGTCGAGGCCCGGCGTGCGCTCCATCCCCTCGTAGGCGGCGGGACGCGCGACCAGCAGCGGGACCCGGCCTCGACGCAGGAGTGCCTCGGCCACCGAGCCGAGCACCAGACGATCGATTCCACGGCGCTGGTGGGTGCCCACCACCACCACGTCGGCGCCCACGTCGAGGGCGAGCTGCTCGATCGCCGCCGTCGCGTCCTGGGCGAGCCGTACGTGATGGATGATCTCCCGCTCGACGGTCCCCTCAGCATTCTCGGCGGGAGCCTGTGTGCCCGCCACGACCGCTCGGAGCCGCTCCTGCGCGTCGCGGTAGAGGCGCTCGTCCTGCTCGAGCTTCGTGCGCGAAGACGCGACGACGTGGCCTATGTGGAGCTCAGCGCCGGTAGTGCGACTCAGCATCCCGAGCGCGTAATGCAGGGCATAGTCGGAGGGAGGGCTGAAATCGGTGGTGACGAGGATGCGGTAGGTCATCGGTGCGTTCCTTATCTTCTCGAGCAATGGATCAGTGAAGGCGACTCGCGAGGAGCTCGCCCAGCGCGCGACACGCATCGACCGTCGTGAAGATCCCGACGACCTTGTGGTTCTGAACTACCACGGCCGAGCCGTACTTCTTCTCGGCCATCTCGAGCACGACCTCATCCAGCGGCGCGTCGGGCGAGACCGAGTACACCTCGGTGCTCATCGCGTCCTCGACCGTGACCTTCTTGGGATCGACCGCCTCGAGGCTCTCGATGAGCGCGAGATCACGCTGGGTCACCATCCCCACGAGGACGCCACCGTGCAGGACGGGGAGGTGACGAATGTGCGCCTCGCGCAGGACCGCGTGCGCGTGCGCGAGCGTCTGCTCCCTCCCCACGGAATGAGGCGAGGTGGTCATGTACTTCTGGATGGTGGGGATGGCCTTGGTCATGCGCCTCGCCTCGCATCACCCGTGCCGCCGTGCGCGTACCCCCCACCACGCAGCGGGAGGAGATCCACGCGCACGACATGCGCGCACGGGGAGTGCCCGCCCGCACTTCTTGCGTCCCGTTTCGCCCGCACGCGAGACGTCAGCGTGGAGGAAAATAGATCGCGCGGACCCTCTTCGAGAAGAGCACCGAGAGCGCGAAGACGGCGAGCGGCATCAGCGGCGTGGGGACGAAGAGCGCGGCGCCAGCGACCGCACTCAACCATCCCCAGCGATGATCACCCGTGAGGCCCCGCCGACCCAGCACCGGCAGCAACACCCACGGCATCGTGATGGTGAGCGCGAAGCCCGTCGCCGCGATCCCCAGCACCCCGCGACCGTGCATCACGCTCCAGCCGAAGTTGCGTACCCCCTGCATCGTCATGAGCGGCTCGGCGACCGCCCACGCCAGCACGTGGCGCAGGCCGAGTGTGAGCGCGATCGACGCGACGATCGCTAGGGCGAGCAACACCTTCTGCATGCGCTGGTAGGGCACGTGGCGCCCCAACGTCGCGTCGGGCTCGACGCCCTCCTTCAGTCGGTGCAGCTCCGCGCGAAGGGCCACCTGCTGGCGCAGCAGCTCGGCCCGGGCGGCGTCGTTGCGAGCGACGTCGTTGCGGAGCGACTCGATCTCAGCCGTCTGACCATCGCGGTACATGGCCGCTCGACAACGGCACCGGGTCCAAGTTCCATCCGTGTCGCAGCTGCCGTCGCCGGCCATCTCCGGCACACGAGCGCTCAGCCGCTGGAGGGCCTGCGCGCGTAGCAGGCGTTCCGTCGGTCGCCGTCGCTGATGCTGCCGCAGTCCCCGTAGCAGTCGTTCCGAAGAGAACTCTCGCTGATCCTGCCGCAATAGCCGTAGCAGTAGTTGCGCTGCCATCGAGAACGGCGCCACCACGATCTTCAATGATCGAAGTCGCAACATGCTCGTCGTGGGCGGAGTGCGCGACCTCGGCGGTGGTTGCAGGGGTCGCTGGGAGCTCACCGTTCATGCACCCGGCCTGGATCCGTTCGCCCACCGACTCGGTGGACGCTTGCTTCACCGTACTCGGGTTGGATTCGTCGACGGTCGAGGACCCCCGATGCGGGGACGCGTACGTCGCCGGGATCGATCGACGCTGACCAACCGCCTGCTTAGGGCCCGCGCGCTTGTCGGCGACGGTCAGCCCGGTGAGCAGCTTGCGCTCAGGGCTGCTCGGGCTGCGGGGAGATCGAACAGCGTGCGGGCCTGCAGCGCGTGGAGCTTGGCGGGCGGCAGGCAGGGCTCGAACTTGGAGAGCCGGGTCTTGCTAGCTTCGCTCGCGAAGCCGAGCGCGTCTTCGTCCGATGGACGGCCTGCCGCACGTAGGGTTTCGATCGCG
>Ga0105046_10016739_pt1 | contig 11246 bp, 8 predicted proteins | sample MAT03_FD_78385 | JGI IMG/M metagenome (GOLD analysis project Ga0105046, IMG submission 78385) | Freshwater microbial communities from Lake Fryxell liftoff mats and glacier meltwater in Antarctica - MAT-03 (megahit assembly) | ecosystem: Environmental > Aquatic > Freshwater > Ice > Liftoff...
ATCGAGCCAATCCGATCGATCCCGTGTCAAATTAAATAAGGGAATAACTGCCGCACTCGCCTCGGAATCTTGCAGCAAAGCGGATTGCAAAACCCTCACCGGCAACTCCCGCGGCTGACATCCAGATTCCGCGCACAAAGCCGCAGCCATCCCCGCCGCCTGTCCAATGTTCATGACAACTGGCTGCAAGCGAGTTGCACCGTTGGCGATGTGAGAGACGGAAATATTTTTTTCGCAGACTAGCAAACCGTCTGTACTCGCAGGAATTAGCGCGCTGTAAGGAATGGTAAACGGAGTTCCCGTCCAGCGGCCGCCCCAGCGGATGGATTTTGGCTGCAGAGGAATGTCGCCGGTGGTGTAGTGGTGGTCATTGGCATAGTTGCCGATCGCAATTGTTTCACAAATGCCCTCAGAATTTATCGGCAACTTCGCGACTCTTCCGCCGGCAATAGGCAAAATATCTTGTTCTATGACTGTACTTATCCCTCGCAAGCGGCGACTTTCTCGGTAGTAAGGATGTAAGGCAAAGGAACGAAGAAGGGGAGAATTTTGTTGATTTTTGATCGTTGAAATGGGGAAAATATTCTGTGCTAGGCCGTAGCGGGGGCCGAGTTGGGTTTGAATGAAGCGGGCGAAACTGTGAGTGTGCCAGAGACTTTCTTGGAGGAATTCTTGTCGAGATGCTTCAGATGCAATTAGTCGATCGACCCCTTCACCATAATCATTACCTCGAATCGGCCAATTAATCATCAACAATCTGCCCGGAAGCCTGCCGTAATTGAGAAATTGTTCGGGAGTGTAACCGTCCCAAGCACCGATAAATTGATCGGGATTTTCAACTGGCGGCGCGGGAATTTCTGGCCCTGCCGCACCTTTACCAAAATCCTGCATGATTACCACCCAAGTCGGAGCTTGCACCGAATAGCTCTCTGTGAGAGCATTAGAGGCGATCGGCGCGCTGGGTTCTCCCCACTCGGCTTGAAATTCCCAACCCCAGCGATGCCCAACCTCCGCTAAAGCCAGCAAATCTCCCAATTCCGTTGCATCCAAAGTGATTTTGGCCGAAACCGTAAAATCGGCAAACCGGACGCCAGAAATGCGATCGCCCTCCCATAGCACATCTTGAGCTGTTTGTCCAGAAATCCACTGCAAGTTCGGTAAACACTTAACCCAATCAGCAAAAATTTCCGCACCGATGCGGGGATCGTAAGTAAAAAAACTGACCCAGCCCCAATCCAAACCTCCCGGCTGTCGCTGCTGGAGTTCCCGTAAAAAGGCGCCCCACAAACCGGTTTGAAAAGCTGCTAATTCATTCCCATCGGGGGCAGAAACGCCTGCAGCAGTCAGCATTCCTCCCAGCCAGGGGAATTCGCTTACTAAAATAGTTTTGGCACCTCGGCGGGCTGCTTGCACGGCGGCAGCGGTGCCGCCGGTGCCGCCACCGACGACTAAAACATCTGCTTTCAAGGTTGGGGACATGGGGAATAGGATTTTAGATTTTAGATTTTAGATTGCGAAAGGCTCAGTCAGGTGATGAGTGCGCTACGAATAGATGTTGAGCGTTGGCGATCGTGAATTGATTTTTACTGTGTAAAGACTTGACAAATAATAAATGGCGAATTATGCAGCGCTCACACAATTTTGTGACTAAATGACCGCAGGAGCGATCGCAAATTTTGATTTCTCATTTTTGGCGCGCCAATATTGGCAATATGACACCGCGAATAACGATAATAGAAAAAAGGGAACAGCATCTATAAAGTTTTACGTCTTAATACTTTCCCAGTTAGTAATTAACGGATGCAAATGGACAAAGGTTTTATTTTGTGGTTCACCGGGCTGAGCGGTTCCGGCAAGACAACTATCACCAAAGCTCTCGAACCCGAATTGAAGGCAAGAGGTTGCAAAGTTGAAATATTGGATGGAGATGTCGTTCGCACCAACTTGTCAAAAGGTTTGGGATTTAGCCAAGAAGACCGAGATACTAATATTCGGCGGATTGGATTTGTAGCTCACCTGCTGAGCCGCAATGGAGTAGCAGCAATGACCGCAGCTATTAGCCCCTACAGAGCAATTCGCGACGAAATTAGAGCGATGGAGCCAAATTTTGTTGAAGTATATATCACAGCGCCGTTAGAAGTGTGCGAAGGTCGCGATGTCAAGGGACTATACGCTAAGGCGAGAGCAGGAGAAATTAAGGGTTTTACGGGAATTGACGATCCTTATGAAGAACCGCTCAATCCTGAGATTATTTGATACACAGAGCGAGAAAGTGTGGAAGAGAGTGTTAAAAAAGTTCTCAGCAAGTTAGAAGAGTTGGGTTACATTTGATGGTGGCGGGGTAGGAAGCGGATAGGGGCAAAAGGCGATGGCGAGCAAAAACTATTCAAAATTCAATACTGTCAAAGGTTTCACGGTCAAATTTTTAACAGTGTCAGTGCTCGCGGCGGTGGGTTCATCTCCTGCGGCGGCCCAGTTTATGCCTCCTCCTCCTCCTCCTGCTGATACGGGTTCTCCTGTTCCTGTACAGGTACCGGCAGCACCGGGATTTCAGGGATTTCCCGCAAGTGAACCTTCAAGTGTACGATCGGAAGTTTACACTTTGGGAGCGGGCGATCGTATTCAAATGGACATCTTCAACGTCCCGGAATACAGCGGCCCCAATGGTCAACACCAAGTACAGGCCGACGGTTCGCTGAGTTTACCGTTAATTGGCAGCGTTTCGGTGTACGGCATGACCCTAGAACAAGCTTCTAATGCTGTTAAAGACAAATACGGCAAATACCTTAAACGTCCTTGGATTACCCTCAAACTGCTAGCGCCACGTCCTTTGCAAATTGCGATCGCGGGCGAAATTAACCGCCCCGGAGCCTATACAATATCCTCAGCAGCAGGCCCCGGAGGCACAGCAGAGCAAATGGGAACTCAAATGCCGACAATATCGCGGGCTCTGCGAATGGCCGGCGGAATTACGCAGTCAGCAGACGTGCGACAAATCAAAATCCGCCGCCCTCAGCGCAACGCACCGGAACAAATTATTAGTGTGGATTTGTGGGAATTATTGCAAAACGGCGATTTGCGGGCGGATATGACTTTGCGCGACGGCGATACTATATTTATTCCCACTGTAACTAGCCTCAACCGCCAAGAAGCACCGACTTTAGCAGTAGCTAACATTACCGGACAAAGCACTCAACCAATTAATATTGCTGTGGTGGGCGAAGTAACTCGCCCCGGTACTTATACTTTGGCAAAAGAGGCTCAAAGTAGGGTACAAGAGAATGAAATGGGTGAAAATTCTGGTTTGTTTGCTGCCAGGGAAACCAACGGCGGGGAAACTGTTTTGCAGCAAACTGTAACGAGGGCAATTAAAATGGCGGGCGGCATTACGCCGGTAGCTGATATCAGACAAATACAAGTTCGCCGCCTGACACGGGCGGGTACAGAACAAATTATTAATGTGAATTTGTGGCAACTTTTGGAAGGGGGAGATGTATCCCAAGATTTAGCGCTGCAACAGGGAGATACGGTAATCGTTCCCAAAGCCGAAAACCTCGATGAAACCCAAGACGAACAAGTTGCTAATTCTAATTTTTCACCGGATACGATTAAGGTGAACATTGTGGGAGAAGTCGTGAAACCTGGAGCGATTGCAGTGCTGCCCAACACTACTTTAAATCAAGCGCTGGTAGCAGCAGGAGGTTTTAATAAAGCGCGGGCCGAAATGGATTCAGTGGATTTAATTCGCCTCAATCCTAACGGCACAGTTTCCCAGCTAACTGTTAAGGTTAATTTTTCTGCAACTGCCAATGAAGAAACTAATCCCAAACTGCAAAATAATGATGTAATTATGGTAAGGCGATCGGGCCGCGCTACGTTCTCGGATAATGTAGGCGGGACTCTCGCTCCTCTCAGCCCGCTGTTAGGAATATTTCGGTTGTTCGATATTTTTCGGTGATTTGAATAGACTGGCATTAAGACCTCAGAAACCCGCTTTATAGAAAAAATTGCGGTTTGGCAATGCAATATCTAGGAATCAACCGGTTCCCTGAAACTCCGCCACCAATACAGACGTTTAAACTCATAAGTTGTAGAAATCAAATGAAACCAGGGAAACAATCTCCAGTAGCACTGTTTAATCATAAAAAAGCCACGGATCTGCAAAAAATGTCTTCTGGGCTTTATGAAGAAGATCAATTTTTAGGCAGAAACAAAACCGAGGCAGAAGAGTTAAGTTTTTGGGAAGTTTGCCGCAGTCGCTCCATCTTAGTCATCGGCGTAGCAGCGGCAGTGACTACCGGAGTTTTCGCCTGGACACTGAATCAAAAAAGCGAGTACGAAGGGCGCTTTCAATTATTAGTAGAACCAGCAGTTACGCAAAATACTTTAGCAAAAATCTACTCCGGTGAGCTGAAACTGCAACCTGCAGGCCCCGCGACGACAGAAAATGCCGGTTTTGACTACGAATCCCAAATTCAAGTTTTGCAAAGCCCGCAAGTAATGTCGCCGATTATTAAACAGTTGCAGGCTAAGTATCCCGAAATAAATTACAACTACCTTTTGAACCAAAAAGTAGATAATTTGCCGTTTTCTCAGGAAACTAGGTTGTCAATTAATCGCTTCAAAAATACCAAGATTATCGAAGTGAGATATCGGGATTATGATCCGAAAAAAATTCAGTTTGTTTTGGAAAAAGTTGCGCTAGGCTACCGCAACTATAGCGTGCAAGATACCAGAACTCAAATTAGTCAGACTCTGGATTTTGTGAAATCGCAAATTCCCAATCAGCAAAAGCGCCAACAAGCTCTGCAAACAGAAATTCAAAAGTTGCGGCAGCAGTACAATTTCATAGATCCGCAAATTCAAACCCAACAGCTTTCGCAGCAAATCAGCCAACTGCAAGCGCAAAGATTGGACGCGCAAACCCAGTTCAACCAGCAGAGATTGCTCTATTCCAATCTGCAAAATCAGCTCGGATTAAACCAGCAGCAAGCGCTGATGGCTTCGGCTCTTAGTCAAGCTCCCCGCTATCAAGCGATGCTGACTCAATTGCAACAATTAGAAGGGCAAATTGCGATTAACTCGGCTACGTTTACAGACCAAACTCCGCAAATGCAATTGTTACGAGAACAGCGCAAGAACCTGATTCCTTTGTTGAAGAAAGAAGCCCAAGAGGTTCTGGGAACTGATTTGGCTAAGGTAAGTTCACAAGTGCTGGCTTTTCAAGATCCGGTGCGGATTAAGTTAATCGAGCAGTTTATCGGTACTGCTAATTTAATTCAGGTGCTGGGCGTGCGGAATCAAGTTTTGGAACAAGCTGCTAAGCAGTTGAATCAATACTCTCAAAAATTCCCGGTGATTTTGCGGCGCTATTCTGATTTGCAGCGCGAGTTGGATTTGACTAACAATATGCTGAATGGTTTGCTGGCAAAACAGCAAGCTTTGCAGCTTGAAGCTGTGGGCAAAAAAGAGGTGGCTTGGGAAGTTATTGCTAAGCCGGAAATTCCGCGCTACAAAAATGGCGAGTTGATGGCTGTTGCTCCGATTATGCCTTTGAATTTGGCTTTGGGGGGATTGGCTGGTTTGCTGTTTGGTATGCTGGCGGCGCAGTTGGCGGAACGGTTTAACAATAAAACGGTGTTCCAAACTCCGGAGGATGTCAAACAGTCGATTCGCCTGCCTTTGTTGGGGGTGATTCCTGCTAGCGATAAAATTTTGAGACTTCCTCCTGCTGAGACAAGCCCGGTGGATGTGGCAATTTCGCCGATGCCGACGGATGCTTTTCAAGAAGCTTTTCGATCGCTCAATGCGAATATTCGTTTACTAAACCTTGATACTCCAATCAATTCTTGTGTAATTACTTCTTGTCAAGTAGCTGATGGCAAGTCTACTGTAGCAGTCAATCTGGCGCGGGCGGCTGCTGCAATGGGCCAGCAAGTGCTATTGGTGGATGCCGATTTGCGGCGCCCGCAGGTACACGAAATGCTGGGTTTACCGAATTGGCAAGGCTTGCACAATGCGATCGCGGATGATGTGGATGTGCAACAGTTGATTTTGCGATCGCCCCGCGATGAAAATTTGTTTGTGTTAACTTCCGGCCCGGTTCCTCTCGATCCCACAAGGGTGCTTTCTTCCCGAAAAATGCCGCATTTAATGGCAGCTTTGTCAAGTCATTTTGACTTAGTTATTTACGATACTCCACCGCTTTTGGGTTTGGCGGATGCGAATTTGTTGGCGGCTCACACTAACGGATTGATGCTGGTAGTGGGGCTGCATCAAACTGAGCGGGAGGCGCTGTTGTTGGCTTTTGAAGATTTAAAAATGGCGGGAATTCCGCTGTTGGGAATGGTGGCGAATAACGATAAGGGCAGCAGGTATTACTATCAGTCTTACGTGCAGGATTATGTCCAGGAACAGTCTGTTTGAGGGAGAGGAATTGAGAAATGTGTAGTGGAACAGGCCGTCGGGCCTGTTCTTGAGAATGCAAGGCGGGCGGGACACCCGACAAGATATTTCATCCATCTTGCACCATTCATTTTGAATAAAGCTGTCAGGGGCGGGCGTCCCGCCCCACAAGAACATTTAACTTTTGTGGAACAGGCCGTCTAGCCTGTTCTTGAGATTTGTGCGTGATTTCAGAAAGACAAATTTTCTTAAGATTTGCGATCGAGACTCTGAACTATAATTAAAAGTAGAGAAATTTAAACAAATCGCGGCACTTGCAACTTGGCAAGACCTGAAAGAAAACGTGGCTGGTAAATTCCTATTTTGTAATACCTTGATACAACTCCCTGCCGAGGCTGAAAGTTAGCAGGGAGTTTTGTGTTTTCACACAGGAGATGAAACAATGGCTATTGCTACTATCAACCCGGCAACGGGAGAAACGCTGAAAACTTTCGAGCCGATCGCGGATGAGGTAATAGAAGCTAAGCTGGAATTAGCACAGCAAGCTTTTAAAAAATACCGTCAACTGCCGTTTGAGCAGAGAGCCCTGTGGATGCAGAAAGCTGCAGACATCTTGGAGCGCGATCGCGAAATTTACGCTGAAATGATGACCCTGGAAATGGGTAAAACGCTCAAATCTGCGATCGGCGAAGTGGAAAAATGCGCCTTAGTTTGTCGGTATTACGCCAAAAATGCCGCTCAATTTATGGCAGACGTACCGGCAACCACTGACGCTAGCAGCAGCTTTGTCCGCTACCAACCACTGGGCCCTATTTTAGCCGTTATGCCGTGGAATTTCCCATTTTGGCAAGTTTTTCGGTTTGCGGCGCCAGCACTGATGGCGGGCAATGTCGGCTTGCTCAAACACGCTTCCAACGTGCCTCAGTGCGCTTTGAAAATCGAAGAAATTTTTACGCTGGCTGGCTTTCCCGAAGGAGTTTTTCAAACTTTGTTAGTGGGCGCCGACAAAGTAGCCGATATCGTTGCGGACGATCGTATAAAAGCAGCAACTCTCACCGGTAGCGAACCAGCGGGTGAAAGTTTGGCAGCAAATGCGGGCAAAAATTTGAAAAAAGTAGTGCTGGAATTGGGAGGAAGCGACCCATTTATTGTGATGTCCAGCGCCGATTTAGCAGCAGCTTTATCAACAGCAGTCACATCGCGGATGCTGAATAACGGCCAATCTTGCATCGCCGCTAAACGCTTTATTTTAGCAGAAGAGATTGCCGACGAATTCATCACAGGATTTGTCGAAAAATTCGAGCAATTAAAAGTAGGCGATCCGATGTTGCCAGAAACCGATATCGGCCCTTTAGCTACTCCCGCAATCCTCAAAGACTTGGACAATCAAGTGCAAACTTGCATCCAATCGGGAGCAAAACTTCTGACAGGTGGCCGCCCATTGTCAGAGAATGCCGGCAATTTCTACTTGCCAACTATTCTGGCAGATATTCCGCCCAAAGCCTCTGCCCGTCAAGAAGAATTTTTCGGGCCTGTAGCTTTAGTATTCCGAGTTGCAGGCATCGATGAGGCGATCGCCCTCGCAAACAGCACATCTTTTGGCTTGGGTGCGTCAGCTTGGACTACAGTAAACTCAGAGAGCGATCGCTTTATTTCCGAACTAGAGGCCGGCGCGGTATTCATCAACGGTTTAGTAAAATCCGACCCGAGATTACCCTTCGGCGGCATCAAACGCTCCGGTTACGGACGCGAATTGAGCATCCAAGGAATGCACGAATTTGTTAACATAAAAACAGTGTGGGTGAAATAAGCTCCCACTCTATCAACCGATCGCACAAATCTACATAAGTCTGCGTTTATCTGCGTTTACCTGCGGTTAAAAATCCCCATTTAGTATTTTTGCGATCGGTTGAAAAAGACAAAAAAAAACCATTAACCGAGGAGAGAAACGGAAATGAACACAGCTCAACTATTGGTAAAATGTTTAGAAATTGAAGGCGTCGAATACGTCTTCGGACTTCCAGGAGAAGAAAATTTAGAAGTTCTAGAAGCCCTGAGAAACTCTTCAATTAAATTTATTACTACTCGCCACGAACAAGGCGCCGCTTTCATGGCAGACGTTTACGGTCGTCTCACCGGCAAAGCCGGCGTTTGCTTGTCCACCTTGGGCCCTGGCGCAACTAACTTAATGACAGGAGTTGCTGACGCCAACTTAGACGGCGCTCCTTTAATAGCAATTACCGGACAAGTCGGCACAGACAGAATGCACATAGAATCGCACCAATATTTAGATTTGGTTGCCATGTTTGCGCCAGTTACTAAGTGGAATGCTCAAATTGTTCGCCCCAGCACGACGGCAGAAATCGTCCGCAAAGCCTTTAAAGTAGCTCAAAGTGAAAAGCCGGGAGCAGTTCACATTGACTTACCTGAAAACATCGCAGCAATGCCTGCTGAAGGAATGCCGCTCACCAAAGACAACCGCGAAAAAACTTTTGGTGCTTACCAAAGCTTGAATAAAGCCGCTGTGGCAATTTCCAAGGCAAAAAGTCCTCTACTTTTAGTAGGAAACGGCGCGATCCGCGCTAATGGCAGCGATGCTTTGACACAATTTGCTACTCGATTGAATATTCCCGTAGCTAATACTTTCATGGGCAAAGGTGTAATTCCTTACACTCATCCTTTGGCACTGTGGACGACGGGATTGCAAAAACGGGATTATATTAGTTGTGCTTTTGAAGAAACGGATTTAGTGATTGCTGTTGGCTACGATTTGATTGAATATTCCCCGAAGAAGTGGAATCCAGAAGGAAAAATTCCGATTATTCACATTGGATCTTTGCCAGCAGAAATTGACAGCAGTTATATTCCTATTATAGAAGTTGTGGGGGATATTTCTGATTCTCTCAATGAAATTTTGCAGCGTGCCGATCGCATGGAGAAAATAGACCCTTTTGCTAAGCAATTGCGGGCGGATATTCGCGCTGGGTACGAACAATATGCAGCGGATGATGATTTCCCGATCAAGCCGCAAAAACTGATTTACGATTTGCGACAAGTCATGGGCCCGGAAGATATTGTCATATCTGATGTGGGAGCTCACAAAATGTGGATCGCGCGGCACTATCATTGCGATCGCCCGAATACCTGTTTGATTTCCAACGGATTTGCGGCGATGGGAATTGCGATTCCGGGTGCGGTAGCTGCAAAACTCGTTTATCCCGATCGCAAAGTAGTAGCAGCCACCGGCGACGGCGGTTTTATGATGAACTGTCAAGAGTTAGAAACTGCTTTGCGAGTCGGTACTAATTTTGTGACGCTGATCTTTAATGACGGCGGTTACGGGTTAATTGAATGGAAGCAGCAAGATTATTTTGGTCATTCCGATTTCGTCAAATTTGGCAATCCAGATTTTGTGAAATTTGCCGAAAGTATGGGTTTAAAAGGCTATCGTGTGGAAGCTGCAACCGATTTAATTCCGATTCTGAAAGAAGCCCTGGCTCAAGATGTCCCTTGCGTGATTGACTGTCCGGTAGACTACCGGGAAAATGCGCGTTTCAGTCAATTATCTGGGGATATGAGTTGCAATTTGTAAGAGTAGCCCGCAATCAGGAAACGGCAGTGCCGTTTCCTGCATCGCCGTGTTGTTGATGGTTATATCCGATCGCACGATCGCGCTTTTTGACAAGTTGGGACGTAAGGGCGATCGCATGATTTAATCATACTTGTATGCTCAGTAATTAATTAGTTAATGAGTGGAATTAATCGCCAAATCACTCTTGACAGCAGGCACATTGCTAAACACTTGCCAGACACGCCACCAATGAGAAGACTGCTTAATAAAGGACGTGCTGCTCATATTTTTAACGATGAGGCTACTATGAATCAGGTAGCTCAAGCCATAATAGAAGATGGAGAATTTAGAGGTACGATTCGGGGCTACGATCGTTATGGTATGTTTTTTGCTGAATCAATTGGTTATAGAGTTGACCCGGATGGTAGCCGTCTTTTACTTTACTACGGAGAGATAAAAGTTGATGCAGAAAACCGATACCACGTTACGCCTCGAAGTCGATTTAGTGAAGAATAACTGGGAATTTACAGAAGTATGGATCGATCCAAATCTTTCACCGCCTTATCTGCTTTTGTTACTCAGTGACGCTGAGGGAAATTGTCGGATATACGATCCGGCTGAGGGTTATAAAGTTGTGTTTTCTAGTCAGAGTTATGATGAAGCGCAGTATTGGCTTTTAGAGGATGAGTATGAACCCGTAGAAGGGCGGCTGAGAGTGTCAGAGTTAGTTTGAATAATTCATGTTTAAGGTGCGAGCGCGCTTTTTGACAAGTTGGGACGTAAGGGCGATCGCGCTTTTTCAGCTTCAAGTATTCGGATTAGCTGTTGCCTTCGTGATGTACTGGATAATCAGGTCAAAATCCTTACGGATTTCTGCCAATTGTTTTACCCAAGTATTAGAAGCATAAATCACTTCTTCTTCCTTCTGGCGAGCGACTGAAATTTGCTTCTCAATCTCTCCGTAGAGTTTTGTTTCCACTTGTCGGAGTTGTGATATCAAATCCGGTAGCATCGGAATTAATATTACCCACTGCCAGGACACGGCGCCGTGCCTATTAGTGTCAACTTAAGCTTTTAGTCTGCCAGTCCTCCCCCTCACCAGGTAGTCCGCCAGGGAATGAATTCCCTGTCTCATCGCGAAAGTCCTCTCAAAGAGGACTGAAGAACTCATTAGTCCTCATAGCAAGGACTTTCGCTTTGAGGAAGGGGTTTCAACAAGAGCCGGACTATGGGTTATCAAAAATTTGGGTTTTAAACCCTGTCCTTCTAG
>Ga0105046_10016741_pt1 | contig 11245 bp, 9 predicted proteins | sample MAT03_FD_78385 | JGI IMG/M metagenome (GOLD analysis project Ga0105046, IMG submission 78385) | Freshwater microbial communities from Lake Fryxell liftoff mats and glacier meltwater in Antarctica - MAT-03 (megahit assembly) | ecosystem: Environmental > Aquatic > Freshwater > Ice > Liftoff...
CGCAGCCAATCCCCTGCGTAATGCCGCACCAACCGCGCACCCAACCGCGCATCGCCTTCGGCGCTGTCAGACAGGGGCTGCAAACATAAGCTGCCACGCTCAAGCTGCCAAAGCACTTCGTAAATACGCAAATAAACCCGCCAAAGTAGCGAGCTTTGCTCTGGATCGTTACGCACCAATCGACTAAACACAGCCGCCATATCCAACTTAACGCTACGCTGCAAGCGGTCATTAATTAATAAATCGGTGTACAGATTGGCGATCAACGGCGCGCGGTGCGCTTGCTCGATGAGCGCCCGCCGAATACGCGCAATCGAGCGCACGTGATCGCTTAAATTACCTGGCGCATAGATATGGTGGCCAATTTCATGCGCCAATACCTGCACCGCGTAATCATCTAAGCCGCCTTCGCACAGCTGCGCAAGATCAATCACTACCCGCTGATCCATTAATCGAATCATGGCAAAGCTCGCCGTCAAACCTTCGCGCTGCGCGGCAATGGCGCTGTAACACCAAATCGGGTCGCTTAAGCGCGTGTATTTACTCCAACACGCGAGCGCCTGCGGCCAAGCCTGTTGCCAGCGCGTTGCTGCCATCGTCACTTGCGCATCGTTACTCACGCGGGCGCTATTAAATTGGGTTTAGCAATCAGGGTAATAGCGTAGCTGCGGGCATGGGTAATCGCGTAAGTATCGGTGGTACTGGCAACGCTGGTGATTTCACCCCAGCGGGCAAGTTCGACCAATTTTGCCCCTGCGGCGCGCGGATTGTGCCAGCGAAAAATCTTGGCAAAGCCCTGCGGCAGCGTTTTTTGTATTGCGATAGCGGTCATTTCCTCTGCCAGCGCGCTGTGCAGACTCATGCCATAGCCGTCTGCAATCAACAGCCATTGGCCATTTGCACTGCTCACATAAAGCTCAACGCCATCTGAGCGCACGGTTGGCGGCGCAGTAAATAGCCCGCCCAGGCCGACAAATGCGCCAACGCGTGCCGCGATCTGATTCGGCACCAGCGGCGCATCGCTGCGATACCAGCGCTGCGCGCGTAGCGCTTTCTTTAGTTCGCTAGCATCAGCCAGTTTAGGGGCGAATAGTGCCAAAAGCGCGGCGCTGGGCAACACTTCAATGCGCGTCAATGCGGCGTCGCGGTAGTGCGCCAAACCACAGCGCCAAGCGCAAACAATACCGGCGTCCAAAACTTGCGCGGGGCTAGCTAAAGCGTCCGCTATGCCCTCCATGCACCCGAGCCAAAGCTCGGCATTTAAACCCGGTGTCAGCACCGCATTCGTGAGCCTGGGCAACAAACGCTGCGGATCGAGCGCGATCGCCTGGCTTAGCGCACAAAATGTGGTGGTGTAAGCGTGCTTGAGCAATGCGAGCCGTGGCGAACTGGGCCAAATTCCCGCGCTGACTAAACTTAAACCCACCTCGAACCCGGCATCGACAACCGCTGGCACGCGTTCCGGCATTTGCGCTTCTATGACTAATACCAACGGTGCTATCGCTTGCCGAATAAAATCAAACAGTGCATCAGAATTTAGTCTAGGTGCTGCATGGCGCACCGATTCAAACCGCGCATTGAAGTAGTCGCGTCGGTCACGCAAGGCCGCGTGTAGCGCATTTTCAGCGTTTAGGGCTGGCTGAGCACTCACTGCTGGCGCACCCAAACTAGATAGTTGCGATAGCGCTGATGCAGATATTTCAACAGCATCAAATCATCATGCAGTGGGCCGTAAAGTTTGCCCCCTTGGGTCAGCTGCGCGACTAGGCGTTCGATTTCGGTTAAACGCCGCACCGCATCTTTTTCGCCTAAGCCTTCCAAACCTTGCGCAAATTGTGCTGCAAGTTCACCGACCGGGTCGGTGCGATCCAAATCGAGCCGGTCATATTCAGCGCACGACGCATCAAAAAGCTGGCGCAACCAGCCAATTCGGTCACTCTTGAACATCGCATTGTTGGGCACCGCAAAAAACGGCGCATCTAAATCAGGCTTGAGCTTATCGTTCAACACAAACGGCAATACTTGGCGCAAATCTTCTAACGCCACTTCAGCTTGCCCGCGAAAAAAAGCCATCGCTTTGGCATAAACCAGCAGCGTCATCAAATTGCGCACGGACAAACCGTTCTTGGTCTGACAGCCCAAATCTTTCATACGGTCGCGCCCGGTGTCTTGCGCGGTCAACCACGCCCAATCCGTACCAGCAAGGCGCGCGGTGTCTTTACCCTTGTATTCAAACTGCTCGCCCGCCGCTTCCGCAAGCTCAAATTGACTGGCAAAAAACTCCAAACGCCGCCGCACTGGCACCGGAATCGCAACTTCACGCACCTGAGTCTGCATTTGATCTAGTTCGGCTTCGGTGAAAACAATCTGCGCGGGCACCGCTTGCTCGGGCTGCAAATTTCCCTCAATGCGCATCAGCAACTGATCTAAAAAGCGCGGATTAAACGGCAAGGCCTGCACGATCACATCAATGCGGTCGCGCAAGGCATCAATTACCTGATAGGTGCCGCCGCCTTGATCATCATTCGCGGTCAAAAACCAAGCCGAGGCCGGGCTTTCAAAAATCTGATCCATCAATTCAGCGTAACCATCGCCCATCAGCGTCAACAGCGCACTTTGCGTGCGGGTTGGAATGCGGTTGTATTCATCAATAATCTTGACCCGCATCGACAGCCAGCGCCGCCAACTAATGCGAATGTCGCTAGTGCTTTCCGCACGCATTAGATCGGCGGGCAGTGGATTGCCTAATAAGTCCGCAATCGTCATCTGCGGATGCCCATGCTGCATCGCGCGCTTAACCTCGCGCACCGGGTAGCCCGCCAACACGCCCATCAAAATCGCGCTTGCGGTTTTGCCGCGCCCTGGACCACCGACAAATAAGCATTTGCGCTGGGTTGCAAAGCTCAGCAAAGGCAGCAACACATAGCTGGAATAGCTCTGCGCACTCGGCAAAGTTAATCTGGATTTTTTATCGCCGACCAAAAATTGCGGCGACGGCTCATTTTGATATTCGATATCGTAATGCGGCGAAAGAATCGCGGTGTTGACGATCCAAAAATAGGCTTGGCGCAACTTTTCATCCAGCGCCATCGCCGTATCCGCTGGCGCACTGTCAGCCTCCGGGATTGGCCCACGATAGAAATCTGCTACATCAAACTTGCGCGCCGCCGCTTGCGTTTTAGGCAAGGTCGGTGCCGCTGAAATGCGCTGAAAGAGCTGTTTGAACATCCAAGTCGCCCGGCTAAAGCGCTAAAGTCTAGTCGAATTAGGGCGCCGTGATCTGCCCAATATTTATTCAATGATTAGCGTAGCAAACCCGCGAAGCGGGTAATTTTGCGAAGCGAAACAAAGTTTCTTGAAAGCGTAGCAAACCCGCGAAGCGGGTAATTTTGCGAAGCGAAACAAAGTTTCTTCAAAGTTCAATGCCAAACACCGGGCAGCGCACAAATAATGATCAATATGCCGAGGGCAAGTGAGCTAATCGCGACAAACGTGAGCCTGCGCAGCGCATGCGGAACCGACCACTGTGCGAACCGGTGATGCTGTTGCCAAGGAATACAGCAAAGCATTGCTGAAGTGCCAATTAGCACCCAGCCAAAAGCAATGTAGACCTCGGCAAACATCATGACTGGCGCGCGGACTACAAACGCTAAACCTACCGTGATGCGCAGCAAAAGCTCAAAATAGTGCAGATAGGCCGAAGCGACAAAGCCAAGGAGAAATCGCTTAGCGTGCTCAGGTTTTAGCAACGCGACTGAGCCCAAGGCTAATAAATAGCACCCAGCGAGTAAAACGGTGATGAGTGCGAGTGTGTCGATCATGAAAGTTCAGTCTGAGCATCCAAATGCAGGGCTAGAAAGCTAAAGTCTAGTCGAATTGAACCGCGCGGTTGGCAGACGTCGCTCAAAACGCGTCGTCGCCATAGTGGACAACCACCCAACTACTCCACTCAGAGCCGGGTGAAATCAATGTAGCGAATGTTTCTGATGAAATCTTTGCAGCCTTAAGGTCTACAAATGCTTCTTGGATTAATTGCAAGCGCTCCGCTTTAGGAAGGCATTGACAGATGCGCGCAGAAAAACGTTTCGTTTCAGTATCAATCTTGGCATCGCCCCAAATTCGTTGGTGCACTTTCTTGTGCAATTGTGAGTCGCTGTAGATCCTTTGGACATGTGAATTCTTAAAAAACAAGCGATCACTGCTGTCGTCAAGACGGCCTATTGCGTTAATTAAACGCAACGTCTGCACGAATTCTTGATATTTATTGCCGTCGTCAACAATATTTTGTTTCGAAGAAAGGTCATGCGGCGTGCCTGAAACAGCCAGCAGAGAAACGAAAATAACTGCAAAAAAGCCTTTCATTTTCCGACGAAAAGGCGTCGAAAGAGTTGTTTGAACATCCAATTTGCCCGGTTAAAGCGCGAAATTCTAGTCGAATTCTGGCGCAGCTTGGTGCCTTAGATTTATTTACTGAGCATCACTTTAAAATCGAATGCCGACCTACCACCCACTAAGTCATCAGCATTTCCCGGACTTGAACGTTGGACGTTTTACATATTTCTTCATTTATTGGCTCAACGCAACAACGCGATCAAAACCTTAATTTGCTAAAGCAAAAGCGTCATAAAAACGCTGTTGGGATCGGCCACATATCCACCAAACGGCCCGCACTGGGTAAAGCCAAAACTTTCATATAACCGGTGTGCGGGCTGGAACGCTGGCATTGAGCCGGTTTCCAAGCTCAGGCGCTGATAACCGCGCGACCGGGCGACATCAATAATGTGTGTCAAGATTGCTTTGCCTGCGCCGCGACGGCGAACCGCCCCGGGCGTGCGCATCGACTTGATCTCGCCGTGTTTTCCATCCAGCGCCTTGAGCGCGCCGCAGCCAAGCAGCACATCATCTTCCCAAGCTGACCAAAAGGTAATCAAAGGCGCGCGTAGCCCAGCCAGATCAAGCGCATGCACGCTTTCACGTGGAGAAATCGCATGCATATTCTGCAAATGCTCCCTCAGCAAAGCCTGGATCTCGGGGCGGGAAAGATCGTCTAGTTCAATTTTCATGGGTGGTTTTCCAAGCGCTAAGAATCCACATCCACCGGGCAATCCGGGCAAAGATGAATCTCAATAGTCGAATGAACTATCTCTTCATGGATAGCAAGCGCTTCCCGGACGACGGCGGCATTCAAACCAGGCTCGTGCGTCAGAATCGTCATGGCACAAGAATAAGCCCGCTTTCCCACGCGCCAGACGTGTAAATCAGTAATTTGTGTTTCCCCCACTTCCACGACTTCCCTGATTTCGGCGACCACCGGATGGTCCATTTCGCGATCCAGCAAAACTTTGCCGGTTTCTACGATCAAACCTTTGGCCCACACCACAATTAGAATCGCACCAACAATTCCCATCACCGGGTCTAACCAAGACCAGCCATAGATCCAGCCGCCCAGCAAGGCGACGATGGCAAGCAGCGACGTTGCGGCGTCTGCAATCACATGCAGGTAGGCTGACTTGAGATTCAGATCGCCATGATTTTTATGCTCCTCTTGATGCCCATGATTGTGATGCCCATGATCGTAATGCCCATGATCGCTATGTCCGGCGTGGTCATGACCGTGATGATCGTGGTGATGCGCTTTGCCAAGTATCACTGCACAAACGACGTTAACCAGCAATCCGAACACGCTGACTACAATCGCTTCACGGTAATGAATCGGCTGTGGCGATAACAGGCGTTCAACCGATCCGAACACCATCATCGCGGCAACACCCATCAGAAAAATCGCGCTGGCAAAGCCGGACAAGACTTCGATTTTCCAAGTGCCGAAGGCGAAGCGCGCATCGTTGGCATATTTGCGCGCAGCGGCGTAAGCGGCAGCGGTTAGGCCAATTGCTACCGCGTGCGAACTCATATGCCAACCATCCGCCAACAACGCCATCGAGTTGTACCACCAGCCCGCGGAAATTTCGAGCAGCATCGTTGCCGCAGTAATCCACATCACGATCCATGTGCCACGCTCGGCCTGTTGGTTACCGTTGTCAAAGACGTGGTGATGCGTCCATTTTTCAGGGTTTTCAGTGTGCATTGTGCGACTCCATTAAAACAACATCCTTTAAAAGTAGGCAGCTCATAGCCCAAGTTTCGTGCCGACACCGAGCAAGGTCAGCACGCCCAGCAGTGCAAAAATGCCCGCAGCAATCGAGTGCACCAGCTTCATTGGAATTTTATCAGCGAATTTATTGGCCACAAAAACTGCCGGTACGTCGGCAATCAGCATGCCAAGCGTGGTGCCAATCACGACCATAACGGGTGCAGCGTAATTTGCCGCTAAGGCAACGGTGGCAATCTGGGTTTTGTCGCCCATTTCGGCAAGAAAAAACGTGATCAGCGTGGCGCCGAATACGCCCCACTTTTTGGCGATTTGCGTCTGTTCTTCCTCGATTTTATCTGGGATTAGGGTCCAAATCGCCATGCCGATAAAAGACGCACCTAAAACCCAGCGCAAAGTTTGCGGGCTAATAACCGTGGTGATCCACGCGCCAAGCGCACCTGCCAGACCATGATTAACAATCGTTGCGCACAAGATACCAGCGATAATGGGGTAAGGCTTTTTGAAGCGCGCAGCAAGTATGAAGGCCAGTAATTGCGTTTTGTCGCCGATTTCCGCCAACGCGACAACGCCGGTCGAAATGAGTAGTGCTTCCATTTGCTTCTCCTTGGCCAGACTAAACAATTGACCACAAGGCCCCTCCGGCCGTACCGGGGGCTATGTGGTCAAAGGTCTTGCCAAGTGTGGAAGCGAGTTCCAAAACACTGTCTGCGCCATGGTCTGTTGACCAAGTGTGTTGACGCAGACCAAAAATATGAAGAGCGGCTACTCCCCAATGACAGCGCGATTATGCACGTTGTGCCAACATGATGCACTGCAAAAAAACTTTTGTCGCGTGAATGTAGGTGACTTATAGGCCAAGCGCTGCGGACTCATGAGGTTTATTGTTCGGCTTTCACAAACGGATCACTTATGAAAATCAAACCCATCGCCTTTGCTTTACTGGTTTCCCTGCAGGCTTCGATGGCGCTTGCTGTCGCGCTACCGCTCAACGCACCGTTGAAGGTTGCCGCCGCGACCAAAATGACCCTAACCGCACCGCAGCGCGCCGAGCAGCTTGAAAAAATGTATGTCGTTTATTGGGAAGACGGCCTCAAGCGCAATCCGATTCAGGCCACTTTTGTCGGCGATAACCGTTACAACGATCAGCTGCCGAATTTTTTTGCGCCCAGCTATCGCACTGAAAGCATCGCCATTTCCAAAGACTGGCTAAAGAAATTCCAGGCCATTGATGCCAGTGACATTGAAGGCCAGACGCGCTTGTCCTACGACATTATGGTGCGCAGTTTAAAGCTCGAATTGGAAGGCAGTGAATTTCGCACCGATCTAATGCCGCTCAATCAATTCAACAACATTATTGCCGCGTTCGCGCAATTGGGTTCTGGCACCAGTGCGCAGCCGTTCAAAACCGTGGGTGACTACGACAATTGGCTCAAACGCGCCAATAAAATGCCGGAGTTAATGACGCAAATGCAGGCCAATATGCGCGAAGGCGTCAAGATTGGCATGGTGCCGCCGAAAATTTTGATGCTTAAAGTGCTGCCTCAGCTGGAGGGCATAATCTCGAAAACCACCGAAGACAGCATTTTCTGGACACCGATCAAAAATATGCCTGCAGGCTTTTCTGCCGCCGATAAAAAGCGCTTAACCACGGCCTATTCCGCATTGATTAGCAAAAAGCTAAACCCCGCCATTAGCGGCCTGCATAGCTTTGTCAAAAACGACTATGTGCCAAAGTGCCGCGATAGCGTCGGCATGAAAGGTTTGCCCGACGGCCAAGCAATTTATGCGTATCAAGCAAAAACCTCGACTACAACGGACCAAACACCAGCCGAACTACACGCGATTGGCCTAGCGGAAGTAGCGCGCATCCACGATCTGATTCGCGGCATCATGGCGCAAGAAAAATTCAAAGGCAGCCTGCAAGAATTTTTCCATTTCATGGACAGCGACAAGCAATTTCAGTTTAAAGATGAAAAAGCGCTGCTTGCTGCCTACGAGGCCTTGCGCGTGAAAGTTGACAAAAAGATCCCCGAATTTTTTGCAGTAACGCCAAAAGCGGGGTTTGAAATCCGCCCGATTGAAGCCTTCCGCGCAGCATCATCGGCGGGTGGTGAATATCAAGGCCCAAGTGAAGACGGTACGCGTCCAGGTATTTTCTACGTCAACACCTTTGACTTACCGACCCGTAAAACGTGGGATTCAGAAGACTTGTTTTTGCACGAAGCCATCCCTGGGCACCACTTCCAGATCGCTATCCAGCAGGAATTGACTGGCATTCCAAAATTCCGCCGCTTTGGTGGTGATACCGCCTACGTCGAAGGTTGGGGGCTCTACGCCGAAACCATGGGCAAGGAACTCGGTGTATTTACCGACCCGTATATGTATTTTGGCGGTTTGCAGGGTGAACTATGGCGTGCGATTCGCTTGGTAGTGGATACCGGCCTGCACGACAAAGGCTGGAGCCGCGAGCAGGTAATCAAGTATATGCGGGATAATTCTGCAGTGTCTGAAACCGACGCCATTGCGGAAGCGGAGCGCTATATGGCGATTCCCGGCCAAGCGCTGGCGTACAAAATGGGCCAATTGAAAATTACCGAGCTGCGCGCACGCGCCAGTAAAGCTTTGGGTAAAGGTTTTGATGTCCGTGAATTTCACGATCAAATTCTAAAAGATGGCTCGCTGCCATTGTCAGTATTGGACGCAAAAATTGACCGTTGGATTGCGGACAAGACTGAGCAAACAAAAAGCTAGGCGGTAGCGGCTCATTTCCTTACCTCGACATTGCGAGTGCAGCGAAGCAACCCATCGATTTTAGTGGACTTATGGCGATCCGAAAAATCGATTGCCACCTCGCTACGCTTCTCGCAATGACGAGGCACTATATTTGCTCGTCACCAAGCGAAAAATGACCTGCGTTGATTTAAATCATAAAGCCCGCGCAAAACTTTCGTTCTAATTAGACTGTAGGCAGTCATTTCGAGCTGCTGGGAGTCGGGTGATGATCAAAAATGTGCTGGTGCCATACGTCAACGAAAACACCGAGGCCGGGCCGCTGTCCACCGCGCTCACGCTTTGCGCGCAGTTTGAAGCCCAGCTTGCGCTGCTGATTGCTGTGGATGTGCCCTTACCGATGCCCAACGAGTGGGTGCCGATGTCAGGTGATGTTTATATGCGTTTGCGTGAACAAATTTTGCTGAGCGTGCAACCGCTGGCGGATAAAATGCGAGTGCGATTTGCCCTGCAAAATGCTGGCAATTTGGGCGTACAAACGGAAGTTAGAGTGGTCGAATCCGTGTTGATGGCGCCCTCGCCGATGGCGACGATGCACGCGCATTACGCCGATCTAATCATCGTACCTAGTGCTGTCGGCGCAGACGCGGGTGTGGCGCATGAGTATTTCGTCAACTTGTTAATCGGGTCTGGGCGCCCGATTCTGGTGGTTCCACCGACTTTTGCCGGCAAAACCATCGCAACGCGCGCAGTGATCGCATGGCAACCATCGCGCGAGACCGCGCGTGCGGTACACGATGCCCTGCCCTTGCTTAAATTGGCCAAGGCGGTCGATATATTGATCATAGAACCTGAAGTCGGTGAGTTCGCCCACGGTGATCAACCCGGTGCCGATATCGCGGCACACTTGGCAAAGCATGGCCTGAAAGTACAGGTCTACACGCGCTCCCGAATGGGGCACACGATCGCTGAATCGATTTTGCACCATGCCAAAGAAGTTGGGGCTGACTTGCTAGTCGCTGGCGGCTACGGCCATTCGCGCTTTCGGGAATTTATGCTGGGTGGCGTGACGCGCGAGTTGCTGCGCAACACGCATTTGCCGATTTTGTTTTCGCATTAATCGCCCAATTGCGCCGTTTTACGCGGCGCTCCAAATTTAGGGGCGCATGCAATGCGCCCTTGCCTCTAGCAATGCTGCCTCTAGCAATTGTGCCTCTAGCAATGCCGCCGCTAGCAATTCTTACGCTGGCGCGCGATCCTTGCCGCATTCCAGTCGGAGTCTAAAACCATGCGAATTGTGAAAACATCCCTGAACTGTGCGCTTGTGGCCTGCGTGTTTAGCGCGCCTGCGTTGGCACAAGATGCCATGACGACAAAGACCGCCCAAGGTGATTTGCGCGTAACGATTTATCAAAACTCGCAATCGTTGGTGCAAGACGTTCGCCGTTTGCAGCTACCAGTCGGACGATCAAAACAGGAGTTTCCCGACGTTTCCGCGCAAATTCGCGCTGAAACCGTGACTTTGACCGGGCCGGGAATCGGCATCGTCGAGCAAAACTTTGATTACGACTTGCTGACCCCGGCAAAATTAATGGAAAAAGCAGTCGGGCAAACCATCACCTTGCTGCGCACAAATCCGGCAACGGGCGTGGAATCGCGCGTGCAGGCGAAGGTTTTGGCTGCGAACGGCGGCGTGGTTTTGCAGATTGGCGACAGCATCGAAGTGCTGCGTGATGACGGCTTACCGGTGCGCGTGATCTTCGATAAGGTGCCGCCGAATTTACGCGCACGCCCGACGCTGTCGGTCACGTTGGAATCGAAAGGCGGCATGACGCCGACGACGTTGAGTTATTTGACGCCAGGTTTAGGCTGGAACGCCGATTACGTCAGTTTGTTTGATGAAAATAAAAAGACCATCGATGTACAAGGCTGGGTAACGCTGAGCAATAACACCGGCACCGAGTACAGCAATGCCAATGTGCTTTTGGTGGCGGGCAACCCAAACAGCGGTGGCGGCCGCCGCAATGTGCAAATGCCCTGGAATTCATCGACTGGCACCATTGACGAGGCCGGCACGGAAAGCAACGACCGCGAACGTTTGGGGGATTTTTATCTTTACCCGTTAGCACAACGCACTACCATCGCCAATGCACAGCAAAAGCAAGTCAGCTTTTTGGACGTCAAAGGCGTGCCGGCGCGCAAAGCCTACGAGTACGAAAACGGCTGGCTGACGAACGCGGACAGCGCAAGTGCGTCTACTGTGCTGAAGTTTTCCAGCGCCAAATCCGGCGGTTTGGGGGATCAATTACCGGCTGGCACCTTGCGCATTTATATGCGCGATCAGCGCGGCAATCCACAGTTTATCGGCGAAAATCGGATCGAAGCCACACCGATGGGCAGCAG
>Ga0105046_10016742_pt1 | contig 11245 bp, 7 predicted proteins | sample MAT03_FD_78385 | JGI IMG/M metagenome (GOLD analysis project Ga0105046, IMG submission 78385) | Freshwater microbial communities from Lake Fryxell liftoff mats and glacier meltwater in Antarctica - MAT-03 (megahit assembly) | ecosystem: Environmental > Aquatic > Freshwater > Ice > Liftoff...
CCCGGCCGCCGCGCCCGCCCCGTGAAGTCGACGGGCCTCGGCCCCTCGATGGACCCAACCTGAGCCAGTCCGGCATCCGCCGGCCTGGCTCTTTTCATTGCGCTGCTCCCCGGCCTCGCGCGAGCTGGATTGTTCGTCGGGTCCGGCGAGCGTTGCTGTATGTTCGCGCCCCGGTTGCCCTGTGAACCTCGTCCTGCGATTCTTCAAGCGCTACGTGCGGAGAAACCTCCCGCAGTACGCGCTCGGTGCGGTGATGCTGGTGATCACCAACTACGCCGTGGTCCGCATCCCGACCCTGATCGGCGCCAGCCTCAACGCGCTCGGACCCCACGGCGCCGGGATGGCCGCCGGCCGCTCGCTGGCCGTCGAGCTGATGTTCTGGGCGCTCGCGGTCGTCATCGTCCGCACGCTCTCGCGGGTGCTGTTCTTCAACCCCGGACGCGACGTCGAGTTTCGCCTCGGGGTCGACCTGTTCACGCACTTGCTGGTGATGCAGCGCCCGTTCTACCTCAAGCGGCGGATCGGCGAGCTGGTCAGCATGGCCACCAACGACACCATGGCCGTGCGCCTGCTGGTCGGCTTCGCCGGCCTCCAGGTGTTCAACGTGGCCGTGGCGATCCCCATGCACCTGCTCCAAATGTGGTCCACGGATCCCGTGCTCACGTTGTGGTGCCTCGGGCCCATCGCGCTCGGCGCCTTCTACACCCAGCACATCGTCCGCCAGTTCTACGCGCTCATCCGCGTGTCCTTCGAGCAGCTCGCGCGGCTCTCGGACCGCGTGCTCGAGAGCTACGCCGGCATCGGCACCGCCCGCGCCCACGCGGCCGAGGACGCCCTGCTGCGCCGCTTCGACGAGCGTAACCAGCCCTACGTCGAGCTCCAGCTCAAGCTGTCCTCGCAGCGCGCCTTCGCCATGCCGGTGCTCGGCCTCTCGGGCATGGTGGCCACCGCACTGGTCCTGTGGGTCGGCGGCGACCGGGTCATTACTGGCGAAATGCAAGTCGGCGCGATCGCCACCTTCACCACCCTACTCGCCAGCCTCGTCGCCCTGCTCATGGCCCTCGCCTGGGTCCTCGCCTCGATCTCCCGCGGCCTCATCGCCGTGTCGCGCATCGACGAGGTCATCCGCACCCCCGACGATCTCCCGGTCCCGACCGCGTCGCTGCGACTCCCGCGCCCGCCCGCGCTCACGCTGCACCAGCTCTCGTTCACCTACCCCGGCGCCGACGGCCCCGCGCTGCGAAATATCGACGTGTCCCTTCGGCCAGGTCAGACCCTCGGCATCTTCGGCCGCACCGGCGCCGGCAAGAGCACCCTCATCAACCTCCTCTGCCGCGTCTACACCCCACCGACCGGCACCATCCTCGTCGATGGTCAGGACATCACCACCGTCCCGCTCGCACAACTGCGCACCAGCCTCGCCGTCGTCCCCCAGGACCCCTTCCTGTTCTCGACCACCCTGCGCGACAACATCCGCCTGAAAGGCGAGCGCAGCGGCCACGTGCGCGGCGAGGACGGCGAGCCCGACCGCAGCGGCATGCGCACGCAAGACCCCACGCCCGACGACCCGCTGCTCGCCACCGTGCTCGCCGCCGCCTGCCTCGACGACGACGTGCGCGTCTTGCCCGAGGGCCTCGACACCGTGGTCGGCGAGCGCGGCGTGACCCTCTCGGGCGGCCAGCGCCAGCGCGCCGCCCTGGCCCGCGCGCTCTACCGCCGCCCCGCGCTGCTGCTGCTCGACGACGTGCTCAGCGCGGTCGACCAGGGCACCGAGATGAAGCTCGTCGCCGCGATCCGTCAACTGCACGACGCGCCCCTCCCGACCGGACAGCGCGCTCGCTCGAGCGCCGACCCTCCCGGCCTGCCGCCGACCACCGTCATCGTCTCGCACCGCACCTCGGTGCTCGAGCACGCCGACGAGATCCTCGTGCTCGCCGACGGCGCCGTGGTCGAGCGCGGCACACATCACTCGCTGCTCGCGCAAAACGGCCTCTACGCCGAGACCCACCGCCACCAGGAGGCCACCCGTGAGTGAGGCCACCAAACCCGGCCGTACTGCTGCCGGTACAGGCAGTACATGGGCCGCGCTGCGTCGGTTCTGGCCGTACGCCTGGCCGCACCGGCGGTGGTTGTGGGTCGGCCTGGCGATGATCCCCGTCGTCGCCGCCGTCTCCGCGCTGCGGCCCTTGTTGGTCAAGTGGGCGATCGACGACGACATCGCCACCGGCGACGCGCTCGGCCTGCGCTTCACCGCGATGTTGTTCCTGGTCGCCGTGATGGCCGAGTTCTTCGCCTCCGCCGTCCAGGTGTACGCGCTCCAGCGCGTCGGCTACGTCACCATCTCGGACCTTCGGCGCGCGATCTTCCGCCACGTCATCCGCCTGCCGGCCCGCTTCTACGACCGCACGCCGATCGGCAGCCTGCTGTCGCGCAGCACCAGCGACGTCGAGGCCCTCAGCGAGACCCTCGCGTTCGGCGTGTTCACGATCCTCACGGACGTCGCCGTGATCCTCGCGATCGTCGCCGCGATGTTCATGCTCGACGCCCGCCTGACGCTCATCAGCCTCGCCGTCGCGCCGCTGCTCGCCGTGGTCGTGCGCTACTTCTCTGGCCGGCTGCGCGCGCTGCAGTTCGAGATCCGCAAGGCCCAGAGCGTGCAGAGCGGCTACCTCGCCGAGCAGCTCGCCGGCGTCACCGTCGTCCAGTTGTTCGACCGCGAGGCGGCCACCGCCGCCGAGTACGAGCGCCTCGGCGGTCGGTACCTGCGCGCGAACAAGACCGCGAACTGGTACGACGCCAGCCTCTACTCGTTGATGGACGGCATCAGCGCCCTGTGCGTCGCACTGCTGATCTACTACGCCGCGCCCGAGCTGTTCCCGGCCACCCCCGCGGCCACCGGCGTCACGCTCGGCCTGCTGTTCGCCTTCATCGACTATCTGCAGCGCGTGTTCGTCCCGATCCGCGAATTCTCGGCCAAGCTCGCCACGATCCAGCGGGCCGTCGCATCGCTCGAGCGCATCTACTCGCTGCTCGACGAGCCAGCCGAGGCCCGAAGTAAGCCCGGCGACCCCGACCCGCTGGTCGGCTTCGCCGGCGGCATGACCGTCCGTGACCTGCGCTTCCGCTACCGCGCCGACGCCGGCGAGGTCCTGCGCGGCATCTCCTTCGACATCGCCCCGGGGGAGATCGTCGCCGTCGTCGGTCGCACTGGTTCAGGCAAGACCAGCCTCGGACGGATCTTGACCCGCACCTACGACAACTACGACGGCACCGTGCAACTGCACACGCCCGCCGGTCCCGTCGAGGTGCGAGACGTCGTCCCCGACGCCCTGCGCAGCCACGTGCTCATGGTCCAGCAGGACGTGTTCCTGTTCAACGACGACGTCGCCCAGAACGTCAGCCTCGGCGAACCAGTCCTCGCCGCCGACCCGGCCCGCATCGAGGCCGCCCTACGCACCGTGCAGGCCTCCGACTTCGTCGCGGCCCGCGGCGGTCTCGGCTTCGTCGTCGGCGAGCGCGGCCGAAATCTCTCCGCCGGCGAGGTCCAACTGTTGGCCTTCGCCCGCGTCGCCGCCCGCGCCCCGACCCTGCTCATCCTCGACGAGGCGACCGCCAGCGTCGACAGCATGACGGAGCACAAGGTGCAGGCCGCGATCGAGGAGCTGCTGCGTGGCCGCAGCGTGCTGGTCATCGCCCACCGCCTCAGCACCGTGCGACGCGCCGACAAGATCCTCGTCATGCAGGCCGGCGAAGTCGTCGAGCAGGGCACCCACGAGACCCTGCTCGCGCGCGGCGGCGTCTACGCTGAGCTGTACCGTATGGGCTTCAAGGAGCCCGAACCCGCCGCCTGAGGCGCGGGCGCGGGCCCTCGCTCGCGCCGATGTGCAGGCACGCGAACGCGCGGCCGATCGATCTCGTTGCGTATACGAGCATCGGCCGGTCACCTTGGGGTCGCGTGGCCCGCGTGTGCACGGTCCGAAGTCGCGCGCCGCGGCTGCGATCGACCGCTGCTGCGCGCGTTGTGAGTACATCGAGCGCCAGGTCCACCACTTCGTGTACTTGCGCGCATGCCTCGATCACCCGCGACAATGCCGGTTGACCGGACTTCGACGTCCCATACAATCCTGCCATGGGCGTGCGGCGGGCAAAGCATGGGGTCGGCGAGATCGCGGAGCGCATCTGGGGCGAGTGCACGGCGTACCGACTCCGCGTGATCAACCGCGCCGTCAGTCGGATCTACGACGACGCGCTGCGACCCCATCGACTGCGCATCGCCCAGCTCAACACCCTCGTCGTCGTCATGCAGACCGGCGGCCTGACCCCGAACGACCTGTCGCAGCGCATGCACATGGATGCCTCGACCGTCAGTCGCAACGTCGAACGCATGTGCAACAGCGGCTGGCTCGAGCTCGCCGACATCGATGACGCTCGCTCGCACGAGATCCGCATCACGGCGCGGGGCATGAAGCTCATCAGTGACGTCGCGCCCGCGTGGGAGGCCGCCCAGGTCGAGGCCGCCGAGCTGCTCGGAGCGCAGGTCAGCAAGGCCATCGCCCGGGGCGGGGACCGGCTCGTCGCGGACGGGGAGCGCTAGCTCCTGGCGGTTGCGGCCGGGGCGGCCGGGGTGGCCGGGGCGGCCGGGGCGGCCGGGGTGGCCGGGGCGGCCGGCGGCGGATGTCCTGCCGGAGATTCCTTCGCGGGGGATGGGTGTGGTCTGCCAGGCGTCGTGCCTTAACGATGCTCCTCGGCGCTGACGTGAACGTCTCGGCCCAGCGCTTCCAAACGCGATCCTTCCGGCCACGCGGAGGTCGCGCATCGGGCTGCCGGGCGGCGCTCCCGGGCCGGAAAGTCCGCCCAAAGTCCGCCCGAGGTCCGACGCGAGTGGTTGTCAGGGCGCCCGGACTTCTGCATGCTGGCGCTCCGTGCTCGCGCTCTCCCTGTCGCTCCTGCTCTCGTCGGCCGCGCCTGGACCTGCTCCGGGCGCTGGTGTGCCGACGTCCGCGCCGACAACTTCGACAACACCGACAACTTCGACAACACCGACGACGCCGACGGTAGCCGAGCCGGAGGCGACCCCGGTGGTGACGCCTGACAGCGAGCCGGCCCCGACCGAGGTCGCGCCGACACCTGCGCCGACACCTGCGCCTGCCCCTTCAGCGGTCGTCGTACTGGCTCCACCCCCGGCCGCCCCCGGGCCGGCCCGCACACCGCCGCCCGAGCATGGCCCCTTCTTCGCAGGTGAGCCCGCCTCCGAGACCGCGTTCCCCAACGGTCCGCGTACGACCGACAAGCCGCGCCTCTCGATCGGCGGCGGCGCGTTTTGCTTCGTCGATGACGCCTTTTGCAAGTCGTCGCTGATCTTGACCGCTGATGTCGGCATCGGTGTCAACATCGTCGGCGGCACGCGCAGCCCCGACCTGCCTTACGCGCACTTCAACTTCCGCGGCGGGGTCGTGTTCAAGCCGCTTATGCGCGACGGCTGGCACCCGTGGGGTATCGGCCTGGTCGGAAGCTGGTCGCGCGGCACCGGGGCGCCCTCGAAGGAGACCGCCGTGGTCTCGCCGCACACCGATACCTGGCGCGTATCAGTCGTCAATCAGATGTGGCTATCGAAGAAGCGCAACGGCTTCCACCTCGACCTCGATCTCGGCCTCATTCGCTCGACCGTGCTCGACGGCAGGGGCCAGTTCTTCGGCACCAACGCCTCGCTGTCGGCCAACTGGGGCGGCTGGGGCGGCATCTTCATGAGCGGCGACTTCCTCGATCACGACACCCGCGTCGTGTTCGGCTTCCGCGGTCACGGCATCGCCACCGCCCCTGCGATCGGCCTGATCCTGCTCGGCCTGCTCGCCGGCGGCGCGTTCGGAGGTGCCCAGTGAGCCTGCTTGCGATGAGCCTCCTGCTGGTCCTCACCCAGCAACCTCCCCCGCCGGTCCAACGACCCACCGCGTCGGGCACCAGCCCCGTCGCGCCCGCGCCCGCGCCCGCGCCCGCGCCGACGAACGTCGAACCCGCACCGATCACGACCCCGGTCGACGTCGCCCCCACACCTGTCCCCCAGGACATGTCCCCGGCGCCAGCACCCGCGCCCGTCCCGGTGCCGGCGCCCGAGGTCGGCCCGCCATTTTATCGACCCGAGGACATGCAGGCGCTGCGTCAGCGCCACGGCCTTGACCCCAAGCCGCCGACCGTCGAGCGCAAGCCCGTGTTTCGCTGCTGGGTCGCCGACCCGACCTGCGGCTTCGTCATCGAGCTCAACGCCACCAGCGCCTATGCGTTCCGGGCCGAGCAGGGCAGCGTCAACAAGGTCAACGACATCAAGCGCTGGAGCTCCACCCGCGTGCAATACGACGTGTGGTTTAGCATCCCGACGATGGTCGAGACGCGCGGCAAGTTTCGTTACACCCGCCTGAGCCTCGGCCCCAAGGGTGGTGTGGTCGCCAGCGACAGCAAGGACATTTGGGGCAACGTCGGCATCGCCGGCCGCTACTGGTTCTCGCGCAAGCGCTTCGCCCCCAACCTCGAGTTCACCAGCTCGCTGGTGTTCAAGGTCGTGGGCATCAACCGCGCCGGCAACTTCGACTCGGTGCGCGGCCCGATGGGCTTTAGCGCCGACGTCGCCTTCGGCCTCGGCGGCTTCGGGTCGATCGTCGTTGGCGGTCAGTTCGACAGCCCGCTGGCCCGCGAGGACGTCCCCGATGTCGAGCGCGTCTCGGCGGGCGGCATGTTCTTCCTCGGCTTCCGCGGCAACATCGTCTGGGGCGCCCCGGCAGCCCTCGCCGTCGCCACCCACGCGATCACCACGCGCGCCGTGACGGCCCCCTGATCCCGCGGCCTCCCAGCCCCGGGGCGCGGCCGGTCCCACGTTGCCCGACGCTGGTCACCGGGTCCCAGCCCCGTTGATCGGTGTCGGCTTGCGGCTGTCGCCCGGATATGCCGCGAGCATCGGCGACCACGGCGCCCGGCTACGGGTCGGCGCGCGCGTGGAGCTGTGGACCAGCGGCCCTGCGCCGACCCGGCTGCGCCTCGGCGGCGGCGAACTGCATCTCGGCCTCGAGGTCGGCGTATGGCTCCCCGTCGGTCGCGTCCGCAAGCCGCGAACCTCGAACACTGGCGCGGCGGCCCGGGAACTTCTACGGTGTGTCCGTGGCAGCGCAGGCACGAGACTACATCACCACGGAGAAGCTCCTGGCCGTCACCAAGTCGACCCGCGATACGCTGTATTCATGGGTCGCGCAAGGCCTGCTACCTCGACCATGGATCGACGTCGACGCGTCCGGCCGACAGTTCGCTGCATGGGCGCCTGAAGCCCTCGAGCGAGTACGCCTCATCGTCACGAGCTTGCGCGGCGGCCAGACGATCGACGAGATCATTGGCCTCATGAATAAACGTCGGCCGCGGCAATGAGGTCGCATACGGTCCGTCTCCTGTTCGCGCTGGCACTCGCCTTGCTGCTGCCCTGCACCGCGGCGGCGGCCCTGCCGGACGGCCACTGGCAGCTCGTCTCGCACGCCGTGCCGGCCTCGCTCGCCCCGGGCGCGCAGGTCGAGGTCGAGGTCCGCCTGCGAAACCGGACCTCGCTGACCTGGTCCGAAGAGCGCCAGGACCGGCTCGCGTATCACTGGCGCGCCGAGGACGGCAGCGTGCTCGAGTGGGACGGCCGCCGCACCCGCCTGCCTGCTCCCTTGCCGCCGGGCGAGGCTGTCACGCTCCAGGCCACGATCAAGGCGCCCAGCGCCCCGGGCCGCTACTACTTGCAGTTCGAGCCGGTCCGCGAGCACAAGCGCTGGTGGGGCGCCCCGAGCTTCACCCGCGACGTCGTGATCGCCGTCGAGGTCGTCGCCAATGACGCGCAGCTCGCCTGGTCGCTCGAACAGCCCGGACCTTTGCCCGCCCTCGCAGCCGGCGCGCAGGTCGAGGTCCCGCTGCGCCTGCACAACATCGGTGACGCCCCGTGGTCGCCTGCCGCCAGCGATCGCCTCTCCTATCACTGGGTCGACGGGGATGGTCGCCGCCTCGAGGGCATCCGGACCCCGCTGCCCGGCCCCGTTGAGCCCGGCGCCACTGTCTTGCTCGTAGCGAAGCTGCTCGCCCCACCCACGCCCGGCATCTACACCCTCGAGTGGGAGCCCGTACGCGAGCACCTGCGATGGTTCGGTCCGCCGCGGGCCGGCCCACCGCCGATCACCGCGATCGTCGGCCCGGCCCGCGACCGATTCACGATCGATCCCCCGCTCGCCGAGATCCACGCGCGCAGCACAAACGAGCTCGACGTGATCGTCGTCAATCACGGCGACACCTGGCCCGAAGGACATGGCCTCGCGCTCAGCTATCACTGGCGCGCCAGCGACGGCCAACTGGTCGAGTACGACGGCCAGCGCACCCCGCTCCCCGCCCTCGCGCGCGGCGAGGAGGCCCTCGTCACCGCCCGTGTGCAGGGCCCGGACCAGCCCGGCGAGCACCTGCTCGAGTGGGCCGCCGTCCGCGACGGTGTCGGCTGGTACGCGCCCGAGACCCCGGTGACCCAGGCCGTGACGGTCCAGCCTCCGCTGCTCGGCTGGGAGCTGCGCGCGGTCGACTGGCCATGGACCTTGCCGGTCGGCCGCGAGGAGGTCGTTCGCGTCCGCATCCACAACACCGGCCTCGCGACCCTCTCCGCGCGCACCGCCGATCGCCTCACCTACCGCTGGCATCGCCCCGACGGCGGCGCCGCTGGCGAGGAGGGGCTGCGCAGCGAGCTACCGGGAGATCTGTCCCCAGGCGCCAGCGTCAGCGTCCTGCTCCGCGTCGCCGGTCCGCCGCGCACCGGCGCCCATGTGCTCGAGCTCGGCCTCGTTCGTGAACACGTCGCCTGGGCCCCAACGCCGACCGGCCTCCCGAACACCGCCTCCATCTTCGTGGTCCGCCGCAGCGACCTCGCGCAGGTCTTCCTGGTCCTGCTCACCCTCGTCGCCGTCGTCCAGGCCCGTCGCCGTCGGCTCGGCCCCGCCGCCCTCCGCCGACTCCCCGCCCTCTGGAGCTGGGCGGCCACCCTGGCCCTCAGCCTCGCCTTCGCCGACCTCGCCGCCCTCCCACCCTGGTCCGGCGGCCTGGCGATCTCCGCATCGGCGGCCGCGTTGCCGGCCTTGCTCGTGCTCGCCGCGCCCGGCCGCGTCCGACCCTTGCTCGCCTGGCTGCTCGCCTCCGCCACCGCCACCCTCCTGTTCGCCGACCTGCTGTACATGCAACTGCTCGGCAGCATCGTCCCCGTCCAGGCCCTCATCGCCAGCCACCAGGTCGGCGATATCGGCGCCAGTATCACCGCACTCGCCGAACCCGCTTACTTGTGGCTCGCAGCGCCCGTCCTGGCGGGCCTCGTGCTCGCGCTCGCCTGGCCACGCGTCCCGGCCGATAGTTCGCCGCGAACGGCAAGTCTCGGCCTCGCCGCGCTCGCCCCGGTGCCACTCGCGGTCGCCCTGGTCGCCGCGATGGCCGGCCCGCTCGGCAACCGCGTGTTCTCCGAGCAACACAACGTCGGCCGCTTCGGCGTCGTCGGGGCCCACGTCTTCGACCTGCTGCGGACCGTCCGCGAGCGGCTGTTTCGCGCCGGCCTCGACCCTGAGCGCCGCGCCATCATCGAGCGTTGGTTCGCCGAGCGGCCGCCCCCGGTCGCAAGCCCGCACTTCGGCGTCGCCCGAACCAACAACCTCCTGCTCATCCAGGCCGAGGCCATGCAGGGCTGGGTCCTCGGCGCCGAGTTCAACGGCCAGGAGATCACGCCCTTCCTCAACCGCCTGCGCGCCCGGGCCCTCGACTACACCGTGCTCGCCGACGAGACTGCCCAGGGCATGACCTCCGACGCCGAGTATGCCGTGCTCAACTCACAGCTCCCGCTCGGTCAGGGCGCCGTCGCCTTCCTGCGCGCTGACAACCATTTCGTGACCCTCGCCCACGTGCTCCGCGACGCCGGCTACGCGACCCTCTCGGCGCACCCCTACAAAAAAGGCTTCTGGAATCGGGCCGTCTTGCACCCGCGCTACGGCTTCGAGCGCTCGCTCTTCGCCGAAGATCTCGGACCTGGCCCGACGATCGGCTGGGGTCTCGCCGACGACGCTTTTTTCCAGCGCATGCTCCCCGAGCTCGTCGCGCTGCCGCAGCCGTGGTTCGCCTTCCTCGTCACCCTCAGCCTGCATCACCCCTACGACCACTTCCCCGCCGCCCTCAAGCAGCTCGAGCTCGGCGACCTCGAGCAAACCGGCCTCGGCAACTACTTGCACGGCATGCATTACCTCGACCGATCGCTCGCGCGGCTGTTCACCTCGCTCGCAGACGCAGGCCTCGCCGACGACACCATCGTCGCGATCTACGGCGACCACGACAGCCGATTGCCGCACACGCCGGAGCTGTTGCGCCTGGCTGGTCTCACCGCGTGGACACCCGCCGTGCCGCTGCGACTCGACCGCGTCGCCGGCCTCGTCGTCTTGCCCGAGGGACAGGTGCACGGCGAGGTCGACGCCGTCGGCGGTCACATCGATCTCGCCCCGACGCTCCTGCACTACCTCGGGCTCCCCGCGCCGCGATCCTTCGCTGGCGCGGCCCTGCTCCCGGGCCGATCTGACCGAGGTTTGGCCGTGTTCTCCGATGGTTCAGCGATCGGAGAAGGACGCGCGTTTACGGCCGCAGGTCCTGGCATCCCATTGACCGGCGCATGCTTCGAACACCCGTCCTGGCGGCCCTTGCCGCTCGCACGTTGCGACGCGCTGGCGCAGCGCGCCCAGGAGACCCTGTACGTCTCGCGCGCCGTCGTGGATCACGACCTCGCGCACGCGCTCACGCAGCTCACCCCGGCCACGCCCGACGGGACATAAGCTGTTACCTTCGGTGCCGCGACGATGGCTGCAGCCGCCCGACCCTCAGCAGCGGAGTCCGACCGCCGCGTCGACCCGGGCACGACCACCGTCCCCGGCACCACCAGTAACACCACCACGGGTCTGACAGACACCGGCAGCACCACGCTCCCGGACACCACCATCGGCGACCGGCACCACGATCGACACGATCGATACCCTCGGCAGCACCAGCACCATGGACGACAGGTGCTGCGGCGGACTCTATTGCAACCTCGGCACCTGCACGGTCAAGTGACCGCGCTGGTCCGCTGAATCATCGCATCATCGCATCATCGCATCATCGCATCATCGCATCATCGCATCATCGCATCATCGCATCATCGCATCATCGCATCATCGCATCATCGCATCATCGC
>Ga0105046_10016745_pt1 | contig 11244 bp, 9 predicted proteins | sample MAT03_FD_78385 | JGI IMG/M metagenome (GOLD analysis project Ga0105046, IMG submission 78385) | Freshwater microbial communities from Lake Fryxell liftoff mats and glacier meltwater in Antarctica - MAT-03 (megahit assembly) | ecosystem: Environmental > Aquatic > Freshwater > Ice > Liftoff...
GCACGGTCTGCGGTGCGCAACCGTCTGAACCGTCTAATTGCACCGACGGGACTTTCACCCGCGTTGACACCCGCTTCACGGGCGCTCCAGAAATTGACTCCTTACCCCTATATCCACACGGCAAGGAGGGCAACGGCGTGCGCTGGACCTCCGGTGCCCAGATCGCCGTGCATCGCGGCGACCGGCAATGGAGCATCGAAATGCGCCTCCCCATCACCGGAGAAGGCTCGCGCATGATTGACCCGCTCAAAGGCATAGACGGAGCCCGGCCCAAGGATTTGTTCCCCTGGCACTTCAACGTCTGCCGCCAGCGCATCCGCGGAACCACCATCGAACGCACGGCCTATTCCGCCACCGGCAAAGACGACTTCCACGTGCCGGAGAAGTTCGCGAAGCTTTGATGGAATGGTAAGTGACAGCGTGATCTATCTCGGTGCGCACGACTGCATCATCCGCGATTGCACCGCTTTCCTGAATGGCGGAGGCATCTGTATCGCCAGCGAGGGCGAAGGCGGGAATCTGGTGGAGGGCTGCACGGGGTATGGAAACAGCTCGTTCCACAACTCGTCCGAGTGCTCTGGCGTGCTGCTCTATGCGAGCAAGAATCGTTGCCGGAGCTTAACGCCTTTCAGCGGGGTCCGCGGCCGCACCAAGGAAGTGCTCAAAAAACTGGCAGATCTGCGCGTTAGATTCCTCGGTCGGCGGGTGGTCCGGCCGGTTTGTCATCCCGACCCGCTTTTCGAATCCGAGAAAGCGATTGACCGCCACGGCGTGGTTGAGTGCCACCCACCGTTCAGGCCGGTCCTCCGCTCCTCCCGAGACCAGAAACGGGCGCGGAGCCATCAGAGCGTGCAATTCGAGTAAGTCGATTCCTTCCGCCCTCATCCGGGCGTACGCACCGGTCCGGGGTTTTTGTTCATTCGGAATCCCTTTCTCGCGCTGCTCCTTCAACTCGGGATCGTACCCGAGATACCAGGGCTCCCAGTAGTTCACGTTGCCACGCTTCTCGTCGAATACGATCCCGCCGTCCGACCAGGCCGCGCACGCGAACTTGTCGTAGAGACACGAGGCGAACATCGCCCACTTGCCCCCGAACGAATGTCCCACGATCCCAATCCTCTCGGCCTCGACCTCCGGGCGGCGCTCCAAGGCACGATGGCAGTTGGCCGCCACGTAGGCGAGGAAGGTGAGCGGTTGAATGGTCACTTCTTCCTCGGCACCGCCCTCCCGGCGCGGCATCGGCCACCCGACCGAGAGCGATACGAAGCCACGCCTGGTCAGCTGAACCCCAAAGTCGCGCAGCTCTTTGCCATGGCCCGCGCCGGTCTTGGCATCGTAATAGGGAACCACCACCGCCGGGAACGGCCCCTTCCCATGCGGCACCAGGAGATAGGCCGCCACCAGGTAACCGGGCGCCACCTCCAGCTTGACCTCCCGCTCTGTGAATCCCTCTCGCTCCACTGTGTTCACCTCTTCGAGCTTGGGGGCGTCCAGCAACCGGGGCCACTTCCCCATCAGCCCGTGCCACCGCTCCCTGATCTCGGCTCGGCGCATCGCCCAGTCCTCCACGCTTTTCACCGCCCGGCCATCGTAGAACTTCAGCGGGGTCCGATAGGGGCCGAGCTTCCCGGCGAATTCCTCGGGCGGAGTGAAGAACGGGACGAGTTCGGCCGGAAGGGGCTTGGCCGGAAGCGGCTCGACCGCTTCAGCATACGGAGCCGCCCAGAGCACGGCCAAGGCGAGGAATGAAGTCTTACTCATGATTTTTGGATAACCAATGGTCGCTGTGATTGGTCAACACTTCGTCGCTAGAACACACTCAGATCCTTCACCCGCACCTTCAACTCCATCACCCGCTCCATCTCCGTCAGGTAAAGCGCCTTTCTGGGCATGGTCACGACCAGTCCGGTGATCTTGATGTCCTTTCGCCAGTTCAAGTCGGGGCGCAGGGGGAGGCGGAGGAAATTCCAGCCATCGAAGTTGATCGCGATCTGGCCTGGCCAATCCATGTAAACGCCTTGCGAGAGCCAGCTGACACCGCGCGCGTCCTGGAATTCCCACATGATCTCGCCCCAGCCGGAGTTGCCTTTCACCCACACGCCCGCGTTGTCGAAGGGGCCGGCGGCGGTGATGGGATTCTTGAACTTCAGCACGGCGTACTCGTGCGTGACGTCCCACAGGTCGCCTGCGGGCTTGAGTTCCACTTCCAGGCACTTTCCCTTTTCGCTATCCTCGACTTCACGCACCTCGAATTTGCCCTGCGTGCGGTGCGGCATGTAATCGCCGGTGAGCCGCTCGAGGCGTTTGTCGCTGGCGGGCTGCACGAGGAAGCTCGCCAGCGAATCGAGCGGATCGACCATGGTGGGATTTTGCGGCGGCGCGTCCTCGGGGAACCACGAGCGGCCCGCCGAAACGGAGGCAAGGCGTGACTTCGTCACGAGGTACTGCGCGGCGGTCGAGGCGGTGAGGGTGATCTCGGCTTGCTGCGATGTTTTCTCGCGCCCGTAGAGATCGACGAGCGTCGTGTCGGTGGCGGCGGGGAAGGTGAGCTTCACCTCGCGCCGCCCTCGCGGGACCCAGGTCGCGTAGATCCACTCATCGCCGCGGCGGAATTCCAGCACGTAAGCCGAAAGCGAACCGGTGGGGACGGCGCGCTCGAACTTCGCGCTGTCGAGCACGCGAGTGACCGTGGCGATGGCGGCGTAGGAGGGCTTGGGGTCCATCGCCGGGTAGCGGTAGCAGAGGCCGCCGGCGCCCCACCCGGTGTGGTAGTAGCCGTTGCCGGCATCGTGCACGGTGCCGATGGCGATGGTCTGAAAACCGTAGGCCTTGGCGTGCAGGACATCGCGAACGTAGTACTCGGCCTGCCCGCCGAGGCCGAGCATCATGTCGCGGCGGCCCATCCATTCGTGGCAGGCCGTGGGCGGGATGTCGGGATAGCCGAGCACGCGCGCCGTCTCGCGCAGATACCACGCGGATTGCAGGCCGCCGGGGATCGCCTTTTCGGTGATGATGGTCTGCCCAAGATCTTCGGTGGCGAGAAGATCAATGTACTCGCGCGGAAAGCCACGGCGGAGCAGGCCGGCGGTCGTTTTCAGGCTGTCGCCGTCATTGCCGAACTGAAGTTTGAGCTGAGGAAATTTCGCGCGGACCAACTTGGCGAGCGCGGTGTAGTAATCGATCCGCTCGCGCCATTTCGCCTCGACCTCCGCGTCCGGCGCGGCGGGGAGATCGCCCCACAACTCGGAGGGAAAAAGCGCGCCGGCCGCGCCGCTCTCGTGGCCGACGAGGATCTTGTCGAGGCTCGGGTAAAGCGCGAGCTGCTCGCGGATGAAGGCCTCGTGCTCGGCCAGCCGCGCCACCGGGTCGGGGTTTTTCGAGCGGAACCACCCGATGTTCCAAGCGGTGACGCCGTACGGCGCGGTGAGCGACTCGGGCAGCGTCTTCGGCAGGATGGTGTGGCGCAGACCCGCGCGCTGGAGCATCGGCCCGACGCGGGCAATATTCGGCTCGCCGCCGTGCGCCCAATGAAACCACCAGGTGCCGTGCGCGGACTCGAAGCCGGCCTTGCGCGTATCCGGCGACAGCATGACGAACGTGCTGCGGTGGTCGATAAAAGCGCGGCCATCGGCGGAAAGCAGCCGCCAGCGCGTGGCGTACCAGCCGTTCGTCGCTTGCACGGGAATGGTCACGGTTTCCTCGCGTTTTTCCCCGGTGAAGGTGAGCGGTTTCGTGCCGGTGGCGGCGATCTTGCCGTCGAGATCCGCGAAGTCCCACGCGAGCGTGAAGGCGCCATCGCGCACGGCTTTCACGGTGACTTTGAACTCCGGCGCATCGGCGGCGTAGAACATATTCACCGGTGTGTTCGCTTCCACCGTCAGCGTCGCCGGGCTGCGCTCCAGTGAGATTCCGAGCAGATGCACGGCGCTCTGCAGGCCGCGCGGATTGGACCGCGGCGTGTAGGTCCGGCCGGTCGGGCCGAGGCTCGGGGGAAAGGCGTCCGTTTCGTCCACGCCATCGAGCGGGTCGAGCACCTCGATGTCGAGGTAGCGGGGGTTGGGGTAGTTGCGGCTCTTCCGTTGGTCCGTCGTCAGGAGGTCGGTGATCAGCCCACTCTTGATTGGCACCCGCACGAGCCAGAGCGGCACCGTCTTATCCCCGAGCTTCACGGTGCCGACGCTGCGGCAGTCCGGGTCGGGAGTGGCGCCCGGCTCCGGCAGCCGCACGACGGTATCGGCCATCGCGGCGCCGCGCGAAGTCCCGTAGCGCGTGAGCCGGAGCGTGAAGGCCCGGGCTTTCGCGGGATCCTCCTCCGCCGCGCAGAGCACGTGCGCCCACGAGTACAACTCGAGCGGCACGGAGAAAATGCAGACCTCCGGGAGCGCATCGAGTCCGCTCCGCTGCCAGGCATACGTGACGAGATCATCGGCGGGAGAGTTCAGCCGGCCGAGGCCGCCGAGCGCAATTTCCGGCCACGCGCCGCCCTTGGCCGGCAAGCCTTCCGGCAGCTTCGCCTCTGGCGTCAGCGTCACCTCGACCGGCCCCGCTCCGGGCCGCGCGTAATCCTGCAATGGCAGCGCCAGCAAGTCCGGCGGCGCCTTCTTTTGAAACCGGAACGCCTGCAGCTCGGCACCGGCGGGCAGGCGCACCTCGTAGTTTAGGAGCTGCCCCGCGAGCGGTTGCTCCTGGATGAATTTCCCATCGAACCAGATCCGCACACCGGTCTCCGTGCGGCGAAACTCCACGTTCGTCACGTGATCCGAGGCCGCGGGCAGGCTCTCCCAACTCTGCGCGAGTAACTTGATCCGATCCTCTTTCGCGAAGGTCGGATTTGGCCGCGTGAAGAAACGCGACGACCCTCGGTAGCCTTCCAGATAGGCGTCACTCCAGACCTTTTTGGTGAGCGGTGTGATGAAGTCCTTCGCGCGCAAATCCACCTCGAACGGCGTCCCCTTCACATCGGTGTTCAGGTAAATGGCCACGCCCTTCGGATCCTTCCCCGCCTTCACGCGCAGGACCGCGTCGGCCGCGTCGGCTGGAATCGTGACGACCAGCGGCGTCTCAGCAACCAACGGGAGATCGCCGATGCCCGACGTCTTCCCACGAACCGTCGCGCCCGGCGGCAACTCCTCCTGAGCCCAGGCGCTTGCGACGACAACGAGACAGGCGCCGGCGCGCCACCAGAAGGAAGAAAGGAGGCGCATGGTCAGTTGACGCTCATCGTGTAAACCTGCGCGTCGTCGAACCAGATGATCTCTTTTTCCGTCGGCTGACCCTTGGCGACGAGTTGCAGGACGAGGTTCGCCGCGCCGGCGGGCGCGCGGACGGTCCCCTCGATTTTCACCCACTGATCGCGCGGCGAAAGCTTCGGCGTGAAGCCCTGCGCGGCACCGAGCGCCTTGCCCTCGGCATCTTCCCACGCGGCGCGCAGGCTGGCTTCGCCCTCGCCCGTCTGGCGCGCGAAGGCGCGCAGTTTGTAGTAGCGGCCAGGGGTCGCTTTGATTTTTTGCAAGTACATCCCCTCCGCGGCACCGGCGAGGCAGGCCGAGCCCGGGCTCGCGCAGCCCGCGCGACCGCGTTGTGCGGTGCCTTTGTCTTTTAGCGCGATCTCCCAGTCATTCACCGGCTCCTTGCCGTATGGCGAATTACGGGCACCAAAGGGCGAGATATATCCCGAGCTGACGGCTCCGTTCAGGAAATCGCCGTTCACCACCAGGTTCCGCATCGGGTTGCCGCGGGTCGCCATCTTCTTTTCCATCACGGCGAACTCTTTCTCCGCGCGCAGCAGGCTCCGCTGCGCCGGATCGCGCGCGGCATCGAGCGCCTTCGTGATCCCCGGCAGAATCTCTTCCCAATACCGCGTGGCCTCCGGGTTCACGCCATCCGGCCACCAGCGATACTGCTCGTTGAAGACCCAGACATACTCGTCCGCCGCATCCAGCGCGGAGGAAGTCGCCTGTTGCAGCCGATCGACGAGCCGGCCCTCGATCGGCGGATCGGTGTAAACGTCGGAGTGGACATCGTTGCGCGCCGCGCCGACGAAGGCATCCAGGTACATGGCGAGGCCGGCCTGCACCTGCGCGCGGAATTTGGAGCGATTCTCCGGCGAGACCAGGGCGAGCGTGGTGTTGCGCATGGCGTTCACGTGCTTGAGATACTGCGCCTCGTCGGAGTGCGGATACGACGGCTCGAAGCCATCGACGATCGTCAGCGTCGGCGGCGCCGCATCGAGCCAGCCATTTACGAAGGCCGGGTAAAGCGCGTAGCGTCCGCCTTGCGCCAGCCCTTCCCGCGGATCGTTGCCAAGCGCGCCCAGCGCCGTGCCCGCATTCATGAAGAGGGTGAAGAAAACCATGTCGGGATACTCCTGCGCCATCGCGACCATGACTTCGCGGCCACGCTTCCGCACCTGCGCCGCATACTCCTCGAAGCTCTTCTCCGGGTGCGCGGCGCTCTTGGTATTGATCACCGTCGCGCCGTAACCTTCGGGATCGAACATCAGCCCGCGCAGCCCGCCTTCCTTGGCGAGCCAGGCGACGATGCGGAAATGGTCAACGATGATTTTCCAGCCGTCGTCATCGAACGCATCCACGAAATCGGGTTTGGAAACCGAGAGGCTGCAGCGCGCGAAATTGTCCGTGAGCTTCGCCGACTTGATCTTCTTCAGTGTATCGATCTCCTTTTGGAACCACTCCCGTTTCCACGGCTTCGGGATGCAGGTCTGAAAGGTGGACACCGGCTTTCCGTTGTCGTCGGTGCCATCGATCCGCAGCGTGATGCCGTCGAAAGGCGTCCGCTCGACTTGCGCCAGATTTTCCAAAAAGCGCGCAGGTCCGAAGTCGCCCCAACCGAGCTCGATGAGCTTCTTGCGGATCGGCCCGCCGCCGGAATCGGTGGGAGTCTGGGCGAAGGCGGGCGAGGCGAAGAGCAGGGCAAAGGCGAGGGCGCGAGCGAGGGGTGGTCGAATCATGAGGATGGGAATGGGAGTAACGGACCCCCGCCAAAAAGGAAAATTAGGCGATTTCCCTCACCCCCGCTTTTCGAGAAACGGGACGATGAGATTCCGGCCAGCATTGAAGCCGGCCCGCCATCCCTCGACCGAGCTGGCATCGGGGTAACCGGAGCCGGTACCGCAGAGGCACGTTTTGCCGGACGGCAGTTGCAGCACGATTGCCAAGCAGGACGTGCCGCTCGAAGTTGAAGTACAAGCCATCGCGTTCAGCGACGACCTCGCCATTGTGGCGCTGCCCGGCGAGATCTTCGTGGAACTCGGACTCGCCATCAAAGCCGCCTCGCCGTTCAAGCACACCTTCATCGCGGAACTCGCGAACGGCAGCATTGGAGAACAAAGGGAGAACAAAGGGGAGAACCTCCCGAACACCGCTCTATAAAATACCCTCGCATTGCACCCAATCCGCGGGTGAACTCGCGGGAGAGATCAACGCCCATGAGATCACTCACCGCATTTGCCCTATTCGCCCTCTTCAGCCCGTTCGCGACCGGCCAGGAGCAACGAAACACCGCCAGGACGGAAAACCCGCCGATCCAGTTTCAAGTCCTCAAATCCTGGAAGGTGGACGTGGGCGACCGATCCATTTTTCTGAATCGCGTGGCACCACCAGTCCTGCCGACCGGCGCTTCAGTCGTTGCCGAGCCTGCGCCGCCGCCTTCCGCCGAAGACCTGGAAATCGCGCGTAGTCGGCGAGGCAAAGCGACCGCGGTCCTTTTCCTCTCGGCGACAGTCTATGACCGGAAGTTCACGGAGATTCGCGGGATGGACGGACGGCACGAATACCGCGCGGTCAGCAACATTGATTTCAACCTCATCCCGTGCATGGGGACGTTTGAAAGCGACGACACCGTATATTCACTGCTCCTCGCCACCAGCAACCAGGGGACGGATGCGAACGGGATGATCGAACGCAGCGCTCCCGGCATCGCAAAGACGCTCACCTTAGCCGAGCGTTTCCCGAAATTGGCAGAGCTAAGCCCGCCCCGTGCGCAGTATCTGCCCCTCGAAACTGCGACCGGTGCGCTTCCTGAGGAAAACGATCTGAAGGCTCTGGACGCCCTGCACGCCTTTTTCGAAGCGAACCGGGAGCGGCTCGCTGCTGACTATACGACAGCCGAGGCGGCAAGGATCGAACAAGAGGGAATGCCAAAGGAACCGCCGCCCAAGCCGAAGGACATCATAATCAATTATTCTGTGGGAGAGGGAGCCACGGCTGATTTTGAGAAACTCAGCAGGGGAGTCCGGCCATGAAGCAGTTCTTCCTTGGGATCCTCGGGTAGATGGCGCTTTCGCTGCGGGGATACTCTCAAAACGCAAATGATCCGCATGCGGGCAGTCGGCTGGTCCAATTGGGCATTGATAGTTATCGCTTTACCTGGCCGACTTTTACGGGCGTCCATTATCTTGTCGATGTTTCAGTTGATCTCACGACGTGGACGTACATCACCACCTTGTTTGATGGCTCGAACGGTTTTTCGCGCTATGTCGATTTCAATGCCTACAGCGGAAACCGCCTGTTTGTGCGGTTGAATAAGGATCCCTTCAACACCGATTCGGATGCCGACGGCATGCCCGACGGGTGGGAGGTCATTTACGGTTTGGATGCCCGGTTCAACGGGGATGCCGCGCTCGACCCGGACGTTGATGGGTACACGAATCTTGAGGAATACGCCCTCGGGCTGGGACCGCATTTTAACGAATACGGCAACGGTCAGCGAACGCAGATTTACACCTACGACAACGCCAGCCGGATTACCAATGTGAACAGCAGCCTTGTGGAGACGTTCACCTATGACGAAGAAGGCAATCTTACCAACAGCCAATAAATGAGCAGGCTTCCCATCCGCTTCCGCTTGCTGGTTCCGGCAATCTTCCTCGCCTTCCTTCCGGGCATCTCGCCAACCGCGGGTTTCGCACAATCCTCCCAAGGTTGGTTGCGCGATTCCGTGGCTGAGGCACCGATTCCCCAAGTCGTGGGAATGAGCGGCAGCGTTCAAACGCTGACCGTCGGGAATGCGCCATCTGTCCCACCACCCGGCCAAGGTGCCGCGGCGTCTGCCTTTGGAGGCACATCGAGCGCCCCAGATGAAATTACCCCCGAAATCGCGGCGTTGACTCTGGGTGTGATCAATGGGCGCGGATCGCTGTCCGCCTGGCAGAAGTGCTTTCTGTTTGTCACCAATCAAATCGAATACGAGCATTACTATGGCTGCAAGAAGGGCGCGCTGCTGACGTACCTGGAACGCAAAGGCAACGACGCCGACTTGGCGACGCTGCTGGTCGCCATGCTTCGTTCCGCGGGTTATACGGCACGCTACGGCTATGGCATGGTGGCCATTCGCGCCGCGAACGACCCCGATGGCGTTCACATTCAGAACTAGCTGGGAGTGCCCGCGGATAACGCAATCATGTCGAACTATTGCGGTCAGCGCGGTTTTCCCGCCCTCTATACCGATGGGGGCGACTATCGCTTTTTGCACCGTGTTTGGGTCGAGGTGAATCTGGGCGGGAGTAGTTGGCAGCAAATGGACCCCGCCATTAAGAATCGGATCCGCATCACACCCGCCGTAAATGTGGTCACGGCGAGTGGATACAGCCGCAACGCGCTCAAGATTGCTGCCGGTGGGACCATTGCCACGAACTCGATTGAGGCGATGGATTACACGGCGCTTAGCTCCTATCTGGCCGCGCAAGCGACTGCGCTTCTGGGCCATCTCGACAACAACAATTATGGCACGGAGGCGGTGACCCTTCTTGGCGGCTGGCGGCAGCAGCCTTTTCTCACGGCCAGCGGCGGCCAGTACCTATTCCCCGGCATCGTCCAAACCGTGGCCAATCCACCTTTTTGGGATGCGGCGCAGCAGTTCACGGCGCTGCCCGCGTCGTTGCTGGCGACGGTGAAGTTGGAGATTCGCAGCACGGCATCCGGTACGCCGCTTGTCGCTTCCTCCACGATGGGCATGGCCAATCTGCAAGGCCGACGGCTGTCGCTGGCTTTCACTGCGACTGGTTCCACCGGACGCGCTCAACTATGGCTGGACGACAATCTCCTGGCCGAGGAGAGCACCACCGCGGTAGGCACGGTGGTGAATCTCAAGGTCACGATTGACCATCCGCACAACGTCGGCACCAACACCACCCTGCACGATCAGTTCACGCAAAAACCCTACCTTCGTGGCGCACGTTACGCCCTGCCCTATTCATTCAATCCGACAGCCGAATTGCTCAAGGCGCGCCAGATGCAGCTCGACTTGTATCGGCGCTCCGGGCTGGCTGACACCTCAAGGGAGGTGGTTACGGAGACGCTGAATGTCATCGGGCTGACGTGGCTGCACCAGACCGAGTTGGTGCAGCGCATACTGGGTGGAAAGACCAACTGCGACACGACCTACCATCATCGCATTGGCCGGGTGGGGCAGGAAAGCGGCTATTACATCGACATGGACTTGCAATTCGATGGCGGTTTTTCGCTGGATGGAAGCGCAGGCGTCCAGACCCAGGTGTACAACACCGCCAATTACTACGGCAGCGCGATGGAGCACGGCGTCCTCGAACAACTGCAGGGCACAGCGAATCCAGTGCTCTCGACGGTGAAGCTGCTGCGACTTGGGACTGGATCTGCGGGAAAGACGTATCATGCAAACTCGCAAGCCAGTTGGAACAGCGTTCGCCCGTCGCTCGTCAGCACTTATTCTTCAGGCGATTTGGCGAAATTGGACTTGGCGATCGGCACGGGCGGGGAAGTCCTTGTCCCACAGAAGGGCAACATCAACCTCAACGACTGGACCGGTGCCGGCTACATCACGCGCGTCACCACCGGCGGCACGACGGCTACGGGGATGATGATTTCTGGCAATCTCAAGGGCGGTTTCGCTTCGAAAGTCGGCGCAATCAGCACCCCGCTCATCATTGCCTCCGGCAATTCCAATCCGGTCATCATCAACACCGCTCCCATCGCCCTTCCTCCCACGCTGACCTTCGAACCCATCGACCTTTCCAGCGGCGATTACGTCTTTCCGACAACGGACCTGAGCGTGGGCTCCGGCGCCCCGCGCGGCTTTTCCTTTGCGCGCCAGTACCACGGAGGGCGGCGGTTGCTGAATCCGGCGGGCAACGGTGTCCAAGATTTCCTGAGAAAAAGTGAGCTAATGATAGGCGCACAGGCACCAGGATGACTTGGGCGAGGCCGGGTTTGCGCGGGCCGCGCGGACATCAAATTCCCGTCAGACGAA
>Ga0105046_10016746_pt1 | contig 11243 bp, 12 predicted proteins | sample MAT03_FD_78385 | JGI IMG/M metagenome (GOLD analysis project Ga0105046, IMG submission 78385) | Freshwater microbial communities from Lake Fryxell liftoff mats and glacier meltwater in Antarctica - MAT-03 (megahit assembly) | ecosystem: Environmental > Aquatic > Freshwater > Ice > Liftoff...
AGTATAGTAAAAAATAATAGTAAGCATTGTAAGTCCATTCCCTTTGAGATGTGGTGTTTTTTAGGGATAACTTACGATGCTTTTCTCTTTTTGTTAAGTTATTTCTTCATCGAATTCGCGTTAGTATACAAATAATCAAAAATCGCGCACCGCTGGCTGTTGAAACTTATGCTCATTTTTTTAAACAATCACTATTTAGCCCTAGCTTTCATGAATAATCATGGCTGAGTTGGTTTATTTGATGTTAGTATAGATACCTTTTTATACATGTGGGCTCTAAATTAGCCCGCCACTAAAAGAGGCAGCCTCTTCAGAAACAAAAGCCTTTCCTGCCTATATTTTTTTTAAAAATTTTAATATTTAGAGATTTACCTTAGCCACACCAGCCCATTTGTGTTTTTTTGATATTAATATATAAGTAAAGTTACTGTTATTAAAATTTAAAGATAGGGGTTACCATGAAATATTATAAAATCATTAGTTTTTTTTGCCATTATTGTGCGTTATAAGTTCGTATTCAATTGAAAAAAATTCCAAGAAAGTAAATAGAGATGACCTTGTGCAAAAACCACAGAAAGAACAAGAAAGAATAAGTGAAGAGTGTTTTACATTTTTTGAAGAGTTGCCATCTGAGCTTAGACAAAAAATTATCGCTACTATTTTAGAAGATAACGTAAATAGGTGGGATGATATTTTTAAGTTTGATAGGAATTCTTTAAAAGAAGTTTTGGATCAGATCACCTTGATCTCTAAAGATTTTGTAGTTTTTAAAAAAAAAGAATTCAAAGAGTTTATCAGAAACTTAAAACAAAAGAGATCTGCCTATTTGGAAGAAATCATAAAAGATGATTATAAAAACCTGTCTCGAGAAGAGTTAAATGGAACATTGACGAATCTTTTGATTTTCAATGTAAACCAAAAAGATTTAGAGCTATCAGTAAAATTAATTATTGCAGGTGGCGATATAGATACCAAAAAAGATGATGGTCGGACTGCTCTAATCTCGGCTGCCTTTCAGGGTCATAGAGAAATAGTAAGGCTATAGTCTGCTGATTGCTAAGATAGGAGATATTTCGCATCCAATTTTATCTAACCGCTATTTTTACTCATTCAACTTCAGCAACCCAAAGATCGATTACTTTATTTAAAGCACAAAAAGGCAATATTTTGAACCTCGATCTATCACAAAAAAGAATTTTATGTTTCAATGTATAGCAATAACTCCTGGTATACATTTCCATATTTGGAAATCTACGTATTTTGTTATAAAATTCATATATCTTGATATTAGCCAACAACAAGGAAACATTTTATGTTTAAAAAAAATTTGAGATTGGTCTTACTTTTTAGTTTACTTGCATCCAATAAATTATTTGGCGCAAAGTTAATCTTATCAAACTCAAACAACACCCAAAGCAGTTTTAGTTTTAATGTAAATGCACACAATTTTTTAGTACCGCTACAGCAGTTTTTTGCGGCAGCAGATGAAGCTGTTCCGCTAAATAATTTTGCGATAGCCGCAGCTTCTCAAAAAAACCAAACATTTAGAGGGTTAACACCGCTTTTTGTTACTTTAAACAACAAAACTAGCCAAATGAATCCGTTAAATGGTGCTAAGATTAATCATCTAACAAAAACATCTTATAAGCCAGTAGCGGTCAGGGAGGGAAGTTCTGCACTCTATGTTGTTGATGAATATTTTGCAACGCCAGATATTAACGTATTTTGCTCCGAAAATTTAAACGATGCCAACGGTATACTGACCCACAAAATTCTTGCTATCGAATCTGATAATCATGACATTACTAAAATGCCCGAATCGGTAATGCAAGATTCATTTATATTTGCAGCGGTATCTAATGAAGCAGGAACTTTTGACGGTGATGGTTCAGGATTAGCATTAGCTCAGTTACAAGCAATAAGAGATAGCCAAAGCAAGGTTAGTTTTAGATTTGAAAATTTCAACGCACAAACGGGTGATCTAGGCAACCTAGCTTTCCCCATCGATAAAAGTACCAATGCCATAAAGATAAATTCTAATGTATCTACAATCGGCTCAATGATTAATATGCATTTTGACAAAAGCTTAAACAGGCTCTATGTAGGATTAAAAGTAAAATCAAATACCAATCCTGATGATGGAGCGCGAGCAGTTTTTATTGCTGGACTCGCTGGGAACCAAATTGTTTTAATACCAATTACCCCCGATAACGTAATTAGGGGAACCGATAAAATAGTCGGCGCCCAAGGTGCTTCAGAAAAAGTACAGATTCATCAAGTCAAGACAATGTTAACGAGCACCCATTTGAATTACTTAATAGTTATAGGTGGCCATGGTACAAATACCGCAAACCATGTATTCGCATTGCCAATCGTAAATAATACCGAAGGCCCCTTTCATGGGCAGCTGGCAAATGTAAATGCGCAACCTGCAACTTTCTTTCTTAATGGCGACCCCGCAAAATTCCTCAAAAGATCATTCGTAGTACCAGCAGAACATCCCGGAGATGTTTATACAGATCAAAGTCCACAAGCAAGAGTCGGATCAGGTAAAGTCTTACCAAATAACATAACAGATATTAATGTTCTTGGTGACAGCGTTTTCGTATCCGTCGCAGATTCTGGTAATGGAGAAACGGCAGGAATATTTTATTCGCAAGCGTTATTTGATAATGTAGGCACAATAATAGCATGGACACCCTGGAAAAAAACTTTAAATGGGCCAATACAAGGATTTGCACTTGATCCTCTCTGTGGCAACTTTTGGTTTGTTCCAAATAAATTGGGTACAACAAATGATGTCTTAAAAACTGAATGGTCTGACGGCCAAACTGAGTTAGAAAAATTTATAACAAGAGAATTTTGTACTCCTGCTGGCGTTCTGGGATTATTTGATTTTCCCTCAAATCACCCAGGATTTAGCAAAACAGTAGGATCACGCTTATCAGTTATAGCTCTAACCAGTACTGACAAAGTGTTACTCTTACAAAGTGGCAAAGATAATAACAACAATATCTTCGGCCCAGAATTATTCAACTCAGAAATTAAGTTTTTACAGTCAACTGATGGGTCTTTAGCACAATTCGATGGCTCAGCTACCTCAATTGCTATTTCTGGCGGTGAATTATGCGGGATAGGATTTGGAACATCAGCAGATATTGTTTCTGATACCACGAATGGATGGCTCGCTGTAGGCGGCTCGGCAGGTCTTGCTATACTAACCAGGCCTAATGGATCTGGTTGGAATAATGCTATCGGGCTAGAAAGAGATTTTGGTGGCTTAACAAATGATATGGCATTCAAAATGGTGGGAGACTATAAAAACATCAAAAAGCTTGTTGCTGTTGCAAATAGACTTTATGTATTAACCAATAATAAACTCGATCGTATCGAAATTAGCCCAACAACTATAGAATCAGGTGTTTTAAACATAACAACCATAGCACATTCACAAGAAGGATCTTTTACCACTACGGACTTTTTTTCTGATGTTATTATATCTGAACCCCTTGGAACATTAGCTACAAGCAACGGGTTATTTGCTTCTTCTAATACATCTAATGTTGCAACCGTAATTCATCAAAATGATATTTCATGGCAAGTCGTATGCTTACCCGAAGTTGCAGGTACGTTTTGTGGTTACGGTCCAGTGAGTAGGTTGCTTGCTCTAAGTCCAAACGGCTTTGAAACCGGGGTACGTAACAATGGAAACATCTATGCTCTCAATGGTTACGTTGGTTTTAATCAAGCACAAGTATATAGGTTCTTCGTAAATCCCAATAACATACCATCAGCTAATGCTTTATCGTTATTTCCTGATATGTTCATATTGAACAAACCATCATTTTATGTAAATCTTGAGGATTACAGAAATTACTTTATAACGGATGGGGCTATAAATGCAGTTTCAAGAAGTTCGTATGCTGGATCGTCTCCAAAACTATGGCTCTTAAATCATCAATTAAGAAGTGGTCAAAGATTTGCAGCAAAAAATGCATCCTTAATAGATTTGAACATTGCGCAGTGTAAATCTATCGGCCGATTAACACGAGATTCTGCTTCGGGATCATGGTTAATCTATGGCGACTTTGGCATAAGAATAAATCAATAATAGCTATCCACTACAAAGGTTTTAAACAAGGTTTAAATGATGAACAAATTTTTAAAGTTAGTAATCTTAATTCTTCTTTGTACAGAATTAAAAGCTATACCTCCAATAAACATATTCAGACCATCTGACAGATTATTGATACCCCTCATTCCTCTTGGAAGTTCATTTCAACTTACGATTGGCTATGAAGGCTCTTTTAGCACAAAAGCATTCCAAGATGACTTTAATGATTGCAACAATATACCAGGTACCGGTAGTCCCTGCATTGGGAGTAACGAGAGAAGTAATGTATTACAAATTTATCAAGATAAACAAAATTTTTTGGCTGGTTTAAAAGGGTTCGAATCAACCTGTCCTATAGGGCAACTATCTCAGCTTTTTAATATTAATGACGAAAATGGATTACAAGGTCTTTTTGTGCCCTCTGGCTGTTTCAAGGTACCGCTCAATCTTTTAATATCAGCAAGATATTATTTTAAATATAATCTTTCATTGGCACTTCATATGCAAGTTTTATCTATGGAACTCTCCGACGTAAAATGGAGGCGCATTGGCCTCAATGAAGACGATAATATCGATAGCAATATTATAAATTTCGTTCAAGATATATCTGGTTTAAATATAGGCGGCTGGAAGAAAACAGGATTTGGAGATATTGTTCTTCAAGGACTATGGATTCAAGATTTTCCTCAACGTAAGCGTCTGATATCAAATGTGCAACCTCAATTTAGACTTGGTATAAATATACCTACCGGACTCAAGCAGGATGAAAACAGAGTTCTTGCATTCCCCTTGGGTAATGACGGTTCTTGGGGAATACAGGTTGGTGGGGGTTTAAGCTTAGATTCTTGGTACGGATTTAGAGCAGGATTTGACGCTGAATTTTTATTCTTATTTGGGAATACTCGGGCTCGAAGAATCAAGACCGAGTGCAATCAGACCGATCTATTATTTTTAACCAAACTGCCAGCATTTAAAGAATTTGGACTAGGGCAACAATTTAACGTCTTTTTCGAAAAATATATTTATGGTTTAGGATTAGGAATTGATTATCAATATCTCAAGCGAGATGACGATAAATTAACGGTATTCAATGATGGCATAGATAACTTTCTATCCAATACAGCGCAAAACTTACAAGATTGGACTGCACATAGCATCATAACAAGCGTAAGAACGTTTCTTCCTTATTACTTTCCAAAACTAGGTGCTTGCCCTACTATTTTTGGGTGGCTCAAATTTGGATTTAATGGAAAAAGAGCAATCCTCTTAAATACGATAGGAATTAATATTACCCTCAGTTTTTAGGACAGCATTATCAAAACACCCAAATAAAATTTTGAAGAATATGGACACAAAAAAAATTAGCTTCGTAACATCAAATTCAGGAAAATTCCAAGAAGTATCTGACTATTTTAAAGAATTATATCCTTCAATACAAATAGAACAAATTAATATGGATATACCAGAGATCCAATCACTTGATGTGGATGAAGTAGCTCTTAACAAAGCAAAATATGCATGGGATCTATTGAAGATACCTCTTATTATTGACGATGGTGGCATATATCTCGAGCAGTACAATAATTTTCCCGGACCGTTAGCTAAATATGTGTTTCAAGGAATTGGGTTTGAAGGCTTTTGGCGTCTTGCTGAAAATGATCCGCGCGTCTATTTTTTATGCAAAATAATTTATATTGACGGACCTGAAAGCTATAAAATTGTTGAAGGTACCCTCAAGGGAAAAACTATTAAGCCACTAAGTATGCCCAAAGATTTAGATCTTCCCTTCACAGAAATTTTTGTACCAGAAGGATTCGATCAAGTTTTTTCTGCCGTCAAAAAAACACCTGCCGGCAAAATAATAAATCATAGATATAAAGCAATTCGTTCATTAATTGAATATCTTGAATGTTCATGAATTAAGTTGCATGAGAAAAAATGTATATTTAACTCATTTTCCAAAAAAATATGAAATTTAAAACTTGTTCGTATCTTTTAGCCAATTCAGGACGAGCGTTTTTTTCTTATTATTTTGCGACAAAATCGCCTTATCATTAATATATAATTCGAGGCTTTCATAATACAACAATTAACTAAGTAAAAAAAACTAAAAGTATTAATGCCTACGACTTTTGTAAAGCATTAATACTTTTGAAATACTTTATATATCTTGCTAAGACTTGTTGAAAATTACTCCTCAAAAGGCATAGCTCTCATTTTTGCTAGTTTTGATTCACCATGAATAGTCTCCTTTTTTTCAGAAGGACCATCACATAACATTATTCTCCTATCAATACCATCTTCATGCTTATCATGCACCACTGTCGTTTTAACGGTATCAATGCCAGTACTATCTACCAATATTTTTGAGCCAACGAAATTATGAAATTTTTTGAAACCAATATAATTTTTATACTCAAGCTACGCTAGTGTATCAGTAGATGAACCTATAACTCTACCAATGTTGTCATATACTTTTTTATGGTTCCCCGGGCCTCCGGGAACAACCAAACATTCATCATGTTTAGGGGTATGATGGGAATTATAGATTATAGAGCACGTCGCTGCACTATCTATACCAACGGGCGTTATGAGCAATGTCGATATCTTCTTTAATAAATACCTCTTTATGACGTGATATGTTCGCTAATACATTCAAGCTCATAAAAACCATGTTCATCAATATAGAGTTCAAGATCAAATCAGACTTCATACATTCTCCATTATTTATAGTTATTTATCACTACTATTTCTAGTAATACATAATTAAGGATCTATAATTCAATACTTCCCCCATGCGCTATTTCTCAAAATTTTATTTCATTCGACTCGCCAATCAAAGTGAGTCACGGGGGATTCCACCCAAGAAAATCTATAAGAAATAGGCCTATAACAAGTATTGTTTTTTAAAGATAAAAGCAATACCATAGAAAAACGAAATACCTCTTGCCTAAACTAGATTAGAAATTTAAAAAACAGCAGCCATATTAAATTTCAATAACTTATAAAAAGTGATTACTATTCTAGAAACGTGTAAATTATGAAAAAAATAGTAAAAAAAAAGTTGAAACAACTCATTCTTTCATGATAATTGATTGACTCAACTCATCAATCAATTAATTCGTTTTCTTCATCGAATGCTTTGGAGGAACTCAAGATAAGATCTAACTAACATTGAATACGAATGTTGAAATATTCAGCTAATTTTTCGGACATTAAAAAATCAATAGTATCATCCTTTGATTCTTTAGGCCAAATAAGATTAACAAACGCAGATTCTGCACTCTCTTCGGCAACATCATGGTAAACAATCATGCAATAAAATATAATTTTACATAATTGATCATTTTCAAGGTCATGTATCTGCAAAACGAGCATTTCCTTTTCTAATTCTTTGTCTGTCTGTATAACAAAAATTAAGTCTGCTATAAGCTCAATGTGTTGTTTTGGGATCTCTAACCAGTCGATAGCTAAAGATTGCTCTTCCTTCGTCATTGTCTTGAAATGTTTCGCGCCGTGCCAAATTCGTTGATCAAGAACTTTTTCAATACACTTGCTTAATAAGCATGGCCCACGCTTAAATGCCTTGCCAAATATATTTAACCAAACAAAGTCAGTATTCCTGAGTAATTCTAAGACAAGATAATCAAATAAACGTGCCATCTTGTGGTTTTTATTCAAGTTTACATTTATTGATCGCGCGAAAAAAGAGGCTAACGAACAATAAATCTCCTTTGGAAAGCTACTTAATTCGCTTAAAATCTCGTTTATATCTCGAGAAACAGCAAATTGTTTTGCCCACCGATAAACAATGATATCTGCTCTAAAGAGAGCAACTAAGGCACAATAAATTCTCTGGATATAGTTCTCGCCATAGGTATAATTCAGTGATGATCTCAAATTTAACAATAACTCATTCATGGCAGCCTCACCATAATTATCGTACGTTTGAATGACTTGATCAGCAATAGACAATAGATTAAAAAATTCTTGTGAACAGATCGATTCAATGGCAAATAGATTGCGTAGCTCTTTAGGCAAACGGACAATAGCCTCTTTTATTGTAATAATTTTTTGTTCTATAGATAGTTCTTCAGAGCCAACCAAATCACCAAGCAGAAGGCGAATAACAATATCGCCCTTGTTGAATTCATTAATTAATAATTCATATATTCTAATAACCGTATGATCTGGTAAAACTAGCATGTAGTTACTTAAGGAGCCGAAACCACCCCATTGGTATATTTTAATAGCACGCATTGCAAGTTTTTTTAGAGACGGCTTTTTGGTTTCCTTTCTAGGACTACAAAAATCAATATCGCCCTCCATTGCCATAGACAGATTAAAACAGCTCAATAAGATCAATAAAACAATTATACTTGTATGTTTTTTCATAGTATTATTCCATTCGATGAAGGTTTCTATCAACAAAGTTAACTTATTAAGCAGTTCTACGCTAAAATTATTAGTACGATTTTAATCTAATATTAAAAAAACTATCAAATCACTGGTTCCTATTGTAAGCGATTTTGTACCAGAAAAATAAATGTTAGTGATTCACTCATGAACAGTGGATAAGCTTAGAGACAACTTAATATGGCCTCTAACAAACATTGCGTAAGATAAAGAGACCGGTAACTTTGCACTTAATTTTCCTAACTTTGAGGTTGAGCTTTCATTCACTAAATTTTTTGTGATAACCCTAACTCAAACATCAAGCATCGTATTAAACACATTTGCATCGCAACTTATTCGAGCATTGCATAATAATGATATCGAAAAATTTTGCTCAGTTTTACAAACATTATTTGCACACATTCCCTACCCACTTATCAAAGCAGAAGCTTATTACCATGTTCTATTTCAGTTTTTATTAAGCCTATTGTCACTTGAAGCTCAATTAGAACTATTCACTGACAAGGGTAAAATAGATCTTGTATTAAGCACAACCTTACGCACTTACATTTTTTCGAGCTTAAACTTAAAGCTTCTCCACAAGTTGCTTTAGCTCACATTAAACAACGGAGCTATTACCAAAGGTTTTTGCACAAAGGGAAACAAGTGGTATTGGTGGCGCTATCATTTATTAGCGAAGGTAATCAGATAAGCTTAAGATTTGTTCAAGAACTTATAAGATCACTATAAAGAAATAGACAGGATAAACTCGAAAGCTTCACTACCATTTTAGCGCTAATCGAATCATCGATTGGCAGTTCCGCGGACGAGAATTTATTATTTCTTATGGTTTTGTAAAAATTCTTCAGCTTTTCTTAAGGTATCTTTAGCATTATCAAAATTAAGCTGATCTAATGCTGCTTGATAAGGTAACCATAAAAAGTTAATATGTTCCCACGACATAACGACATTATCTGTTAGAGCTTCACCCACAAAAAAAGTAACAAATTTATGAACCATTCCGCTCCGTTCTCTAAAGATATAATTTAAGGATTCCTCGAATCCAAAATGAATTTCAACATCCAGATTAGTTTCTTCTTTAACTTCTCTAATAGCGGCATCAAGAACCGTTTCTCCGGACTCAAGTTTGCCTTTAGCAAAATCCCAATAGCCTCGTTGGTACTGAAGAAGAATATATAGTCTTTCATTCGTTAGAGGATCATATTTATAAACGACTATACCAGCCGAATGTATCAATCTCATATCAGTTCAAAATAATAAGTTTTCATAAAAACACCTAAACTATCTATCGACAAATAAACCTTGAGCACACTATAAATAGTTTTTTCTTGAAAAGGCAAAAGGTTAATTAATTACTTGAAGCACCCTTATCATGAGCGAGCTCAGTATACACATAAAAATCAAAAAGAATGAGATATTTATGTGTATACTGAGTGATAAAACTTCAAAGTTTATAGCTGACCTAGAAGTTTACGCTTGCTTTGGACAAATTCGAGTCAAGCATGGGCGATAATCATTGAGCTCGCTAACTTGCTTTTCTAACTTTTCTATACGATCTAGAATTGCGAGCTTGGGTTTTTCCATTTTGTTGCGATCTAGAATTGCGGGCTTGGGTTTGCCCGTAGATAAAGCAGGACTCATCCATCCCAAAACTATTCCTAGCGAAAACAAAATATTAATTTTAATATTCATATAACTTCTTCATTTTTTATATATATCTTATTCTTTCATTTTACTAATTTTCTACATTATAAAACAATAGTTGACCTAGAATAGCAACTCAGGTCATCTTTCCAACAGTTTGCCATTTTGAATTTCTAACTTTATATCCATGGCCTCAGCAACCATAGGATCATGGGTAGAAATGATGAGCCCAATAGTATGATTTTTTTTAAAATATAATAATAAATCTATGATCATTTTTTTATTTTCTTTATCAAGATGCGCAGTTGGTTCATCAGCAATGAGAATCTTAGGTTTATTAAACAATGCGCGAGCAATTGCTATTCGTTGTTGTTCTCCACCCGAAAGTTGATGAGGATAATTATTCGCTTTACTTGCAAGACGAACCATTTCTAATAATTCAAGGGTCCATGGACCGCAATCAGCTTGTTTATTAATAAGGCCCTTGATCATTACATTCTCAGCTATTGTAAGTTCATTCAACAGATAAGATTCTTGAAAAATCAACCCTCTATACTTATGCAAAAACTTTGTATTGTGGAGTTCATGAATATCATGCTGATCATAAAAAATTGAACCTGAGGTTGGAACATCAAGGCCCGATATGATATTTATAAATGTTGTTTTTCCAACCCCAGAAATGCCTTGTATAGCGTAACTTATAGCCTGATTAAACTCAAAATTAATATTATTTAAAATACAAAGATCAGCATCTTCGTTTTTAAAATTTTTTTTTAAATTTAAAACTTTTATTGTTAAATTATTACCCAATTTCTCTCCGGTATAAAAAAAGGCCCTTACTATCAACCATTATCTTAACAATGGTCACAACTCTTTAAAAATGTTGTTTTCTTTAGCAAAACTCAACTAAAATCTACTGCAGGGGATAAAAAATTTAAAGGGGATTAATAATGAGGCTAAACTCGTTTAACAGTACAATACCAGAAATCCTCCCGGTTGTTCCAACTATGGACGTTGTTGTTTTTCCAAATCAAGTAATACCATTATTGGTAGTAGATGACAAAATAAT
>Ga0105046_10016747_pt1 | contig 11243 bp, 6 predicted proteins | sample MAT03_FD_78385 | JGI IMG/M metagenome (GOLD analysis project Ga0105046, IMG submission 78385) | Freshwater microbial communities from Lake Fryxell liftoff mats and glacier meltwater in Antarctica - MAT-03 (megahit assembly) | ecosystem: Environmental > Aquatic > Freshwater > Ice > Liftoff...
CACCTCGTCACGCCCCAGATCATGCAGGGCACCGGCCAGCTTCCGAAGTTCGGCGACCAGCTCTATGCCTGCAAAGACGACGACTTGCTGCTGATCCCGACGGCCGAAGTCCCAGTCACCAATCTGCACGCTGGCGAGGTCCTTGAGGCCGACGCGCTGCCGCTCAAGTACACCGCGCACACGCCGTGCTTCCGCCGCGAGGCCGGCGCTGCCGGCATCGGCACCCGAGGCATGACCCGCGTCCACCAATTCGACAAGGTCGAAGTGGTGTGGTTCGCCAAGCCAGAGGAATCAGCCGCCGCGCTGCTCACCTTGCGCGGCCAGGCCGAAAGCCTGCTGCAACGACTGGGCCTGCACTACCGGATCCTCGAACTGTGCACCGGCGACACCGGTTTCAGTGCGGCCAGGACCTACGACCTTGAAGTGTGGAGCGCCGGCACTCAGAGTTGGCTAGAGGTGTCGAGCTGCTCGACCTTCACCGACTTCCAGGCACGCCGAGCCAACATCCGCTACCGCACGGCGGGCGGCAAACCGCAGTTCCTGCATACCCTCAATGGTTCGGCTCTGGCTCTGCCGCGCTGCATCATTGCGGTGCTTGAACACTACCAACAGGAGGACGGCAGCGTGGTCATCCCGCCAGTGCTGCGTCCCTATATGAGCGGCCTTGAGCGGATCAGCCCATGAGCGACGCAGTCAAACACGAATGCGGGCTCGCCATCGTCCGCCTCAAGAAGCCCCTCGCGTATTATGCCGAGACCCACGGGACCGCGCTGTGGGGCCTCAAAAAGCTTTACCTGCTTATGGAAAAGCAGCGCAACCGCGGCCAAGACGGCGCGGGTATCGGCGTGCTCAAACAGGGTGTCGAAGCCGGCGCCCAATATTTTCTCCGCCACCGCGAAGCCGGTCCATCGTGCCTCGACCGCCTGTGGGGCTACGTCCATGGCGAACTCGCCCGGGTGACTAAGTCCCTGGCGACCGGCACCAGCGATATTGCAGCGCTCAAGCATCACTACCCTTTCCTCGGCGAGGTCTATCTCGGCCACCTACGCTACGGGACCTATGGCGGCCAAACGGTTGAAGCCTGCCACCCGTTCGTGCGCGCCTCGAACTGGCAGAGCCGCTACTTGAGCGTCGCTGGCAACTTCAACCTGACCAACCACGACGAGATCTTCGACGTGCTGGTCAAGCTCGGTCAGCGTCCGATTGGCTCGGCTGATACCTCGACAGTGATGGAAAAGATTGGCCATTTCCTCGATGTAGCCAACGAGTCGATCCACCGTCGGCTATCTTCTGAAGGACTCTCTGGCCAAGCCCTGATGGAACGCGTCGCTGACGAACTCGACATCGGCCGAGTCCTGCAGCGTGCCGCCCAGGCTTGGGACGGCGGCTATTTCATGGCCGGCGTGGTCGGCCATGGTGCGTGCTTTGCCCTGCGCGATCCCAACGGTATCCGCCCCGGCTTTTGGTATGAGGACGACGAAGTGGTGGCGATGGCGAGCGAGCGCGCCGCCTTAGTTACCTGCTTCAATCTCAAGCCCGATGCGATCAAAGAAGTCACCCCCGGCTCGGCGATCATTGTTAACCATCGCGGCGTCGCCCGCGAAGTCGCCATCCTGCCCCCGGCCGAGCGCAAGTCCTGCTCGTTCGAACGCATTTATTTCAGCCGCGGCAACGACGCCGACATCTACCGCGAGCGCAAAGCGCTCGGCCGCGAGCTGGTCCCGGCGGTGCTGAAGGCGGTCGACCACGACCTCGCCCACACCGTCCTCAGCTACATCCCGAACACCGCCGAGAGCGCCTATTACGGCCTGCTCGAAGGGCTGGAAAGCTGGCTCGCCGAGTGGAAGGAGCGCGAGATTCTGCGCTTGCAGGACAAAGGCCCGATCGACCGCGCAGCCCTGCGCGAGATCCTCGCGGTCCGTCCGTGGCAAGAGAAAGCTCTGCTCAAAGACGCCAAGCTGCGCACCTTCATCGCCGGCGACAATGACCGCGGCGAGCTGGTCAGCCACGCCTACGACGTGACCCGTGGCATCCTGCGCCCCAACATCGACAGTTTGGTAGTGATTGACGATTCGATCGTGCGCGGCACCACTTTGCGCCAGAGCATCCTGCGCATGCTCAGCCGGCTCGAACCCAAGCACATCGTGGTGGTCTCAAGCTGCCCACAGATTCGCTACCCCGACTGCTACGGCATCGACATGAGCGAACTCGGCAAGTTCGTCGCCTTCGAGGCCGCCGTGTCGCTCCTACGTGAACAGGGCCGGGCCAACGTCCTCACCGAGGTTTACGAAGCTTGCCACGCCGAAGAAGCCAAGGCCCTGGCCGGCGTCGGCGCGGCGCCCATCAACCACGTGAAGCGCATTTACGCGCCATTCACCGATGAAGAGATCAGCGCCCGCATCGCCCAGCTCGTTCGGCCGAAGGATATCACTTGGAACGGCCACGTCGAAGTCGTCTACCAGACCGTTGCCGGCCTGCGCTGGGCGATCCCCGACTATACCGGCGACTGGTATTTCACTGGCGACTATCCGACCGCAGGCGGCTTCCGGGTCGCCAACCGCGCCTTTGTGAATTTCATGGAGCACCGCACCGGCCGGGCTTACGAAGCGAAAGCCTGATTTTCTGTCCGCCTGACTGCTCATTCAGTCCCAGCGGTTGGATCACATGGAGGACCGGAGCAACGGAGACGACAGGGACCCATGGGCTGTGACTGGTTCACTCCGATTGGTGACCCGTACTCCCTCACGAGGTCCGTTCTACTCCGGTCCTCCGGTCCTCCGGTCCTCCATGTCGATCGAATGCGCGTCTAGGCGCACCCGCTATTGGCCTGCTGATGGCGCCGGTTCTGTAGGTTGCTTGGCTAGGGCCTCCTGCCAAGTCTTGTATGCGGCGATCATGGTCGGACGGTCCAGGCCAAGGTAGAGCCAGACTGCCCGCTCATTGGTTTCACCGCGATAGGCATCGCGCAAGTAGTCGATGAAGTCGTCACGGTAGCGCCGACCTTCAGCCTCCATGCAGAATTGCACCAGCATGCCCGCAGCGCTGTATTGGGGACCTGGATCCGTGGCTTCGCTCCAGGCTTGGTAACTGGTAAAATCGAGAATCTCGTCGATCGACATCTCCTTCTTGTCAGCAATCAGGCGCAGTTGATGCAGCAGGTGGCTATTGCCAGCGAGACGGCCAAGGACCATGCGACCGTCCACAAACGTTGGGGCCTGGGTGTACACTGCGACACCCTCCACCACCCAGACCGGCGCTTGGTTGCCGTTGGTGAACATGTGCAGGATCTGGTGAGTGAACTCGTGGTAGAGGACCTCCTGCGGACCGGCGTAGAAAAACGAGGCGCTCGCCGAAGGGATGAACATCCCCGCCGTCCATCCCGCAGAAATCCCGTTGGGCAGGCTGGCAGGATAATCCGCTTTGTCGTAGGCGACATTGACCACCAGGGGTGGGTGATCGAGCAAACCGAAAATCAGCCGCACATCACGCGCTTGGCCTTTGCCGCCAGCGAAGAATCCGCTGTAAGAGCCAAAGATCCGACCGTAAAACTCTTCTAAGCGATTGGCGACCTCGACCAGTTTGCTCAGCTCGGCAGTGCCCCGCACCTCTAAGTGCTCGGTCTTGATCACCCAGGGCTTAGCCCACGTGCGATGTCCTGCATCGGCGGCGGCCATGGTGGTCCACTGCTTGGTATCGAGGCCAAAGTAACGACCGTCGGCGTATTGCGCTGCTTCCTTGCCCACAATCCAGCCCAGCCGTTGATCCCATCTCAGGCCGCTCTTGGCGATCTCTTGCTCGCGGGGCCCATACCAGCGACCATCAATCTGCACTTGGCGCAGATTTTTGCGCAGACCCGCATGGTCTGGCTGGATGGTCAAGACTTGCTCAAGGCATTGGTGCGCGATCCCTAGCACACCAGCCTCAAGCGCCCTTTGCCCAAGTTGTTCGGTGGGCTTGGTCATGGCCGAGCGCTTGTCAGCAAGCACCTTAGTCCAGGCCCGTATGGCTGCCGGCGCAGGGGCCTCTGGAACCGGACCGAGCGCGGCCAGACGCTCCTTAAAGCCCTTAACGGGGTCGGGGTGGATCGAATGGATCCCGGTGATCAATGCGCTCAATTGGGATTCTTGACCAGCCACTCGGCTCTCTGCGGCCCGCTTGAATAACTCCTCAAGCTGCTTGGCTGCCTTGGCTGCGCGGTCGCGTCGGTCTGCTTCGGCTGCCGTGATGATGGTGGCCCGTTCCTTACGTTGGACCGTCCTTTCTGAGAGCCAACGTTGGGTAGCGGCCGAAAGCGGTTCGGCCGCCAGTAACGGCGCAAGAAAGGATACGATGAGCAACAGCACGAGCAGGCGTGAGGGCATGTACGAGCTCCGGCGCAACCCAGGTAATGCAACGCTGGCTATCACGGGACTAGAAACGCATCCAGCTCAACCTACTGGCTGAGCTGGATGGTTCATGGGGAAATTAAAATAAATCAGCGCCGACGGCGGTTGATCAGCCACAGCGCCATGGTGGCGAGGATGGCGCCGACACCGCCGCTTCCGCAACTGCCGCCATTATCCCCTTGGTCCTTAAACGCCGTCGAGGGTTTACCAGGCGCCAGGGTCCCAGGTACCGCACCCCGGAGAACCAGATTCTTTTGGCCAGACAGGCTGTTCAATGTCCCTGGGGCAGGCAGGGTCAAGCTAGCATAATTATCGCGACTGTCATTGATCTGAGCCCCACTGCTTAGGATCAGAGCATTGGCCGAAACGAGGTCGAGATCCCCGGTGTAATCGCCTGAATCGACCACATAGCGGAAGTTGAGACTGGTGCCGCCGGTGCTGCCATTGGCATAGGTTGTATCTCCGCCGATGTAGTTGGCTCGGCGATCAACTTGCCCACAATTGAGCACCAGGTAGGGCGTGCCGGTCACCACTACGGCCTGCGAATAGGTCAAAACCAAGTTCAAGGTCTGGCCTGCGACATAGGTACCATCAGCATTGGTTGCAGAGACCCGCGTCGGCAAGGCCACATTGGGATCCGTGTCATTGTCAGCAATTGTCACCTGGGCCGAGGACGAGGATCCAAGCAGGAAAGTGGTACCTGAAAGCATGGTCAGCTTGATTGTATCGCCAGGATTTGGCAGCGAATCATTGAACGGATTGACCAAGATGGACTTGGTCGTCGTTCCCGCTGACAACACCGTACTGCCCGTAAGCGACACATAGTGAGCGGGGGGGATCCAGGTCGAATTTGAGGTCGCCGTGCCAGCGACCGAATAGGTTACCGTGATGTCGCGGTTCGGGGCCCGACTGGCAGTGATCAGGAAAACCCCTGGAGTGCCAAGCGTTCCATCTGCTCCTGTGGTCTCGGCCGGATTACTGGCCGCAGCGATGTTCAAGGTCGGCGAGCCGTCGGTGATCGTCATGGTTGCTGACAACGGAGCAGCAAGTGTATATCCGAATGAAGGGTCTTGGCCCAAAGTCAGAATCACTGTCTCGGCATCATCAATCGGGTCGTCGAGCACGGCGGTGACCGGCACGTCAACGAAAGTCGACCCAGCGGGGATGATAATCGTTGGGATGGTATAATCCGTAGTAAAGGTTGCAGTGCCTGACGTCTGGGCAGTCACCGTGATCGAACGCTGCAGCGGATTACCGTCTGGACCTATCGGATAGGAAACCCGGAAAACACCCGGTGAACCGCCCTCTATCGTATCACTCATCTTATTGACCGAGAGCACGGGCTCATCATCCGCAATCGTAACTGAGGAAGTGATCGGAATGTTCGAACTAAGGGTATAGCGCTGGCCGGCCTGCAAGGCGATCTGGACCGTCTCGATGCCCTCGGCAAGTTGGTCGTCGGTGGCAGTAATCTGGAGAGTCGCCGTAGTCGCCGAGGACGGAATAGTCAGCAAGCCGACCCTCGTCACCGCATTGAAGCTCAGAGCGATGCCGCTCGGGGCCGATACCGTGTAATCACTGGGGCTCGCTGAGCCGCTGAGGGTAAAGGCGATCGCCACATTGGCTGGCGTTGTGGGAGGAGGGGTGCGCACAATCGAAAAGACCACACTGCCAACTTTGGGCAATGATGCGGACTCGTAGGTATCGACCACCGATCCGACCGAAACCGATCCCTGGGTGTTGGCAATGCTGATGGTCGCACTGGGATTGGTCGATGACGCGCCCGTGGACTGCAACTGGTAGGACTGGCTGTCGAGCAGGGAAACCTGAACTGTTTCAGAGTTTCCAGTGATCACGGCGGTGCTTGTGGGCACAATGGTGATGATGGCTGTACTTTGGCCAGCTGGCATGGAGAGCTGGCCAATCCCTGCCGGAACATCGTAATCCGTCGCGCTGTAGTCGCCAGCTACCCCTACAACTGGTGCCTGGGCAGTACCTGAAAGCGAATAGGGAATGGTCAGATCCCGTGGCGCTGGAACGAGAGTTCCCCCGGAACTGCGCAATTCCACCACCACACTGCCGGATTGGCTGGGCAGTCCAGCATTGGCGATTGGCGAAATCGAAGCCAGTATCTCATCATCAGCAATGGTGATTTCGGCTGTGGTCGGTGAGGAAAGTTTATAGTTGGGGCTGGATCGCACCGACAGGACAACTGATTCCGCGCCCTCGGTCAGCAGATCCTGAGCTGGAATGATGGTCACGGTCACCGACGAATTGCTGTTAATGCCGGATTTAATATCGGACGCAGGGATGATGACATACATATACTTGGTAGAGGAAGACCAAGCCGCACCCGAAGGCGCGGCACTGATGGTCACCACACCGGCCACGATGTCGCTGACCGTAATAAAAATGGGGTTCCCTGAACCATCCTGATCATCCTGCAACCAATAGGTCGCACCCTTGATCAGTCTGGTGCTGTCAACGCCGCTGAGCACCTTGGATACGTCGTTGTAACTAGTCCAGGCAGTCCCCGTGTCGAAACCTACTGCATAATCGATGCCCTGGGTTGCAGCGACGCCCGTACTACCGAGTCCGCCCAACAAAAGGTCAAAACTCGCGCTTGCCGGGGGACCACTACCACCACTGATGGGTGGGGGATCATCGCTGGTGCCTAGACCATCGGTGCCTAAGCCATCAACTAGTGAAACCGTGAAGGTGCCCACGTCGACGCGGGGGAAGCTTGCCGAGCGCTCCGATGCGATCGAATCAGTTGCTGCCACGCTCAAGATGCGGTCGTTATCAGCAATGGTCACCAGCGCGGAATTTGCGGTGCCCACTGTATAATTTGCTGAGCTGACGATCTGCACATCAACGGACTCCGCCCCTTCTCGGTAGCTATCATCGACCGGTTTCACCCGGATCATGGTGCTCGCACTGCCGTCGGGTATCATGATCGTAAAGTTCACGCCGATTGTGGGCACTGGCGAAAGATCCGTCCATACCCCAGCTGAGTTCAATAACTGCAACGTGTAATCATTACTCATCGTGGCCGTTCGGATCGAGCCCGGAATAATTTTTAGGCTTACAACCAACGGATCGATCGAACTACTTCCTCGGCTCAGGTTAAACTGCCCTGGCTGTTGTCCTTCTTCGTAGGCCGTCGGGCCAGTGCTGCTTGATATCGTAACCACGTCGCCTTGCGCGGCCATGAGTGGCAGCGAAAGTCCGACCACCAGAGCGACGAGAGCACACCAACGTTGGGAAATCATAGGTAGGGTTCCAGGGATCAGAAACGGTAACCGGCTTCGCAGCCGAATCGGGCGCCAACGGCTCGAAGAGTAAGTTCGCTGCCGCCGACATCGACGGTATCGATGTTCACGGTGCTGCGGAAGGATGTGGCTGCACCGGTCAGACCGACAAGCCAGTTTTTCTCCCCCAGATAGAGGCCGAGTTGCGCGCCAATCTCATAGCCAAAGGCCGAGCCGCTGTCGCGAAAATAGCCCTGCGGGGTATTCGTGTCGGTCTGGGCGAGGACGAGTCCGCCCGAAACGATCGGCGCCACTTCGATCCAGCCCTGAATGTTGTTGTGGGCCTTGATGCCGTATTGGTAGCCCCCCTGCAACTCGATGCAGTGATACCAATTGGTGATGGCATTGGGACTCGGGGCATAAGTGGTGCCTGAATCGTTGCTGTAGCCATCAACGGGGGTCGCCTGCCAACGCGTCGACGCAATCGCTGCTCCCCAGAACCAGCCGCCATGTTCACGGGCTTTGCCGCTCACGACGCCAACCGAGAAACGGTTGCCACGGCTATCCTCACCGAGCCAGTCATACGTGCCGAGGCTGGCACCGTTGGAGGTCAGGCCTTCGGTAATCTCAAGACTCGAAACCGAGCTGTAACCAACGCGGATATCGAAGTAATCAAGGTTCCAAGCAGCTTGTTCGGCGGCGAACATCGTCGGGGCCGCCGCTCCGGAAAGGGCGATCAACGTTGGGGCACCGATACGGTGGAACACGGACATCATGTGCGGATCTCTCGCGTGCGGAGGAAGGAATGGCGAAAAAGCAGGTGGCGTAGAATCATGTGACAGGCACGTCCACTGATGAGGGTGGCACGCCTACCCTAGCAGGACCCTCAAGAGCCTGCAACGGGGAAGGATGCGCGCTGGGTTCCGGCGCAACCCAGACCCTCGGGTAGCCGGCAGGGACGCCCTGATCGGTCGACGGCGGCGATGGTGACGGTCGCTTCGGCGAGCAACGTTCCGCTGCGGCTGGCCAGAGTGGTGAAGACCAAGCGGCTTGGACTGAGCCCGTAACCTGTGGTCGCCAAGTCGATCTCGTCATCGAAGCGCGCACTGCGCCGGTATTTCACGGCCAGCTCGATGACCGGCATGAGTATGCCTTCGGCTTCGAGGTCCCGGTAGCTGCGGCCCTGGGCACGCAGCCATTCGATCCGGGCCAATTCGAACCAGGGGACCCAGGCGGCGTGGTGGACCACCCCCATCTGGTCGGTTTCTACATAGCGGACCCGGATCCGGACCTGGTGTGGCTCAGGATCCATGGCTAGGATTCAGCGCAGGGCGGTGGCGCTGACCGCCGGGGTCGAGGGCCGGCTGATCAGGTCAGGCTTGACCGCGACCGCCATGGTTGCGATCGCGCCCAGGGCAAGCGCCCAGCGGACCAGGACTTGGTTGCCCGGCTCGGCGGCCTCCTTGGCGTTGCCAGCCCAGATCGTGACCATCAGCTTAATATAGTAGCCAGCCGCCACCACCGCCAGAACCAGGGCGATCACCGCAACGATGATCTGGCCCTTGCTGACCAGGTCGGCGAAGATCAGGAACTTGCCAAAGAAGCCCGCGGCCGGCGGCAGACCGGCGAAGCTGGCGAGAAACACGGTCAGACACAGGCCGAGGAACGGTTGAACGCGACCCTGGCCGCTGAGGCCGGCAAGGTCGTCGCCGCGGTCTTCGCGGCCGGCCATGGCAGCGATCACCGCCAGGGCACCGGCGGTCGCGATGGCGTAGCCGACTAGGTAGAGCCAGAGCGCACCGAGCGCGACCGTCTCGTCGGCGCGCGACAGCGGCAGGACCAAAGCCATAAGCATGTAGCCGGCCTGAGCGACCGAGCTAAACGCGATCATGCGCCGCGCGCTGGTCTGGCGCAGGGCGCTAAAGTTACCGATTAGAATGCTCATCAGGGCGAGCAGCAGGAACAGCGTGGTGAAGACGAGCAGATGCTTCGCCCCCGCACCGGTGACGGTGACCAGGGCATCGCCGGCCAGCACGCCACCTGGATGGGTGCCGCTGGCCGCTGCTACCATGTTGAGCCACAGCAGACCGAGGGCCGCGAAGCCGCCGACCTTGACCACGGCACCCATATAGCCGGTCACGGCGACGGGTGCGCCGGTGTAGGCATCAGGCGACCAGAAGTGGAACGGGACGATGCCGACCTTAAAGAGCAGCGCGGCGATGATCAGGCCGTGGCCGAGCATCCACAACTGCTCGCGACCGGCGAGCGGAGCGACGCCGTAAGCGGTCGAACCGGTCGAGCCGTAGGTCAGGGCGATGCCGTAGAGCAGCACCGCGCTGAACACCGTGCCCATGACGAAGTACTTGAACAACGCCTCGTTCGAGGTGCGCAGGTGGCGGCGGAGGCCGACCAAGGCGTAGACCGCCAGCGAGGTGACCTCAAGGGCGACGAACAGGGCGAGCAGATCAGCGGCCATGACCATGAGGATCGCGCCAGCCGCGCCGAAGCAGGCCAGGGCATAGGCCTCGCCACCAGGGAAGCGGTCGCGCGAGAGCGTCTGCTGCAGACCACCGATGCTGATGATGGTCGCCGCGATGACCGCGAAGGCGAGCCAGCGGCGGGCGCCATCGAGCGCATAGATGCCGTGGAGGTGGCCGGTGGGCGCGATCGCGAGGGCCACGCCCGCCGCAGCAAGAATCAGCACCGCGACCCAGGGCAGCCAGGAGTGCTTAGACTCACCGGCCAGGAAGGGCTCAGCCGCCAGCGTGACGCAACCCGCAGCCAGCGTGAGCAGGACGGGCAGCAGCAGGGGAAGAAGCTCAGCGTGCAGCATGGCGTTCACTCAGCAGTCGTCGAAGCGGGGATGTGGGCAGAAGCCGTCTCGCAGGAGCGGCACGACGGCATGGTCGCCTTGGCGGCAGCGGCCGGGAGCGCCAGTTGCTGGCAGACGGGGCCGGCGGCATTGGCCACCGGGGCCGGCCAGAAGCCAAAGACCACCGAGGCGACGAGCAAGCCGGCGACCGGCAGAGCCTCGGCGGCGCTCAGATCGCTGATCGGCTTCGCGTCAGACCGACTTTTGCCGTAGAGCCACTTCTGAAGCAGGATCAGCATGTAGACCGCGCCGAGGATGACCGCCAGGCCAGCGATGCCGGTGACGAGCAGACCGAGGCCATTAAAAATCCCGAGCAACAGGGCGAACTCGCCGGCGAAATTCATGGTCCCCGGCAGCGCTGCGCTGGCCAGCGCCGCACCGGTGAAGAGCACCGCGAAGAGCGGCGCCTTATTGGCGAGGCCGCCGAAGTCTTCAAGACCGTAGCTGCCACTGCGGGCTTCGATCGCACCGACCAGCACGAACAGCGCGGCAGCACTCAGACCGTGGGCGACCATCTGCACCGGAACGCCGGCGAGGGCGGCCGGATCGAAGCTGAATACGCCGATCATGACCAAGCCAAGATGGCTGAAGGACGAGTAGGCGAGCATGCGCTTGGCGTCGTCTTGGGCGATCGCGACCAGGTCGTCACCGACCACGGCGAGCAGACCGAGAACCACGAAGACGTCGGCGTACTGGGCACACTGGACCGGGAACATCGGCAGTACTAAACGCAGG
>Ga0105046_10016752_pt1 | contig 11241 bp, 8 predicted proteins | sample MAT03_FD_78385 | JGI IMG/M metagenome (GOLD analysis project Ga0105046, IMG submission 78385) | Freshwater microbial communities from Lake Fryxell liftoff mats and glacier meltwater in Antarctica - MAT-03 (megahit assembly) | ecosystem: Environmental > Aquatic > Freshwater > Ice > Liftoff...
GAGCTCGCCCTCGGGGCCCTGCGCTTCACGATCCAGGCCGTCGACCGCGCCGCCTTCGCGCCCGAACGCGGCCATGTCGATCGCCTCTACCTCGTCAGCAACGTCGGCGCGCTCGCGCTGCTCGGCGGCCTGCTGCTGCTCGGCGAGCCGCCCTCGGGCCCGCTCGAGCTCGAGGAGACCGCCGCCCGGCGGGCCCTCGCGGTCAGCTATCTCACCGATGTCCCTCCGCCTCCACCGCCGCCGCCGGCCGTCGCACCGCCTGTCCCGCAGGACAGGTCGCCGCGCGCCGCCGCCAAGCCGGCCGCCGCGCCTCCGTCCGCGCCGCCGACGATCCCCGAGCTCGCCGTCGAGGTCTCCGGTCCCGCGAAGAGCATGCCCAAGGGCATGCGTCGGGGGATCCGTAACGACTACAGCTACGCGCGCGTCGCCGGGGCCCTCGGCGACGGCGAGTTCCTCGACTCCATCGACCGCAACACCGCCAACTCGCAGGAGGGCCTGCTCGGCTACGATAACGAGGCCGACCGCGCCATGTGGGTCGCCGTCGCCAACGCCCCCGTCATCAACCGACCGTTCGGCGGGCTCGAGCTGGCCGAGACGGAGCGCGGCGGCGGCCTCCACGACGACCGTCCCAAGCCCGCCAAGGCCCCGGGCAAGGACATCACGATCGACATGTACGCCCCGCGCACGCCCCCGAGCGCCGCCGCGATCAAGGCCGCCCGGCGCGTCGTCTCGATCGCCCTCGAGACGCCGAACGTGGTCGGCGAGATGGACCCCATGACGGTCCAGGATCACCTGCGCAAGCAGGCCGACGGCCTCAAGCGCTGCTTTCGCGACACCGTCGACGACACCGAGCGCGTCGGTCACGTGCTGCTGATGCTCAAGGTCAACGGCGACGGCAAGGTCGACAAGGCCACCCTCAAGTGGGGCGCCACCCAGCTCGGCCCGATCGGTCCATGCCTGACCAAGGTCGCCGGCGCCTGGAAATTCCCGGCCACGCTCGATCGCAAGCCGGCGTCCATCGTCGTCGAGGCCGTCTACAGCGCCAAGGACTTCTGAGACCCCGGTAAACCGCGGATCCGCCACGATAGCGGGCCAGGCGCGATCCCGGGCACCGGCGACCGTCCAGCGTACTACCGGCCCCGATATCGCGGCGCAGCACAATTTTCTCGCCCCGGGGGGCGCCCTGGCGCTGCGAATGCCGCGCGGTCTGCGTATGCTCCCGGCAAGCGTGGCGAGTCATCCGACCTTGAACGGCAGCACCGGCGAGCGCGACATGCTCTCGGACGACGCCTTGCGCAGCCGCGCCCTGCCGGCCGGGCTCTACCCCGCGGCTGGCGTGACCATAACGCTGGCCCTGCGTTCGCTGGCCCGATGGTTCACGGGCGGACCCTCGATCGATCTGATCGAGGGCCTCTCGTATCTCGGCGGCGCGCTCGTCCTCGGCCTGGCGATCTTGCTGCTGCACCGCGAACGCGGCCTCCTCGCCGCCCGCCTGGCGATCGTCGGCTGGATCGCCGCGACGGTCAGCGTCGGCCTCACCACCGACACCAACACCGCGCTCGGCCTGACCCCCGTCGCGCTCGCGGTGGCGATCGGCCTGAGCACCGTGTTCGACGCGCGCGGCGTGCTGCGCTGGACCTTGCTGTGCGCCGGCACCTGGGCCGCCGTGTCGATCTCCCGACCCTCGCTGCACCCGATCGAGCTGCCCCGGCAGGACCTGCGCCTGCTGCTCATCGTCATCCCCACCGCCATGCTGCTGATCGTCGGGCTGGCCGCCCGCGCCGCCGTGCGCGGGCGAGAGCTGGCCCGCAGCGCCGCACGCACGGCCCGCCTGACGCTCGTCGAGCGCCAGGCCGAGCTGATGCAGAGCAACGTCGAGCTCACGCGCCGCAGCGGCGAGACCGTCGCGGCCCAGAGCGCCGCGGAAGCGGCCGCGGCCGCCAGCAAGGCCAAGTCGGCCTTCCTCGCGCACATGAGCCACGAGCTGCGCACCCCGCTAAACGCGATCCTCGGCTACGTCGAGCTCGTGCGCGACGAGGCCGACGAGCGCGGCATGTCGCAGATCGTCGCCGACGCCGGGCGCATGGAGACCGCCGGTCAACACCTCTTGCAACTGATCGGCGACATCCTCGACCTCTCGAAGATCGAGGCCGGCCAACTGCGCCTAAACCCGGTCGCTTTCGACCTCGCCCAGACCCTGCGCGAGCTGATCGAGGCGATGGCGCCCGCGATGCGGCGGCGGTCCAATACCCTCGTCGTCGAGGTCTTGCTCGGCCCGGACCGCAAGATCGTCGGCGATCCGGTGTGTACCCGACAGATCGTGTTCAACCTGCTCGCCAACGCCGCCAAGTTCACCGAGCACGGCGAGATCAACCTCTCGGTCAACCGCGATGGCCCGTGGATCGAGCTGCGCGTCAGCGACACCGGCATCGGCATGAGCGCGGAGCAGATCGTCCGCGTCTTCGAGCCCTTCGAGCAGGCCGACACCGGCACCGCGCGCCGCTACGGCGGCACCGGCCTCGGCCTGACGATCACCCTCGGCCTGATCAAGCTGATGGGCGGGGCGCTCACCGTCGACAGCGCCGTCGGCGTCGGTACCGTCTTCCTCCTGCGGATCCCCGCCGACATCACCGCGCCCAGGACGCCCCCCGGACCCCCGCCTGCGCCGTTGATGAGTCAGCGCAGCGCCCGCTTCAGCACCCTGCGCTCCCGCACGTGATCCGGCGGCCGCTGTTACACTGCGCCCGATGTCTCGCCTGCCGCTCGTCCTCGCCGCGGCGCTCGCCGCCTGCGCCGCGGCTCCGGTCACGCCGGCCGTCCGCACCGGCCCGTCCGCGGTCGTCGAGACCCCGCGCCGGCAAGTCGACTATCACCTCGAGATCCCCGTGCCCGCGCAGCAATGGGTCCACGTGACCATGACCGTCGCCCACCCCAAGGGCGTCCACTCGCAGGTCGCGATGCCGGCCTGGACCCCCGGCAGCTACCTCGTCCGGGACCACGCCCGCCACGTCGACGGCCTGCGCGTCGAGGACCTCGCGGGCCAACCGCTCCCGTTCGTGCAAGTCGACAAGCAGACCTGGCGGGTCGACCATGGCCGCCGCGGCTTTCGGGTCCGCTATCGCGTGTTCGCCGACGAGCCCGGCGTGCGCACCAGCTTCGTCGACGACCGCCACGCCAGCCTCAACGGCCCCGCGGTCTTCCTGTATCTGGTCGGCCAGACCTCGCGCCCCGCGAGCCTCGAGGTCGCGCTCCCGCCTGGCTGGCAGGCCCACAGCGCGCTCGAGATCGCCGGCACCACCGCGACCCTGGCCCGCTTCACCGCCGCCGACTACGACACCCTCGTCGACGCCCCGATCGTCCTCGGCACCCCCGAGCTGCGCAGCTTCGAGGTCGAGCGCACCCGCGTCGAGCTGGTCTTCTCGGCCCCGGCCGGCAGCAACGCCGACACCGCCCGGATCGCCGCCGACCTGCAGAAGATCGTCGCCACCTTCGCGACGCTCATGGGCGGCCTGCCGCTGCGACGCTACGTGTTCCTCGTGCTCGCCGACGAGACCAGCGACGGCGGCCTCGAGCACGGCAGCAGCACCTTGCTACGTGTCCAAAGGGACATGTTCTCGGAGCCAGCCGGCTACCGCCGCCTGGCCAACCTCGCCGCCCACGAATTCTTCCACCTGTGGAACGTCAAGCGCCTGCGCGACGCCGCGCTCCTCCCCTACGATTACCGCGGCGAGCAATATACCCGCCTGCTGTGGTTCCACGAGGGCTTCACCGAGACCATCGAGCAGCAGGTCCTCGTGCGGGCCGACATCGTCACCCCCGAGGCGCACCTGCGCGAGCTCGGCGAGTCCTGGACCGCATATATCCGCAAGCCTGGCCGCAACCACAGCCCGCTCGGCCAGATCAGCCAGGACGCGTGGACCAAGGCCTATAAGCCGAGCCCCGCCCACGCCAACACGCTGATCAGCTACTACGAGAAGGGCCACCTGCTCGGCGTCTGCCTCGACCTCGAGCTGCGCCTGCGCAGCGCCGAGCACGGCCAGACCGGCTCCCTGCTCGGCCTGTTTCGCCGCCTGGTCGCCAGCCATGTCAAGGATGGACATCCCAGCAAGGGCCTGAAGTACGCGGATATCATCGCCGCCGCCAGCGCCGAGGCCGGCGAGACAATGGATGCATTCTTCACGAAGTATGTCGACGGCACCGCCGAGCTCCCGCTGCCCGGGCTGCTCGCGCGGATCGGCGTGAAGGTCACCAGCGACCCCTCGAGCAAGGCATACGCCGGCCTGGTGCTCGCCGCCGATCGCACGATCAAGAACATCGAGCCCGCCGCTCCCGCCGCCCTCGCCGGCCTCATGCTCGGCGACGAGCTGATCGCCGTCGCCGGCAGGCGCGTGCGCAGCAGCGACGACGCCCTCGCACGCACCGGCGAGCGCAAGCCCGGCGAGCGCGTCGAGCTCGCCCTGTTTCGCGCCGGCCGCCTCGAGCTGCGCACGATCACCGTCACCGCCGACCCACACCGCAGCTTCCGCTTCGAGCTCGCCGCCGACGCCACCCCGAAGACCCTCGGCCTGCGCAACGCCTGGCTGGCGCGCGCACCCAAATAACGCCATCCCGACCTGCGCCCCGATCGTGTTAGCTTGCGCCCCGCGATGGCAACGCCCCCCACCCAGGCACGCGGGCTCGGCACCGGCGGGATCTCGATCGGCTTCGCCAAGCTGTTCTTCCTGCTCGCTGGTTACACCGTCTCGATCTACCTGACGCGTCTGGTCTCGCCCGCGACCTACGGCGACTACAACCTCCTCGGCCAGATCATCACCATTCCCAACATGGTCCTGATCCAGACCCTGTTGTTCGCCGTGAGCCGGCCGATGTCGGCCGAGCACGCGATCGGTCTGCCCTCCTACGACGGCCTGCGCCGCCGCGGCTTTCGCGTGGCCGTGCTGCTGGGCGGGCTCGTGGCCGCCGTCCTGTTCTTCGGCGCCGACCCGATCGCCGGGTACTTCCTGCACGACGTCGCGCTCGCCGATCCCCTGCGCATGGTCGCCCCGATCCCGCTGATCTACGCCGTGTATGCCGTCAATGTCGGCACGCTCAACGCGATCCGCCGGTTTCAACTGCAAGCCACCCTCGACATCGTGATGGCCGCCACCAAGGCTGGGCTGATCATCGGGCTCGCCGCCCTGGGTTACGGCCTCTCGCAGATCCTCGGCGGCTTCACCCTCGCCTCGCTGCTCGCCCTCGCGCTCTCGGTCGCCTTCGTGGTCTGGAGCCGTCCCGCGGGCGCTGGCGGCGGCGCCGGTCCCTTGCCGCCGATGGCCCGCTTCGCCGCCGTGCTCGCAGTCTTCACCGCCGGCGTCAACTTGCTTCAGGGCTTCGACCTGTTCGTGCTCAAGCGCCTCGCCGTCACCCAGGACATGAAGGACGCCTTCGGCTTCTACTCGAGCGCCGCCCTGATCGCCCGCGTCCCCTATAGTATGATGAATGCGGTCAGCCTCGTCATGTTCCCGCTGATCGCCACCTTGCACGCCAGCCGCGACGACGCCGAGATCAGCCGCTACGTCAGCGCCACCGCGCGGGTCAGCGTGCTGCTGCTCGCCTTCATGAGCAGCGTCGGCGCCAGCGCGGCCCCGGAGGTCCAGCGCCTGCTGTTTCCGGCCGCCTACGCCTCCGCCGCCGACGAGCTGCGCCTGCTCGTCTGGGGTCTATCCGGCTACTCGCTCACGATCACCGCCGCGTGGATCTTCAACTCGGCGCATCGCTCCCGGGCCGCGATCGGCCTGATCGCCGTGCCGCTCGCCACCGTCGCCGCCTTGACCCTCGCGCTCGCCCCGACCCGCTTCACCGCCGGCGCCGCGCTCGGCGTGGCGATCGCCGGCGGCCTCGGTGCATTCGTCAGCCTGGCCGCGCTGACCCGCTGCTTCAACGCCCGCGTCCCGCTGCTGTTCTTCGTCAAGCTCGCCGTCGCCGCCGGCCTCGTCGAGCTCGCCGCGCGCGTATGGATGCCGGCGGGCAAGCTGGCGATCCTCGTCAAGCTCGCCGCGCTCGCGCTCGTGTTCATGCTCGCCGTCGCGGCCACCAGGGCCGTTCGCCTGGCCGAGATCAAGAACCTGCGACGCAAGCCCGCCGCCCCCGGGACCTGACCGATGGCCGGCCCCTGGTTCATCGTCTCCAAGCCGCTGCGGGCCCCGTTTCGCGACGGCTCGACCGTCCTGATCCGCGACCTCGTCACGCACATGCCCGCCGAGCGCCCGCTCATTTATCTCGGCGACCCCGCGCGTCCGCTGCGTCCCGCCGGCGACACGGTCCTCGACCACCCCGCGATGGGTTACAGCCCGGGCCTGCTGGCCAAGCTGCGCGTCTTGCTCGCGCTCCTGCATCCACGTCGGCGCCGCTCGCCCGTGCAACTGTGTTTCACGCCCAACCCGATCACCTCGCGTGCCGTCGCCCTGCTGCGCTGGTTGCAGCCGCGGCGGGTGCTCGTGCAGGCCCTCATGTCGGCGCACGGCTGCGAGTCCTGGGTCGCGCTGCTGCGCCCGCTCGACGCGATCGTCGTGCTCTCCGATCACACCCGACAGCGCCTGATCAGCGTCGGCGTCGCGCCCGAGAAAATCCACCGCATTTATCCCGCCGTCACCGCCGTCGGGGCCGATCCTCCTGAAGCAGTCGCCGCCCGGCGCAGCCTGCTCTACGCCGGGGACCTCGACCTCGACGTCGCCGCCCGCCTGATCGCCGTGGCGCGTCACCTCGATCTGCCCGCGCTCGCCGGGTGGTCGCTGACGATCGCCTGCCGCCCCAAGAGCGACACCGACGCCGCCGCCCGCCAGCTCCTGCGCCGCGCCCTCGCCGAACCACTCGCCGACGGCCGCGTGCGCCTGCTCGCCGAGGTCGACGACATGGACGCCCTGCTGCGCCGCGCCGCCGTGCAGCTCTACGCCGCCGACCACGTGCGCCGCAAGGTCGACCTCCCGCTCGTGCTGCTCGAGGGCCTCGCCCGCGGCGTGCCCGTCGTCACCGTCGACGCCGACCCCGTGCGCGAGCTCTTCGTGGTCGGCGCGCGTGCGGGTCTCGTGCCCGGCGCGCTCGCCCCCGGCGACCCGGAGGGGTTCGCCAGCGCCGTCGCTGACCTCTGCGAGCCCCTTGCCCTCGTCACCGCCTCGTCGGCCGCGGCCACCCTCGCGACCCGCGAGTTTTCGCTCGATCGCCTCGTACGGTGTTACGTTGCCCTTCACGACGCCCTGGAGCCCCCCGATGTCCGAGCCGGCCCAAGCCCCCGATAACCGCGCCTACTATGACGCCTTCGCCGAGCGTTACGACCGCGACCGCGACCACGGCTACCACAAGCTCATCGACGATCAGGCCGCCGCGATCGTGCGGCGCTACTGCCTCGACAAGGACGTGCTCGAGGTCGGCTGCGGCACCGGCCTCGTGCTCAAGCGCGTCGCCCCCCACACCCGTTCGGCCCGCGGCGTCGACCTCTCGCCCGGCATGCTCGCGCGGGCCCGCGAGCGCGGCCTCGAGGTGCAGGAGGGCAGCGCCACCGCCCTCCCCTTCGCCGACGCCAGCTTCGATCTCAGTTACTCCTTCAAGGTGCTCGCGCACATCCCCGACTGGGACGCCTGCATGCGCGAGATGGTCCGCGTCACCCGCCCCGGCGGCCTGCTGATCTTCGACATTTACAACCGCAACTCCCTGCGCTGGCTCATCAAGCGCCTGTGGGGCCCACGCAGCACCTCGGACGCCTTCCACGAGGGCGCCATCACGACCCGCTTTTGGACCCCCGCGCAGGCCAGCGAGCACCTCCCGGAGCAGACCCGGATCCTCGATCGCTTCGGGATCCGCGTCACCACCCCGCACCCGATCTTCGCCCGCTTGCCCGTCGTCAGCGCCGTACACAACCGCATCGAGTGGGCCCTCATGGACACCCCGCTCGCCGCCCTCGCCGGCTTCTATGTGCTCGTGCTGGAGCGGCTGTGAGGGCCCTGGTCCTCAGCTCGACCTTCCCGCAATACCCCGACGACCCGCGCGGCCGCTTCATCCTCCGCCACTGGGAGGCCCGCGCCCGCGCCGGTGACCAGGTCCGCTTCCTCGTGCCCGACACCGCGTGGGTCCAGGGCGCCCTCGGCAGCAATTGCGAGGTCGCCCGGTTCCGCTACGCCCCGCACGACCTGTCCTCGCTGACAGGTCAGTGGGGGATCCTCGAGAACATCCGCGATCGTCCGTGGCGCGCTTTGCTAGTACTCCCGTTCTTCGCCGCCCTGCACCGCAGCCTGCGCCGCGAACTACGACGATATCGTCCCGACCTCCTGGTCGCGCATATGTTGCTACCCGGCGGACTCGTGGCCGCACGCCTCGCCCGCGAGGCCGGCCTGCCGTGCGTACTCCACGGCCACGGCACCGACGTCGACCTCGCCCTCGCCCTCCCGAACCTGCTGCGCCGCGCCACCCTGCGCGCGCTGTTGACGGCCGACCGCGTCACCTTCCCGTCCGCCGAGAAGCTCGCCCGCTTCACCGCCGCGCTCGGGCTCGCCGCCCCGCCCGCCAACTGTCACATCGAGGCGATGCTCGCCACGCTCCCCGACCTGCCCGCCCCGCACGTCGTCCCGGACACCCGCGACGTGCTGTTCCTCGGCCGACTGATCAAACAAAAAGGCGTCGACGACCTGCTGCGCGCCGCCGCCATGATGGCAAAGCCGCCGCGCCTCGAGATCGCCGGCGACGGCCCCGAGCGCCCGCGCCTGCAAGCCATGGCCGCCGCCCACCGCCTCGACGCCCGCTTCCACGGCTTCGTCCACGGCCCCGCCAAGGACGCCCTGTACCGCGCAGCCGCGCTGCTATGCGTGCCCTCCCGCGACGTCGGCGGCCTCTCCGAGGGCGCACCGCTGGTCATCGCCGAGGCCCGTCGCTACGGCCTACCCGTCGTCGCCACCGCCGTCGGCGGCATCCCCGAGCTCATGCGCGACCTCTACCCCGGCGCCTCCCTGGTCCGCCCCCGCTCCCCCGAGGCCCTCGCCCTCGCCCTGTCCCGCGCCCTCGACCGCAGCGCCTGACAAACACCCTAATGCGTACACCGTAGGCGATGCGGACGATGCCCCGGGGGATATGGCCGCTTGACACATCTCGCGGCTTCGGGCCACAGTGAGGTCCTCGTGCGTAGTCCATATCGTCGCTTCCGTGTTCTCGCTTCAATCTCGAAGTATCACCTGCTGCTGGTCGCGGTGATGACGAGCGTCCCTGCCTGTCGGTCCCCTCCGCGCAAGGGGTTTCCCGCGCCGGACCCGAACAAGCCGCTCGTCGTCGACTGGGCGGGCGCGGATCACCTCGATCTCGAGGCCTCCCGCAAGGCAAGGTGACGCATCGCGCTCAGGATAGCTCGCACGCGCGGCCGCGTCAGCCTGCGCGGAGAGCTCTGGCATGCACGGAAGGTCCTGCACGCCGGGTCCTATCCCGCGGGAAGTAGCGTAGTCTTAGCCCAAGGAGCTAACCTGATGCAAAAAATCAGTCTCTTTAGTCTCGGCACCTTCGCAGCTCTCTTGCTCGCTACCCTGTCGGGGTGCGGCGGCGGCTGCAACAAAGACCAAGACGCCGACACAGCCGGGCCAGACGGTCGGCCTTGTCAGTCTCGCCCTCCGCCTGGGGGGGAAAACTACCTCTGCCCCGAGGGCTACTTCTGCAAGTATAAGCCGGGCGATAATATGGTGAACGAGAACGTTCTCGGTGAATGCAAACCGATGCAGGGGTACGAGCTGTGTGGGAACATTATGCTTTGCGACTCCGCCAACTACACCCCAAAGTGCGAGTCCATTCTCGATACGGCGTACTGCGACTTCTACCAGTCAAACCACCGCTGTGGTGCCTGCGTCACGCCGGGACCCTTTGTCGAGGCCGAGAATGATGGCGGGTTGAAGACGCCGACTACAACGACGCCGACTACAACGAACTAGCAAGATGCCCGGCACGCTCCGCACGACGCGACTTCACGTCCTAGGGCTCGGGATCTGCGGTATAACGGCCGGCTGTGAGGCCGCCGCCCCGCTCCCGGATTATCCGCTCGACGGCATCACCGTGTACGTCGGTTTCGACGAGCCGGTCTGCGGCGGGACCTTCGACTGGATCGAGGAGCGCCTGCGCTGGCTCGAAGTGGAGACTGGTCTCCCCGCCAGCGCTTCCCCGATCTCCTACTACTGGCTCCGAGAAGATGTATACGACCATTGTCCGAGCGGGGCATGCGCGAGCGCGAGCGACAACACCATTTACACCCCACTCGAACTGTTCTCCCACGAGTTGGTCCACGGGCACTTGGCCCAGCTCGGCCTGCCCCGGCCCTGGCTCGCCGAGGGGATGGCGCGGATGTTCGAGGACACGCGATGGGACGTACCCGACCACCCCGTGACGCCATCCAGAATGCTGGAGACGAACAAAACTTTCGATCTCGACTACGAATCGGCGGCGAGCTTCGTCCGATACCTCCGTGATCGCTTCAGCATGGCCGCCGTGCTAGAGCTGTACGCCGCGCTCGACCAGGTGGACGCGCAAGCGACCCCGGAGGTGTTTCTCGCGGTGCTCGGCGAGCCCTGGGGCGTCGTCGAGGCCGCCTACCTTGCCACCTACACACCGATCTCCGTGGGTTCGATCAATTGCGACTTCCCGGAGCTTGCGTCAGAGGGGGGGACCTGGACCTTCCCGGTCGCGTCGCTGTGTGAGGACACGGCGTCGATCGGTCCTTTCCTCGGCTGGGTAGACACGGATACTCCGCGCACCGAGCGGTACGTGACGCTGGAGATCCCTGAGGCCGGCGTCTATTCGCTGAAAGTGACCAGTTCCGCTATCATCTCCATCGGTCTGATCGCTTGTGACGAGCCGCTCCGCCCGTACTCTCGGTACGAGACACGGCTCGATGAGGAGATCGAGTTGGTGCCCGGGCGCAAGCGCTTGATGATCTCGTCGGACATCGCCGATGAGGCTGTGGGCGAGGTCATTCTTCGCGGCCCGCTGCTGCCGTAAACGCGGGGCCGGCGGCAGCCTCGTCGCCTACGTTTAGTCGGCGCGGACGCGATCCTGGCGCCTCCTCGCGTCTCCAGCCCGTCTCCAAGATGTCTCCGCGCATCGGCCCCTGCCGGGCACTCACGAACGCCTCCGCCGAGGGGCTCAACTCCGTCGTCCAGATGCTCAAGCACGTCGCGCACGGGTATCGCAACCGTGAACGATTCAGGAATGCCATCTACTTTCATCTCGGCGGCCTCGACC
>Ga0105046_10016754_pt1 | contig 11240 bp, 7 predicted proteins | sample MAT03_FD_78385 | JGI IMG/M metagenome (GOLD analysis project Ga0105046, IMG submission 78385) | Freshwater microbial communities from Lake Fryxell liftoff mats and glacier meltwater in Antarctica - MAT-03 (megahit assembly) | ecosystem: Environmental > Aquatic > Freshwater > Ice > Liftoff...
CTGGCCGAATGGACTGAGGGTCGAAAGACTCTCAAGAAACAAAACTTCCAAGTCGTTGATTTGCCGGCATTGCACCCTCACTTGCAGTGCGCATGCCGGCCTGCAAGCCGGCATCGCTTAGCGTGCTCGCCGCATGCGGCTCGAAACCCCCGCCTCGCCCCCAACCCTCTCCCTGGAAGGGTGAGGGAGCAAAGGCCCGGCCGTGACGCCCTTTTCTCTCCGCGAACGCCGGGCGCCGACAGGGGCCTTGGATGCTCTCAGCCTCTTCAGTGGCCTGGCGGCGGCAGGCGCGACAGGTGGTCGGCCACGGCCTGCAGGTCGGCCTCGCCGTAGGGCTTGAGCAGCGCGGCCATGGCCGGATTCGAGTTGCCGCGCCCGCCATCGCGGATCAAGCCCAATTCACGCAGCAGATACGGGTAGTGCTGCGCTGCCACCATGGGAATGGCGCCCTCGGCGCGGCCTTCGCCGCGGGCGCCGTGGCAGGCCACGCAGTCTTTCTCGAACAGGGCCTGGCCGCGTGCCAGTTGGTTTCCGGGCCCCTGGCCCAGTCGCCCCGCCATAGGCAGCGACTGCAGGTAGCTGGCGATATCGGCCAGCGCCTGCGCGCCAAGGGCCACTTCTTCCACGTGCGGCCTCATGGCCGGGTTGATGCGCTGGCCACTGCGGATGTCGAGCACCTGCTTGACGATCACCGACGCGTGCTGCCCCGAGAGCCGAGGAATGGGGCCGGTCGTCCGGCCCGAAGCGTCCCTGCGGTGGCAGCCGGCGCAGTCGTCGAAGGCGACGCGGCCGCGGGCCTTGTCAGCCGCCAGCGCCAGCACGGCCTGCGGCGCTGAGCCCGATGACGTCGGGGCTGCGGTTTGCGCCAGCGCGGGCAGCGCGGAGATGGCCGCAAGGACGGCCGCAAGGAGGGCCGCAAGGACGGCATGGGCGGCCGCAATGAAGGCCGCCACCAAGCCGGCGATGGATGATCGAAAAACGGTTCCAGGCATCGTCTGTCCCTCGCGCTGCGCGCGCCGCAACTTGCGCCTGCCGGACCATGCCACAGCGGGCTGTCCGCAGTCGCGGTTCGTCGCCCGGGTGGTGCCTCACTCGCGTCGCAGTTGATCGGCATCAAGTTCTGTCCAGCCTCTGCTTGTTTCAACTGGGGGCGTCGTGCACCATCCGCACTCAAACGGTGCATGGGTCAGTTCTGACCGGGCTGCGCCGCTTTTGGAGGAAGCGCTCATGCATCGATCAAATGGAAAAATCTGGTGCGGGGCCCTGGGCCTGCTCGCCTCGGTGGCGTTGTTCGGCCTGCTGCTCAGCGCCGCCCCGGCCCAGGCTCAGGTCAAGGTGGTGGAGCGGCCGCCGACCACCCTCAAGGCCCAGGTGCCCAAGGGCAAGGTGTTCGACGCCGGCGACTGCTATGACTGCCACGAGGAGGTCAAGAGCTTCCACCAGACCAGCAGCCACAAGGCCGTGGGCTGCGACAGCTGCCACGGTGGCCTCGACACGCACCGGCCCAAGGGCAAGGGCCGCCCCACCACCAACATGGACCCGGCGAACTGCGGCACCTGCCACACGAACCAGTTCAACACCATGTACACGATGAACATCGAAAAGACGGCGCACAAGGAAAAGTCTGTCGCCACCTTTACCGCGATGGACAAGATCCTGACGCCGCACGGCTTCACGCGTGAACACAACGATCCGCGTTCACACGCCTTCGCGCTCTATGACCAGGTGGTGGTGGACCGCGCCTTCGGGGGCCGCTTCCAGAACAAGGAAGGCAAGGCCGGCCTGGCCCGCATGGGTGGCAACTTCAGGATCTGGGACGTGCTCATCGACGAGTTTCCGGGTGAACCGCACAAGGCCTTCAAGCCCGGCACCGCCGCCGCGGCCAACCCGGTGTGCATGTCCTGCAAGTCGTCAGACCACATCCTGGACTGGGCCTACATGGGTGACCCGCACCCCCAGGCCAAGTGGAGCCGGCTGTCCAAGGTCAATGAATTCGTGAAGGACACCAACCACTCGCTGAACTGCAACTTCTGCCACGACCCGCACAGTGCCAAGCCGCGCGTCATCCGCGACGGCCTGATCCAGGCGCTGACGCGCCCGCAGGCCGACACGCTGTGGCACAAGGACCCGTTGGGCGCGAAGATCGAAGTCAAGGAACTGGGTGAGCGCGGCTTCACGCGCAAGATCGCCATGCTCAGCCGCTACGACAGCAAGCTGCAATGCGCCCAGTGCCACGTGGAATACAACTGCAACCCCGGCACCGACCCGGTAACCGGCGCACCAGTGACGATGGCCGACCAACGCACCAACCACTTCCCGCTGAAGGCCGTGAACGACATCAGCCAGCATTACAAAGACCTGAGGTTTGGCGACTTCAAGCACGGCATCACCGGGGCCACGCTGTGGAAGGGCCAGCACCCCGATGCCGAGATCTTCTACAACAGCACGCACCAGAAGCAGGGCGTGGAGTGCCACCACTGCCACATGCCCAAGGTGAAGGACGCCAAGACCGGCAAGGTCTACACCTCACACTGGCAGACATCGCCCAAGCATTACGTGAAGGAAACCTGCCTGACCTGCCACAAGGACTGGACCGAGAAGCAGGCCGTTTACAGCATCGACTCGCTGAAGAACAAGTGGGTGGGCAAGATGCGCAAGTCCGAGTTCTGGCTGACGCGCCTGATCGACAAGTTCGAAACGGCGCAGAACATGGGCGTCGACGCAGCCGTGCTGAACGAGGCGCGTGTGTTGCACTCCGAAGCGCATGTGCACTACGAGTGGTGGTCGGCCGCCAACGGCGCGCACTTCCACAACCCGCAGCAGTTCGAAGCCTCTATCAACAAGGGCATGGGCATCTCGCAGGCCGGCATCAAGCTGCTGGACGACGCGATGGCCAAGCGGCGCCCAGTGGCGCAGGCCGCCTTGGTGGCACCGGTGGCCACGGGGGCAGCGGCGACACCATCGGCACCCGCGGCACCCGCGGCGCCCAAGTAACGGTAGGCCAGGTCCTGTGTTCGGCCGCTTCGATGCATTGCCGCTGGCACGGCTGGCCAAGGTGTTGGCGGCCACCGTGGCGGTGGGCGGCGGCGCCTTGTGGCTGTGGTCGGCGGGCGGAGGGCCGGCCCGCGCCGGGTTCGACGCCCGGCCCGAGGCGGTGTCTGTCGCGGACGGTGCATCGCAGCCTGCGGCGGGCGGGGCGGCAGGCGGGGCAGCAGGCGGGCCGGCAGCCTACGGCGAACTCGAACGTCATCTGAAGCACCAGCCGCGGGACGGCCGTGCGCTGGTCTTCAAGGCCCGGCTGGATGCCCAGGCGGGCCGCTTCGAAATGGCCGCGCAGGGTTATGCGACGGCCACCCGCGTGGCGCCCCGCGTGGCGCGCGACCCGGCTGTCTGGGTCGAGTTCGCCGAGGCGCGTGCCCTGGCCCAGGGTGGCCGCCTGGCCGGTGAACCCGAGCAAAGCCTCGAACGGGCGCTGACGCTGGACGCCAGGCACCCGCAGGCGCTGGACCTGCTGGGCAGCGCGGCCTGGGAACGCGGCGACCATGCACAGGCCGCGGTGCTGTGGCGGCGTTTGCTGGCACAGACCGCGCCGAGCAGCGAACGCCGCGGGGCGCTGGTGCGGGCGATCGACCGCGCAGACATGCTCGCCAAGGTTTCGCTGCGGCCCCGTTCCTGATGGAAAGAGCGGCGGTCTTCGGGCCGTTGGCCGGCTTGGCGCAAGTGCGAATGCGAGTTCAAATTCGAACTTGAGTTTGAGGACGAGGATGAGTGCGAAAGCGATTGCGAGTGAGATTGCGAGTGCGAGTGCGAGTGCGAGTGCGAGTGCGAGTGCGATTGCCATTGCGATTGCCATTGCAAAAGTCAGCACTCGCCGGCGTGTTTGATCGCGGCACAACGTGCTTGCAGGGTGCCCACGTTCCACCCCCACGGCGCTAACGGAGTTGCCCGCAGTTCACGTGGCCAAGTTGTCCGCTCACCCTCACCCCACTCATCTGTCGGCCTCGGCGCAGTCATCTGCCATCGTCTCAGCTGTTGGCCATCCCTAATATTAGGGGGCAGGTAAGTCCGCCCCCCTGATTCGGGGCTTTCGGCAAATACTGCGTTACACCTGAAACACAGGCCTGCCAGATGCCCATCTGGTGCGGGGTTGCTGCAGCGAAAACGGCGCGCGGCGGCCTGTCTCAGCAGCCACTGACGGAGAACACACGATGACGATCACTTCCCCCTTCAGAACCCTGGGCACACTGGCGTGTGGGCTCGCGTTCGCGGCAACCACCCACGCCATGTACGTGGAGCTTGAACCCAACGACAGCCTGGCGGCGGCACAGGTCATCATGCACACCGACCCCGCGGTGGTCATCGATGGCTCGCGCACCTTCAACAACCCCAGCGACGACTTCTACGCGGTGTTTGTGCGCAAGGGCGGGCTGCTCAGCATCAAGGCCACCAGCGCCGACGCGGCGGCAGATTCCATCCTGGGTCTGTTTGATCCGCTGGGCAATCTGGTGGCATCAAACGACGACAGCGCTGGAAATGGTTTCATGTCGGCCATCGACTACCTGGTCGACGACCTGGCCATTGGCTGGTACGCGGTAGGGCTGTCGGGCTACAACCCCGGCCTGCTGGCCTGTGTGCCGGGTGTGACGGCGTGCTACGACAGCGACGGCGACTTCATCTTCGACACCTTTGTGGCCGGCGGTGGTGCTGGGGGCAGCACCGGCTGGGACTATCAGCTGACGCTCAACGGGCCGGGTCTGGTTTCTGAACCCGGCTCCGCGGTCATCGTGGGCCTGGCACTGGGCTTGTTGGCAGTCACCCGTCGCCGGCGCTCAGACCCGCAGCCCTGCACGGCGCTACCGGCGCTACCGGCGCTAGAGGCCCGTTAAAGCCCTGTCAGAGCCCCCGGTTAGCGCCCCAATTGGCGCCCCGCCAGGGCACGCCCCCGGGCAACCGGGCTTGAACTTGATTGTTCGGTCCCCTCAAGGCGAATTGCGGGAACAGGACTGGTGTTGCCGGCGCAGCCAGTCAACCCGCAGATTGCCCTTGCAACGGCGGCGCCAGCCGCACCCGCTACTGCAACGTCATGCGCCAGCGAATACACCACAGGACGAAGCCATCATGTCGACAAGTTTCAGCGAATCCAGAGCCAGAGAACAAGCCCTGCAAGCCCAGGAGCAACTGTACGAAGGGCGGCGCAATTTCTTCAAGGCCATGGGCGTGGGCGCCACCGCTGCCAGCGGCATCGGCGCTGCGCTGTACAGCTCGCCAGTGCTGGCCTACGGTGGCCCGTATGCGGCTGCATTTCCGTTGGACCCCAGCAGCACCTTCATGAATATCGGCACCACCGGCTCAACGCCCATTGCGGTGCTGAAAAACCTGGCTGCCAACAACGCGCTGGTGGCACGCGACCCCAGGCAGTCTTTTTCGACGGCGGACATGCGCAACATCATCGCCACCGGATTTGGCGCCGACCCGTTCGAGATCGTGATGTCTTTCAACACGACCGACGGCATGTGCAAAATTCTGAACGGGCTGAACTTCAACCCCGGCGACGAGATCATCACCACCAACATGGAACATCCGGGTGGCAACTCACCCATGGGCATCACCGCCGACCGCCGCGGCGTGGTGCTCAAGCGCGTGAATCTTCCCACCAACGACGCCTATAGCGACGCCGTAGTGCTGGCGCGGTTCCAGGCTCTGGTGACGAACAACACCAAGGCCGTCTGTTTCTCGTCGCCACCGTTCTTGACCGGCGTGCGCTTGAACGAAAAGATGCTGTGCCAATGGGCTGCGTCACAGGGCTTGATTTCGATCATCGACGGCGCCCACGGCCCTGGCATGCTGAACCTGAACTTCCACGACATGGGCTGCGACTTCTATGCCGGCGCCGGCCACAAGTGGCAGTGTGGACCGGGGCAGACCGGCATTCTGTACGTGCGCAACAACACCGCACCAGCGGCCGGCACCAGCTACACCAGGAATGTCACCGTGGGCGGCGTGCCGCGCGTGCTGACCTTGCCCGGCTACACCAACACCACCGCCTTGCCGGCCTTCTGGCCTACGATTTCGGGTGGCTATTCAATGAACCCGGGCGCCACGTTGCAGGGTGGCGTGCGCGACCCGGCCGACAACGTGGCGGCCACGATGATGAGCATCGGCAACCCTTCATACCCGGCCCTGCGAGCGCTGCAAGAGTGCTGCCAGATGTGGGACACCTGGGGCCGGCAGAACATCGAGAACTACATCGTGGCGCTGTCGCAGTACCTGCGCAGCCGCATCGCCGCCATCTGGGGGCAGAGTTCCATGGCCACGGTGTACGACGCCAACACGCCCAACCACGCGCGCGTTGCGCTGACTTCGTTCAACCCCTTCAGCGCGGGCTATGACTACAACGGCGTGCTCAGCGTGGCCGAGGCCGCGGCACAAACCACCGCGTCCGGCAATGCCGTGACCGCGTTGCGCACCGCGCAAAACGTGGTGGTGCGCAATACGGCGGTACCGCACACCTTGCGGGGCGACCCGGCCAACAACGCTGCTGCCACGAACCAGTCACACCCTTTGCGCATATCCACCCACTTGTTCCACAACGCAGCAGACGTGGACAATCTGGTTGCCAAGCTGCTGCTGACCGTGCCCAAGCCCTGAACCGGCTGTGTAGCGGCACAGCGCTTTGCACCTGGGCAGCGGGTGGCCGTGGCCGCGCTGCCCTATTCAATCCAACCCGAAAGAGGAGTACCCATGCGGTTTGAACGTTTCACGAAGGCCGGCTGTATCGCACTGGCCGCTGCGGCGCTGCTAGGCTGCGCCGCCCCCGGTGGCAAGACCATCCACACCACCAACAACATCTACCCGGCCATAGGCCCCTATTCGCAGATGGTGCAAGTGGGCAGCACCTACTACCTGTCGGGGGTGATACCGCTGAACAAGGCGGGCAATGCGGTGCAGGGCAGCACCATCGAAGAGCAGACCCGGCTGGTGCTGGAATACATCGGCGAGGTGCTGAAAGCGCAGGGCATGGACCACAGCAACGTGGTGATGTCCAACGTCTTCTTGAAAGACCTGAATGAGTTCGCCAGGATGAACGCGGTCTACGGCGAATTCTTCAAGACCAACCCGCCCAGCCGCGCCACGGTGGAGGTGGCACGCTTGCCGCGCGATGTGAAGATCGAAATCGCTGTCGTCGCCAGCAAGTAGGCATCGCCCGTGGGGCCGGAGCACGGCGCTGTGCTCCGGCCCAGGCGCATCTGGCCCAGCCGCGAAAATGGTTGCCCACCGGCGACCAGCGACCAGCGACCAGCGACCGGCGACCGGCGACCGGCGACCGGCGACGGGCGACGGGCGACGGGCGACCGGCGACCGGGGCTTGGGCGGCTTGCTGCCGCCCCGCCGTCACGCGCTGCAGATCTTCGTTCGCAGTCGCATCGCTACCAGGTCAACGTGGTGCACCCTGCACTGACCTTCGCTTGTTAGCCCCCGATCAAGGACTCGGGCAAACCCGATCCAGGAGCATCCGCTGCACCGGCTAATCTAGCCCCTCGCATCGGGCGAAAAAATTCAGAAGGAGACGAGACATGAAGCAATGGCATCGGCATGCATCTGCGGCGGCTTGCCTGGCGGGCACGGCGCTGGCGCTGGTGGCCTGCGGCGGCACTGACAGCCCGAGTGTCGGACTGGCGGTGCTGTCGAGCCAGCCGCAGTTCGTCTCGGGCGGCGATGCCCGCGTCGAGGTCACGGCCGACCCGGCAGTGCACAGCGATATCGAACTCTGGCTCAATGGCGCCAAGCTTTCGACCACGCTTACGGCGCAGGATTCCAAGCTGCAGGGCGTGGTCAGTGGGCTGCGCAACGGCAAGAACACGCTCGAAGCACGTCATGCCACCACTGGTGCCAGCCAGACCGTCGAGCTGACCAACTATCCCGTTACGGGCCCGATGTTCAGCGGGCCACAGCAGTCACCTTTCGTCTGCACCACCGTCCAAAGTGCCGTAGCGCGACAGCCCAACGTCGACAGCGCCGCTGCGCCCGGCTACAAGGTGACCAATGCCGCCGGGCAGGTGGTTGGCTACAGCCGCGACTGCTCCATCGACAGTTTCGTCGCCTACCACTACCGCAACACCGCCGGCGCCTTGCGGCCCATGCCGGCAGACGGCAGCCGCCCGGCTGACATGGGCACGGTGACACTGCCCGATGGGCGCACGGTCGACTTCGTCATCCGGCGCGAGATCGGCAGCATCAACCGCTTCCTGTACAGCATTGCGATGCTGGCGCCACGCGGCGAAAGCACGACACAGCCCGACACGCGGCTGTGGAACGGCAAGCTGCTGTACTGGTTCCAGGGCGGCGTGGCGGTCGGCTACAGCCAGGGCTCGGTGCATGGCGGGTCGATGAACCTCGACATCCTGGCCAAGGGCTACGCCATCGTGCACAGCAGCGGCAACAACACCGGCACCCACTACAACCTGACGCTGGCCTCCGAGACCGCGATGATGACCAAGGAGCGCTTCATCAAGCGCTATGGCGTGCCGACCTACACCGTGGGCCTCGGCGGCTCGGGCGGCGCCATTGCGCAGTACCACCTGGCGCAGAACTACCCCGGCGTGCTGGACGCGCTGTTGCCGGTGCAAAGCTATCCCGACATGGTGACGCAGACCATCCACGTCGGCGACTGCGAACTGCTCGAGCACTACATGGATGCCACCGACCGCAGCAATGCGAAGTGGCGCGTCACCAAGAACCGCAGTTGGCTGGTGGGCATGAACGCCGAGGAGAACGCGCCAGGCGGCCCGAATGCACGCGTCAACGATCCGCTGGCTGCAGCGAAGACGCAGCTCGGCTACGCCACCGCCGCCGGCAGCACCGAGTGCATACCCGCCTGGCGCGGCCTGACGCCGCTGGCCATGAACCCGCTGTACGGACAGGCGGCCAACCAGCAGCACTACGAGCCGCCGTCGGCCATCGCCGCGGTGCGCTGGACGCACTGGGACGATCTGCGCAACGTCTACGGTGTCGACAGCACCGGCGCCGGCCGCAGCGCCTGGGACAACGTCGGCGTGATGTACGGCTTGTCGGCACTGAAGGCCAGCCGCATTTCAGGCAGCGAGTTCCTGAACCTGAACTGGCACGTCGGCGGCTGGAAGCAGCCCAGCGAGATGGTGCAGGAAGGCTTCCCCTTCCTCGGCGCCGTGAGCCCCGCGACCTTCGACCCCTGGAGCCGGCGCAACATGAACCTGGCGCCCGCCGCCGATCATCCTGCACCACGCACCCAGGGCAGCCTGGACGCGATGCGTGCTGCCTACACCTCGGGTCATGTCTTCAACGGCCAGGTCGGCGTGCCGGCGATCGACCACCGCCAGTACATGGAGCGCGAGCTCGACATGCACAACTCGCACCAGTCGTTTGCCGTGCGCAAGCGCGTCGTGCAGCGCATGGGCAACAGCGACAACCTCGTGATCTGGTTCACCGACACCACGCCCGGCGTGACCAAGTTCAGCCAGTCGCTCGAAGCGCTGGACGTGATGGACCAGTGGATGACCAACATCCGCGCCAACCCGGGCCGCAGCATTGCGCAGAACAAGCCCGTACGGGCGGTGGACAGTTGCTTCGACCTGCAGGGCAAGGCCTTGCACTCGGGTGCTGGCGTCTGGGCCGGCATCCTCGACACACAGGCCGCCGGCGCCTGCACCCAAGCGTTCCCGCTCTACAGCACCTCACGCGTCGTCGCCGGCGCTCCGCTGGAAGGCGCAATCTACGCCTGCGCGCTGAAGACCGTGGATGCTGCCATCACCGATGGCACCTTCGGCCCCTGGGTGCCTGCGGCCGACGAGACGACGCGACTGAAGGCGATCTTCCCGGCTGGCGTGTGCGACTACAGCAAGCCTGACCGCGCACGACCACTGTAGCTGCGGCGCGCGCGCGCCGGGCCGGAGCACATGCCGGCCCCGGGTGCGGCGCCGGACGGCAACGGCGCGGCGACCCGCGCGGTGATCAGCGCGGTGATCGGTACGGAGATCGGTACGGAGATCGGTCCGGAAATCGGTGCCATCAGCGCGGCCCGGTGTTTCAGAGGTCTTCTCTGCAGCCGATCCGGCGCTGGCGCAGCCGATCACAGCCCTGACGCAGCCGGTCGGGCGTCGCTTTGACCGCCCCATCGGGTGCGGCACAGTGCGACGAACCCACACCCGGAGCTGACTCTCATGCTTTCACCTTTGCGTTACTGGCTGCTCGCAAGGCCTGCCCTTTTCGCCGCCGTTTTCATCACTCTTTGCGCCACCCTTGCCGCCCTTGCCCTGCCTGCGGCCGCAGCCGAGGAACCCAGGTCCAGCCGCCTGGTGGACCGCGCCTGGTTGCAGCAGCACCGCAGCGACGTGCTGCTGCTGGACGCGTCAATGACGCCGCAGCACCGCCAGGGTCACATCGCTGGTGCGGTGAGCGTTGACTTCTACCGCTACGGCCCCGATGAGCCGACGCCTGCAGCGATGGCGCAGCGCATGCAGTCCTGGGGCATCAGCCCGGGGCGCAAAGTGGTGATCTACGACCAAGGCGGCGAGTGGATGGCGGCGCGCTTGTTCCACGATCTCTTTGTCCATGGTGTGCCAGCGCAAGATTTGCATTTGCTGGACGGTGGCCTGGCGCGCTGGAAAGCAAGCGGCGGCGTCGTGACCTCGGAAGCCTCTCCCGCGCCGGCGCGGGGCAGTTGGCAAGGCAGCATCCTGCGCAGCGAAGAGCGGGTGCGCCTGCCCGAGTTCCTGCAAGCCAGTGGCGACCCTGAGCGCCACGTGCTGCTCGACGCACTCGAGCCCAGTTACCACTACGGGCAGCAAAAGTTCTTCGACCGCGCCGGCCATGTGCCCGGCGCCGTGCTGTTGCCCAGCGAAGACTTCTTCAACGCCGACAAGACCTTCAAGTCTGCCGACGAGATCCGCCGCCTGCTGCGTTACCACGGCGTGCGCTCCGAGCAGACGGTGCACAGCCACTGTGGCGGTGGCGGCGCTGCGGCCACGCCCTGGTTTGCGCTGCGCTTCATCGCCGGGCATGCCAGCGCCAAGCTGTACCTGGGTTCACAGCGCGAATGGTTGCGTGACGACCGCGGTTTGCCGTTCTGGACCTACAGCGCGCCGCAGATGCTGCGTGACACGACCTGGCTGGCCGGCTGGAACGCGCCCATGATGCGGGCCATGGGCGCGGCCAGGATCAACCTCGTCGACGTGCGCCCCGCCCAGGCCTATGCCCAAGGCCAC
>Ga0105046_10016757_pt1 | contig 11239 bp, 11 predicted proteins | sample MAT03_FD_78385 | JGI IMG/M metagenome (GOLD analysis project Ga0105046, IMG submission 78385) | Freshwater microbial communities from Lake Fryxell liftoff mats and glacier meltwater in Antarctica - MAT-03 (megahit assembly) | ecosystem: Environmental > Aquatic > Freshwater > Ice > Liftoff...
GCCGCCACGTAGCTCCTGCCTTTGTCATCGTCATCCACGCCGTGCTCGAAACCGCACGACGGGCAGATCTCATTCGAGCCGCCGCCGCTCAGGCTGCGCGGATGCTCGGTCAATTTCGGAAAACCGCAGACGGGACAGACGTGGCTCATTGGGAAACCCAGGGTGGTGTTTGAATCGGCCGGCCCGGCTGCCGCTGCCAGTAGCTTGGATTGTCCGGGCGAAAATAGGTCTTCGTCGTGCCATTCCGATTGAACGACGCAAAGGCCCTCGTCTTCGGATCGAAGACCCGCACGGTGCCATCCGTATCGAGCTTCATCGGCAGTTTCTCCGCCACCGCCCGCTGCCGGAATCGCCACGCCTGCGCCGCGTAGTCATCCGGCGACTTTGCGCCGAAGTCCCTGCCGTGCCGGTCAAAGTGATCCTGCAACGAAGCCATGGATCCCCACGTCAACCGCGTCGCCGGCGCATCGCGCACCATCGGCTTCGGCGTGGGCTCCGGCCTCGCCGCCGGCGGGTTCGAAATCGCACGCCTGATCGTCTCCAGCACCGACAGCTTTTCCTCCGGCGCAACGCCCGACTTGCCTGCGATGAATGAGCCAGTCGTGAGCGGATTGCGCGCGGTGCCGACGCTGAAGTAATACCGCGTCCCCGGCTGCAGGCCGCGCAGCGTCACCGAATGCTCCGTTCCCACGCCGTCCGATGCCATTTGATCCAGCTTCTCCGCCGCGAGCCCGTAGCGCACCTTGCCGCCCGCCGGGCTGTCGATCTTCCAGCGCACGACCGTCTCGCCCGTCGCCGTCGCGTCGATGGCCGGCGGTGCGATCAAATTGATCGCCCGCAGCGCCGGGGCAGCGCAGAGCAGCAAAAGGACAAACAGCAATCGGCCAGACATTGCGATCAACGTAGGGCAGGGGAGGAAATCGCGTCACGCCGTCTTTCCGGAAATCGGCTTCCCGGCACGGCGGGTCCGATTGAATTCCAGATCCCAGCAACCCCTCTCTGTGTCCATCGTGCCTCTGTGGGTTACCCAAGAACCGTCGCGCTCAGTTTGGCAAGAGAGCGAGGGCAAACGAATGAGATCGAAGGTTTCCTTTGCCATCCATGCGCGTCGCCGTGGTGGAGGCCCGCATTCAAACCACAGAGACACGATGGACGCAGAGAAATCCTGATGTTCCCGCTGCGTGAACACATTCATTCGACCGTCGTTCAGTCACGCCGCTTCGGGCGTCCCATCGCAATTGACGCTGGTAACTGCCGCTCCGTGATGGGACTGTCCCCGAAATCAACCATGCCAAAACCCAACTACTCATTCGAAAAGCGGAAACGCGAAATGGACAAGAAAGCGAAGAAAGCCGAGAAGCTGCGCCGCAAGGATGCGCCGGCTGATTCGCCAGCGCCGGATGCGGCGCCCGGTCCCGTCTAGTCCGGCCCGCACCCGCCATTCTTTGTCCTACCGCCCGGAGGTGCGCGAGATTCGCACTTCCGGTCGATAGGTCACGCGGACCAGCAGATCGCCGCGTCCGCCCCTCGGCTTGGGCAGACCTTCGCCCGCGACCCGCAGCACCGCTCCACGCCCGACTCCGGCTGGAATCTGCACACGGAGCAGATTGCCGTTCACTCCCTGGATCATCTCCGAGCCGCCATGCTCGGCGCGCTTGGAATTGATCCGCAAATCGCACCGCAGATCCGATCCGCTCACTTTGAAGCGGTAGCCCGGCGCCGCCTTCACCCGCACAGTCACTGTCCCGCCCGCGAAAGGCTCCTCGCGCGGCAGGCGTAAGCGCGCTCCCGGCGCGGTTTCCGGCGGGACGACGAGCTGGAAAATCTCCACCCCGCATGGATTCGCCGGATCGTTCACGCGCACCTCCAGCGTGGTGCCCCGCAGGAAATCCTCCACTCGCAGGCGGACATCGTGGGAAATGTTGCGCTCGATCCTGGCAGGCTTCGGCTCACGCGGGGCGGCGGCATCGAGTTCCCGGTCATACGCGCGTCGTCGCGCAGGGTCACTGAGAACCTCGTGCGCCGCATTCAATGCCCGCGTCTGCGCCACCGCTTCCGGCGAGTCCGGATTCAGATCGGGATGATGCTTCTTGGTCAGCGCCCGATACGCGGCGCGAATCTGCTCCGGCGTGCAGCGGCGATCGAGCCCGAGCGTTGCGTAGTGATTGAGGTCAGCGCTTTCCACAGCCCGACCCTACCGCGTGCCGCCCGCACCGCCAGCTTCTGACCCGGAAGAATGTGGTTCCGGGCAACACCGGTGAGCGGATGAGCTTCAGGCATCATGGGCAGCTTCATTCCTCTGTGTCCATCGTGCCTCTGTGGTTTGAAAATCACACCTTCGCTAAGGCGACGCCCGTAGGTGGGCAGGGAATGATTCGATCCGGTCGCCTTGCGCCGACTGCGTTGCCAGCCTTCGGGGCGGATTGAAATCCGAGGGTCGAAATCTTTGGACCGACTGCCGGCCCGTCGGTGTTCGGGCAAACCGCAGACTCACGATGGACACAGAGGAAGACTCGCGTGGACGGGAACTCAATCACGCCTGCCACCTTGCCCCTTCGAGTCCGATTCCCTACAAGCGCCGCATGAAGCTCCCCGCATTCCTCGCCGCCCTCCTCTCGCTCTGCACCGCCACTTTCGCCGCGGAGAAATACACCATCGCGATGATCCCGAAGGGGACCACGCATGAGTTTTGGAAAAGCGTCCATGCGGGCGGGCTGCGCGCTGTCGAGGAGCTGAAGACCGAGGGCGTCACGGTGGACCTCATTTGGAAAGGCCCGCTGAAGGAGGACGACCGCGACCAGCAGATCGCGCTCGTGGAGAATTTCACCGCGCGCAAGGTCAGCGGCATCTGCCTCGCGCCGCTCGATTCGCAGGCGCTCGTGCGCCCGGTGAATTCCGCGGCGAAGGCGAAGGTGCCCGTGGTCGTCTTCGACAGCGGCGTGAAGACCGAGCAGATTGTGAGCTACGTCGCCACTGACAATTTCAAGGGCGGCCAGCTCGGCGGCGAGGCGCTCGCCAAGCAGCTCGGCGGAAAGGGCAAAGTCATCCTGCTCCGCTACATGATCGGCTCGAACAGCACCGAGGAGCGCGAGGCGGGCTTCCTCGACGCGATGAAAAAATCCCCCGGCATCACGCTCATCTCCTCGGACCAGTTCGCCGGATCCACGCGCGAGAGCGCCTACGCGAAGGCGCAGAATCTCCTCGGCCGGTTCGGCAGGGAAGTGGACGGCGTCTTCTGCCCCTGCGAGCCGGTGACCACCGCGGTGACGAAGGCGCTGCGCGAAATCGGGCGCACCGGCGGGCAGGTGAAAATCGTCGGCTTCGACGCGGGCACGCAGAGCGTCGCCGACTTGGAAAAAGGCGACGTGCAGGGCCTCGTGCTGCAAAACCCGATGCGCATCGGCGGCGACGCGCTCAAGGCGCTCGTCGCGCACCTGCAAGGCCAGCCCGTCGAGAAGCGGATAGACACCGGGGTGGTCGTGGTGACAAAGGAAAACATGGCCGCCCCCGCCAACGCCGAACTCCTCCGGCCTCCGTTGGAGAAGTATTTGAAATGAGCGGGGAGCGCGAACTTGAAAAGCTGCGCCTACTTGTGAGCCTTGGCTGTGTGTCGCCGGGGTTTTGTCGGTCGCTTTGTTTGGTAGAGCGCAGGTTGCTCGGCTAGCACTATCGACATTTGCTGGGAATCGTCGGGTTCCAATACCGGCACGCTGCCGTTCATCATGAGCGTTTCACCGATGAAGTCGGGATACAGCGCAGCCAGCCGCGGAATGCAGCGTTCGGCTTGTTGAAAATACGCTTCATCGAGTTCCACGCCGATTGCCTCGTATCCCATGGCCTCGGAGGCGGCGATGGTGGAACCGGATCCCATGAATGGATCCAACACCGTGCCCTCACCGAGTGGCAGCAGCGACCGGACGATGATGCGCATGAAATGCTGCGGCTTGAGGCAAGGATGATCCGAGATGGCCTCTTCGCGATCCGGCGTGCGCCCGCTCACAATCGCGTCGGGTAAAGGCTTGTCGGGGCCCAGACGACGCAAACCGCCCGTCTTCCATTTCCGGAGATTGTCCGCAACCGTCTTCTCTGCGATCGGTTTGCGAAATAGCATCCACGGCTCATAGGCACCTTTGGGCGTCACGCAGACCTCTGGAAATTCGCGCTCCGCGTTCTTGGGGCGGTCGCCGCCGCGGAAGCTGAAGTAAAGCCGCATGATTGCCGTTCGCACCTCGAAGCCGGCGTCCGCCAGCGCTCCTTGCACGAGGTGTTGCATGATCGGATGACCCGCGACGCAAACGTGAGCGCCCGGCACGAGCGCGGGGAGCAGCAGCTTTCCCCACTCGTGAAAGAACAGCGCGAGGTTCTTCTTCTGGGCATCGTTCAGCACCGTGAAGCGGGGCAGCGGATCGCGCTTGCTTCCTCCGATGGTCGGCGGCAGCCGCCACACGCCGCCACGCCCGGCGCGCAGCTTCGAGACTTCCTTGCCGGTGAACTCCAGCAATCCGTAGGGCGGATCGGTGCACACTGCATGGAGCGATTGCGCAGGGCATTCGCGAAGCCAGTCGAAGCAGTCGGCGTGGTGAAGGTGATACATTGGGAATGAGTGCGAGGTTCAACTATAGACGAAAGACAATCAAGCCGAAACCCGGCACCAACTATCGACGAAATGGACGCAAAAACGACCATCGGGCGTTTTGTCCGAAAGCTCCGCGAGCAAAAGCAGTTCACCCAGGACCAACTGGCGACGCGCACAGGCATCACCTACCAGTATCTCTCGGGATTGGAGAATGGACGGGAAAACTTTTCAATCGATGTGCTGGAGGCGCTTGCCGGTGCGCTCAAGGTGCCGTTTCCGCAGATGGTAGCCGCAGCGTTCGCACCGGAACCGTCCGCCTCGACGCTCACCGCGAATCCAAAATACTTTCGTCCGCAGGTGCCGCTGCCGCCGGGCATGAAGCTCTCGCATCTGGAAGCCGCGATCAACGCCACGCAGGGCATCGTCTCGGGAATCAACGCGAACCTTCTGAGCGCTGGGGCAAAGACGCTCCCCGCATACATTCAGGGCAACAACTTCAGCGGGCTCGTTTCCAACATGCTCTGCGACGCGCTGAATGATCATTCCCCTTACAAACACAACTCCCACCAAGCGTATCCCGATCTCATCAACGCCAATGCGAAGATGGCGGGGAAACCGGCAGGCCTGGAGATCAAGTCCACGATCCAAATCCGCAAAGGCGGCGAGAGTCACAACGGTCATTCCGGCTGGCATCTGATCGCCTGTTTCAAGATCGACGGGAAGACCGGAAACATCCGCTTCATTCACCTCATGTTCGCCGTGCTAAACGGACACAATCATGCGGAGCCGGACTGGACCTACGTTGGCAGCAAGGTGAACGTGGAAACCGGCAGTCGCCGAACCGAAACTTACAACACGACGCTCATCGGCACGACGAAACTGCGGGACGGTTCTGTGTTCCTCGATCCCGACGTGATTGATTTCAAACGCTGTCGACAACAACGGCGCGGGCCGACTCCGGCGTATTCCATTTTCACGAAGTAACGTCCGAAGAGTCATCTTCAACATGTCCCACCGCCTCCTCCTCCAGGATGTCCGCAAGAGTTTCGGCGCGACTGCGCATGGCCCGGAGGGCCAACGGAAATTAGCCGGTGGCGCAAGCCACGGGATCATCGAAAAAAATGACATGCGCCCCGGCAGGGGCGCTGGAAAAATGCCGCCATGCCCTCCACCCATCTCTCGCTTCACTACCACCTCGTCTTTTCCACGAAGAATCGCGCGCCGCTCATCGCATCCGCATGGCGCGGGCGGTTGCACGCATTCCTCGGCGGCACGGTGAACACCCTCGGCGGAATCCCGGAGGCTATGGGCGGAGTCGCGGATCATGTGCATCTGCTCATCGGCCTGCGCGCGACGCATTGCCTTGCGGACGTGCTGTGCGAAATCAAAGCCGTGTCCTCGCGCTGGGTGCATGATGAAATCGGCGAGCGCGCCTTTGCATGGCAGGAGGGCTACGGCGGGTTCACCGTGGGTGCGCCGCAATGCGGTGCGGTGCGCGAATACATCGCACGGCAGGAAGAGCATCACCGCACGCAGACGTATCAGGAGGAATACTTGGAATTCCTCCGGCGCGGTGCTGTGGAATACGATGATCGCTATCTGTGGTGGCGCCGTTCCGCCGCCCCTGCCGGGGCGGATGTTGTTTTTTGGGGACGTAATCCGGTGGCTCGAGCCATCGGCTAATCTCCGTCCGCCCTCCGGGCGGAGATGCACGCGCAAAGCGCACCAGAAAGCTGCGTTTGGAAGCTTTGTTCGGAAGTTGCCGCAAATCCGGTTGCGTTGCAGAATTCGCCCATGAGCAACCGTGAAATCGTGATCAATCTGATCGAGAAGCTGCCGGAGGACATGCCGCTGCAGGACATCGCGCGCGAGATTGAATTGATCGCCAGTGTGCGCAAGGCGCGCGAGGAGGCGTCACGCGGTGAAGGCGTGTCGCCCGAGCAGGCCAGGCAACTCGTGGATTCATGGGTTTCCCGCTAGTCATCACGCCTTGGGCGCGCGGGACGCCGGAATTTCCAATCGCCTGAGCGTATTCGGCAGCAAACTCGATTCGCTTTTTCGACGCGTAACGCATAGGGAACCCCAATGTCCCACCGCCTCCTCCTCCAGGATGTCCGCAAGAGCTTCGGCGCGACGGCGGCTTTGCGGGGTGTTTCGCTCGCGGTCGCGGAGGGCGAGGTGCATGCGCTCATCGGCGAGAATGGCGCGGGCAAGAGCACGCTCATGAAAATCCTCAGCGGCGCGCACGAGGCGGATAGCGGGCGCATCGAACTCGACGGGCAGCCGTTTGCGCCGCGCACTCCGCTCGAGGCGCGGCGCGCGGGCGTGGCGATGATTTACCAGGAGCTGAACCTCGCGCGCGACCTGAGCGTGGCGGAGAACATCACGCTCGGCGCGGAGCCGGCGCGATGGGGCTGGCTGCGGCGCGACGCGATGCGCGACACGGCGCGGCGCGCGCTCGCGGAACTCGGCCACGGCGCTCTGCCGCTCGATGCGCCGGTGGGTTCGCTTTCCATCGCGGAGCAGCAGCTCGTGGAAATCGCGCGCGCGCTGGCGGGCGAGCCGCGGGTGATCATTTTCGACGAGCCGACGAGCAGCCTCACGCAGGCGGATGCGGAGCGGCTCTTCGCCGTCATCGCGCGGCTGAAGGCGCGCAGCACGGGCGTGATTTACATCAGCCATTTCCTCGATGAATGCCGGCGCGTGTGCGATCGCTTCACGGTGCTGCGCGACGGCGAGAGCTTGGACTCGGGCACGATGGCGGAGACGCCGCTCGCGGGCATCATCCGGCTCATGGTCGGGCGTGAGGTGAGCGAGCTGTATCCGAAAATCGCGCATGAATGCGGGGAGGTGGTGCTGCGCGTGGAGTCTGCCGTAGCCGCCGAAGGAAGGAGGCGGGCAAATGTAGCGCCGACGACTCGTCGGCAGGCAGGACGGGCGGAGGTGGCGGGATGGCGCGGAGCAGAGAGCTCCCAGACTCCAAATACGTCTCTCGATTCGGACGCCTCGGGCCGACCACTGGTCGGCGCTACATTGCCTTCGGTTCCGCTCTCGATCCGCTCCGGCGAAATCTTCGGGCTCTTCGGCCTCGTGGGCGCGGGGCGGACGGAATTGCTGCGGCGGATTTTCGGACTCGATGCGCTCGGTGCGAATCACGTCGCCGTCTTCGGCCACGACGAGCGTGCGACCTCGCCATCGCGCCGGCTCGCGCAGGGCGTCGGTCTTCTCAGCGAGAACCGGAAAGAGGAAGGCCTCATGCTGCGCCGCCCGCTGTCGGAAAATCTCACCGCGACGCGCCCGGTCGCGCGCGGCGGCTGGCTTTTCCGCGAACGCGAACGCGCGGTGACGCAGCAATGGATTGCAAAACTCGACGTGCGCGCACGCGACCCGGAGCAGCCCATCGGCGAACTCTCCGGCGGCAACCAGCAGAAGATCGCGCTCGGCCGCCTGCTGCATCACGACGCAAAAATCCTGCTGCTCGACGAGCCGACGCGCGGGATTGATGTCGGCAGCAAGGCGCAAATCTACCGTCTCATCGGCGAACTCGCGGCACAGGGCCGCGCGGTGCTTTTTGTGAGCAGCTACATCCCGGAACTGCTCGGCGTGTGTGATACCATCGGCGTGATGTGCCGCGGCCGCCTCGCCAGCGTGCGCCCCGCCGCGGAATGGAGCGAGCACACGCTCATGGAGGCGGCGATCGGCGCGGGGTAGGGCGGGTATTTTACCCGCCGGGCCGGGTTTTCAACCCGGCCCTCTGGATGTCGAGCGGCGGTCTTTTCGCGGAGAACTTTCTTCCGAGGATTTCAGCGGGTCTGTCGTGAGATGTGACGTTGGCGACGCCCGATGCGCAGAGTTGAAAACTCTGCGCGGCGGGTTGCAAACCCGCCCTACCCGGTGCTCCGGGCGCTCCGTTCCGCATGATTTTCATTTTGATCTGAGGCGAAATGCGAGTCGGCCCGCGCTCGACAAAGCACCCTCCTGCCGCCTTACGTTTCCACCCCGCATGAACGTCCTCCGCCGCATCACCTCGCTGCTCAGCCCGGTCCTCGCGCTCGCGATCGTCGTCGGGCTTTTCTGCGTGCTGCTCGCGTTGAAGGACGTGCGCGATTGGCAAAGCCAGCAGACGCAGCAGCAGCACGAGGGCGTCGCGTTGGCCGACGCGTTTTCCAAAATGCGCGCGCAGCCGGACGAGGCGTTCAGCGGGCTGACATCATTCATCACCGGCGGATCGTGGAAAAAAAATCTCACGCAGACGGCCATCGTGTCCGTCGGCGCGCTCGGGATGATTTTGATCCTCGTGAGCGGCGGCATCGATCTCAGCGTCGGCTCGACGGTCGCGATGTGCAGCGTCTTCCTCGCGAAAGCGCTGAACGCCGGAAACGCGCCGCTCGCCGCGGGAGCGATCGCGATTTTTGCAGGCGCGTGCGTCGGCTGCGTGAACGGCTCGCTCGTCGCCGGGCTGCGGCAGAATCCGTTCATTGTCACGCTCGGCATGATGAGCGTAATCCGCGGCGTCGCGCTGTGGCGCTCGGAAAATCAGACGGTGAATCTGGACGGAAAGGTCGGCGAGAATTGGATCACGAACCTGCTCGCCGTCGAGGAGCCCGGGCAGTTCTGGCCGCTGCCCGCCGGCGTGTGGGTCGCGATCGGCCTCTCGATTTTCATCGCCGTGGTGATGAACCGCACGGTCTTCGGCCGGCACATCTTCGCCATCGGCTCGAACGAGGCGACCGCACGCCTCTGCGGCATCCGTGTGCGGTGGACACAGATCGCGATTTACACGCTCGCCGGCGCGCTCTTCGGCCTCGCGGGTGCGCTGCAATTTTCCCGGCTCACGCAAGGCGACCCGACCGGCGCGCCCGATCTCGCGCTCGACGTGATCGCCGCGGTCGTCATCGGCGGCGCGAGCCTAAACGGCGGCAGCGGCAGCGTCTTCGGCGCAGTCCTCGGTGCGCTGATGATGACCGTGCTCCGCAACGGCGCGACCGCGATGGCGTGGGAGGACTGGACCCAGCGCGTGATCATCGGCGCGGTGATCGTCGCGGCAGTGGCCCTCGACCGGCTGCGTCGGCACGAGAGATGAGGTGTAAGAAAGTGTGCGGCCGATCGGGTATTCGGTCTTTCCAGCGGGGAGTCGGGCGCTATTGTCGGTGCTCAGTCCATTCATGAAAAAACTCATCGTGCTGCTGGTCGTGCTGGCCGGCTCGTATCTAGCCCTCAAGAAATGGAGTCCCGGCTCCGCGGAGAAGATCTCGGGCATATTCTCCCGCGGACGCGGGGATGCCGTTGCATCGGATCCCGAGCAATGGCTTCCGGCCCCGGAGCCGGTGCCGACGCCTGCGCCAAAAATGATGGAAGCCGCTCCGTCGGGCAGCGTATCGGCGACTGTGCCGGCGGTGCCCCGGGTGGCTGTGGACAAGACCGCCCAGGTCGTCGTCCTCTGCTACCATCGCGTGGAAGGTGCGGCGGGCGGCTCGTTGAGCATCGCGCCGGACTTGTTCGAGCGCCACATGCAGAGGCTGCGCGACAGTGGCATCGCGGTGATTTCGATGCAGGATTTCCTCGCGTGGCGGCGCAATGAGAAATCCATCCGGCCGCGGTGCGCAATCATCACGCTCGATGACGGCTACGTTTCCGCGGTCGAGGTCGCGCGGCCGATTCTGAAGAAGTTCGATTATCCGTGGACGTACTTCATTTACACCAAGTACGTCGGCACCGGCGGAAAGAGTGTGACGTGGGAGCAACTCGCCGCGCTGAGGGACGAAGGCGTGGAGATCGGATGCCACTCCGTATCGCATATCAATCTGCGGGAGCAGCATGGCAAATCATCCGAGGTCTATAACGCGTGGCTGCGTGACGAGATCATCGGCGCCAAGGAACTCATCGAGAAGAAGCTCGCGACGAGGTGCGCGGTCTTTGCCTACCCCGAGGGACGCTACAGCCCGAAGGTGCTCGAGGTGGTGAAGCAGGCGGGCTTTGATGCGGCTTTCACGGTTTACGGGCAGCGTGTCACGCACGGCGCGAGCGGCGATCGCATCGGCCGATACGCATGGTATTCCAAGCGCCCCCAGGACATGGAACAGGGGCTGAATTTCTCCGGTCCGGTGAGTGCATCCGAGGAGGAAAGCCCCGTGGCGGCGGAACTCGCGGCTTCGATGATGCTCACGCAGCCGATGCATGGAGACGTCACTGCGGATCCGGAGCCGCTCCTGAAGGCGAACCTGGGCTCGTTCGGCAACATCGACGAGGGCAGCGTCGCGATGCGACTCAGCGGGGTGGGCCCGATTCCTTTCAAGTATGATAGCGAGACGAAGACCGTCCAGGCCAGGCCGCCGCAGCGGCTGAAGCCCGGGGAGCACACGGTCGTCGTATCCGCCAAAGTCGCGGGCAAGCGCGTGGAGACGCAGTGGACGTTTCGATTCGATCCGGCGGGTGGCTTGAATGCGACGCTGGAGACGTTCTCGACGAACAAGCCGTAGCGCGAGTCTCGCGTCGCTGCGCGGCCCGGCTTTGCTCGCGCTCGGAGGAGTGATTAGTGATTAGTGATTAGTGATTAGTGATTAGTGATTAGTGATTAGTGATTAGTGATTAGTGATTAGTGATTAGTGATTAGTGATTAGTGATTAGTGATTAGTCACCTGCTTTGGAACTGAAGACTAGGCA
>Ga0105046_10016760_pt1 | contig 11237 bp, 7 predicted proteins | sample MAT03_FD_78385 | JGI IMG/M metagenome (GOLD analysis project Ga0105046, IMG submission 78385) | Freshwater microbial communities from Lake Fryxell liftoff mats and glacier meltwater in Antarctica - MAT-03 (megahit assembly) | ecosystem: Environmental > Aquatic > Freshwater > Ice > Liftoff...
GCCTTCGGAGAAGGTCAAAAGAATCTGCGTTTCGAGCCCGGGTTCCCCGGCGATGCTCCCGTCCCGGCACCCCTGCCACCTGGCATGGAGAACAACGACGATCCTTTCGCTCCCGTCGAAGAAGCAGAGCCGGCTGTCCCTGGCATGACGCCGTGAATTTCCCCGTACATGGGATTTAACGCGATAATCGTCCCTTTGCCCTGCGTCATCACCATCTCACAGCGACGCAAATATCGGCCACATCGCAACGAACCACGAGACGCCCCTGCCGACTGAAGTCGGCAGTACGGAGGGCTGCGGAATCGCTGGATTATGTGCTCGCGGAAACATGAAGTGAGGACGCTCGCCGAGCACTACCGCATACAATGGCGGAGACCTCGGACCTCGGACCTCGGACCTCGGACTTCGGACTTCGAGATTTCGAGATTTCGAGATTTCGAAGACGCAGGACGCAGGACGCAGGACGCCGGACGCCGGACGCCGGACGCCGGACGCCGGACGCCAGACGCCAGACGCCAGACGCAGAACCAAGTGGCAATAAACGAGATGCAGAACGACAAGCCCGCAATTAAAAAAGCTCCCGCTGCATAAACAGCGGGAGCTTTGCAATTCACTCAGAACTGAGTGTGCAATTTACATCGACGCCGGAGCAGCGTCCTTCTTCTTGGCCTTTTCATTCCAGCCCGAGATGCCGGCGCTGTAATGCTTGACGTTGGTGTAGCCGAGTTCGGCAACGGCCTTAGCGGCCCGTTGCCAAGCGCCGCAGGCAGGACCGCCACAATAGGCGACGACCAGGGTTCCCTTGTCAGCGGGGAGCTTGCTGGCGAGGTCAGCCTTGGCGGCCTGGTAGTCGATGGCGCCATCGATATGGGACTTGGCAAAGGAATCGCTGCCGTTGACGTCGATGACGACTACGTTCTTGGCCTCGATGGCCGAGACCAGATCGGTGTGCGAGATATCGGGGAACTTGCCTTCAGCAGCCGAAAGGCCGAGGGTGAGGCAAAGGGCGACGAGCAGACTACGCATGGGAAACTCCGTGCTAAAGGTTGATACGAACGAGGGGGATGTTGGCAGATGTGCATGAAAGTCACATGAGAAGTCTACCCAAATTCCATCCTGTTCAGGGTTCAGATAAACCCTGTCGGATGACCGTCGAGAAATCGCCCCGCTCGCTCCCGGCTACCCGTGCGCGGGCGCTGATCGCATGGCGGGGATCGTCGATATCGCCGCTGATCAGGCCGCCATCTCGGGCTGCCGGGGCCAGTTGCGCGGTGGCGAGGAGGCGCCATTCCGGCCACGGCACGCTGCCCGGCCAGCGGCTACGCAGATGGCCAGCGATCGCGCCGGCGCAATTCTGCCACAGGGAATGGTAAAATTCCGGTTGATCTTGCAGGTGTTGAGCACGTTCAAGCATGTCCTGCAAAAGTTGGCGGGCCTGTTCAGGCGTCGCCGTGGTCCGATACAAACGCACATCGGCCCCGCGTTGGATTGCCCGCAAGCCAATGAGATCGGATTCTTCGCCAACGACGTACGTCAATTCATAGCGCCGAAAACACCCCGCCACGGGATGATAGGCTTCGTCGATCTCACGCCGGGCTTCCACCGAAATCGCTAGATAGCGCTGCACATTGCGCTCATCACGATAGGAAAAGCTGAGCAGGACATGCGCCAAAGGCGATTGCGGCGCAAAGGGTTCCACCGCCAGCCACACCGACTCCACGGTATCCAGGTTGACCATACGGGAGATCCAAGCGGGATCATAGTCCTCGGCGGTACGCCAACGAAATTGGCGGATACCACGCACCATGAGTCGCCCGTCATCGGCGAATACCTCCAGATGGCCAGCGTGCTCCGGCGTCCACAGGCGTTTATCACCACCGGCTTGCGGCAGCAATAAAGCCGCCAGGCCCAGCACCAGAACACTGCGGCCAACCCAGAACCGCCAGCGTTGCGGGCGCTGAAAGCCCCACACCCAGGTAACCAGGAAGACAGACAGCGCCGCAAGGACTTGGCTCGCCCGTCCACCCGGCGCCCATGACCACACCCCCAAGGCGAGATAGGCGCACAAAGCCCAGCCCAAAAAAGCAGCAAGAAACCGACCAGCAGGGCGCAGGAATCGCATAGGTGGCTAAGTCTATGCCTGACGGCCTGGGCATCCAGCGCTTGGTGAACCCTAGTCAGCGGCGCATCAGCGCCGCCATGGTGGCCATGACCAGCACACTCAACCACGAATGGGATGCCGACGTCGGCCTGCATGGCACCGCCTGTCAGCATCAAGGCATTCACAGCGCCCTCCCGCAGGGCATGCGTGTGCATCCCCTGCGGGAAAATGCCCGCCGCGCTGTGGAATCGATTGCCAGCGATACCCAAGCCGAGCAGGCGCGCGGGCGCCAGGTCCTCAGGAACGTGTTGGCCTCGCAGGATAGCATCTCCACCAGCCCCACTTTTGTGGGTGTGGGGCTATTTCGCCGCGGAACCGCCGGCATAGATGGTCCCCGCGGATTATAATTGGGCCGACTTCATCGGCTTGACCCTGTGCCAAATCCTGCATCGCCACAGCAACCGGCTGGATGCCGATTTGCTGGAATGGGCGCGCAGCGGTTTGCGCAAGGCCTGCATGGCGATTTTCCCGCGCAATATCCTCACCGGCTATACCAATATCGCGGTTAAGGGGGGCGTAGTCAGCGCCTGTGCCGGCGAATTGCTCGAAGACGCATTCCTGCGCAGCTATGGCACCCAACGCATGCAGGACTGGGTCCGTGACAGTCCACGCGAAGGCATCAATGCATATAATTCACCAACCTACAATTTGGTCGCCCTGCGCGCCATCGAAACCGGATTGACCATTATGCCTGCGGGGCCTTTCCGCACGGCCGCCGCGCAAGGTCAGCGCCTGCTCTGGACCAGTCTCGCCGAACATTATCAGGTCCCCACTGGGCAGATCGCCGGTCCGTTCAGTCGCTGTTATAGTGATCTGCTGAAAGGCAAAGTTGCCGACCTCCTGCACGCAGCCACAACCCCTGGCGCCGTGCCGGGTGACCACCCCTGTCCCGACGAACTTCGCGATAATTTTCTGACTCCAGTCGCCGCGCCGGTTGAACGGGTGCATGCATTCCAGGCTGCCCGCGGCCAGCGCGCCGCGGTGACCGGCAACTGCGCAGACCTATTGATCGCGAAAAGTTTTCCCCGCTACCAATCGAGCAGCGAGTTCGATTGCTGCGACCAGGCTTTCCGCCGAAGCGGTGCCCTGCCAGGCACGGTCAAAACCGGTGCCATGATCGACCGAGGTGCGGATGATCGGCAGGCCCAGGGTGACATTGACGCCCTGGTCGAAATACAGGGCCTTAAAAGGGATCAAACCCTGATCGTGATAATGACAGATCCACACATCATAGCGCGCGCGGGCCGCCGGCGTAAAGGCGGTGTCGGGTGGCAAGGGTCCGTCGACATCAAAGCCCAGTTGCAGTAATTCAAATATCGCTGGCCGGATGGCGGCCTCTTCATCGCCGAACAAACCATCCTCGCCCGCGTGTGGATTAAAACCCAACATTGCCAGCCGCGGCCGGCGCCCGCGCAGGGTCGCAACCATCTCTGCCGCCTGGCGGGCGATGCGCACGATGCGCTGCGGATCGAGACTGGCGGGCACGCTGCTGAGCCGCTGATGCACGGTGGTCAAAGCGACCGCGAGGTTATCGTGATAGAGCAGCATCGCCTCGCCGCCGCTGACGCCGCAGCGTTGCGCGAGCAATTCCGTGTGGCCAGGAAAAGGAATGCCCGCGGCATGCCAAGCCTGTTTGTGAATGGGGCCGGTGACCATTGCGGCGAAATCATGGCGCTGACAGCCGCGAATTGCGGTTTCGACCCAGCTTGCCGAGGCAGCACCGGCCAGCGCGCTGATGGTGCCGGGAATAATCGCGGCCGCCGAAAAATCGGCGGCGGTTTCATCAAGAATATCGACCGCACCGTTCAAGCCCACCGCTGCGCCGACCCGGGTCAACAGGGCGCGCGAACCGATCAGCACCGGCTGACACTGCGCCTGTACCCGCGCATCCTTAACCGCCCGCAGGGCCAATTCAGGACCGATGCCGGCCGGATCGCCGAGGGTAATTGCGAGACGGGGCAGCACATTAACCACCGATCACGCGCAGATCATCCAAACGCCACTCGGCGCCAACCACTTCGACGCCGAGCTGGGACCCGCCGGGCAGGTGGACCTGGGGCACGGTGAAGCGCTCTTGATCCTGAATGCGAATGGTCACCGTTCCGCCTTGGCAGCGAATCAGCAGGCGCAGCGGACCAGCCGGCGGTAATTCGCTGTCCTGCTGCGACCAGCCCTCGGCATTGCGCACCCGCAGGCGTAGGCCGGTCGCATTGATCTGCACCTGCACGTCGCGGCGTTCATTGGTGCCGCACGAAATCAAGCCTGAAGCCGCGTCCTGACCGACGTCAGCGAGCAGCAAAGTCAGTCCAACTTCCCAGTCATCGCCATCAAAAGGCACCGCCACACGCAGGGCGACCGGCTCACCACGCGGGCCGCTGAGCACGCCGTCGGCCAAGCTGGGTTGACCGAGGACCGTCTCAATAAACCGCAGATCGCTGGGATGATCAAAACTCAGCACCGCCGCCTCGCGGCCACGCAAGGCTTCGCGGGCGATGACCAGCGGCGGCTCGGCCAACTCCGGGCGCGCCAGCAACGCGGCTGCTTTTTCTTCGTCTTCGAGCAGGAGCAGGACGGCGGCCCCGGCCAGGGCGGCGGCCCCGGTCTGCTGCGGCAATTGCCGCGCAACCGTAGTCCACGGCGTTTTCGGAAAGAGCTGCGCCAGTCCAGCGGCCTGGCGGCATTGAGCCAGAAAGGCGCGCACCTCGGCCATACTTGGCGCGCCGCGGAATGATTGTTCCACTGTCGCGGCGAGCGCAGTGAGTCCGGCATAATCGCCGGCTTCGACGCGCAAACGGGCATCGCGCCGGCTGCCGGCCACATGCTGGCGCAAACGCTGCCGGGCCTCTTCAAAACGCGTCGCGGCATCATGCCGATCGGCGCGCAGCGCGGTATCGCGCACATGTGCCAGCGTCTTGAGCGCGGCGACGATATCGACGACCTCGCTCCTTGAGGTCACCGTGGCCAATTGGTTTTGATACCACGCTTGGCCTTGCCGGCGTACACGATCAGCCAGGCGCTGCACGTCGCGGGCGCGTTCGCCGTCTTGCGGTGGCGGGGTCAAGGCCGCCTGCACCGCCATTTCCGCCGCCCCGAAATCGCCCTGGCTGAGCATGGTTTCAATCTCAGCCCGCGTCTTCGTCCACGCTTTCGCGGCGGAATCGATCGTGGTTGTCCCGGAATCGGGTGCCGAAGTCGCCGGCGCCCGGATTTGCGGCTCCGTCAGTAAAGGGGGATCCCGTCGCTGCGGCCCCATCCACGGCAGGGTCGCGTGACCAGAAACGTTCGCATCATCCGGAGGGTCAGCCCCATCCCGTAAACCGGTCGGCAGTGAATTCAAGGTTTGCCAGCCAGCAATAATCAGCACCACAATGACGGCCAAGCCCAGACCGGTCCGCACCTGCCGGCGGCGGCGGGCCGCCTCGACGCGTTCGCTGCCGCGTCCACCTGGCGTCGGAATGGTGCTGGCAGTGGCGGTGGGAACTTTGACCGGCTCCACGCTCGCGCTCTTGATTTTCGCCGGATTGCTGCCGCGTCCAGGATTACGACTGAGCGCTTCTCGTACCGGCGCCAATTCCGCCAAAAATTCAGCGACGCTGTGATAGCGCCATTCGGGATTTTTCGCCAACAAGCCTTGCAGTACCTGATCCAGCTGCTTGCCCACGTCGGCCGGAGCAGTCGCAACTTGGCCAGCGATGGAAGGAATCGGATTGTCGCGATGGGCGGCACGCCACGCATCCGCTGTGCTGGCGCGAAAGGGTGTGCGCCCGGCCACTAAGAGATGGAGCAAACACCCGAGAGCGTAGATATCACCCGCCACATCGACGCGGCCCTCCGGGGCACTGAACGCCGGATCGCCGCGCACCGTGCTACCCGGCAGACCCGCCAAGGCCCCAGCCACGCCGGGATCACGCAGGCGTACCCGCCCGTCTTCGCCGAGCATGGCGGCTTCGCCGTCGAGCAGTCCGTGGACGACGCCAGCGCCATGCAATACCGCAACCACCTTGGCGATGCGCTCCAACAGCAGAATCGCTTCCAGCACGCCGACAGTGCCGCGGGTGGCGAGATCAATAATGCTTTCACCGCTGAGCTTGGCGCCCGCGATCCACACCAGGCCCAATTCGGCGTCCAGGCCGCAGTCGAAACGTTCCGGCAACCCGGGGTCGTTCGGCAATTTCTGCGCGGTCAGGGTGGCCAAGGCCTCGGCGGGAGTGCCGACGCCATCCAACGCTTCGGGGGCGACGATGGTCACCGAAGCTTCACGGGTCAGCGCGGGTTGCTCAGCGATGAACAAGGCGCCCAGCGGACTGCGTCCGGCCAGACGGCGCAGGATGAAACCACCCAGTTGACGACCGACCAAGGTATCGGGATTGCCCAACACGCCTTGCGCGGCCTGGGAACGGCGCACTTTTTCGACTGGTTCGGGTGCCGTCTCGGGTAATTGCACCTGCACGCGGCTAGCGCCAATGGCGATGATGTCCTCATGATGCAGGGCCTCGCGGCCATGCACCGGGCGCCCGTTCAATAAGGTGCCGTTGGCCGAATCCAGATCCTGGATGAACCAGCTGCCCTCGGCGCAGAAGACTTTGCAGTGCTGGCGGCTGGCATTGCCGTCGCTGATCGGCAAGTCGGCCTCGCGGTGGCGACCAAGAATAACCGCATCACGGCCGTCCAGATCCAGAATAGTGTCGACGTAGACCAGCTTGCCCATGGGAGTCCCCATCGTTCGCCGCTACGGCGCACCGCAACGGGGTTTATGCCCGCGTCCTGCGACGGGGGTGCTCGCAGACCCGGCTCCCCCCCGCCGCATTCCCCCTGGAGCAGAGCAATGCCTTGCCTACCCTGCCGGGCCCCCGTCTAGGGGCCGAGAGGGAACGACCCGATGGTCATGATCGAACGTCTCACCAATGTCATGCGTCACGTGTTGGGCACCTCCAACGACGCCGTTCTCAAGCGGTTATGGCCGTTGGTACGCCAGGTTACCGCCAAGGAGGCCTCGTTGCAGGCCCTGGACGATGCCGAACTGCGCCAGCGTTCCTTGGCTTTGCGCGAAAAAGTCCTGGCCAAGCGGGCCACTCCCGAAGGGGTCCTGATCGAGGCCTTTGCCCTAGCCCGTGAGGCCGCCGACCGCCGCATCGGCATGTGGAATGCGATCGATCCCGCCCGCGGCAAGCACGAACAATTCCCCGTCGCCGCCTGGGGCAACCAGCTTGCCGCCGTCGAAGCCGCCCGCGCCGCCATCACCGCCGGCACGCCGGTGCACGAAATTGATCTGTCCGCCAGTGTTTACGCCGCGATCCGCACCCTGTACCCCGTATCAGCGCCGCCCTTTCGCATGCGCGCCCACGACGTGCAGGTACTCGGTGCCATTGTGCTGCATCAGGGCCGCATCGCCGAAATGAAGACCGGCGAAGGTAAAACCTTGGTCGCGTCGCTGACCTGCTATCTCAATGCCCTGGCCCAAACCGGCGTGCATGTCATCACCGTCAACGACTACCTGGCCTCGCGCGATGCCGAATGGAATGCGCCCGCCTTGCGTTTTCTGGGCGTGACCATCGGCGCGATCCAAAACAATATGCCGCCGCACCAGCGCAAACAGGTCTACGCGTGCGACATTACCTACGGTACCAACAACGAATTCGGCTTCGATTATCTGCGCGATAATCTCGCCCGTGAACTTGATAGCCAGGTCCAGACCCGACGCACTTTTGCCATCGTCGATGAAGTCGACTCGGTCTTGATCGATGAAGCCCGTGTGCCCCTGATCATTTCCGGCCCGGCCGAGCGCAAAAAGGAATTCTACGCCCAGTCCGACGAAGTCGCCCGCCAGCTGGAAAAGGACGTCGATTTCGAAGTCGACATCAAGGACCGCCACATCACCTTCAAGGACGAAGGCATCGACAAGGCGGCGAAGCTGTTTGGCGTCGACAATCTGTATGACGCCGGTGCCATGCATCTGCCGCATTATCTCGATAATGCGCTGAAGGCGCACCATCTATTCCTGAAAGACAAGGAATACTTGGTCGTCGGTGGCAAGATCCAGATCGTCGATGAACACACCGGCCGCATCCTGGCCGGGCGGCGCTGGTCCGACGGCCTGCATCAGGCCATCGAAGCCAAAGAGCACGTGGCGATTGAGGAAGAGACCCAGACCTACGCTACGATCACCCTGCAAAATTTCTTCCGTCTCTACGATAAGCTCGGCGGCATGACCGGCACGGCGCTGACCGAGGCCAACGAATTCAACGCCATCTACAAACTCGAAGTGGCCGCCATTCCGCCCAACCGGCCAGTGGTCCGCAACGATTTGGCTGACCTGATCTTTGGTTCGGAAAAAGAGAAATTCGAGGCGATCTGTAACGAAGTCGAAGAACTGCATGCGATTGGTCAGCCGATGCTGATCGGCACCATCTCGGTCGATGTCAGCGAACGTTTGGCCGAATTATTCACCCGCCGCGGTATTCCGCACAATGTGCTCAATGCCCGCCAGCATCTGCGTGAAGCAGAAATCGTTATTAAAGCAGGGCGTTTCGGTGCCGTCACCATCGCCACCAATATGGCTGGTCGGGGCACTGACATCGTTCTGGGCCACACCACCACCAAAGAGGCCCTGGACCACTGGAAGCGCCATGAACTGGCGCCCAAACGGCTCCGTGCCGACAGCCCCGAACTGGACGAAGCCTGTGTCGATTTGTGGCTGAAACGCATGCTGCCTGAAGCCGACGCAGCCAAACTCGATGGCAAACCCGTCGCCGCAAAATTGGAAGCGCTCAACGCGCATCGCAAACAGCAAGGGTATCCGACCTTACTGCTGCCATCGACCTACAAAGATGGTCGCGTTGACGTGCGCCAACTCGGTGGCCTGCGCATCATCGGCACCGAACGCCATGACAGCCGGCGGATCGACAATCAATTGCGCGGTCGTTCTGGCCGCCAAGGCGACCCAGGTTCATCCCGCTTCTATCTGTCCCTCGATGACGATCTGATGAAGCGCTTCGCCGGCCCGACGATGTCGGCGCTGATGCGCAAGATGGGCCTGAAAGATGGCGTGCCGATCGAATCCGGCATGGTCAGCCGGGCGGTCGAAAAAGCGCAAAAGCGCGTCGAAGAATACCATTACGGCAGCCGCAAGAATCTGCTCGAATACGATCAGGTCGCCAACCAGCAACGCACCGTCGTCTACGGCCGTCGTCAGAAGATCCTTGAAGGCAAGGATCTCGAAGTACAGCTGCAAGGCGTCTATCGCGATTACCTCGACGATCTGGTCCAGCAGTCGGCAGCCGAAGGCGTGCGCGGCAATGATTTGGCCACGAAACTCGCCGAGGAATTCGGCAAGACGGTCAACCTGCCCGCCCCAGCCCCCACTGAGATTCCGGTCCGTGACGGCGGCGATGCCTGTCGCGATTTCCTCCTCGCGCGGGTCAAGGATGCGCTCGGCAAGCGCAAATTGGAACAGGCCGAAGCCTTCCCCTTCGTTCTACGTTTCATCATGCTCGACATTATTGATCGCCGCTGGAAGGACCATCTCTACATGATGGATCATTTGCGCCATGCGATCTCGCTGGAAGGGTACGCGCAAAAAGACCCGCGCATGCGCTACAAGGAAGAGGGCTACCGCGCCTTCCAGGCGATGAATGGGATGATCACCTCCGAAGTAGCGCGATTGTTCTTCCGCGTGCAGATCCAGGTCGACGTTCCGCCCAGCGATGAATCCGGCCCGGCTGCTGCCCTGGCCATGGGTGGCTTCCAGCCGCGCAGCGAAAGCGGTTCGCGGATCGCCGCAGCCGTGGCTCCGAGCGCGCCAGCGTCTGCGACTGCCTCGTCAGCGCCGGCGCCGCCGACCTTGGGTGAAATCGCCTACGCCGCGGATAAACGCACGCCGGCCCCGACCGATCCCTGTCCGTGCGGATCCGGCCTGCCGTTCAAGCATTGCCACGGGAAATAAGATGAGCGGCACCCCGCTGCCGCCAGCGGGGACCGCCCGCGTGTCCACGCCATCCTGGGGCACCGTCCATCTGGTCGGGGCCGGCCCCGGTGACCCTGGATTATTAACTGTCCGGGCGGCGGAATTGCTCGCTGTCTGTGACTGCGTGATCCATGATTACTTAGTCAACCCGGCGATCTTGAAGCTGATTCCCTCCGCAGTGCCGCGCATCGATGTTGGTAAACGCGGGCACGCCGATTCCGTATCGCAGGGTGCGATCAATGCCCAGCTGGTCGTGAGCGCGCGCGACCATCGTTGCGTTGTTCGCCTCAAGGGCGGCGATCCTTTCTTATTTGGTCGCGGCGGCGAAGAAGCCGATCACTTGGCCGCGGCTGGCGTCCCGTTCGCCATCGTCCCAGGCGTCACCAGTGGCATCGCGGTGCCGGCCTATGCGGGAATTCCGATCACTCATCGCGCGAAATCCTCGGCGGTAGTCTTTGCCACCGGCCATCGTCGGCCCGGCGCCGATGACAGCGAACATTGGCGAGCCCTGGCCCATATTGAAACCATCGTGCTCTACATGGGCATGCAGAAATTGGCCGATCTGACCGCCGCGGTCATCGCGCATGGGCGCCATCCCGACACGCCTGCCGCGGTCATCCAATGGGGTACCTATGGTCGCCAGCGCACCTGCACCGCGACGCTGCGTGATATCGCCGCCAAGGCGCACGCAGAGGGTTTGGGCGCACCGGCGATCACCGTGATCGGCGATGTCTGTGCGTACCGCGAGCGCATCCGCTGGTTCGATAATCGTTCCCTCAGCGGCAAGCGCATTTTGGTCACCCGCGCGCGCAGCCAGGCCTCGGCGCTCTCTCAGCAATTTTCCGCTCTGGGCGCGGAAGTGATCGAAGTCCCCTTGGCCACCGTCGAAGCACCAACGAGCACTGCAGAGCTTGATGCTCTTTGTGCGGGAGCAGCCCCCGACTGGCTTGCGTTCACCTCGGTCAACGCGGTCGAGCATTGGTGGGCGCGCCTACGGGCCGGCAACCGCGATGGGCGCGCCCTGGCGGACTGCCGCTTGGCTGTGGTGGGCGCGGGCACCGCCGCTGCGCTCCGTCAGTGTGGTTTGTACCCCGATCTGATCGCCGAGCCCGC
>Ga0105046_10016762_pt1 | contig 11236 bp, 10 predicted proteins | sample MAT03_FD_78385 | JGI IMG/M metagenome (GOLD analysis project Ga0105046, IMG submission 78385) | Freshwater microbial communities from Lake Fryxell liftoff mats and glacier meltwater in Antarctica - MAT-03 (megahit assembly) | ecosystem: Environmental > Aquatic > Freshwater > Ice > Liftoff...
ATCGAGCTCGGTTGGACGGGCCCGTGCCTGCGCTCCACCGGCGTGAACTACGACGTGCGCAAGGCGCACCCGTACCTCGTCTACGACCGCATGGACTTCGAGGTCCCGGTCGGCACCACCGGCGATACGTACGATCGCTTCATGTGCCGCCAAGAAGAGATGCGGCAGTCGGCCCGCATCATCGAGCAGGCGCTCGAACAGATGCCCGACGAAGGCGCCATCAACATCGAGGACCCGCGCATCACGCTTCCCGAGAAGAGCGAGGTTTACTCGACGATCGAAGCGACCATCCAGCACTTCAAGATCGTGATGGAAGGCATCAAAGTGCCCGCTGGCGAGTGCTACTCGTACACCGAGGGCGGCAACGGCGAGCTGGGCTTCTACATGGTGTCGGACGGCAGCGGGACGCCCTACCGCCTCCGCGTGCGTCCCCCGTGCTTCGCGATCGTGCAGGGTCTCGAGCGTCTCATCACTGGCTCCATGATCCCCGACGTCGTTCCGACGTTCGGCTCGCTAAACATGATAGGCGGCGAGTGCGACCACTAAACTATGCCCACCTCGAGAACCGCAATGCCCGTGATGCTCCGTTTTGGCCTGCGGTGCGTGCTCACGTACAGGAAGTACGTTCCGCGCGCTCCTCGGCCAAAGCCTCGCCTGACGGGCATTGCGGTTCCCGATCTGGGCATGTTTTAGAGCGCCGATCAGAGTGAACTCCGTCGAATTCTTCAGCGCCTTCTTGGGCAGACCATGACGACCCAGAATCCCTCGCGACAGCCGCCGCCGCCGAACACGATCAAGATCGACGGACGCGAAATTCCCTTCGAAAAGGGGGAGACCGTCATCCAGGCGGCGCATCGCGCTGGCATCGACATCCCGCACTATTGCTGGCACGCGGGGCTCAGCGTCGCCGCCAACTGCCGGATGTGTCTGGTCGAGGTGCTACCTCCGCCCGGTCGCCCGGCCATGCAGCTCGACGTCCTCAACTGGGATGCCAGCAAGGGCGAATACGTCGTCGCGCACAAGCCCAAGCTCCAGCCGGCCTGTCAGCAAGGTTGCGCCCCCGGCATGGAGGTCGCGAGCGACTCCAGCGAGCACGTCGAGCGGGCGCGCGCCGCGGTGCAGGAGCTGTTGCTCCTCAACCACCCCGTCGACTGCCCGATCTGCGATCAGGCCGGCGAGTGCCGCCTGCAGGACTATTGGCTCGAGCATCAGGGCACCAAGAAACGGATGCACCAGGAAGTGGTGCACAAGCCCAAGGCCGTCGATTTCGGGCCCACCATCGTCTACGACGCCGAGCGCTGCATCGTGTGCACGCGCTGCGTGCGCTTCGTCGCCGAGATCGCCAAGGACCCGGTCCTCAGCGTGGGCGAGCGCGGCAACCTGAACGAGATCGTGGTGTCGCCGGGGCGCCAGCTCGACAACGACTACACGCTGATGACCGAGCACGTCTGTCCGGTCGGCGCCCTCACCAGCAAGGACTTCCGCTTCAAAGCGCGCGTCTGGTTCCTCCGCTCGGCGCGCACCATTTGTCAGGGTTGCGCGACCGGCTGCAACGCCTTCCTCGATTTCGATCCGCGCACCAACACGCCGCACCGCCATCGCCCGCGCGAGAACCTGGCGGTCAACAAATACTGGATGTGCGACGAGGGCATGCTCTCGTACCGCGCCGCCGTAGAAAAGCGGATGACGTCGGCGCTGGTCGGCAGCGACGACGCGTCGGTCGACGAGGCGATCATCGCGGCCAAGCGCCAGCTCGAGGGCGCGGCCAGCGACCCGGGCAAGGTCGCTATCGTGCTTTCGGCGCAGCACTCGCTGGAGGACAACTTCGCGCTCTACACACTGGGCAAGACGTTCCTCGGGGCATCTGCGTTCTTCGTCGGTGGCAAGCCGCTCGGCCGGGGCGACGACATCCTCATGAGCGCGGACAAGAACCCCAACACCGCGGGGGTCATGCAAATTGCTTCTGCGGGACACCCGCACCCGGGGCTTGAGGGCGGTGTGTCGCCGATCCGCCCGAAGCCGATCGCCGATCTCATCGCCGGGATCGACGCCGGCAAGTTCAGCTACGTCATCGCGCTCGGCTCCGACCTCGAGGTCGACGCGGTCGCGGTCAAGCCGCTGCGTCGCCTCAAAGGCGTCGTCACGGTCGCGGCGCACGTTGGCGCGATGACCGAGGCTTCGCACGTCGTCCTTCCCGCCTGCGCGTGGGCCGAGACCGACGGGACGTACGTCAACCGCGACGGCATCGTCCAGTCGAGCGAACGCGCCATCCGCCCGCGCGGTGATGCGCAGCCGGGCTGGCTCCTGGTCGCCAAGCTCGGCAAGGCGCTCGGCTTCGCCATGAGCTGGAAGAAGCTGTCGGAGGTGCGCCGGGCAATGGCTCCCGAAGCGCCGGCACCCGGGCCGCTGCCACCCGTCCCGGTCCACGCGCCCGCGACGAACCCCGAGGTGCAGCCGTGACACTCGCCGAGATCGTTCTCGCGCTCGCCAAGATCCTCGTCATCATCACGTTTCCGCTGCTGCTCGCACCCCTGTGCATCTGGGCCGACCGCCGGCAGAGCGCGATGATCCAGCACCGCATCGGCCCCAACCGCGCGGTGGTGAACCTGCCGGTCATGATCGTCCGCGGCATCCTCGTCGCGCCCGCGGTCCTCGCCGGTGTCGGTGCGGTCGTCGGCCTCGGCCCCACCGGCAACGCGCGCGCATCGCTCGAGCGGACGCTCATCGCCACCGAGCTCGCCGTCCTCGTGGGGTGGCTTTTCCTGGTCGTCCTGTCGTGGCGCATCCGCCTCCGCGGCCCGAACAACAAGATCGAGCAGGTCATCGGCTCGCTCGAGCCGCGCATCTACTTCTATGGCGGTCTCGCCGCCCACGCGGCCGCTCTCGTGCTCGCGCGCGTCATCCCCGCCGCTGCCGCGCGCCAGACCAATCTCGCCGCGACGACCGCGCTCGCCGTCCTGCTGGTCGGCTCGGCGGCGTACGCGGCGCTGTGCCTCCCCGGAGGCACCATCGGCATCCGCCTGGCCGGCACCATCCACTCCGCGGCCGACGCGCTGAAGCTCTTCTTCAAGGAAGACTTCATCCCCAAGAACGCCGATCGCCTGCTGCACGCGCTCGCGCCGATGATCGCGATCTTCCCGTCGTTCGTGATCATGGCGGTCATCCCGTTCGGCGACACGCTCTGCGTGGGCGACCCCAACAAGAACGGCATCCTGGAGTTCTCCGACCTCCTGGCGATCGCCCCTTCGATGGCCCGCGACGGAATCTGCGCCGGTCACGCGATCCCGCTGCAGGTCGCCGACCTCAACGTCGGCATCCTCTACCTCTTCGCGATAAGCTCGACCGGTGTCATCGGCGCCGCACTCGCCGGCTGGTCGAGCGACAACAAGTTCTCCCTCATGGGCGGGCTGCGCGCCGCATCCCAGATGGTGAGCTACGAGGTCACCATGGGCCTTTCGCTCATGGGCGTCTTCATCATCGCCAGCTCCCTGCGCCTGTCGCCCATCGTCGGCTGGCAGCAGAACCACGCCTGGCTGATCTTCGTCCAACCGGTCGCCTTCTTCTGCTTCCTCGCTGCAACCTGCGCCGAGACCAAGCGCGTCCCCTTCGATCAACCTGAAGGCGAGAGCGAGATCGTCGCCGGCTACTTCCTCGAATACTCGGGCATGAAGTTCGGGATGTTCATGGCCGGCGAGTACATCGAGCTCATCGCGTCGAGCGCCTTGCTCGTGACCATCTTCTTCGGTGGCTACGGCCTGCCCTTCCTCCACCAGGACGGCATCACCGTCGCGCTGGGCGACACGGTGCTGTTCGCCTTCCGGATGAACCACGTCGCGGTCATCGTCCTGAGCGCGGTCGCCTTCTTCGGCAAGACGATCATCATGATCTTCGTGCAGGTCTTCTTCCGCTGGACATTGCCGCGCTTCCGCTACGACCAGCTCATGAAGTTCGGCTGGACGAAGCTGCTGCCCGTCTCCATCGCGAACATGTTCGTCACCGCGCTTGCGTGCGTCCTCGTCGACACCGCGCCCGCCGGCGTCACCAACGCCTTGGCCGTGCTCGCCGACGTGACCAACTTCGTCGTGGTTGCCGCGATGATCGCGGGGCCCGTCTACATCATCGCCACCATGCTTCGCCGCACCACGCATCAAACCTACGTGGCCTCGTCCACCGGCGCCTTTGCTGCGGCCGCGGGCGGCACCAAGACCACCGCGATGCAGGCCTGACCCTCATGATGAAAAAGACGATCAGCCAGCCCTGGACCAAGCCCAAGGGCAAGCCGCAGCCGCCCATGGTGATGGCGCGGCCGGTGCGCGACTTCGAGACGCAGGCCTACGTGCCCGCGTTCTTGAAGGGCATGGGCCAGACGATGAGTACGTTCTTCCGCAACACCAAGGAGATGGTGCTCGGCCAGAAGGCGGACCCAGTGACCGAGGGCATGAGCGACGGCATCACGACGATCCAGTACCCGGAGGAGAAGCGCCCCTACCCCGAGCGCTTCCGCGGCGTGCACCGCCTCACCATCCGCGAAGACGGCAGCCCGCGCTGCGTCGCCTGCCTCTGCTGCTCGACGGCCTGCCCCGCGCAGTGCATCCACATCGAGGCTGGCGAGTACCCGGAAGGCGACCCGAAGCACGGCTACGAGCGGTACCCGACGCGCTTCGTCATCGACGAGCTGCGCTGCATCTTCTGCGGCTTCTGCGTGGAGGCGTGCCCCGTCGACGCCATCCGCATGGACACCGGCATGCACGCCGTCCCCTACGACTCGCGCGAGCAGTTCATCTACGAGCGCGAGCTGCTCACGTCCTTCGTGGGTCGCGACGGAAGCCGCCTCACCGCCAACCTCCGCCACGAGCCGGGCGACCCTAGCCACCCGGGAATCGACCGCGACCACGCGCACTGAGTCTTCGCCGATGCTCTTGCTGACGGGGGCGCTTCTGTTGCCGGTTTTCGTCCTGTCGCCAGGCGGATATCCTCCGCGCCCATGAGCGACGACGTGTTCACATATCTGGGTTGGCGGCGCGATCTGCCTGATCTTCGTGACGTCACGTTCGACGATCACGAGGTGCAAGGGATCCTGAGGATCTCGAGCGCCTTCAAGTCGGTGACGGGGACAGGGGCGATCCTTCCGGCGAGCGTCGACCTGCGCAAGTGGTGCGGTCGCATCCGCAGCCAGGGGAAGGTTCGCGCCTCGAGCGCCCTAGCGGCGAGCGCGCTCGTCGAATACTTCGAGAGGCGCGCGTTCGATCGCCATGCCGAACCCTCCGCGCTGTTTCTCTATCGCAATGCGCGCGATCTGGTCGCTTCGTCGGGCGACTGCGGGGCCGATCTCCGGAGCACGCTCCGCGCGCTCGCGACCTTCGGCGCGCCGACCGACGCGCAGCTCCGCTACGAGCCATCGCGCTTCGACGACCCCATTCCGCAGATCTGTTACGGCTACGCCGAGCGCTTCCGAACCGTCCGCTACTTCCGCCTCGATCCGGCGAACGCGCGCGGCAGCGAGATCCTGGTCAACGTGCGGCGCGCTCTCGCGGCGCGTCTTCCCAGCGTCTTCGGCCTGCCGGTGTACTCATCCTTCCCGACGCCGGGCGATCTGGCGAGCGAGATCCCGTACCCATCGCGCGGCGAGCAGCTCTTCGGCGGCCTCGCGCTGGTGGCGGTCGGCTACGACGACGAACGCATTATCGGTGGCGAGCAAGGCGCGCTGCTCGTGCGCAATGCATGGGGCTCGACGTGGTGCGACAAAGGCTACGCCTGGCTACCCTACAAGTGGGTGGAGAGCCGCCTGGCCTGCGACTTCTGGTCGATCATGCGCCCCGACTTCGTGAACACCGATTTGTTCAACTGAGCGCAGGGCCCGTCCGCGCCGCTACCGGCTCTTCTTCGCCTTGGGCGGTGCGCGCTCGATGACCCACACGGTCACGTCGGCCACGCCGTCGCGCAGGAGATCGATCTCCTTCGCGGCGGCGCGCGACAGATCGATGATCTTGCCGCGCACGAAGGGCCCGCGATCGTTGATGCGTACCTTCACGAACTTGCCGTCCTTGCGCTGCACCTCGACGACGGTGCCGAAGGGCAACGTGCGGTGGGCGGCGGTCAGCTCGCTGGGGTCGTATTTGTCGCCGCTCGCGGTTTTGCCGCCAGCGAGGGAGTCGGAGTAGTAGCTCGCGCCGCCGCGCTGTGGCGGGGCGAGCGCCGTCGCGCCCGACGGCGCGACGCCGCCCTTCCACGGGGACGCCTGATCCTCGGACCACGCCTCCGACGGATCGCCCGCGCCTTCGCGGCGGCACCCCACGAGCGCGAGGGCGAGGCAGAGGACGACCGCTACGCCGGAACCTGCGAAAGGTGTGGTGCGCAGCATCGCCCGCGAGAATGACACAGCCGCCGGGTAAGACAGACAAAAGAGGTCCTTTCGGCCTGGATCGCCCCGCGCCCCGCTCGTGCTAACAACGCGGCCATGACTGCATCGTACGGCGACTGGGAGCCCGTCATCGGGCTCGAGGTGCACGTGCAGCTCATGACGCGCACCAAGCTGTTCTGCGGGTGCCGCACGAGCTTTGGCGATCCGCCCAACACCCACGTCTGCCCGAACTGCGCCGGCTTGCCGGGTGCCTTGCCCGTCCTCAATGACGCAGCGGTGCGATTGGCTGTGCGCGCGGCGCTCGCCCTCGGCTGCACGGTCCACGAAGAGAGCGTCTTTTCGCGGAAGAACTACTTCTATCCGGACCTCCCCAAGGGCTACCAGATAAGCCAGTTCGACCGGCCGCTGGCGACCGACGGCGTGCTCGAGGTCGAGGTGCAGGGCCAGAAGCTGACGTGTGGGATCCAACGCATCCACATGGAAGAGGATGCGGGCAAGACGATCCACGGCAAGGGATCGACGTCGGTGGTGGACCTCAATCGCGCCGGGACGCCGCTCATCGAGATCGTCGGCCACCCCGACATGGGCAGCGCCGCCCAGGCCGGCGCATACCTGCGCAAGCTGCGGGATATCCTCGTGTTCGCCGGCGTGAGCGACGGCAACCTGGAGCAGGGCAGCTTCCGCGCCGACTCCAACGTCTCGGTTCGCAAGAAGGGCGACCCGCAGCTCGGCACGCGCACCGAGCTGAAGAACATCAACTCCTTCAAGTTCGTGGAGGAGGCGATCGATCTCGAGATCCGCCGGCAGATTCGCCATGTCGAGGGCGGTGGCCGGGTGCGGATGGAGACGCGGGGCTACGCAGCAGATCGCAAGGAGACGTACTCCATGCGCGACAAGGAGAATGAGGCGGGCTACCGCTACTTCCCCGAGCCGGATCTGCGACCGCTCCGGGTGGAGGCGTCGAGCCTCGCTGTGATCCAAAAGGAGACGCCGGAGCTGCCCGAGGCCAAGCGCGCGCGCTACGTCGCCGAGCTGGGTATCACGCCCCAGGCGGCTGCCGTGCTCACGTCACATCGCGAGATCGCGCGCCTGTTCGAGGAGGGTCTGGCGCTGGTGGAGGAGGCGATGGCAAGCCTCACCGACACTGAGCGGGCGACGAAACGAACGGAGCGGATGCAGAAGCTCGCAAACCTCATCCAGGCCGAGGTGCTGCGCGACGCAGTGATGACCGCGAGCACGGCCGACTTCGGCGTCACCGCCCGCCAGCTGGTCGACCTTCAGGATCTCGTCGAAGAAGGGACGATCAGCGGCAAGCAGGCCAAGGAGGTCTACGCCAAGCTGGGTCGCAACACTGGCGCAAGCCCGCGCGAAGTCGTGAAGGAGCTGGGCCTCGCGGTGATCCGCGACGAGGGCGCGTTGCTCGAGATCGCGCGTGGCGTCGTGGCGGCAAACGCCAAGCAAGCCGCCTCCTTTCGTGCCGGCAAGGAGCAGCTGCTCGGCTTCTTCGTCGGGCAGATCATGAAGCAGACCGGCGGCAGCGCGAGCCCGCAGCTCGCAAGCGATCTGGCGCGTCGCGCCCTCGCCGAGAGTGCAGCAGAGGGCGCGCTGGCCGACGGGCCAGATGGTGCGGATCGCGGTTCGGGCAACGGGTAAAGCGAGAGATCATGACGGCGACGGACGACATCCGGGGCAACGCGCGCATTCCATTCCGGATCGGCGGCTTTGCCGCGTATTGCCTCGCCCTTTACGTGCAGTACGAGTCGGTGAGCCGCGCGCGCGGCGAGTCGAGCGATCGGCAGATGAAGTACATCCGCCGATTCGGCCGCAAGATACTGTCGCTGTGGAACATCGAGGTCCGGAAGCGAGGTCCTCACGTCGAGCGCGGCGACCAGGTTCCCAAGCGCGGGGCGAACGGCAAGGGCCGCATCTTCGTGTCGAACCACCGCTCGATGCTCGACATCGCCGTGCACATCGACCTCTGCGAGGGCCGCCATCTGAGCCGCGGCGATCTGTCGAAGTGGCCGGTGATCGGCCTGGTCGCGCGGCGGGCCGGCGTCCTCTTCGTGGAGCGCGACAGCAAGGCGAGCGGAGCGCGGGCGGTCCGCGAGATGGTGGAGCAGGTTTCGATTGGCGAGGCCGTCATCATCTACCCCGAGGGCACCACGTTCGAAGGCGACGAGGTCCGGCCCTTTCGCCGCGGGGCGTTCACCGCGGCGACCGAGTCGGGCGCCGAGATCGTCCCCATCGGGGTCGCCTACGAGGGCGAAGCGGCGTCCTTCGGCGACGAGAGCTTCGTGCAAGCCATGGCCCGGGTGAGCCGTGCGCCGGGCACCCGCTGCGCGGCGGTCGTGGGCGAGCCCATCCCCAGCGAAGGCCTCACGTTGCAGGAGCTGTCCGACCGCGCGCGGGCCGCCGTGCAGGACCTGGTCCACCAGGCTCGACGCGTGCTCCACGACAATCCGGCCTGAATATCGCCATTGGGTCCTGGGCACCGCCTCCTCGCGGGCCGGGGCCCTGTGCCGCGGTGTCGCACCAAAAACGCGCCCAACGCTTGGCCCAGCGCGTCGTGCGGAGGTACTCGGCGTGCAGCTCGACGGTCCGGGGGGAACGAGGAGCTCGGCTGGTCCACGACCTCGGGGAGACGCACGCGTATGGCACAGAGCTACCCGATCTTCGCCCTCATCACGCTCGACACTCCGTTTGCGATGGCCGCTGCGTCGCAAGCCGAATGCGCTGCGGACCACACTGAAGTGGAAGGGACGCCGGCCCCGCACGAGTCGATCGCGGCCTCGATGCCGTCGATGCCGTCGATGCGCGAGGCGCCGACCCAGCCGGTGGTGGAGGGTGACTCCCGGAGCGATGCCGACTCCGAGCCCGCCTCGGGCGTGTTCGCGACAAACCCCGAGTGGTGCATCGATCTGGGCGACGAGATGATCGCCCTGCACGCGGTCGAGCTCTACGCCCGCCTGGCGACCGGACAGATCCCCGCAGAGGCGCCGGTGTGGCGCGTCGGTCGCGAGGCGTGGACGCCGGCGAAGGACGTCCCCGAGCTGCGCTACGCCGTCGAGGACGGCACGCCTTCGACCCACGAGGTGGCCGAGCGCGAGCGGTACGACGGCGATCGACCGTCGATGGACGTCGCGCTGAAGCTCGCGCAGGCCGGCTAAAATCAGGGCTGCGTCGCTTGCGTCGCTTGCGACGTGGGCTACGCTTTCTGGCGAATCGCCTTGCCGACGGCGCGCAGGCGCTTGGCGACCTCGCTCTTGGACAGATAGACGCCCCAGAACAGCACGTCGCTGCCGGCGTAATTCACCAGGCGGTTGTAGGTACATCGAGCGTTCGGGGGTCGCGAAGAGCGCGTCGCTCTTGCGATCGAGGTAGCGCGCGAGCTCGAGGCCGGCGCGCGGTCCCTTCGCGGCCTACAGCTCGGCGAGCTTGCGAAAGTTTCGGGCGCGCATCGGATCATCCTTGTCGATGAGGGCCGCCGCCTTGCGAAAGTCTCCTGCGGCGCCGAGCCGCAACGCCAGATCGAGGCGGGCGGTCTGCACGCGCGACCAGCTCGGGAAGGTGGTTGCGCCCGGTGACCGGGATCTGGATCGCGGGCTCCCGCCATACCAGGCGCTCGAAGCCCGGGACGGGGAGAGGCACGTGGTCAGCACTCGACGTCATGGGACGGCATCAGAGCACGTGCTCTCAGACAGGACCACGGCCTACCAGCGGCTAGCAGGGAGCGTCCTGAATGCGCTGGGCAAGCGTCTCGTCGCCAGACGACCGCGCCAGATCGGCCAGCTGCTTGCGGAGGTGAGGAACATTGGTCATGGGCGCACCCGCATCCAGGAGCAGTTTGACGAAGACTGCGCTTCTGCTCCGGAGGGCGTCATGCATGAGGCGATAGTTCTCGGCCTCGCGCCGAAGGTGGGCGCCAGCGTCGATGAGCATGGTGCACATCTCGAGCTGACAAAGGCGCACAGACCACCCGAGGGGATTCATCGGGCCGTGAAGGTTCGGGTCAGCCCCGTGCCTCAGCAGCAACGCTACCGCCCCCGCACTTCGCGCTGATATGGCGCAGTGCATATCCGTTTTGAAGCCGCCCTCGTCGTCGACGAGAACCCTTGCATCGGCGCCGGCCCCGTCTCGAAGGGCCTGCTCCATTGCGGGCACGTCGCCGACGGTAGCTGCATCGATAAGGCGCTGGCTGACCGACGTTGCTATGTTGTCGGGCACTTCATTCGCCGTCTGCGCCAAATTAGGTTCCGCCACAGGGGTTGCTCGGGAGTGTGCTCGGGTTTGTCCACTGGCAGAGCGCCTTGATTCGATCAGGATGGTTCATATCGTTGCTCATGCGAACGTTCTGCCAGGCTGAATTGATAGCAGCGTTTGCAAACTGGTTAGTTCCGCATCTGCAACCGCGGATGTCCACCCGCGGAATGATGTGGTCGACCTGGGCACTCCCGGCCCAGAACGCCGGGTTCAGACTAATTGTTTGCGGATAGTCATCGGGATCGTCCTCAACATCGAACATTGAGTTGCCAAGTGTTGATCCCGGATTTCCCAGAATCTCTGCCGCAAAATCGGACTTCAAAGCGCCGCATTCAACGACGTTGAGCCCCTTCATTTGCGCCTTCTGACTTTCTGAAAAGTGTGCGCCCATTGGCCGCCATGTGGTGGGGTACGCCTCGTCGGCGCCTCGTCGGCCAATGCATACGGGCCATTAGGCGGGCCATTAGGCGGGCCATTAGGCGGGCCATTAGGCGGGCCATCAGGCGGGCCATCAGGCCGGCCATTAGGCGGGCCATTAGGCGGGCCATTAGGCGGGCCATTAGGCTTGAAGCCTTTCGCAGCGGCTAGCACCAGATCAGCTCTAGGCCCAGGGCG
>Ga0105046_10016764_pt1 | contig 11235 bp, 8 predicted proteins | sample MAT03_FD_78385 | JGI IMG/M metagenome (GOLD analysis project Ga0105046, IMG submission 78385) | Freshwater microbial communities from Lake Fryxell liftoff mats and glacier meltwater in Antarctica - MAT-03 (megahit assembly) | ecosystem: Environmental > Aquatic > Freshwater > Ice > Liftoff...
GCGCGAGATCATGAACAGGAAGTCGATCTTGCCGTTGCAGCCGATGGGCGCGCCGTCGCCGAAGTCCGGCATCACGCCGAGGTCGCGCGGCGGCTCGGCCGACGTCTCGGCGGCGCTACTCCCCGAGCCGCTGGCCTCGCTCGTCGAGGTCCCCGAGCTGCTCGAGCTCGTCGAACCCTCGCCGGTCGACGCCGGGGCGGTCGTGATCTCCGGCGTCGAGCTGAAGCCGGTATGATCCGTGGTCGACTGCTGGCAGGCCGCGACCAAGAAGAGCGCCAGGATGTGCCGGAGACCCACGGCTCGAAAAATAGCGCATTTTCGCGCTGAGATCAACGATCGGTGCGCGTCTGGCAGTACCAGGTCGAGCGCCGAGACCCTGGACCATCGTGCTGCTGACGGCGCCCGGCGAAATACTCACATTTTACTGGTCTTCATGCATGAGCTTGATGCAGTCGGGAGGGCGAGAGCGAGCGCGGTTGCCGACGATATCGGCGCCAATGGCGGTAATAACCCTTCAACGCCGGTGCGCGGGGTGATTAGATGCGGTGTGACGATCACCACGGATCCAGTGCTTCAACGACTTCGCGCTGCCTCGGCCAGTCCCTCGTGGGTGCAGCGGGGTTACACCACAGAGAGTAACCATACGCATGTTTTGGTCGCCGCTCTCAGGAGCAGCAAACAGAGCGAGGCGAGGGAGCTGGCCGCCTCGTTGTGGAACATGGCGTCAGTCGAAGCGTCGTCGGGAGACCTGCTTCCCGGGGTCTGTCGCGGCCCAGAGCCGCAAGAGACCCCGGTCGAGGAGGGGCCTGAGAATTTCCACTTTTTTGGCGATGACCTCGATCTGCGGCATACGCCCAAGAAATCACGAAGCGCGAAAACGCCCAAGTTATTTGGGCACAGCTCCTTAGGCTATTCCCAGTTTAGGCCGAATACGCGAAACTCAAAAATGCGGCTGCCTTCTTGAAAAACTGGGAATTCCACCTTGACGGTTTTTGCTTTTTTTAGTTCAGTGAGAAACAAAGCGGAGTTTGCGAACGATAAGGTATCGTGGCTCAAGTCGTGGGGCATCTTGGCCGTAAACTCTTTGGCGGGTTTGTCGTCGAAGCGGACCCTGATCTGACAGCCCATGAGGGTGCACGAGATTTGACCGTTGTTAATCATCGCTGCCACCACATCTCCATTATTAGTCTCGACGATGCCCAGTGCGGCCTGGGTTCCGCCTTGATAAGGAAATGCGAACTCGTGCACATTCTCGCTCTCGACACTGGCCACCCTCGATGACTTTCCAGTCATTTCATCCACCTTCGTTTTATAAGTCCACTTAGGAGCGGCAGGCGTGGGCGAGGGCACGTCAACCGGAGGCGTGGGCGGAGGAGTCGCCAGCGTGGGTGACGGCACGTCAACCGGAGGCGTGAGCGCAGAAGCCGGTGATTCCGCAGGCGAGGCGGCCGATTTCTCCGCTTCCCGCAGGTCTCCCCGGAAATACGATAGCCCGATTACTCCCGCTGCCAATAAGAGACCCAGTGTCACGCCCGCGATTATGTCAACGGTACCTCGCCGGGGCTTTGAGACGGGCCGTTGAGGGGTCGGGCTCGCTGGGCGATTGGCCAGATTTGGGACTGAACGAGGCGCCATGGGGATTTGTCCTGGTCGTTGGCCCGGTCTGGCGTTCGCACGCTCCGGGCGAAAGCGTGATGGTTAGGTAGCGGTGTCGAGGCCAGATGTCGAGGCCCTTCTTTGGTCGTTTTACCCCAAGGTCAAGCCGGCCGCGGGCGCCGAGGTCGAGTTGGCCGCGGACGCCGGTCGAACTGGGCCCGCTCGGCCTCGCCGCCCTGTCCGACGGCCTCGACATGAATTATTGCCGGGTCAAGTTCAAGTAACGCCACAACGTTAGCGAGGATCGCGGCCCAAAGGACGGGATAGGCCGGTCGCCAGCTCGAGCGTGTGGATCCGTTGCTCACCCGCGTTGGCGACGACCCGGCGCTGCGCGTCAGCTTCGACCTGTACTGCGCCAAGCTGGCGATCCAGAGCGGCCACACGGCGGAGGCCGGTCGCGTGCTGACCGCCCTGAGCGCGCAGTTGCTAGCCAGCGACGGTCCCAGGGAGTTTCGCGGGCACGCCGAAACCATGCAGTCCGAGCTGGCCCTCGCCGAGCGCGACCCGGCCCGCGCCATCGGCCAAGTCGCGGAGGTCCGCGCGTGGATCGCCGACCCGTCGGCGCCGTGACGCGGCACCGCGGAGGGTTCAGGGCGCCGGTCGATACAGGACATCGGTGCGCAGCACGTACTTCTCGCCGGTCACGACCTCGCTGGCGCGGTGCGTGACGCGGTGCTGGAACAGCAGGGCGCGGCCCAGCCTCGGCGCGACCCGGGTGTCCAGCTCGACGAAGTCGGTCGCGCCACCGGTGAAGTCGTCGTTGAGATAGAAGACGAGGGTGAGCATGCTGCGCAGGCCGTCCGCGAGCTCGACGATGCTGTCCCAGTGGGCCCCGTGCCGCTCGCCGGGGCCGTAGCGGTAGATGCGGAGGCGAGGGTTGGCGCCGTCGAGCGTGAGGCCGGACAGGCGTGGAGGGACATGCGCGCGCACGCGGTCCAGCAGGGTCTCGGCCTCGGCGGGGTCGTCCCACATCACGCGGGTGTTGTTGCGGGTGGCGAGCTCGATGACCGGGCGACCGTCGGCGCCGACGATCTTCCCGACCTCGGTCTGGCCCTGCTGCATCTTTGCGATGTAGTCGGCGCACAGGGCAGCGGGCAGCGCGTCGTCGACGGTCCAGTGGAGCGGGACGTTGAGGTCGAGGTAGCCGGCGTACAACCGGGGCATCGTAGCGCGGCCCGCGTGTCGCTGGCGTCCGTGGTGTGTACAACGAGCGTGTGCGCGGTCGTGAGCCCGTGCGCCGCTTGATAGGGCCGGCGATTCGGGCTACCCAGGGAGACGCGTCGCCGATGATCCGCCTGTACATCACTCCGGACGACCGGCAGCCGTACCTCCTGAGCTTCGAGCGGGCGCACATCAACGTCGGGAGCGCGGAGGCCAACGACGTGCGCTTGCAGGCGCAGGGGATCTCGAGCCGGCACTTTCGGCTGCGTAGCGTCGGCGATGAGGTCGTGCTCGAGGACGGCGGGTCGCGCAACGGGACCTACGTCAACGGCAAGAAGATCACGGGATCGCAGGTGCTCGCGCCTGATGATGTCATTCGCATCGTCGGCTTTCGCATCAAGATCTTGCGGTCCGAGGCCGCGGCTGCGGCGGGTCCGCGGGCGCCGCCCTCGACGAGCCCGATGGCTCCGCGTCCGGTGATCGCCGCGACGCCGCCGGCTTTGCGCCCGCCGGCGCCCGCCGCTGCGCCAGCGGTGCCGCGCGCTGCGGGGCCTGCTGCGCCAGCGGTGCCGCGACCCGTGCAGGCCGCGCCTGTGCCCGCTGCGGTGCCTGTGGTGGCGCCGATCGCAGTGGCAGCACCGGTCACGCGGGCCGAGCCGCTGCTGGAGGTCGATCCGCCGCCGGGCTTCGACGCGGCCAGAGTGGCTGCGATCGTGATCCCGCGGGCGCGGGCGTTCTCCGAGCGGGCTGACGCGGCGCAGTTGCTGCGGGGCGCGGAGCTGCTCGATGGTGTCACCTGGGTGAGCGCTGGCCAGCGCGTCACGCCGGCGGCGGGGGCGAAGGAGCGGGCGCTGGTCGCTCGCAGTCAGCACGTGGGGCAGCGGCACGGACGGCGGCGGCTGGGGGTCGCGGCGGCGTTCGGGCTGGCGTTGGTCGCGGGCGGGTGGACGGCGCGCAGCGTGCTGGCGGGCGGGCCCGAGGCGCACGCGGCGGGGTTTAGTCGCGCGGTGGTCAAGCAGTTCCTGGCGGCCCACGACGCGCAGCTTCGGCGCAGTTGTGAGGACTCGTCGCGGCAACTGGCGGACACGGCGATGGCGGAGGCGAAGACCTCGCCGGACACGGCGCTACGGACCGCGGCGGAGGCGTTGCAGTGCGTGACGGCGCACGAGGGTCTGAGCAATACGGCCGCCGAGCGGGCGGTGCGGGCGGTGCTGGCGACGACGTTTAGCCACGTGGTCGAGCGCGGCGCGGCGGTGCGGATGACGGCCGCGGACCCGCAGGGTCGCAGCTTCGCGTGGGGGCACGAGGACGGCACGGTGATGGTGTGGGACTTCGCGCGGGCGACGGCGACGGCGCGCGACGGGGCGGCGGCGGTCGAGCTGCTGGCGATGGCCGGACGCGGGGATAAATTGATCGCGCTCGACGCGGCGGCGCAGGTGCGCGTGTGGAACCTGCTCGACGCCGATGCGCCGCCGCTGCGCTTCGCGCTCGACCGCAGCGGGCCGCCGGGCAAGGCGGCGGCGAGCCGCGACGGGCAGGTGCTGGTGGTCGCGGACGCGGCGCCCGGCGACCTGCGCGTGTTCTCGCTGGCGACGCCCGGTCGGGTCGCCGGGCTCGCGCTGGCGGGGCTGGCGGGGACCCCCAGCGCGCTGACGCTGAGCGAGGACGGCACGCGGGTGTTCGCGGCCAGCGACGCGGGCGTACACGGCTGGAAGATCAGCAACGGCAAGCGCGCGGACGGGCCGAGCAACTACGTCGGGCACGAGGTGGCCGTCACGGCGCTGGGGCTGGCGAGCTGCGGCGAGGCTGCGCCGCGGTGGCTGCTCAGCGGGGACGCGGGCGGCGGCGTGCGGCTGTGGGATCTCAAGGGCAAGGCGGCGAAGGTCAAGCCGGTGGTGTTGACGGGTGTGGTCGGTGGGGTCGCCGCGCTGCGCATGACGGCGGACTGCCGGCATGTGATCGCCGCGGGGGCGCGGTCGCTGCGGCTGTGGGATCTCAAGAGCGGCGAGCCGGATCGGACCCCGCGCGAGCTGCAGACGGGCGGACCTATCGCAGGTGTGTTGCTGGACGCGGGGCGGGCGGTGGTCGCGGCGGGCTCGAAGCTGGTGGTCTGTGATCTCGGCGACGGGGCGGGCGCGTGTCAGGAGCTGGCGGGGCACAGCAAGAACGTGCGCAGCGTGGACCTGGCGGCCGCGAGCGGGTGGGCGATCACCGGCAGCGACGACGGCAGCGTGCGGCTGTGGGACACGCGGGCGAGCACCGGCGCGGCGTCGTTGCAGGCGCATCATCCCGAGCCGGTGCGGGCGCTGGCGCTCGGCGACGAGGGTCGGGTGCTCAGCGCTGCGGGGGCCGACGCGTATCTGTGGCGGCTGCGTGGCGCGCAGCCGCCGGAGAAGTTGTTGCAGTTGGCGGGACAGGGCGGGCGACCGATCAAGGCGGTGGCATTGAGCCCGAACTCGACGTGGGCGGCGACGGCGGCCGATGAGGCGTCGCTGGTGTTGTGGCGACTGTCGGGGGACAAGGCGAGCTCGACGGTGGTGGCGAGCGGCTCGCGGCTGACCCGGCTGGCGTTTAGCGAGGACGGGGCGTGGCTGGCCGGGGTCGGGCCGCAGGCGGCCTGCGCGGTGGCGATGCGCGGGGCGGGCCAGCCGACCTGTCAGCCGCTGCCGCAGGCGGGCGAGCTGTCGGCGCTGGTGTTCATCCCGGGGGGGTATCAGTTGGCGGTCGGTGGCACGGAGCGCGAGGTGGTGGTGATCGACCTCGAGGCCAACGCGCGGGGGACAGGTTCGGCGCGGCAGGAGCTCGGCAAGGGCACGGGGGTGGTGCGGGTGCTGGCGGCGAGCCCGGACGGGCGCTGGCTGGCCGCGGGCGGTGAGCATGCGGACGGCAGGCTGTGGGATCTGAAGGCGAAGGGCTCGGCGGCGCAGAAGCTGGGCGGTCTGGTCGAGACGGTCGAGGCGCTGGCGTTCGACCCGGAAGGTCGCTGGCTGGCGGCGGGCGCCGGTCGCAAGCTGTTCGTCTGGGAGCTCTCGGCGTTCACGCAGCCGCCGACGCATGTGCTCGAGGGACCGGCGGGTACGGTGCGCGCGCTGAGCTTCAGCAGCGACGGCGCGCTGCTGCTGAGCGGCGGCGCGGACGGGAAGCTGCTGGCGTGGCCGGTGAACGCGATGGGCGAGGCGCCGCTCGAGATCGGCGCGCAGACCGGGATGGTCACGCAACTGGCGACGCTCGCGGGCGGGGGCTTCGCGGTGAGCGCGGGCAATGACCCGACGCTGCACTTCTGGCCGCTGACGGCCCGCCCGTTGTGGGATCTGGCGCAGCGGGTGCAGGGTCCGGCCGCGCCGGCCTCGCCGTGACGGCGACTCAGTGCGTCACACGCATGTCGATCCAGAGGTGCTGGAGCTCAATGGTGATGGTCGACGCGTCATTGCGCCGATGGACGGAGATGAAGCGGGCGACCGCTGGGCCGGAGGCGATCGGGTCGAGCTGTTCATCGCGCCATGAGCCGTCCGCGTCGGCGAGGTCGGCGAGCCAGTGGTTGATCGTCGCGCGCCAGTGGTCGGGGGTATCCGCCTGGATGTAGCCGATGAGCACGGCGAGCCTGTGCGCGGCACCGTGGGCCCCGAGCTTGAACCGCTGGATCCCACCGACGGTCGTGTGCTCCGCGCCGATCACATACTCTCGCTCGCCCCGTCGCCGATCGTCATGGGGGGTAGGCAGGCGTTTACACTCGATCGGCAGGAGGGTCTCGAATTCGCTGTAACGGCGGCCCTCGACCCGCAGGGCGCTGCCGCATGGCAGCACGGCGAGGTCAAGGCGTCGCCCGCGGTGCGCGTCGTCCGGGACCTCGGCGCAGAACTGGATCGCGTCGAGCGCGGAGCGCCGTGCGGCGCCATTGAGGTAGCTGCATAGCTGAGCGTTGAGGTGAGCCTCGGACTCGGCAGGCGGCCGCTCGGGGTGGCTACGCCAGCGCGCCAACTGCTCCGCGACGAATTCGACGATCTGGCGTAACGAGAGGTGGGGAGCCAGAGTGCCGACGCTTAGCGCCCCGGCGGACGGCGTGCCCATGGCGAGGTCGGCGAGCATGGCGTCAGTATCCCTGCGCGCGCAGGTCGGCGAGCGTCTCATCGGCGTCGCGCAGCGCGACCGAGCGGAGCCAGAAGCGCAGGCGGTCGGGCTTGAGCAGGAAGATGAAATGACCGTCGAATACGCGGGAGATGCGATGAAGCGTGAGCCCGCCGGCTCGCCGCTGCTCGAGCAGCTTGCGGAGACGCGCGCGCAGTTCGTCGACGCCGCTCCACTCGACCGTACCCTCGCCGAATATGAACGACTGACAGACGACGCCGGGCCAGCGGTAGGCGGGACCCGGGCGAAGGTCGGTGTAGATGGCGTTGAGCTGACGGGTATAGGTGGCGCAGAAGCCGGGCAGCCCCTCGTCGGCGCCGCGGGCGAGCAGGGGCGAGTCCTCGCCGAGTCGGACAAAGTCGCTATAGAAGTCGATGATATCGTCGGCGACGATCTGTTCGTTGGGACTTATCTCGAGGTCGCCGCTGTCCGGAAACGGAAGGCTCGTGATGTCGGCCCCGGTCAGCGTGGTCGCCTTCTGGGTCATCGCCTTGAGGCTCGTCGCCAAGGCGTAGGCCTGCAGCACCCGCCGCTCCGCGTCGAGCCAGCGCTTGATCCGCTCGAGGCGGGCCAGTTGGGCCTTGGGCGCGCAGATGCCGAGGATCTGGCTGCCGTAGGTCAGGTAGCCGGTCCGTCGCAGGGTGTTGGGGAGATCGATGTGCTCCCGGATCAGCAGCATGGGCGCTGTGAAGCGGGCGCTGGTCCGCGGGCGTTCGACCGGGCGCCCGTCCCAGGTGTAGATCGCGGACTCATCGACGCCGTCGACTGTCAGCGCTTCGGAGGGGAGCACCGGCTTGTGCGAGATATGCTGGGCGGGCTCCGACGCCCCGCTGGCGCCCGCGATGAAGCCCTCGCCACAGTCCCAGCCGTCCTGGTCGGCGAGGAATCCCGCGAGGGTGCGCATGCGACGGAGGCGGTCGACGAGATCGCGCACGCGGCCGCCGCCGAGCAGGTTGCTGCGCCAGATCGTGGGATCAGCGAGCAGGGTCTGGCGTGGGAGCCAGTGCATATCGTAGTAGTCGATGTCGAAGCCGCGTTCGGCGCTCACCGAGCCGGTGCGCCGGAATACGGCGTGGAGGACCTGCCGGTCTGGCAGCGGCGGCTGAGCCTCGGCGATCAGCGCGAACACCTTGGTGTCGGCGCGGCCGAACAGCCCGCGGATCGAGATCATGTCGAGGACCTCGCGCACGTCCCAGCGCTCGAACAGGCGCTGCCGTAGCGCGATAGTACCCTCATTATAAAGGAGGCCGTACGGCTGAAGAACACACAGGACGCCGCCCTGCTGCAGCAGAGGCAGGCAATCGTGCAAGAACAAGTATGCGAGCTGCTTGTCCGGCAGCTTGCCGTGCTCGGCCTCAAATTTGCGGCAACTGCTGATGGCACCGGGGCTGCCGAGGTCAGACTGGAACGGCGGGTTGCCGAGGATCACGCCGATGTTGGCGGCGTGTAGGTCATCGCGTGCGTCGAAGAAACAACCGACCTGGAGCGAGTGCGTGTGCTTGACGTGTTTGCGTAGATCGGCGCTCGTCGGCGCCGTGGCGGCTGGCGTGAGCTTGGGGAACAGTTTTTTGGACCGCTGGATGGTCGTAACGTCGAGGGCCTCGCACAGCGCGAGGCACAGACTAAACGCCGCGAGCTCGATCGCCTCGCTATTGATGTCGATGCCGCGGATCTGCCGCATCAGATCTCGGAGGGTGGCGACGTCAGGCCGGCGCCAATCGTGGCGGCCGCGCCAGTGCGACACGAGCCGCTTGTAAGCCTCGACGAGGAACACGCCCGAGCCGCAGGAAGGGTCGAGGATCGCCTCCCCGCTGGCGAACAGGCGGTCGAGCCGCGTGGCGTCGAGGACCTCGTCGACGAGCATGCGAACCAGGAACGGCGGGGTATAGACGGCGCTGCGGTCGATGACGAACAGCTCATATACGTGAGAGATCAACTCGACCGGGAGATCACTAAATGAGTAGAGGCGCCAGAGCTCCAGTTGCCCGGAGTGCGCGGTCCGGCCGCCGACGAACGCCGCGAACCGGCCCAAGCTCTTGCTGGTCAGCAGTCGATCACGCTCATCGGGGCGCAGCAGGAATACGTCGCCGTTGAACCGCTCTTCGAGCTCGGCGAGCAGGCCGACGAGCGCGGGGCCGTCCTCGAGGATCTCGAAGAATCGGGTCGCTCCGGGCCGGTAGCGGCCGAACAGGGCGGGCTCGAGGATCTTGCGGTCCTCCAAATAGGCGATCAGCAGCGAGAGCACGAGCAGTCGGCGGCGCAGCGGCTTGGGCAGCAGATTGCTCTGATCTTGGAGGTCTTTGTCGAGGCGCTTGATCGCCTGAATGAGGCTCCGATGCGCCGCCTTGTCGGCAGAGCACAGTTGCTCGCACACCGCGGGGTCGTCCCAAATTGAGCCGTCGTGGAGCTGCTCGCCGTCCCACCAGGTCGCCATGTCGGCGGCGCCGTCGATGGCGGTGAGCAGGTCGAGGGTGGCAAATGCGTGGTAGCGCAGCCGGCCGTCCCGCGCGAGGAAGTCCGGGGCATGGGCACAGCGCAACAGGTCGACCCGGGCCCCGCGCTTGCGGTACACCAGCGGCACCACGCCCCAGTTCCACAGGCGCCTGTGCAGCTCGGCGAAGGCGGTATCGGTGAGCGCGTCGTCGACGTAGACGAGGGCCTGCGCGACAGGCGGGCGGCCCTCCTGCTCGCGGAAGAACACGAAGGCGGCGCCATACTGAGCGGCCCGCTCGAGCACCTCGTACTGTCCCGGTCCGGCCCGCCGCCAGTGGTCCCCGGAGAGCGAGACCAGACCGCTGATGCCCGCCACCGCACCCGGCGTGAGCGCCTGCAGCCAGTGTGGCGATCCGGGCATCGGGGTGGAGCCCTAGACCAAGGCCGGCGGAAAGCCAAAATTCCGACCCAAGGGGCGCAGAAGACGAGGATCCCGCGGGCAGAAGCGCACAGATGTTCAGTAGTCGAAATCGCGCGGAGATGCCAGCAGAAGTCGGCGGCCCGGCGCCAGCGGCGTCACCCGGACCCGCGATGATCGCCGCCGCTGATCCGCCCCGACTCGCCGGAGAGTTCACGGTCCTCGATCCGAACGCCGCGACGATCGTCGCGGGCCCCCTCGACGCGTTTGCGTGGGGGACCGCGGACGGGTAGCGCCCGCGCGACTCACTGCGGGAGGACGAGCTGCAGGCCCTGGCCGGTCATGTCGGAGTAGGTGTAGGGCGCGACGAGCCCGGTCACGACCAGCTCGACGGCGTAGGTGTCGGGGTTAACCTTGAACGCCTTGTTGGCCTTATCGACGATCCACACGAAGCCCTCGTTGTCGATGCTGGTGCCCCACGGCTCGCCGCAGCCGGGCAGCGGGATCGCGGTGTTGACATATTTGACGGTGGCGACATCGGCGTGCACGAGGCGGCATGGCCCGGTGCCCGCGCCCCATACGCGGCCCTTCTTGTCCGACTGCAGACCGAGCACCCAGCCGCCGCCGGGGCCGAGCGGGTACCACTGCTTCTCGGCGACCTTGTAGTGGAACATGCTGTTGGCGCCGTAGCTGCCGACCCAGATGTCGCCGTTCTTGTCGACCGCCATGCCGTAGCTCGACAGGCCGGGCGGCGGCGGGATGTCGGTGACGACCAGCGTCTCGCTGTCGATGTGTACGACGGTGGTCTCGAGGCCGATCGCGTAGAGGTCGCCCTCGCTGTTGACGGCGCCGCCGTACGGGCCGTAGCCGCTGCCGAACCAGCCGGGGCGCAGGACCTCGTCGAGGAGCATGCCGTTGTCGCCGTCGAGGCGGACGAAGTGCGCCGTGTTGGCGTTGTCCATCCAGCCGCCCCACAGCCGCGGCGTCGGGGTCTCGCAGGTGACCGGGTCCTGGCTGACGCCCTCCCACGCGGTCGGACGCGGACCGTGGCTGTAGTCGGGGGAGGGGAAGCTCTGGTGCCAGACGACGCACTCGTCGGTGCCCCACGCGCGGATGTCGTTGGGTCCGTTCGAGGTGTCGATCATGCCGTTGTTGTTGGCGTCGATGCACTTCGAGGCGAGCGCGTTGATCCGCGTGATGCTGCCGGGATGACGGTTCGACACCGCGACGTCGCCGTACTGATTGACGGAGGTGCGCGACGGGTTGGCGGCCTCGGCCGCGGTCTTGTAGCGACCGACCTCGACGCCAGTCATGGTGTTGATCTTACTGACGGTGCCCTGGGTGCTGTTGGCGATCCAGATGAAGTCGAAGGTCGCAGCCTGAGGATCGGGGTCGCAGACCTTCGGGCCCATGTCGAGCTTGGGGCCGACGGTCGTCTCGCC
>Ga0105046_10016766_pt1 | contig 11234 bp, 12 predicted proteins | sample MAT03_FD_78385 | JGI IMG/M metagenome (GOLD analysis project Ga0105046, IMG submission 78385) | Freshwater microbial communities from Lake Fryxell liftoff mats and glacier meltwater in Antarctica - MAT-03 (megahit assembly) | ecosystem: Environmental > Aquatic > Freshwater > Ice > Liftoff...
ATTCTCATGAATACGACTCAGATATCGAGCCGTTCGATTCCGCAGAAATCGATAGATTGATACTTCGCGAGCTATCTGATATCGAAACTGATCGGAGTGAAAGTTGTTGCGGAAGTGTCTCGCGGTATGCGCGCAGTGTTGCTGCTCGGGTTGATCTTGGCGTCTCACTTGGCATTGCTATTGTTTGCTCTCGTTCCCCCTCCGTTACACATACTCGCCATTTTTCTGAATGGGTTGCCGTTGGGGATGGTCTTTGGTCTGGTGCTCGGTTTCCTTGAGGGACGACGCATGACAGAAGCCTTGACGGCGGGCCTTTGTGCAAGTTTTATATTGGCGGGAGGCTTTTCAAAAACGATTGGGCAATGGGTTCTTGGTTACTCGACCGAATCGTTAGGGCTTTCGATGGTGGTTGCGGAACGATGGATGCCGTTTATAGCAGGGCTACTATTTGTCGTTCCGTTGATTGTAAGTGTTTGGATGCTTGCGCAAGTCCCTTCACCAAATGATCACGACATGATGGAACGGAGTGAACGCTCACCCATGTCGGGAGCAGATCGGTTGAGGTTGCTGTCGACGTACGGCGTTGGCATTGGATCGGTAGCTGTATTGTACTTTTTGACGACAATCCTTCGGAGTTTACGAGACGACTTTGCGCCCGAGATTCTTTCAGGAATGGGGGCAAACGTGAAGCCCTCAGCCTATGCGACAATCGATATATGGGTTGCATCCATCGTCCTGATTGTAAACGGACTCAGCGCCGTAATTCGCGACAACAAGCGAGCTTTGATGCTTTCGTTTGGCGTATCCTTTGCAGGCTTTCTGCTGATCGCTGGCTCGATGCTTCTCCAAGAAAGTTCGATCATTTCGCCCCTTGGATTTATGGTAATGGTCGGAGCGGGCCTGTACTTGCCCTACGTGGCCATTCACACGACGGTGTTCGAGCGGATGATTGCTTTGACCCGTGATCGGGGCAACATTGGTTTTCTGATGTACATTGTTGATTCGTTAGGCTACTGCGGGTATGTCGCTATCATGATCTTCCGAAACTTTTTGCCAAAGGCAGATGTTTCCTCTTCAACGCAAATTTTGATCGGATTTCGCTGGGCCTGCTGGATATCAGTCGCGATTAGCTTGGTCTTTACGGTCATCGCGGCAGTCTATTTTTCGAGAATCAAGGCTGGACCTTCAATAAAACTCCAGGCCTCTTCACCGATTCTTAACAGCGCCGGGATTGCGGGAAATCGGACATGAGATAGGCTGGTCGACGGGTTTTCTCTACGTTATGTCCCTTGCGCATTAACCGCATCTACCATCATCACGCTCAATCATCACCCCATGACTACTACCCCATCACCGACCACGATCACTGAGAGCCATTCCGAAGTGGATTCGCAACCAACATCGCTTCGGGAAATGATTGACCAGTCCCTTGATCGACGGTCTTTCTTGAACGTTGCAATGGCGGGAGCTTGCTCTGCGTTGTTGTCGAATTCGGGCCAAGCTGTAGAGGTTGCGATTAACGAAGTGGTCGAACCCACGGTTCCGACGACTCTCTTCCATTTCAAAAATGTTTCCGCTTCACAAAGCGACACCGTAGTTGTTCCCGAAGGTTACGTAACCGAAGTGCTTTATCGCTGGGGCGACCCGATCAATGGCGCGACGCCAAAGTTCCGTGCGGATGCGTCGAACACGGCTGACGAACAGATGCTCCAAGCAGGTATGGGGCACGACGGAATGGAGTTCTTTGCAATCCCTGGGCAGGATCCCAATCAGCGTGGGTTGCTTGCAGTCAACCATGAGTACACCGATCAAGTGCTTCTTTTCTCGGATGGCTTGGAGCCATTGCCGCCGGCACTTATGCCGATGGAGAAAGTACGTAAATCGATGGCTTCGCACGGAGTATCGATTGTTGAAATCGAACGCAATGCGTCCGGCAGTTGGGGACTTAGGCCGTCTCCCAAGGCACGTCGAATCACAGCGGACACACCGATGACGATGTCGGGGCCTGCCGCTGGTCAATTGGGCGAGCCAGTCCGCGGAACGGTCAACAATTGTGCGGCCGGCCGAACGCCATGGGGTACGTATCTTACGTGCGAGGAGAATTTCCAAGGCGTCTTTGGGACAAACGACACAAAGTTTACACCCTCCGCCGACCAAAAACGATATGGACTGAGCTCGACCGGCTTTACCTACACTATCGATGGTCAAAAGGTAGGAGCGTATCGGTGGTGGGAGCAAGATGGTCGATTCGATCTAGCGAACCCAGACAATGATTCGAAACGATTTGGATTTGTAGTTGAGATCGATCCATTTGATCCGAGTTCAAAACCAATCAAGCGAACTGCGTTGGGTAGAATCAAACATGAGAATGCAGAGCTCGTGGTCGCGAAAGACGGTCGAGTCGTCGTCTATATGGGTGACGATGAGATGAATGAATTTGTTTACAAATTCGTTTCAAAGCAAGTTTGGAAGGCATCCGAAAATGGCAACGGTTCTAGCAACAATCTGTTGGATGACGGAACGCTGTATGTCGCTCGGTTCAATGCCGATGGAACCGGTCGTTGGTTGGCGCTTGTACCTGGAGAGAATGGAATTCCAACCAAGAAAAATTCCGACGATAGCGAGGGCTTCGACCAAGCGGATATCTGCATTCGAACACGCTTAGCGGCCACTGCCGCTGGTGCTACTCCGATGGATCGTCCCGAGTGGGTCGCTGTCCACCCTAAAACCCACGAAGTTTATGTTTCGCTCACGAACAATAAAGGCCGAAAGGAAGCCGACGCTGCAAACCCGAGGGCGAGCAACTTGTTCGGACATATCTTGCGTTGGAAAGAGGATGGCGACGATCCCACAGCCTTGAGCTTTCAGTGGAAGGTGTTTGTTGTCGCTGGAAATCCAGCTCACAAGGACCCTACGCATCATGGCAACGTCATGGGCGATGCATTCGGATGCCCAGACGGTCTGAAATTTGACTCGGCCGGCATTCTTTGGATCCAAACGGATATTTCCAGCAGCGTTCTCGGAAAGGATGGTTACGTCGAGCTAGGCAACAATATGATGCTCGCGGCAGATCCTGTTTCGGGGGAGGTGCGACGTTTCTTAACCGGTCCACGCGGTTGCGAAATAACTGGAGTTGCTATGACGCCCGATCGCAAGACCATGTTCGTCAACATTCAACACCCAGGTGAGCCAGCCGACGAAGTCAGTGACCCGACGGTGCCAACGAAGTACAGCAACTGGCCGGATGGACCTGATAGCGGTCGCCCCCGCTCCGCGACCATAGCGATCCGAAAACGCGACGGTGGGGTCATTGGAAGTTAGGGTTGTAGAGTTACCAGGTCTGATCCACGCGCATCGCTAGGTAGCAGTGCACGCAAATGCGCAATCCACTTTCCATCGGGGCTGAATGCGAGTGCAAGTTGGCCAACGAATTCTGCCAAGGGCTTGCGAAACGTCTTTGGCGCCTCGGGCAGATCACAGCCAATGTTCGATAAAAAAGCAGCGATCAATGATTTTCGCTAGGCTCATTCGGTGTTTCGGGACCAAACCCGAAGTTTTCGAATTCGCGTCGAACAAACCATTGCCGCAATTCGGAGGCTTTTCCGCTGAAGGATTCAACGCAGCTCTTGCCGATGGCTCTGTTCGCTTTATCGCCAAAGGGATTGATGGTTGTCTCAATGACTCCATTTGACCCGTCTCCCAGATTTTCCGAGATGTGTGTATCCCGGCATGTGCGTATCACCGCGAAGCGGTTTAACAACAAAGCCCAGGGTCGCCGCGAAGACGGCGCACCCAAAAACTAAGGCTTGAAGATGCTGGAATTGGTCCGCAATATCCCATACAATTTCCGGAAATACTTCATCGCGATTGTGGTATGGCAGTGCTCGTAGAAATAACTAGAAATAGAAGCACACATGGGATCGATAATGGACGATGCAACTAGGAATGAACCGCCTTCGACAGACGACTTACGGAAATCGTATGATGAGATACCGTATTTAAGTCCGCCTCAGCCCTTTACACACATTTCTCGGATTGCAGCGATTGGACGACTTCGAGGCGTAACGTCGCCACCGCCTTCACGTTGTCGAGTGCTAGAACTCGGTTGTTCCGATGGCGGTAATCTGTTGCCCATGGCCTTCCAATATTCTGAAAGTCAGTTTGTGGGAATCGACCTTTCACCCGTACAGGTGAAAATAGGCCGTCAACGCGTCCAGGATCTCGCATTGACGAATCTTGAGATTCGGTTGGCGGACATCTTGGAACTCAACGAAAAGAACCTTGGGCAATTCGATTACATCATTTTGCATGGTGTTTATTCATGGGTCCCGGTTGAAGTTCGAGAACGCATTCTCCAGATATGTCAAAATCATCTCACGCAGAGTGGGATCGCGTACATTAGCTTCAACACTTATCCAGGTTGGCGGGGCAAGCAGTCCCTCCGTGAAATATTGCGGTATCACACGCGGAACATAGTTGACTTGCGCAAGAAAGTGGAGGCAGCGTTCGAATTGCTGAGCATTCTGCCTTTGCCGGATACATCTCCTCAATCACCGGCTGCATTGCTCGTTAAGCAATTGCGAGAAAAATTCGATGAGACCGAAGATGCAGCTACCTATTTGCTCCACGAATATCTTGTCGATGCCAACGAACCATTTTATTTTTCCGAATTTCTCACTCAAATCGGCTCCTTTGGATTGCAGTATTTGGATGATGTCCGTCCAGGAAACAGTTCCCTAGACACTCTGACGCCTAAGGCTCAAAATTGGGTTCGCGGTCGCCAACTTGACTACTTGGAACAGCAACAATATGTTGATATTATCGGTAATGCTTCATTTCGTCGCAGTTTAGTTTGTCATGGTTCGCTGTGTCTGGAACGAAAGCTGACGCTAGATCACATGCGTTCGCTCCATGTGATGACACGCTGTCAATTCGACGAAGCGGAAGAAAGTGATTGTCACTTCAAAACGAAATCGGGACGCAGGTTCAAGTTGGAGCATTCTGGACTGCAGCTTTTGCTGAAACGGTTAATCGATGATTATCCCGAATCGGTTCCTGTGAGCGAAGTGGTCGATCTACTCGGAGAAAGCGTTTCTGATGATCAGGTAGTTGAGATGCTTGAGGACCTGCTCAATGGTTCCGCAATTGAGTTCATCGCGGATGCCAATCGTTGCAGTCGAACTGTTGACGAGCGTCCCTTTACCTCCCGTCTTGTGCGTTATCAAGCTGAACAAGGTTTCGCGACAAGTTCCGCTCATAGTACCATTCGAATCGACAACCCATTTGACCAGCAGCTTCTGGCGCTGCTAAATGGCTCTCGTACCGTATCGGAAATAACAGCCATGCTCCGCGAACGCCTAACCGTCGATAAGCCGATAAGCGATGCCGAATGGGAAACGCTAGTTCGCGATCAACTGTCCAGGTTTGCTCACCATGGATTGCTTGAGATGGACGCTCGATAAGAATTGTATTTCTTGATGCACTGTTCACATCAAGCTAAGTGCCTATCCCAGTCGGAGGAACATGGGGGCACCACGCAGCCGCCTTTTGCTTTAAATCCGGCGAAGTGAATATCGCGTAAATGCAAAGGCATGCCAAAAGGACCGCCATCAACAGACTTCGTTCATAGTACAGAGAATCCAACCAGGTTGTTTTCGTGATACCGGGAAGCTGATTCAGACGGTCAAGCGTGAATAAGACCGCGAAAACTATCGCGATCAATAGGGCGTCCAATGACCTCCAGCAATTGTGTGGCGATGAGAGCATCTGGAATTGGCTGACCCGTTTTTGAGGTTAACGAATTCATGGTCGCAAGCAGTTGTCGTTCTAAGACGTCCACATGCTCCTCCGTCAGCGCTCGTTGCTGAACAAGAGCGCGGATCCACCAATCGACTTGTCCAACGGAACTCAGGTATGGGTTCGAACTATACGCGGGATCCAACCGTAGCCGCGAATTTTTAGAGATCTCACTTTGAATACGGGGCCCGGTGGATGCCAGACCGCTTCGAACAAGGACAGCCATAGTGAGCGGGTCGGGAATTTTGCCCGATTGCTGCATTCCGGATTCTGCGAGTTTGCGGGGGAATGACTATGCAGGCTGGCGAGCCCGCTTGACGCCAGCGATCACTTGTAGCACAATATGGTATCACTTTTGATACCGCCGCCGAGGTTTTAAATTGGAAAACGCGTTCCCTCCCATCGTCCTGGATACGAATGTATTGGTCGCGGGAGCATGTCGACACGAACTTAGCCTGGCCTATCAAGTGCTGATGGCTGTTCTCGACCGTCGAATTCCGCTCATGCTTACCGAAGGGATCGCGGCCGAGTACGAAGACGTCTTGACGCGGCCGTCTGTAAGAAAGCTGACTGGACTGACGGCTAAACAAAACACCGACTTGATCCTAGAACTTATTTCTCTTTCGCATCAAACTCAACTCCATTTCAGTTGGCGACCGAATCTGCTCGATGAAACGGACAATAAATTCATTGAAGCCGCAGTTGCTGCAACCGCAATTATCATTACCTATAACGTTCGCGATTTTGCTCGGTCGGATCTCGTGAAGCATGGATGGAATGTGATGACGCCGATTGAATTCTCGACACTTTACAATCTAGGAAATTGATCATGGCCACACTTTCATTACGATTGCGAGATGACCTCAAAGCAAAGGCGCAACAGCTAGCTAGCGAACAGGGTGTTTCGTTAAACAGTTACATCAACGCGACGCTTGCAGCCACGATCTCTCAAGCCGAGACACTGGCGATGATGAGAGACCGACTAAGTAATATCGATCGGGAACAGTTGCACGCACGAGTCATGAAGTTCATGTCTAAAACTCGCAGCGGAACCGAGCCTACTCTGGCCGAGATTGAGCGGGCAATCGAAGGGAAGTAACGAATGGTGCTAGGTCTTGATTTGAGTTGCCGGGTTGGTTTCGTTTTGGCTGGCCGGGTTGGGGTATGAGAGAAGGGGAATGCATGCCCCCTTCTTCCATACGGCTATCGGTCCAAAGTGATTCACGCGGTGTATCGATGCAGCGAAGATGGCTCTCAGTGCCTCCCACAACAGCACCAGCAAGAGGTGCGTTCTCTGCTGGCATCCGGCGTTCGGGCCGTGATCTGCCAGCGACGGCTTCACAGCAACATCGAAGGGTAGAAGCAAGAACTCGCGCTTGAGATTATGTTCAAGCCCATTAGTACCGATTGAGCTGCAAGTGCGGGGCGTGCCCATAATTGACCGGCTTGTACTGAATGTTCAACTCTGGTGTATCGACCCGAAGGTTGCCGTCTCTGCGTGAAGTTAGAACGCGATCAAGGATGCCTGCCGCTAGCATGGTTCGTTCCACGGGATAAACGGGGCTGCCTGTGTGAACCATCTGCTCGAAGCCCTTGAGCAGGTAAGCGAAATGAGGATACCTCGGCTCTGGACGCTCCTCGACCCGAGTCGCAAACGCTTCGCCCGTGGTGGTTCGGCATGCGACGGAGATACCGGTTGCAAAACTACTGAGCATGACAACGGGTACGAGCAATCCGTCCATATAGTGCACCATGAATATCGCTGCGCCCTCGCCTGACGCTTCCAAAACGGTTTTCAAATTTGTTCCGCTCGATGCTAAACCGGCGTCTAACAACTTTGCGTCAATCAACTTGCTTTCCAATAAATTCGGCAATGCGTGAACCGAGTAGGATTGAACCCAATCGACTCCTGTATGTTGGCTTTCGCGGCGCTCGATGATGCATTGCAAAAAATCCAATGTATGGAAACCATAGACATCCAAACCAGAATAACCGATTGCAACGCAAGCTTCCAAGTCGCTGCCCCACGGCAACGTTTTATCTGGATTGCGATAACTCACAACCAAAGAAGACCCTGCCATCCAAGGAATTTTTAATTCGGTCGCCCGATCGTAGATCCATTTTGCGTCATCCCACACCGGCCCAGGATGCTTGTCGTGGAAGATCGGGACAACTTTGCCAAGTCGCTCGAATGCGTCCGCAATCTCGCCGAAAAGTCTTCGTCTTGGATAGAGATGCTGTTCTTTGTCATTCCAGGGGTAGTCGCCATGCTCGCCGATGCACAGCACGCCGTCCACGGCGACGCGACCGGTATCCAGCTCGATTGACTCTGCGATGGTCTTGCAGAGCCTAAAGCCATGTTCCGCTGCGAGGCTACGAGACATGTCATCTTGCGGATACTGATCGACGTACAGCGACGCTAGGGTTAGTGCCGGCCCAATCCCTTGGTCCTGTTTCCAACCCGAAAGTATCTTTCCCACCAGCACATCTGCGTGTGAGTTCTTTCGATAGACAGTAACAATAGCCGCAACCGACTTCGGTTTCGGCCTAGAGTCTAGATCAAAACCCAACAGTCGCGGATCCCGATGCCACAGCCCAATACCAACGGCTGCACCGGCCGCATTCCCTAAAAAATGGCGACGATCAAAATTTTTCATTTTCGATTTGCCTAATCTTTCTCTCTGTCACTTTCAACTGATGACGAATCCATTGCACGGATCGATGATAGTAGTCCCGCAGCGAGGATTGAGTTCGAACTCGGTCGGTTCGGCTGGCAGGCTGGCACCTTAATCCACTGTCCATCGACTTCCAGTCTAACTTTTCTAGTCGGGCACAACTGCCACCAACGGAGTGCAACTTGAGTATTGTCCAAGGTCGCCACGACGTCTGGCCGTGACCTAAGCAATAAATGAAAGTGATTTGAAAGACAAGAAAAAGCCAAAAGGTCGATTCCGAAATTGGCGTCGAGTTGCTTGAGCTTTACTTCGATCCAAGGTTTTCGGTGATCGAAATTTTTCCCGGATCGTTCATCGAATCCCATGAGGTAGCACGAGCGGACCGACTTCCCGATCGGGGGAACACGGGGACGCATACGCCTGGCTTCACGCCAAGGGTTATTACCATCTATTCTAGAGAAAAGGTAAATATCCCCCGAGTAAAACTCGGGGGCATTTCAACGCCACTTGGCGATGGGGTATTTCTTGGTTGCCTCATCAGGATTTGGTCCTAAAGGGGGAACATGGGGACACCCGAAAGCGCCGGGATAAACCGGATTGGGAGATAGTGCAAAGGGGGCAGAGATAGTGCAAAGGGGTAAGGTCGGTCAGGTCTCTTTTTTGTAACAGAACGATTGGGCTTAATGCAAATTGAGAATTTTGCGACATAGCTCCAAGCCAACGGGATTTACTCGCGGGGAAACGTCGTTCGGAAGGGCGAACGAACGAATTTAAGCGAGCGCAGAGCTATGGCCGTGTGCCCTAGTTTACCGGCGGCAGTCGAATCGGTTGGTCAAGGTGCGATAGCACAAAGGGCATGACACTCGTTGCTTTCGGGCGTTTGCTCGTACATTCGACTTGCCACTCAATTGCAATCAAATTGCCATGAACGCTGATTGGGCCACGTGGTAGTTGGAGTTGGAACTTCTTCTCACCGCTATTGGACTCGGGAGACCAGTCCTCGGTAAAAATCGTTTCGGAGTCATCGGTTCCTTTACCAGACGTTTTCCAAGAGACTTCCAGCGTTAATTTGGAAGGAGACGAATCAAATTGCCAAACGACCGTTCCATTTAACAATTGGCCCGGTCGGCAATTGGAATCCTCAAGCTTGATTTGTAGCGACATTTTGGTGCGTTTAAGCGGGGTTTGAGCGTTACTTGTTGTTTTTCCCAACAAGCTCATCTATCAAATCGTCCAGTTCTGATCGCTCAATTCCCATTTTCGCGGCGGCCAAAGCAAAGAGTCGCTTTTCTACTTCACTTAACTTACCGTCGGCAGCCATGATGCGAACCAAATCGGAAAGCATGGCGATTTGCTCTTTCTTTTCAACCGGCAGCTTCAAGGACGCTTCGTCGCTTAACGCATAAGCAACCGCTTTTCCCAAATCGGCTTCGTCGAGCCCCATTTCGCCGCATCGATCTACCAACAATGCGATCTCGCGTTCGGACAAGTTGCCGTCGGAGGAAGCCATAATGACGAGATTTTTGAGGTGGTCCAAATGTTGCATATTGAGTCATTGCCTTTGTTCAGGTGAAAACCAACTCAATCATAGTCCGATAGTCACCGGGCTGTTGGCTCTCAATCTAGAAAGTTGCAACAGTTTCCTCAGTGGTGCTTTGAATTGCGGCATCAATGACTCTGCTCGGGCTAGGAATCGATTTTGTGGTCGGCAACGGTACACGTCTAGAAACGAGAGTGACTAAAATCCCGTCTTGCACCTTGTCACCATTTTGGTTGAATAGCTGCCGATACCAATGAACCTCCCCATGTCGCCTCCCTCGCGGCTTCAAATCGATGACTTCCGTAACGGCTTGTACTACATCGCCAACAAAAACCGGTTTCGTAAAGCTCCAACTCCGGATATCGACAAGCGCCGCCGTCAGGACCGCTGGGGCTTTCGAACTAAGCCCTGCGAGTATGGAAAGACCAAGCAATCCATGAGCTACCGGTTTGCCAAAAGGACCGCTCGCAGCAAATTGAGGATCCGTATGAAGAGGATCGTGATCACCTGTTAGATTCGCAAACGACTGCAAATCGGCAGCCAAAACGGTTCGTTTTGCACTGGTCCATTTATCGCCAACATTGAGTTGCTCAAAAGAAAGCGGTTCGATCGTAACCATAAAGCCTTCACCTCCATTCAATTGGCCGTTAAGACCTCGCGAAGTGAGGTCTCATTTGCAACGCCACGAAGATTCTGAGTTGGTCGGGCGTTTGTTGCAACCCCGAATGGTGGCAAACGAATACTTGATAAAGCAAAATTTCAAATGAAAACTCAATAATTACTCCAGTCGTCTCAGACTACCTATAATGCCTGTCTTAAATCATGGCAAGGCGGCCTTGTCCAAAATACGCAAGAGCATGTCGCGTAAAGAGGAGCTCGAAACTCCAGTTTCGAGGCAGATTTCGACTACTCGGATAGACGTAGCAACGTGAAAAACCACGTCATTGGAGTGCCGCACTGTCGTTGACTGCATCAGATGACTACATTAATCGGCATCTGACGGGGGTGGCGAAAACTTTGGCGCCGTCGACTCGACCGATTCAGGCTCATCCGGCTTGTCGAATCGAAGCGATTTTGGCTCGTAAGTCTCCACGGCTTGAAATTCGCGTTTAAACTCGTCAACGCTACGTTTTAGCCCACGGTAAGTGCCTCCCAGATTCCTTGCAACTTCCGGGAGCTTCGCACCGAATAGCATCAACGCAACGATACCAACCAACACCAAT
>Ga0105046_10016767_pt1 | contig 11233 bp, 3 predicted proteins | sample MAT03_FD_78385 | JGI IMG/M metagenome (GOLD analysis project Ga0105046, IMG submission 78385) | Freshwater microbial communities from Lake Fryxell liftoff mats and glacier meltwater in Antarctica - MAT-03 (megahit assembly) | ecosystem: Environmental > Aquatic > Freshwater > Ice > Liftoff...
AGGGGGTACCGTTCACCGAAAAGGCGCTCATGTGCATGATGCGGTAGCCGTCGCCGTCGAGTTCGGTTACTTTGGCCTGGTATTGAGCGCCGGTTAGGCCGTGGCGGGAGACCCAGGGATTGCCAGCGGTAAGCGGAATTGTGAAGAGGATACTTAGAAAAAGCAGTCCCAGGGTAGCGGTGATTTGCGCAATGTTTTTCATAATGATAATACTTGAATTTGATTTTTTTGTGTGTGTGATATCCCCTTGTGTTTTATCTCTTCCGGATGTACCCACGTAACAATAACTTAATCCTTGGTCCTTTCCCGATCATCTATGTTTGCAGCACGTTTTGTCAACAAAATCCTGATAGTCAAGCGTTCGAAACAAAATTTCCAATGGCAAACAACAACATCAGCATTATCATCCCTGCCAAAAACGAAGCGCAGTATATCGCACGGACGCTCGCCCAGTTCCACGAATACCTGGAACGCCTTGACCTGGAAGTGATCGTCTCCGACGCCAACAGTACCGACGCAACCGCCGAGATCGTGCTTGGCTATGCGGCAGAAAGCAATCAACGCATTCATTTAGTGCAAAGCGCTGGAAAACAAAATATTGCGATCGGGCGAAATGCCGGCGCGGCACAGGCCAAAGGCGATATTTTGCTGCATATCGATGCCGACGTGCTGATCATGGAGCCCGAAAAATTCTTTGAACAAATACGGCTAAAGTTTGAAAACCCGGCTGTTCTGGCCGCCACGGTTCCTTTATGGATTTATCCGGAAAAATCGGGGCTGGCCGATAAACTGTTCCACCTGTTTATGAATACGGTGATACGTTTGTCTTTCCTCTTCCGGGTGTTTTTAGCCAAAGGCGAGTGCCAGATTGTGCGGCGCGCCGCCTTCGAATGCATCGGGGGCTATAACGAAGAATTGGTGGCGGGCGAGGATTGTAACCTGTTTTACCGGCTGGGTAAAACAGGCCGTATCGCCTACCTGCACCGCTTGAGCGTACACCATTCCCCGCGCCGGTTCCGGGAGTACGGCTATCTCAAGGTGAGCATGATTTACCTCCGCGAAGGCTTGTGGCTGTTATTTCGCAAAAAATCATATATTAAGGAGTGGACCGTGGTGCGTTGAAGACGGATAAGGCCTTATCTTGGCCGTCCGAATTCCACCTACAAGTCACCCCTATGTTACTGCCTGTTGCTAAAACAGCCCGCATTAGCCGATGGCTGTTATTCTGTATGTTGCTGCCCGCTGCATTGGCCGCCCAACCGGCCCAGATGCTGATACAACATTTTTCCAGGGAACAGGGGCTCTCTTCCGAAATGGTGTCCCGGGTTTTGCAGGACAGCAAAGGATTTCTGTGGATAGGCACCAACAACGGCCTGAACCGCTACGACGGCGTTGGTTTTAAGGTATTTAAGCAGGACCCGGATGATACCGAAAGCCTTCCTTACAACGATATCATGTCACTGTACGAGGACCGCAGCGGCACGCTTTGGGCCGGCACAACGGCAGGCCTCGCGCGCTACAACCCCACGAAGGGCAATTTCAGCGTTTATCAGACCGATCCGAAGGACCCAAATAGCCTGAGCAGCAACTTCATCAACGGCATGTATGAAGATAAGGCCGGGCAGTTTTGGGTTGTCTCCCTCGACAACGGCTTAAACCTGATGGACCGTGCCAAAGGAACCTTTAAGCGTTACGCGCCGGACCCCAATTTTTCCGGGTCGATAAATGCAACGTTTTCTTCCCAGATTATGCCCGACCGGCATCAGGAAAACGCGTTCTGGGTTTGCATCAAACAAAAAGAATGGAAACTGTACCATTTTAATACGATTGATAAATCCTTTACGGGCTACGATCTGCAGGCGCCAGAGCTGGGTCAGATTTTTACGATGCATGAAGACCGCCGGGGAATATTATGGATTGGCACAGACAAAAGATTAGTTTTATTTGATACGCAAAAAAACGCCTTGCTGCCGCCGGAAAACAACACCGGAATTGCCCCGGATTTTTTTACCGGCGTAGTAAAGGCCATATTTGAAGACCACACCGGCACGCTTTGGGTGGGAACCTTTGGAAACGGCTTATATGAAACAGACCCCCTTACCGGACAATTCAAACGGTATGTAAAGGACCCGGCCGATCCGGGCAGTTTCAGCAGCAATGCCGTCACATCGATCATGGAAGACCGGTCCGGGATTCTGTGGGTGGGCACGGCAACAGGCGGCTTAAACCGCCTGACCCGGGAAAAAAACGCATTCAGCCGTTATACCCCCTATCCGGATGTGCCGGGCACACAAAACTCCGTCGCCGCGATCAGCATGGATCGCTCGGGCGCGTTATGGGTGGGCATTACGCGAGACGGGTTTTTCCGAATGGATCGGGAAAAAAATAAATTCCAGACAGTAGAGGCATTGGCGAAAGTTATGCAATCCGCAAAGCGCTGGGGCGTGCTGGACGTATGCGAGGACCGGGACGGCCGGCTTTGGCTTGCATCGAACGTGCAGTCCATATTTCGCCTCGATGCGGATCGCAAAACCTTGAAAAAATTTGCCCATGATCCGGACAACCCTGCGAGCCTATCGGGCGGATTGATATCTGCCCTCCTCGAAGACCGGTCTGGAAATATGTGGTTTGGAACGCTGGAGGGGCTCGACCGTCTGGACGGCAAGACCGAAACATTCATCCACCACCAGCACGATTCTAACCAGCCGGCGAGTTTGGCCGACAATTTTATCAGCTCTATTTTTGAAGACCGTTCCGGAATTTTATGGATCGGTACCGGCGGTGGCTTATCCATGATGAATCCGGGCAGCACAACTTTCCGGAATTTCCTGCATGCCGGCAGCTCCGGTAAAAATCAACGCAGCGTCGAAATTTTAACCATTTTTCAGGATCATACAGGTGCTATTTGGGCAGGTTCTCCCACCGGGCTCTACAAACTTGTTTTTCCAAACCCTGGCGGAGACCCTGTGATTAGCCGGTATACGGAAAAAGACGGGCTGCTGAGCAACAGCGTCTGCGGTATTCAGGAAGACGGGCAGGGCAGGCTTTGGCTCAATACATACAATGGCTTATCGGTTTTTAAAAATCCCGGTCACGATGCGCAAACGGCTCCTAATTTCAAAAATTACGACGAGATGAAAACCCGGAGCGGGGGGTTCAACAATGCCTTTCTTAAAATGGCCAACGGCGAAATGGTTTTGGGGGATTCAAAAGGCGTGCTCATTTTTCACCCGGACAGCCTCAAAGACAATCCAAATATTCCGCTGGTGACCCTCACGGCGTTCGAAAAATTCGACACGAAACATCCTGAACATGGGGCAATAGAGGAGAAAGGTATTGCGGACCGGACGGAAGTTACACTCTCCTACACCAATAATATTTTTACCATTCACTTTTCGGCCCTGGATTTTCGGGAGCCCGGCGACAACCGCTACGCCTACAAACTGGAGGGGTTTAGCGACAACTGGATACAACTCGGTACCCAGCGCCAGGTGACCTTTACCAACCTCGACCCTGGAACCTATACGTTCCATGTGAAAGGCTCCAACAACGACGGGGCTTGGAATGAAACGGGCGCCTCGCTGAAAATTATCATTACGCCGCCCTGGTGGAAAACCGCCTGGGCATATGCAATGTACGTGCTCCTGCTCATAGCCGCGATCGCCGCGTTTATCCGGGCCCGGTTGCGCTATTTCAAAAACCGCACGATCGAACTCGAACAGGCGGTGACCAAGGGAACGGCCCAGATTTCGGCCCAAAAAGAACAACTGGAAGTACAGGCCGAAAAGCTCCACGAATTGGACCGGCTGAAAACCAATTTTTACACCAATATCACCCACGAGTTCCGTACCCCGCTTACGGTCATCCTGGGCATGGCGGAACAAGCCGAAACCTATCTCGAAACGCCGCCGCTCGGCCGCTTCCGCCAAGCGATGGACATGATCCGCCGAAACGGCCAGAACCTGCTGCAACTGATCAACCAGTTGCTCGATTTGTCCAAACTGGATGCGGGTACCCTGCGGCTGCAACTCGTGCAGGACGAGATCATCGGGTATATCGGCTATTTGCTGGAGTCGTTCCAGTCGTTTGCGGAAACCAAGAATATTCAACTTGAATTTGCACCCGCCCTGCCGGCTTTGTACATGGATTTCGATCCCGAAAAAGTGCAAAGTATCGTGGCCAACCTGGTGTCAAACGCCATTAAGTTCACCCCCGCAAACGGTTCTGTCGCAGTGTCCATCGAACTGTTGGATCCGGGAGCGGCGGAAACCCTGGCAATCCGCGTACAGGATACCGGCTTGGGTATTCCGGCGGATCAGGTACCCTATATTTTCGACCGCTTTTACCAGGTGGACGGCGCTCATACGCGCCGCGAAGAAGGCACTGGCATCGGCCTGGCGCTGGTGCGCGAGCTGGTCAAACTAATGGGCGGCGAGATCGGCGTGGACAGCCGGCCGGGCGAAGGCGCCACCTTCACGGTAAGCCTGCCGGTGCATCGCTCAGCCGCAGCCGCAGCGGCGGCGGCTATCCCGGCCGCCCCTGCAGCTATCCCCGTTTCCCAACTGCCGGAAACGCCGCAAAATAACCGGGAAGATTTACCCTTGTTGCTTATTGTAGAAGACAACTCCGACGTAGCGCATTACCTACAGGCCTGCGTCTCCGACGACTATCAGGTTGTGATAGCCACCGACGGACAGGCCGGCATCGAGCGGGCCTTCGAACTGGTACCCGACCTGATCGTGAGCGATGTGATGATGCCGGAAAAAGACGGTTTCGAACTCTGCGAAACCCTCAAAAACGACGAGCGCAGCAGCCATATTCCGATCGTTTTGCTGACCGCGAAAGCGGATATGGCCTCGCGCATCAAGGGGCTGTCCCGCGGCGCCGACGCTTATTTGGCCAAACCCTTCCACCGCGAGGAATTGATGGTGCAACTTCAGGCGCTGCTGCAATTGCGCCGGAGTCTCCAGGCCCGCTACACATCGTTGGCTCCTTTGCCGGCCAATTCAGACGTAGGGATTCAGATTGAAGACCGGTTTTTGGCGAAGGTCCGCGATCTGCTGACGCAAAACCTGGCCGACGAAACGTTCGGGGTCAATGAAATTGCGGCGGGTATTTACCTCAGTCCTTCGCAGCTGTTTCGAAAGATCAAGGCGCTCACGGGCCATTCCCCGACGCTTTATTTGCGCAGCCTTCGACTTCAAAAAGGGCGGGATTTGTTAAAAACCACAGACCTCTCCATTGCCGAAGTGGCATATGAAGTCGGTTTCTCCGACCCGGCTTATTTTTCCCGCGCGTTTTCCCAGGAATTCGGGGTGGCGCCGAGCGCGGCGCGCAGGTGATTCTCCGGCCTCATCTCACGGCTTCCGCTGTGTTTATTCATTGCGCTGTTATTGATCGGAAGAAAGTCCGACACTGCCAGGTCTGCGACACTGGCAGGTCTGGCATCCCTTGGGCGCTTGACCTGCCAGTGTCGCAGACCTGGCAGTGTCAGATGTCTACCGCAATGCTCGTATCTTAAAAAGACGCACATTTCACCCCAATGCAAGCGTAGTCCAAGCAATTGCAAGGCCAGTACAAGTGCGCGCGGGCTGATACCGGCAGTTTTGCAGGGTCAAATTGATCCCGCGTATGAAAGATAAATACTGCTATTCCAGGCTCCTTCTGTTATCGTTCCTCTTATTAACCGTCCTCCCGGCCTTTAGTCAGGATGTGGAGCCATTGACAGACAAAGACAGCCGCAAGAAATTCTTCGAAGGTTTCTACAAAGCGGATCCGTTCAGCATCCACGGCAACGTCGGGCTGAACCTGCGCTCTTACGAGGCGAACGGCACCGAGAACCGCCAGGCGCCCTTTATGTGGTACCTCGGCGGGCAGATGAATATCTCGGTATACAAGATCAATATTCCGCTCACCGTATTATTCACGGCCCAGAGCCTGACCTATTCCCATCCTTTTCATAAAGGCGCATACACAAACCGTTTTACCCGAATCGGCGCCAGCCCGTATTATAAATGGATCAAGCTGCACGTCGGCCACCGCTATATGGACTTTTCGCCGCTGACGGTGGCCAACCATACCTTCCTGGGGGCTGGCATAGAACTGACACCGGGTAAATTCCGCAGTGCCTTTTTTTACGGTTTACTCGCCAAAACCGAACCGCAGGATCTGGCGCTGCAAAACGTCAACCTGCAAATATTCAAACGCAAAGGCTGGGGTATGAAACTGGGTTACGGTACCCGCGAGCGCTTCCTCGACCTGATCGTCTTTAAAGCTAAAGACAATCCGAACGCCGTCGACCCACTCAACCAGGATACGGCGTTTATTTTTCAAAACGAAAACATGGTGATCGGCCTGAACGGCCAAACCATGCTGTTCAAAAAACTGCGCCTGAACCTCGAACTGGCGTCCAGCGCCTTTACCAAAGACGCCGTCGATCCGGAGACGGGCGCTTCCCGTTTTCTGCATCCCGCTTTTATGATCACACCGCATACCTCCACCAGCTTTCATTCGGCCATGAACGCCGGGGTTCAATACCAGTATAAAATACTCACCCTGGGCCTGGCGTACCGGCGGGTAGATCCCGAATACCGCTCTTTGGGCGCTTATTTTTTCAACAACGACCTGGAAAATATTACGGGCATCGCAGGTGTGAGCCTGTTCAAAAGCCGCGTGCGCCTGAATGGCAGCCTGGGGCGCCAGCGCAATAATTTATCGGGCGATAAGGTCACCCAGTTCAACCGGACGATCGGCTCACTCAACGCGCAGTATTCCGCCGGCGCTTTTAGCCTCGGCCTCGATTATTCGAACTACACGGCCAACGTCGACTACGTCCTGAACCAGGACCTGGACAGTTTAAACGCCGTCATCGTAACCCAGCAGGCGGGCCTGAACACCTCGTACGTGATCACGGAAGAGAATAAAAACCGCCATACCATCTCGGGCAATTTTTCGGTCCAGGACATTACCGACGACGTGGAAGACATTAACCGCAGCGCCGAATCGCAGATGCTCAACGGGCTGCTCAGCTACCTGTTCTCCACGGGCGAAAACGGATGGAAACTCAATACCCGCCTGAGTTACAACAAGAACCAACTCAGCGGCTTGACGATCGACCGCTATGGGATCGGGGCAGGCGCCCAAAAAGACCTGATCCCTAAAAAATGGTCGCTGGGTTTCGATGCGAATTACTACGACGCCACCGGCGAATCGATTGAAAATCAAACACTCAACCTCCGTGCAAACACCCTTTTCAAACCCGGCAAGCATCATCGGCTCGATTTCAGCGTGCTGCTCCTGAACCGTTTCCGATCCACTGGCCCCAATGCCCGGAATTTCCGGGAAACGACGCTCATGCTGAACTATACCTATAGCTTTTGATCGCCCAACAGAAATTTAAGATGAACACCTATTATATGCCCAGTCATTTCTTCCGCACTTTTCTGGCCGCTCTCCTGCTGCTGATCTTCCTGCGCCTTGATGCGCAACAGGTTTTTCCGGTCATTGCCAACGGCAACCTGATCCCGCCGCACAGCCTCGTATTGTCCGACTACGCCACCACGCGGACGGAAGACCTAAGTTTCGTGCTGACCCTGAACGATCCGGTGGAAGCCACGCGCACGGTCAAATTCCGACTCTCCGTGCAGCAAGACGGCAATGAGATACTGTACACCAACCCCAATTACAATCCGCCGCCTATCGTGCTGGAAAAACAGGTGCCTTACATCATCAACGGCGCCGACCTGGCAGGTTACCTCGATCCGGCCAACCTGCTGCACGCCGGGGGCGGCCAACCGGGCGCTTTATTGCCTGCGGGCTATAATTCGTTCTGCCTGGAAGTCATCGACGTTCAACGGAATATACCCATTTCCGACCGCATCTGCGCCGCCGGTTTTTTTGAACTCGCGCCGCCGCCACTGCTCGATCTGCCGCTCTGCAATTCACTCATGCCTTTTCCGCAGACGCAAAACATGACGTTTTCCTGGACGCCCATGCACCTGCTGTCGCTCAACCAGCCGGTCGACGTGCAGTACGAATTTACCTTAGTCAAAATGCTGCCCGGCATCCAGGATCCCAATGACGGATTCAATTTTTCCACCCAGATCCTCCAGCGCACCGTGTCGCAAAACGTGCTGCAATACTTGGAAGACGACCCGCCCCTGGAAGAAACCGGTTTGTACGCCTGGAGGGTACGGGCGATCGACGGACGTGGCTACAACCTGTTTCAGAACAACGGCTACAGCCAGGTTTGCACCTTCGCCTTCGAGGGCGGCGGCCAGTTGGGTTCGCCCCTGTTCGGTTGCGAGGGCGGCGACTGCCAGTGGAACGGCGACTTATCCACCAATCCGCTGACGTCCAGTTTATCTGTGGGCGACGAGGTGGCCGTCGGTTTTTTCAACATGCGCCTGACGCAGATCACACCAAACGGTCAGGGCAGTTATTCGGGCGCCGGTACGATTTACATTCCCTTTCTGTACAGCAAATTACAGGTGGAATTCAACAATATCCAGATCAACCAGCAAGGGCGCATGTACGCCGGGAACATTCGCTCCGTAGCGGAAAACCCGGACCTGATTCCTTCTTTTTTCTCCGTTTACAATACCACTGCATTGGCCGGCGCGGCCCAACAGGCGGCCGCCGATTTTTCGGATGCTACCGCACAGGCCCTGGAATCCTATTTCGCCTCCAATGACCCGTCCAATCCGCCGAACCTGGTGTCGCTTTTGCAAAACAGCGTGGAAGACAACGCCCTGCCGGTCGGTTTACCCATCGGCCTGGATCAGCAAATTCCCGGCGCCAATTCCCGCATTACGGTGGCTGCGACCGGTATTTTATTCGATGCCCGGCAGGCGATCATGAACGGCGTTTTGAGCGCCAGGTTCGGCGCCGACGGGCCCTGGGTGAAATTCGGTGCGAAGGGTTTGTGTCTGCAACCCTACGGTTTGTCGGTAGCGGCGCCCAAATTGTCCTTGCTGGAAGACGTGGACCTGACGGGCTCAGTATTGCCGATCAAAATTTTAGGCATGAACTCGGCCGGCGAACCGGGCACCTACCTTTCCTGGGACTGCGAAGGATTCGATGAATTCGTGCTGAAAGGCAGCTACGAATTCAGCCGCGCGCTGATTCGGCCCGTGGACGATCCCACAGGCACGATAGTCGCCACGTTTACGGCCACCACCCGCCGGCTCGACGATTTTATGGTGAAAATGGACGCCCTGGCAGATTTTTACGTGCCCGGCGCCGAAGATTTTCCATTTCACATCGGCGAAACCTGGCTGGACCTGTCGACAAGTGCGAACCCCGACGGCATGGAATTTCCGGAAGGCTACCCCGAAACAAGCGCGAATGAGTCGTTTCGCGGCCTGTACCTGAGCGAGGCAGCGGTGACCCTTCCGCCGGTGTTCCAGAATTCGACCACCACCACCTTGCCTAAACTGAGTGGATACAGCGTTTTGTTCGATCAAAACGGTTTGAGCGCCCAGATCAGCGGGCAAAACCTGATCGACCTGTCCACCGGCGACCTGGGCGGCTGGGGCTATTCGCTCGACAGCAGCTGGCTCAACATCGTAGCCAACAGTTTCGTGAACAGCGGTTTTTCCGGCCGGATGCGCCTGCCCATCATGCGCGCCGACGAATCGCTGAAATACCTCGGCGCCTTTGCACCCGCCGAACAGGAAGACGCGCCGATGGACATCGCCTTCAGCGTAAAACCCGATATCGTGACCATAGACCTGTTGAAGGCCCGGATCGAATTCGATCCGGAAAGCAGCATCACGGTGGGTCGTTTGAACGGGGAATTCCAGTCGCCGAAAGCCGACCTGAGCGGCCTGTTGACCGCTGCGGTCGAATCCGGCGACCCCGGTTTTGCCGGCAACATCATGCAGGAAATCCAGAACCTGCAACAGATACTCGAATCCTCCGGGCTCGGTTCCTTAGTGCCCAGCCTCGATATGGACGGCATCCGTTTTAACGGCCTGAAAATAGACCTCGCGGCGGCGGATAAATTTCAGATCGAAAGTATTATTCCGCAAAACGCCAGCCTGCAATTCCTTGGCGTACAGGCCGATTTGAGTACGATCAATTTTGCTCAATTAGACGCGGCCGCCCTGGCCGAAATGGGCATACAGACGGGGCAGGACGTGTTGTCGCGCGGACTCAGTTTCCGGGTGGAAATCGCCCGGGATCTGCTGGGCATTTTATCGCCGACCGCCACGTTTACCGTGATCGTCATCGAATCGCCCAACGGCAGCGGCGGTACGAAATACGAATTCGGCGGTTTCGACCTGCAATTCGAAGGGCCGGACGTGCATTTCGATTGCGCGGCCAACCTCGAACCGCTTCCGCAGCCGGGCGCTTCGGCAACGGGCCAAATCCAGGGCCAGTTTGCGGAACTCAAAACCGGCTATTTCACCCTGCGGCCCGATTTCCCGCTCACGTCGGACAATGGCGCGGGTATGATCTCGGGTACCGGTAAAATCGACGTAGACATTCTCGGCCCTTTCCGCACGCTGAACGTGACGTTTAGCGGGGTTCAGGTGGATCAAAGCGGCCGCATCATTGCGGGCGACGTGTTTACGGGCGGCGACGCCGGCCTGTTCAATTCACCAGACTTAAGCGGCGTTTTAAGCAACGTGCAGGGTCAGGTGGATGCAATGGTGAACGGGATGAACAGTTTCAGTTTGCCGGTGGTGCTGGGCGTGGAAGCCAACGGCGAAAACAGCCGCGACCAGGGACTGATCATCATGGGCCTGGTGTTCAAACCGAACGAGGCCAAAGCCCAGGCGAAGGTCGTGTTCCCGGCCGGTGGCGGACAGTTTGCCGAATTTGTAATAGAAGGTCTCACCCTGGTGCCAAACGGCATCGCCAATTTCGACCTGGCCGTGGGACTGGCCAACGATTTCAACTTTCAGCCGGTCAATAGCCTGAACCCGCTGACCTTTAAAAAATACAACAGCGCCGACAACAGCGGGTCTTTTATCCGCATGGACTGCAACGGCTTTCTGGAATTCAACCTGGCGGGCAGTTACGCCTTTCCGGAAGAGCAACTCGTGTCCATCGATCACCCGGGCGAACCGGTGACGGCCAATTTCAACGTGAATTCCCAGGAATGGGGCGAGTTTATGGGCCAAATGGACGGTTTGGGCGCCTTTGAAATTGCCGGCCTGGACGGTTTTACGTTCAGCGTTTCGGACGCGTACCTGGATTTTTCCAAAAAACGCAACCCCTCGGACAT
>Ga0105046_10016768_pt1 | contig 11232 bp, 8 predicted proteins | sample MAT03_FD_78385 | JGI IMG/M metagenome (GOLD analysis project Ga0105046, IMG submission 78385) | Freshwater microbial communities from Lake Fryxell liftoff mats and glacier meltwater in Antarctica - MAT-03 (megahit assembly) | ecosystem: Environmental > Aquatic > Freshwater > Ice > Liftoff...
CACAAGGGGACACCCCCTGCAACAGCCGTTCCAGTTGTCGCCGCTAGTTTCAGCGTCCCAGCGCTAGTCAAACCGGCTGCGATCGTTATTGTCTGTCCACCTTGAGGGGGATTGCCTGGGTCAGATCCACCCAGCCAAATCATTCCCAACAATCCCCCCAGCAGAAGGGCAACAACCTCATTTAACCCCAAAAATAATGTCAGCGATACGAATAAGGCGATAATAAGCAGTTTTCGAGCCTTCAGTGCCGTTTTTCCCAGTCGCCAGATCGCATTCAGAATGACTCCCAGGACAGCTGGTTTAATTCCATACAGCAAGGGGGCAACCTGGGGCAATGTTCCAAATTCCACATAAATCCAGGCCAAGCCTCCAGTGATAATAACAGCCGGAAAAATAAAGCAAACGCCTGCAACAATCAAACCCAGCCAGCCAGCGCGGATATATCCTATGTGGATCGCCATTTCTGTCGAATTTGGCCCTGGAATCAGATTTGTTGCGCCTACCAGATCCAGGAAATGCGATCGATCGATCCACTGTCGTCGATTGACAACTTCATCTTCCATCATGGCGATGTGAGCGGCAGGCCCACCAAAGCCGATCGCACCTAGTTTGAAAAATAGTTTTGCCAGATCGCTTAACTGGCTAACATTTTGGTCATTGGTCATTGGTCATATTATGACCGGTTACCGGCATTGTAATAGGCATCATTGGTTAAATTTAACCGCAGATGAAGACAGATGAACGCAGATGAACGCAGATGCAGAGGGGGAATTTTTTAGACAATCGATGCTACCGGACATAATGACAACTGACAACTGACCACTGACAACTGACCACTGACAACTGACTATTGACCACCGGGAAAATGCTCAATTTGAGCGTAGCCGCTGAAGAGTAACTTTTTCCCTTGAGTTTCCAAGCGATTGATCCGCATCGTCACGCCGTCGAGATCGAAGCGATCGAGATCCACCATATTATCCAATACCTCAGCCAGCGCCTTTGATAGGGTTTGAGAAATTTCACGCAGCGATTCCGGTACGGCGTCTGCATAAAACTGAGGGTCTTTAAAATCAATGCGACGACGGCGCTCAACTGCTAGCGTCATCGTCATGCTAATGGGTACTGTACCGCGATCGGGTAGCTCCGCCTTGGCAAAAAGCCGAATCCGGTTACCACTCTCCAGTTGCAGGTTAACGTCTGTGAAGGAAATTGGTTCACCCTCAGTCAAGTCGCTCAAGGATTCCAAAGAAAGATTTTGCAGGCGCTTTCTTACCAATTCTGCGTTAAACGCTTCATTAATACCTCTTCCGACAAGGTGACTAGAGCGATCGCTTGCGTGGGTTGCTTCAGCGTTATCTTACCGCTCAAAATCGAGCTGAAGTCAATGGATACCGCATCTGTCTCAAAGGACATCTCCTCAACGGGAAATTCCTTGCGAATCACCAAGCCACGACCGCTCATTTTAAAGCTGTCGATGCTCCCCTGCAACAATTTGCTGGACGGCGAGCAGCGTACAGAGACCTCCACAGACTCGCTCTTACTGAACAAGTGGCGGATGGATTGGCTAGCAACCGTGTTGAGCATTCGCTCTCCCCAATCGCTACCACCAGAATTAGTAAAACCAGTCAGGCCACCTAACATAAAGTTTTGTGTCTATAGAAAGTCTTCATCCTTTCTAACAAAATGTGAATAACTCAGCAATCCGTTGCTTAACCATAGCAAAGTATGCTACTGGGATGGCCTAATACCTAAGACAGATTGTGCAGAGTCGAGCGGTCTTTGAGGGTGATTGCCGAACAGCCTTACCAGGAAATAATTTCAGCCATCAGGATAAAGCTATTTGTTTCAATTTTAGGAACGAGCCTGCCAAAAGGTGTAGGTAAAGGCTAAGTTATCGGTAATCACTGCTATTAGCAATTTCTATCTATTTATTTCAGTCCGCGATCGGCTTACAGCCTAGATTTTTGGTTTAGAAACCCGGTTTCTTCAGCCAAAATTGAGAATAGTGCAAGATCTGAGTATTTCTACACTTGACAAAGCAGAAACTTTAGTTATGGAGAAACTATGGCAAAGGAAATGGCGATTTCTACCCGTGGACTGACCAAGCAATTTGACCGCTACATTGCCGTTAACGATGTCGATTTACAGGTAGAAGCGGGAGAAGTCTACGGACTGATCGGGCCAAACGGAGCGGGGAAAACGACGCTGATCCGGATGTTGGCGGCAGCTGAGGAACCAACGATAGGGGAAATTTATATTAATGGCGATCGCCTCTTGCGCGATCGCAGCAACCCAAACCTGAAACGTCGGCTTGGCTATCTCCCGGATGACTTCCCCCTGTACGATGACCTCAACGTCTGGGACTACCTAGATTACTTTGCACGGCTTTATCGCTTGCGAGAACCCCGTCGCAGCCAACGCCTGTACGAAGTTTTGGAACTTGTGCAGCTAACCAACAAGCGCAACAGCCAGATCGCAACCCTATCGCGGGGGATGAAACAGCGCCTCAGCCTTGCCAGAACGATTATCCACGAACCGATCGTACTACTGCTGGACGAACCTGTGTCCGGATTAGATCCGATCGCCAGAATGCAGTTTAGGGAAATCATCAAAACATTGCGGGAAGCTGGGATGACAATCCTGATTTCCTCCCACGTCCTCAGCGACTTGGCGGAACTCTGCACCTCAGTCGGCATTATGGAACTGGGTTATCTAGTGGAAAGTGAGTCCCTCAAAGAACTTTACCGCCGCCTCAGCCGTCAGCAAATAGTCATGTCGGCTTTGGGTAACCAAGACGCACTTTTAGCAGAACTGAAAAACTATCCCCAGGTGGAAGAGTGGGAAGTGATGTCAGCAACCGGACAGATACGGGTTAACTTTTCCGGCTCCCAGGAAGATTGTGCTAAGTTGTTGCGAAGTCTCATCGAAGCTGGCATTCCCATGAACGAATTCCACTGCACCCAAGAAGATTTGGAAACCATCTTCCTCAAACTGGGTCACAAACAAGCCTCGTAGAATTTTGGATTTTGGATTTTGGATTTTGGATTTTATTTTCAACAGGACTTATGCCGCCCCCAAATCTGGGGGCTTCCCTCCTTACTCCCCCCAGATTTGGGGGTAGGGGGGCGAAACAAGAAATATTGCGTAACTCCTATTCAATCTCAAATCTGAAATTTTAAATTGTTAAACTGGCAATTAACGCTCCAGTTGCGGCAAGCTGGTCAGTCCGCATTCAAAGCGCTACTAGCAGGACGTGCATTTTAAACCTATTGTGGGAATTTACCTGAAAATTGCCCATTTTTAGTTAAAAAATTGCATCTGCAATCCGAAATTTCAAATTTGAAATTTATTTGGAGAGTTTTGAGTATGACACTCAGTTTGATAAACCGAATAGGCGACTGGAACCCGCAACTATTGCGGGAACTCAAAGGTCGCCTGAAAACTCGGAATGTAGCGATCGCATCAGCCATCTCCCTCCTGGGTCAGCTGCTATTGGTGATGTCTTACTACGGCCAACTTCCTGTAGAAAAAGTTGAGTCCCAGACATTTAGCAAATATTGCCCTGGCCCGGAACAGTATTATCGAGGAAACGAGTGCCTGAAGGATATCGCCGGTAATTTTGTGATTAACTGGCAGTACTGGTGGCTAGACGTATTCGTATGGCTCAGTTTGATTAGCATCTTCGTTATGTCAGTGGTTGGCACCTATATGCTGATCGCTGACTTAGCGCAGGAAGATCGTCGCAGCACGCTTAACTTTATCCGCCTCAGTCCCAGTCTACCCAAAGCATTTTGGGTGGCAAACTGCTGGGAGTTCCCGTTTTGCTGTATGTGGTAGGCGTTCTGGCTATCCCTCTGCATTTGTGTGCTGGTATTTCCGCTTCAATTCCTTTACCTTTAATTCTCACCTTCTACGGAGTTCTCGCCCTCAGCTGCCTGTTATTCTACAGTGGGGCATTATTATTCGGCTTATTTAGTTCTGCGTTTAGCGGGTTTCAACCTTGGTTGGGTAGTGGCTTAGTCTTGATTTTCCTGTGGGTTGGTAGTTTCAAAACGATCGCCCACGACCCCACAGATTGGGTGAAGTTGTTCTCCCCATCTTGGATGATTTCGTATCTAGTTTCTGCGACTTCCTTTGGTTACAAATCTCCATTCTCCTACCTGCACATAGAAATCTGGCAATGGTTTTACATCCCGCTAGGTGCAAGTTTTGTGAGCGCTGTTGCCTTTGCTGTATTAAATTCTGGCTTGTGGATTTATTGGTTCTGGCAATCTATGATGCGGCGCTTTCCCAATCCCAGCAATACTATGTTGAGCAAAGGCCAGAGTTATTTGCTAACAGCCAGTTTTGAAGTAATAGTTCTGGGATTCGCCATGCAAAATATGGAAAAAGGGCGGTCTGGGTCACAAGGGTTGTCTTTTAACTTGAATTACCTACTTTTCTTTAACCTTTTCCTGTTTTTGTGTCTAATCGCATCTTTGTCGCCTCAGCGACAAGCGTTGCAAGATTGGGCGCGATACCGGCGGGAAAAAGTGACAAATCGCCAGCGTGTCTGGAACGGTGCCTTGGTGCGCGATTTGATGTGGGGTGAAAAAAGCCCGAACATCATGGCGATCGCACTTAATCTGTTCATTACCTCACTGCCGCTCATCTGTTGGATTCTAGTTTGGCCCAACAATACAGAAAAAGTTGACGCTTTCTTGAGTTTGGCACTGACAGTGACCGTAATTGCCATCTATGCTGCGATCGCGCAACTAATGCTGTTGATGAAAACTCAGAAACAAGCTGTGTGGGTAGCAGGCGCATTGGGTGCCGCAATTGTACTCCCACCGCTGATATTTGCTGTCCTCTCCCTTGGATCGGGAACAGACCCCTATGCAATCTGGCTGTTTTCAGCTTTCCCTTGGGTTGCCCTCACGCAACATACAGCGGCTACAACCGTTTTTATTACAATTATAGGCCAATTCACCCTCCTAGCGGTCTTGAACGCACGATTGTCACTGCAACTGCGACAAGCTGGTGAATCTGCCTCCAAAGCCCTGCTAGCCGCTCATAAGGCTTAATCGACGCAGTGTAGGGTGCGGCAATACTGTTTAGGAATTGTAGGTTGGGTTAAGCGCAAGCGAAACCCAACTCTCCCCAAGTAAAAAATTGTAGGTTGGGTTAAGCGCAAGCGAAACCCAACTCTCCCCAAGGTCAGAGTTGAAAACAAATTAAATTCACAAAAACCACCATGAATCTCCTTTGGTTAGACCGACTGGGCGACTGGAATCCGCAACTATTCCGCGAACTGAAAGGGCGTTTAAAATTACGCAATTTAGTAGTAGTAACTACCGTTGCTCTGCTAACTCAGTTGCTAGTAGTAATGAATTTTTACTTTCAGATTTCTGAAAAAAGTAGATATAGCAATTATTGCGTAAAAAATCAGCAATCAGAATGCCTTGTAAATGCTGCTGGTTACATTGTCGTTGACTGGCATAGCTGGTGGATGGAATTGTTTACTATTCTCAGCTGGATTTTGCCATTCATCCTGTTGCTGGGTGCTGTGTATATGCTCATCAGCGATGTTGGCAAAGAACAGCATAGAGGCACTCTTAACTTTATTAAATTGAGTCCTGAGTCTAGCGAAAATATTTTGATTGGTAAAATACTAGGCGCTCCTATTTTGCTCTACGCAGGTATCCTCCTATTTATTCCATTACATTTGGCCTCAGCGATCGGAGCGGGTGTTCCTTTGGGCTTGCTACTAAGCTTTTATCTGCTCGTTTGGGGATGTTCCCTCTTCTTCGGGAACATCATGCTTCTCTATTCGTTTCAGGTTGGATTTCATGCTTGGTTGTGCAGCTTTTTAACCTTGATATTTGGCTCGCCTTGCCTGCAAATTATCAACTTTGTTATGTATACTGGAATAAAGGAAGATGTTTATAATGGCAATTTGCAGTGGTTTTATTTACCAATTGGTAGCAATTTATTGGTATTAGAGGCTTTTTTACTACTGAATTGCGGCTTGTGTAATTATGTAGTGTGGCGATCGTTAAATCGCCGCTTTCGTCAACCAAATGCAACTCTGATTAGCAAAAAACAAAGCTACTGGTTAGTAGCTTATTTTGAAGTTTTGATTTTAGGATTTTTTGTAGGAAACTACAACTCAGAGTTGGTAAATTATGACAGTTATTGGCATTGGTTTGGGTTGATAGCATTTCTGGAAATTATAAACCTGTTGGCGTTTGTGTTTTTAATCCCTGCTTTGTCGCCTCATCGTCAGGAATTGCAGGATTGGGTTCGTTACCGCCGATGGGATGGGGTTTCTGGGCGCAAGAGTTTCTGGAATCGCTCTTTAGTACAGGATTTGGTTTGGGCAGAAAAAAGTCCAGCGGTAGTGGCGATCGCGCTAAATCTAGTCATTAAAACAGTAATTTGGGCTGCTTGGGTTATATTTGCCACCCAAAATCCTTACAAAATCCAAACGATCGCAGTTTTGATTTTGAGCGCCAACTTGATTTTGATCTATGCTGCGATCGCTCAAATGATCCTGTTAATGAAAAGTCCCAAACGGGGTATATTGGCTGCCATTGTGGTAAGCGGATTAATTCTCCTTCCCTTGTTAGCAGTTCAAGAAAGTCCTGGTTTGTTGCTGTTTTCAGTTTTCCCGTGGTTTGCGATGGAACACGCTAGTGCAACGGCCATTTTTATGAGCCTGCTGGGGCAATGGAGCCTACTGGGAGTGTTAAGCGTACAGATGACGAAAAAATTGCGGCAAGCAGGCGAATCTGCCTCCAAAGCGCTGTTTTCCGAACGTCGGTCTTTACCAACTCAGTAGGTGCCGCTACGCGGAAGTCAAAAGTCAAAAGTCAAAAGTTAAAAATCCTTTGAGTGTAAGGCATTTAACTACTTATGAACTGGTGGTTATTTCTGCCGCGCTGCACTAGAAGCTTTTGTTGTAACGCACCATAGTTTTGGTGCGTTATACCAAATCCGGGTTAACTACCCCCTTTTTCTTGAAGCCCGCGCAGGCGGGCTTTGTTTGTGTAGCCGCGACTTTAGTCGTCGGGTCAAAAAGGGGTTATGCAAGCGGATTCCGTATTATATCATGTCCTTACGCATCGGTTACCTAAAAAAATCGTGTGATTATTCTGATCTGCGTTTATCTGCGTTTATCTGTCTTCATCTGCGGTAAAAATTTAACCAACGATGACAACAGACAATTTGACGATCTCACTCATGTACTAACGATGCAACCGGACACAATATTACACTTCGTTAACGCACCCTACAGAAGAAACCTGATGACTAATGACCAATCACCAATGACTATTTTTTGAGCGCCTTTTTCACCAAATCAGGAATTTGAGAAGGGCGCTGGGCTACAGGTATTTTTGCTTTCTCAAAGGCTCCAATTTTGGTTTCTGCGGTACTAACTTCATCCTCTATAGCTGGCTGCGAAACGATTAAGTCGCTAGCGTGGCGCTGACGTTTTACTTCAGGTGCGTATCGTCCGGCAATATAGACAACTACAGGCTTATTAATCTCCTCTGTAATATATTCGACGACTGTTTCTTCGTTACCGCCTTCAGTCTTTCCGAGTAAAACGATCGCTTTGGTATTATCATCTTTATTTAAAGTTTGCAGCCATTGGCGAAATGAAGAACCAACGATCGCATCGCTGCCAATACTAACGCCCATCGATTGACCAAATCCAGCTTGTGTCAGTTCCAGGGCTACTTCCGAAGTCAAACTGCCGCAGCGACTAATCAGCCCCACAGGCCCTGGAGTATAGAATTCGATCGGATGAGTTCCCAGCAAAAGCTTTCCCGGTATTATAATCCCCATACTGTTGGGGCCGACGATTAAAGTTTTGTGGGCATCGGCAATTCTCAGCAGGTAGACCATATCCAAGGGTGGAATGCCGCTGGTAACTATAATAATTTGGCGGATATTGGCTGCGATCGCTTCTAGCGCCGCATCCAATGCCAGATAAGGCGACTTGAAGATTATGGTAGTATCGATCGAGCCAGTGGTCGGCAGTGCTTGTTCTACCAAGTCGAACACGGGGATATCATGTACCGTCTGTCCCCCCTGTCCGGGACTTACTCCTGCAACGACGTTGGTGCCATAGGCTTTCATCCTAGCGACGTGGATAGAAGCAAGTGGTTCGGTGATGCCTTGGATTAAGACTTTGCTGTCTGGCTTTAAATTCATTACAGAATGCCTTTTGATTACTTTTATCTACCCCGCCGGGAAGACCCACACCATAGCAGCTTCTGCTTGGTGTTGGGATGAAAGGCGGGTTAAAATTGGGTACTTGATGTACCCAATGAGGACAAATCATGCTACTGTATTGTAATCTGCATTTTCTATAAAATGTTAGTTTACGAAGCCAAGCTAAAAGGAACAGAAGCCCAGTACCGCATCATTGATGAGATGTTGCGGACTGGGCTTTTTGTCCGCAATAAAGAGTTGCGATACTGGATGGATAATCCCGGCGTAAACGGCATGGATCTAAATAAATATTGCAAAGTTTTGGCTGACAATCCTGAGTTCCCTTGGGTTAAAAAACTTAACTCAATGGCAAGACAGGCAATGGCTGAACGCGCTTGGTTGGCTATAGTTCAATTCTTTGATAACTGCAAACAGAAAGTACCAAGCAAAAAAGGTTATCCGAAGTTCAAAAAACTGTTGACCAGAGCATCAGTTGAGTATAAAACCTGTGGTTGGAAGCTTTCATCCGATAGAAGATATATCACTTTCACGGATAAATTCGGTGCTGGGACTTTCAAGCTTTGGGGAACTAGAGACTTACATTTTTACCAAATAGACCTTCTTAAGCGTGTTAGGATAGTTCGCCGTTCCGATGGATATTATGTACAGTTTTGCATTAATCACGAAAGGAAAGAAACTCATGAATTAACAGGTCGAATGTTAGGGCTAGATGTTGGTTTAAACCATTTCTACACCGATTCAGAGGGTAATCAAGTAGAAAACCCTCGCTTTTTGAGGAAAAGTGAAAAAGCTCTCAAGAGAGCTTCTCGTCAACTTTCACGAAAAAAGAAAGGGTCAAAAAATAGAAGGAAAGCTAAGAATCGGTTAGGTAGGAAACACCTAAAAGTTGAAAGACAGCGTAAAGACTTTGTTGTGAAATTAGCAAGGTGCGTAATCCAGTCTAGTGACTTGGTAGCCATTGAAGACTTACAGGTGCGAAACATGGTGAAAAACCACCATTTGGCTAAATCAATAAGCGATGCTTCTTGGTCGATGTTTAGGCAGTGGTTAGAATATTTTGGTCAAGTATTCGGAGTGCCGGTTGTGGCTGTCCCTCCTCAATATACATCGCAGGATTGTTCTAATTGCGGTACGACCGTTAAGAAAGCCTTAAGCAATAGAACTCATCAATGCCATCACTGTGGGCATATTCAAGATCGAGATTGGAACGCGGCAATTAATATTCTAAATATTGCGCTATCCATCTTAAGTAAGATGTTAGAAAATACCGTCTGGCAGACGGAAATTAACGCCTCTAGAGAGAATGACCTCTGCTTGGTTGGGTCAACTCAATTAAGTAAGCCGACTCGTAGAAAGAGGAAGCCCAAAGAGCAATCTTTGGAATCCCGCGCTACTTGTACTGAGCGAAGCCGAAGTATATTTGGTACTCCGAATTAGCGCCGGGAGGATGTCAATCAGATTTGGGCTTATTGATAAATTTAATTAACTCTCGGATGCTTTCTGCTTGAATGTTTGCTGTTTCCTCTTGTCCTGATTTGATAGCTGGAATTTCTTCACGCAACAAAGTAACTAGGGAGTTAACCGCACCCACCAAGGCATCAACATTATTGTTGGTTTGTTCCACTTCCTCGGCAATGCGATCGACCTTTTCACCAAGGTGGTCAACCTTTTCAGCAAGGAGATCGACCTTTCCAGCAAATTTATCAAGCATTTCATCTGTCCATCTTTCTACTGCCATCTTATTACCTCTTTTATTTTGATTATCCCTTTTCGATCGTGATTTTTCGCCACAGTCCAAACTGCACCTGCAAAGCTCTCGATATAAGTATCTTACAATTGCAAAAGCCTGCTAAGTAGGTGGGCATAATTAAACGTAGAACTGCTAAGCCCTTAGAAACCCGGTAACTCCTGCGAAACCGGGTTTCTGGAAGTTCAGTTTATTTACGCTCACCTAACTTACAATAAAATGATTTTCTTCATAGCGCGAAAGTAGGGGCCCTTTTGGCAGATAATTGGTGGTTTCCAGACAAGAATCATGGCCAAACCCGCCCCTACAATTTAACAAATAGCATCAAGACCTCTTACCAGTTGGCTTTGTCAAAGTTACCGCTTGCGACACCGCCTCATCCAAGCTGTTTGCCACAGACACTCCCAACTCTGCCAGACGCAGTTTTGCAGCCTCAACCTCACCACCAGCCAGACGCACGACAAAATGAGGGTAGTGGCCGTTACCACTGGTGCTTTTGCGACGCACTCGCCCGGTAGTTGAGGGCGAAACTAGCGCCTCGCCATAGTTTCGCTGTATAAAGTTGCCAATAACGTCAGCAATTTCATCGCTGGAAGTTACGCCACCCAAAATATTCACTACCAAGACTTTGATACTATTTTCGTGTGCGATCGTTTCCAGTCCTCGTTCCAAGCGATCGCACAGCGTCTCTGTGGCATTGCTGGGCACCTCTTCCCCCACATTTAGACAGCTACCTGGCTTTCCCCCCGCTTGGTACACTGAATCCAAAATCGCCATTGCCAAACCAGTTCCATTGCAGACAATGCCGATATTGCCGTCCAATGCCCACAAATTGCCGTTGAGCGGTAAAGCTGTGTCCTCTTCAGTGGTGTGGCAGGAATGAGCTTTACCCCGCCGTACTTTTGCTGCCAGTACAGCCAAATCTGGATGGCGTTCCAAAGCACAGTCGTTGACGGTTATTTTACCATCCAGAGCCATCACTTCGCCATTGAGATTAACTCCAAGGGGATTGATTTCCACCAAATCCAAGTCTTTTTGGACAAATAGCTTGTACATAGCTTCAACGATCGCACTTACGGACTGAATCTGATTGCCCTGCAATCCCATTTTCAGCGCTAACCGTCGTGCATAGAATGGAGAAAATTCTTGCTCTACTACTACCTGCTGCATTTGCTCCATTACCGCCTCCACATCGATGCCTCCTTGTGGAGAACCCAAAAGCACAGGGCGACGAAGGGTATAATCTAGAGCTACTGCCAGATAAA
>Ga0105046_10016769_pt1 | contig 11232 bp, 7 predicted proteins | sample MAT03_FD_78385 | JGI IMG/M metagenome (GOLD analysis project Ga0105046, IMG submission 78385) | Freshwater microbial communities from Lake Fryxell liftoff mats and glacier meltwater in Antarctica - MAT-03 (megahit assembly) | ecosystem: Environmental > Aquatic > Freshwater > Ice > Liftoff...
AGCATACTGGAGCAAGAAATAAACATGGGAACTTTTATCAATAACGGTTTACTGACCACGATCATCATCTTCGGCGCATCAGGCGATCTCACCCAACGAAAGCTGATGCCTTCGCTTTTTAATTTGTTTCGCAAGCGCCGCACCCCCAAAAAATTCCAGATCGTTGGATTCGGCGGCACAGCCTTTACGGATGAAGAATTCCGTGAGCATCTGCATCAAGGCATAAAAGACCATGCAAGCTATGAGTTCACGGATGAGGAGTGGGACATTTTTTCTCCAAACCTGCATTACATGTCCGGTAAATATACCGAAGCAGGTGATTTCAAAAAACTTGCTGAAACACTCACCGGACTGGAGAATGGAGAAGCAAACCGTCTATTTTATATGGCGCTTCCACCCACACTGTTCCCGGCCATCATTGACAACCTCAATGCGTCTGAGCAACTGCACGAGAATGGCGGCTGGCGGCGCGTGGTACTTGAAAAACCGTTTGGCACAGACCTGGCTTCAGCCGTCAAACTCAATCAACAAGTGCATAAGGCTTTGAACGAAAACCAGATCTATCGTATTGACCATTATCTCGGCAAGGAAACCGTGCAGAATATTTTGTTCACCCGCTTTGCCAATACTATTTATGAACCCATCTGGAATCGAACTTATATCGATCACGTCCAGATCACGGTGGCGGAGCAGGTCGGCCTTGAACATCGCGCGGGCTTTTATGACGGTGTCGGTGTATTACGCGACATGTTTCAAAATCATCTTTTGCAATTGCTCACCCTCGTTGCCATGGAACCGCCTGCATCTTTCAGCGCGAGCCACTTGCGGAATGAGAAGGTAAAAGTATTGAGTGCGGTCCAACCCATGACGCCCGAGCAGGTATCGGCAAATACGGTGCGTGGTCAATACAAAGGATACACCAAGGAAGCGCAAGTTCAGGCCAACTCCACAACAGCCACGTATGCCGCCATCCGCCTTTACATCAATAACTGGCGCTGGAAAGGTGTGCCGTTTTATTTGCGCTCCGGCAAGAATCTCGCTGAAAAACAATCCCAGATTATCATTCAATTCAAAGAGCCGCCGCTGGCCATGTTCCCGATGCAGACCATGAAGCCGAATATGCTGGTGCTATATCTTCAACCTGATGAAGGCCTGCATGTTCGCTTTGAAGCCAAGGCACCTGACACTGTAAATGAAACCCGTTCAGTGGATATGGAATTTCATTACGACGAGGCCTTTGGGCAATCCGCCATCCCGGAATCTTATGAAAGACTTTTGCTGGATGCCATTCAAGGCGACGCCGCGTTATTCACTCGCGCAGACGAAGTGGAGACAGCCTGGTCGCTGATCGACCCCATTCTCCAAACGTGGGACTCGCATCAGACTCCGCCGTTAGCTGTTTACAAACCAGGGAGCTGGGGACCCCCTGAAGGATACGACCTGCTGGCCCGCGATGGACGCCGCTGGCTTAATGAAGAAACCAGCATGATGCTGGATAAATGAACTGTCCATTTGGCTAAGAAAAACCATCCGAAAGAACGAGGAAAAATACACTGACTTCCTGGATAATAGGAGCATAGCCTTCAGGCAGATGCTCCTATTATTTTTTTGCAACGAAATTTTGATTCGCACGTAAGTCAACCAGATCATAACCACTCACGAAGGAAAATCAACATGAAAAAAATCATTTTATTCACATCGACTCTTCTTATGCTGGCCCTGGCCGCCTGCAGCCAAGCGACTGCCACGCCACAAGCTACTCAAATCCCAATCGTCGTCGCAGACGATACCATCATCGCCGAAGGCCGGGTTGAACCCATTCAATACGCCGAGATCGCCTTCAATGCCAGCGGAGCGATCAGTGAGGTGCTGGTGAAGGTTGGTCAGCCGGTGAAAAAAGGAGAGCCGCTCATCCGCCTGGGGAATGAATCGGACACCAACTACGCAGCCGCACAAGTTGAACTGGCCAACGCACAGAAAGCATGGGACGATCTGCTGACTTCCAGAGGCGCCGACTTTGCTCAGGCCGTCATCGAGTTGAAGGACGCGCAGGAAGCAAGTGAAAAAGCCTTCCAATATCTTGTATATTTGCAAAACGACAAAAAGATTCCGCAAACAGAAACACGCCGGATTTTGACCAGCACTCCATTTGGTTATCAATATGAATATAAAACAAAGAGTTTTAAAGGAGCTGCCCCGGAAGATTGGATCGTGGAAGCTGAGAATGACCTCGCTTTAAAAAAGGCCAAGCTGGAGAAAGCACAGCTTGTTTATGACCGCTTGAAGGATGGTCCCGATGCAGATCAATTGCCCATCGTGGAAGCGCGGCTGAATGCGGCGAAAGCCGGGGTGACAGCATTCTCGGTCATTGCCCCGTTCGATGGTGTAGTGGCTGAGTTGAATGCAAAAACTGGCGGCTCGATCAATGCCGGTGAAATTGCCGTTACGATAGCAGATATCTCCAGTTGGATAGTCATCACCACCGATGTAACCGAGATAGATGTCGTCAAATTGAAAGAGAGTCAGCCTGTGACCGTTACATTGGATGCCATCCCTGATACAGTCCTGAATGGAGAAGTCCTTTCCATCGGGCAGGGATATACAGAAAATCAGGGTGATATCGTTTACGAGGTCACCATCCTGCTGACCGATCAGGATCCAAACATGCGCTGGGGTATGACTGCCGTTGTTACATTCAAATAACAGTAGGGCAGGTTTGTAATCTGCCAGGACTTGGGCTGTCAATTAATCGTCAGGCTGCAAGCCTGACCTGGAAGAGAATCTTATGGCTATTTCATTTATGAAACAAAAAACCGAGGACGAACAGGTTGAAAACCGCCCTATCATAGACCTGCGCGAGGTCAATAAATATTACAAGACCGCCGTCGGTGATTATCACGCGCTTGAAAGCGTGGACTTGCAGATCAACGCGGGTGAATTCGTCAGCATTATCGGTAAATCGGGCAGCGGCAAGACCACCCTGCTCAACATGATCACTGGCATCGACCGCCCCACCACAGGTGAGGTCTGGGTCAACAGCACAGCCGTGCATGGGTTGAACGAAAACAAGATGGCACGCTGGCGCGGGAAGAACCTCGGCATCGTCTTTCAATTCTTTCAATTACTTCCGATGATCTCGGTGATCGAAAATATCATGCTGCCCATGGATTTCTGCCGTACCTATCCATTGAACGAGCGCAGAAAACGTGCCATGGAGTTATTGGAACTCGTTGAGCTTGCCGACCACGCGCACAAACTTCCCACGGCGCTATCGGGCGGTCAGCAGCAACGCGTGGCCATTGCGCGCGCGCTTGCAAACGACCCCCCTGTGGTCATTGCTGACGAACCCACCGGCAACCTTGATTCAAAAACTGCCGAGTCTGTTTTCGCATTGTTCAACGATCTTGTTGCAAAAGGTAAGACCATCATCATCGTCACACACGACAGCGGTTTGGCAAAACGCACCCATCGCACGGCATTGATCGCAGACGGTGAAATTGTCAACGAGTATGTTGCCAAAGCCATGCCAACACTCACACCAGGTCAACTACTGCAAGCTTCGAGAACTGCAAAGACACAAGCTTACGAAGCAGGCTCAATGATCTTCTCTGAAGGCACCAATGCGGATGCATTCTATATTGTCGCCAAAGGAACAGTGGAAGTGATCCTGCCGCGCCTGAATCAATCGGATGTGGTCGCGGTTCAACTTGGACCTGGAAGATGCTTCGGCGAAATGGAATTTTTTCACGAGAAGAAACATCGCGCATCCATCCGCGCCTCGGAAGCGGGACCTGTTGAGGTATTGGCCATCGGCTACGACAAAATGTCAGAATTGCTGAACCAGTCTGAGGTTACGCGTGAAGCGCTGCATCAGATGGCAGATAAACACGAAGGTGAGAATTTGTCCAAGCGAGGAGTCATCCAATGAGCTCGCGCTGGAAAAAGGTCTGGGCTGATTTTTGGGGCAACCGCGGGCGGACTTTCCTTACCATCATGACCATCGCCGTCGGCACATTTGCGGTTGGCTTCAATAGCAACCTGGGTTGGGATGGCAATCCTCACCGCGCCCATGCCCCCCGTTTTTGGAGCGAGTGGTGTTGTAGCCTGGCTGATCTTCACTCTGGTGTTAGGTACGTTGGCAAGCGCGCTGCCTGCAAGACGGGCGTCACGCCTGACCGTGAAAGATACACTGGCATACGAATAGTTCTTAAATCATAACTCGCCTGCGAAAGCAAAATCGCAGGTGAGTTGTTTTTAAGAAAAAAATGAACGCACGCACAATTTGAATTAATCAGAGCGGTCAGGGCTAAATTTTTTGTGAAATGCAGCCAGTACCATAAATATATCGGCATAGTAATAGACAACTAATTGCAACCAGAAGTATGTTTGGAAACCGTAAGGAGTAAATCCACAAATAATTCGTCCACTATCGTATAATATTTGAAAGGTTGGAATACTTATGACTGTACCGCCGTTCAAAAAAAGATCTTTTACACTAATAGTTGTCATACTATTGGCAGCGATTGGGTTGGTTCTATATTGGAAAAAAGTTTCATGGGTTGAATTCGGGTATTGGATCCTTATTTTTTTAGCAATCATCAGCGCAACGGGGATTTTTATCATTATTCGATATTTTAATAAAAACAAATTAAAAGCCACACTAAATCGTACATCGACAAACCTTGGCGAAACCATCTATCGGGCAATCCTGGAGACATCCCCTGATTCATTTTCCCTAACCGACCTGACTGGACGTTTTATTTTTTGCAGTCAGCAAACCGCCATTATGCACGGGTACAACTCGCCCGATGAGCTGATCGGAAAAAGCGCATTTAGCCTGTTCCCGTTGAAGGAGGTGGTTCGCGCAGCAAAATCCATGTACGCTGCGCGCCAGGGCGTTACAGTCAGGAATCTGGAATATATATTGCTCAGAAAAAACGGTTCCCAATTCCACGCAGAATTAAGCGCATCCCTCATAAAAAACGATGAGGGAATTCCTGTCGCCTTCATGGCAATTGTCCGTGACATCACCGAACGTAAATGGGTGGATGCTCAAATTCGTGAAAGCGAGTCGCGCTATCGCATTGTTGCCGACAATACGTTTGATTGGGAATTCTGGCAGGCGCCCAACGACAGGTTTATTTATACATCCCCTTCCTGTAAACGTCTTACCGGGTATGACGCGGTTGAATTCATTAACAATTCCAAACTTTTCATTGATATTGTCCATCCTGAAGACCAGCCGAAATTCAAGACACATCGCTTCGAAGCAAATCGGGATAGAAAACCCGGGGATATCGAATTTCGCATCCGACGCGCTGACGGACAGGAGCGCTGGATCAGTCATATATGCCAGCCGGTCTTCGATGGTAGTGGAATATTTATTGGCACGCGTGGCAGTAACCGTGATATTACAGAGCGCAAATACGCAGAGGACAGCCTGCAACTTGCCAATGAACAACTACGGCTGCAACTGGCTGAAATCGAGGATTTACACGTCATATTGCAGGACCAGGCATTACATGACCCATTAACCGGTTTGTATAATCGCCGCTATATGGAGGACGCGCTCAAGAAGGAACTTGCGCGAGCCATGCGCGAAGGCTATCAGATCAGTATTGCACTGCTGGATATGGACAATTTGAAAAACTTCAACGATTTCCATGGTCACGCCATGGGAGATAAAGCACTTGTAGTTTTAAGCGACCAACTTACAGAATTAACGCGTATCGACGATATTGCCTGCCGCTATGGGGGCGATGAATTTCTTGTCATTCTTCATAGCACGACTCTTGAAAGCGGATTTAAACGGGTTGAGCAATGGCGTGCGGCCATGGAAGAGATCCGTATTCAACATGAGGACGAGGAACTTCAAATCACATTCACAGCCGGGATCGCCGCCTACCCCACACACGGGCAGACCCTTGAAGAAGTGATCAAAGCAGCCGATGATGCGCTGTATCGCGCAAAGGAAAAGGGGCGAAACTACATCATGACGCCGGATGAATAGACACAATATCCACATATTTCCTTCACCCTGACATTACCAACAGATGGGAAAATAAAGTCAAGTTTACTAATTGGAGGTAAATATGAAAAACAACAAATGGGTCTGGTGGATTCTCACGATTCTTCTCACGCTTGTCGTATTGGTTGGGGTTGGCGGAGCAGGTTACCGTATGGGATTAATGCAGAGCGTAAATACCGCACGAAACACAGATGGGACATTCCCAAACTTTGGCAACATGCACAGTTTCAACGGTGACTTCAAGGACCAGGCTCGCAATCCTCATATGCAAATGCGCGGCTTTGATCATGGCAGAGGGCGCGGCGGTTTCTCTCTGTTATTCAGCTTCGTACGCCTTGCAGTGTTAGGTTTACTCCTCTGGGCCGGGTACAAACTCTATAGAAAGAGTGGCTGGCAATTCGTGAAAGTCAATTCTCCTGCGCAGAGCGAAGCTGCAACTGTAGACGAGAAGAAAGATGAGTTTATCAGGCGTCTTGATCTCTCCCTGCTCTTAATAGCAATTGGCACCCTCATGGTCGCTTTCATTTTTGGGGCGATCCTTTCGCGCACCATCACACGTCCCATTCGTGAGCTTACAAAAGCCACCCATGAAATGGCGGGCGGAAAATTCGGTCAACAAGTGCCGGTCCGCTCACAGGATGAAATTGGGGAACTCGCATCTTCCTTTAACAAAATGAATGACGACCTTGGCCGCTCCTTCAACCTCCGCAAGCAAATGACCGCCGATATTGCCCACGAATTGCGTACGCCGCTCAGCCTCATCATCGGCCACGCCGAAGCCGTCCATGATGGCGTGCTGCCTCCTACAAAAGAAAACTTCGAGATCATCCGCGAGGAAGCCGAAAGGCTCGAGCAGCTCGTCAACGATCTGCGAACTTTGTCACTCGCCGATGCGGGTGAACTTTCTGTGGATTTCCAACCTGTCGATGTAAACAAACTATTGGGCGATATCCAAACCCATTACATGACCCCGTTCAACCAAAAGCGGATCACCCTTAACCTCCAGTCTGCTCCCGGTATACTGACAGCGAATCTTGATCCGGTCCGTTTCTCGCAAGTGCTGACAAATATTTTAGACAATGCCTTGCGTTATACGCCCGAAAATGGCCGCGTCGTAATGGCAGTGAAACAAAACGTGGACCAGGTGGAAATCAGCATTCAAGACAGCGGAGAGGGAGTCACTTCGGAAGAAGCCGCCCACCTCTTTGACCGCTTCTACCGTGCAGATGCCTCTCGCACTCGCGATGAGGGCGGCTCAGGTCTCGGTCTCGCCATCGCCAAGTCTATTGTGGAAATGCACAAAGGAAAAATCTGGGCTGAAAGCGAAAAAGGCAAAGGACTGAAAGTTATCATCCAGGTGCCTATCTTAAAATAAAAAATCAAAGCGCGGACCAATACCCGGCTCCACGAGAAAAAGATTAAACAAAGAAGGCATCTTGTTTGGGATGCCTTCTTTGTCCTCAATTAAGATTCGGTGTTTCTGAATTGATTGCGACTCGTTTCTTCTTCGTAATGCTCTTCGGCCAAACGACCACAGTAACGATCATGGCGATTACACCTATATTTTTGATCACCCCAGCCAACCAGCGTAGACCACCCTTCCTCTAGATTGGAACTATCGTTTCCTGGGTCTCCATCACCTCGGCTTGCAATTTGCCAGCGGACAGTTCGCGCAAGGCAAGTTGGAACACATCATATTCGCGCACAGGGATTTGCAAGGTCAGTGTGATATCGCCTGCAAAATCTTCGCCAATGATCGCACCGTGAAACCTCGGTGTAAGCAAGCGGATTCGCTCCAGCAAATTATAGGGAATGGCCAACATCACCACATACACAGGGACTCGCTCTCCGCGCCCGACGGCGTTGACCACCAATTGTGCCGCCTCGGTGTAGGCCTTGACCAACCCGCCTGTACCAAGCAATGTCCCGCCAAAATAACGGGTGATGACGAGTGCCGCATCGCCAAGTCCGCTGCCGCGCAGGACCGCCAGAGCAGGCCGGCCCGAAGTCCCGACCGGTTCTCCATCATCCGAAAAATATTCGGTAACCGTATTTCCGCCGCCAATAATATATGCAGGGACATTATGCGCTGCATCTGCAAATTCATGTTTGATGCGCTTAATGAACGCGCGGGCTTCATCGATATTAAGAGCGGGCGCAATCGTGGCAATAAAATGGGAATTGACGACCATCAATTCCCGCCGCATTTCTTCAAGAGGAAGAAAATAAGGTTTTGACATCTTTAATCAGCCGGCTATCGGCAGTGTGAAATAAAACGTACTGCCTGTATTTTTCCCTCAGATTCAAGCCAGATTCGCCCGCCATGAACTTCGATAATTCTTTGCGCCAGGGTAAGTCCAATCCCAGTGCCGTCCACTTCAGGGCTGAGGCGGTTAAATAAACCAAATATACGTTCGTGATATTGGGGCTTGATGCCGGCCCCGTTATCTTTTACGAAAAATATGGAGAACCCGGGAACAGAATCCGCGCCGATCGAAGTTTCCCTGACAATCCCTGCGAGACGCGGTTTCTGTTTGCGAATCAGCCATAGAATCCCCGCACAAACAATGGCTGAGCTCCCGCCAACAAAGAGCGCTCTCATGATCAATTCCTGGAACAGCAATAATGCAAAAAGAATAAATCCCACACTCATGATAAGCAGGCCGGCGCTCAGGGATTGAAGCAGGCCTCCTGAAAGTGATTTTTCAGATTCTCTGGAGAATGGAATAAACGAATTGTTTTTCATAAGCAATCAGGTTGTGCTTGATTTTACTGTAATTTTCTTGACTCCTGACTTTGCATGGCAATATCTATCGCGCAGGATGTAATGGGATAAACAAGGGTTCTAAAGTAAAATATATCCACGCTTGAGTTTCGCTGCTCTGCGGAAGAAACCTCTCAGCCGCAGGATCAAGGAGTGTTACATGATCAAAGTATTCGTTTCCTACTCGCGCAAGGATACCGAATTCGCAAAACAACTCACGGGGGAATTGAAAAAAAACAAACTGGAATTCTGGGTGGACTGGGAGGGCATTCCACCCACTGTAGATTTCATGAAGAAGATCGAAAAAGGCATCGAAGAATCGGATGCATTTTTATTTCTGATAAGCCCGGATTCCGTGACATCAGAGTATTGCGGGCGGGAAATTGATCATGCGGTTAAAAGCGGCAAACGAATTATCACGTTGATGGTACGTGACATAAAACCAGAGAAAATGCTGCAAGCCCTGTCCCACATTAATTGGATTTCCTTCCGCAAACAGGATAATTTTGCAGAATCATTCCAAAAATTGCTTTTGGGAATTAATACAGACTTCGAATGGGTTGACGTGCATAGCCGCCTGCTTGTACGCGCACTGGAATGGCGGGACGGGAAAAAGGACTATAGCCTGCTCCTGCGCGGAAAAGACCTGCTGGACGCGGAATTTCAGCTCGCAACCAACACATCCAAAAATCCCCATCCAACCGACTTGCATAGAGAATATATTTTAACGAGCCGCCAGGTTGCGGACGGACAGAGAAGATGGATCACTCTTTTGGCAGTTATCATCGCAATCGTCATGTTTGCCCTGGGGGTCTACGGTTTAAGAGAAGCGAAAAGGGCAAACGTTAGCGAACAGGGTGAGATCATTGCAAAGAATCATGCCCAGGCAAAGGAACTTGAATCGAAGATCAATCAGTTGTCGGCGCTGGCGGTAACGAAGATCGACCAGAACTTTAATGAAGCCCTCGTTTTGGGAGTGGAAGCCTATCTTCATGCAAAAGATAATCAGGTTAATAATTTCACGGCACAGGGTGCGATCACTAAAATACTTCAGAGTAACCCGGGCTTAATTCACGTACTTCTGGGCCATACAGATTGGGTGAACACCATCGCGATCCACCCGAACAGTAATATGCTGGTATCAGGCGGTTGGGACAACACCGTTATTCTCTGGGATATTTCTGATCCGTCCCTTCCAGAAATCATAAAAACCCTGTCGGAGCATACCAGCTCGGTGGAGAGTGTGGCATTCAGTTCTGATGGAAAAACCCTGGCATCATCAAGCTTTGACAGCCTTATTCTGTGGGATATATCCGATCCATCTGACCCGAAGCTGCTCGGCAAAATCGACGGGGACTATTCCGACCTTTTATTCACACACAACGATACAATTCTCTCATCAATAAAATATGACGAAAATATTACAGGCTCTGCCGTGCTGTTCAATGTATCCAACAAAAAATCACCTGTTGAAGTAAGCCGGTTCGACAGTGGGGATAAAACCGTTGGCATGACTAATCTTGCGATTAACCCGGCCAAAAATCTTTTGTTTTCATCGCTCGAAAATGGGAATATCCTCGAATGGGACATTACCGATCCAAACAATCCCGCATTATTATTTACCATTGAAGGCAACGGGGAGCAACTACAAGGTATTGCAATAAGCGCGGATGGCAGAACCCTGGCGATTGGCAAATCAGACACGGCGATTGCGCTTTGGGACATTACCGATCCAGCCGCGCCTTTTTTGCTCAGCATATGGGGCGGACATTCACTCCCAATAACCAGTCTGGCATTTAGCGCAGACGGCGCTACTTTGGCCTCCAGCAGTGACGAAACCAATGCTTCGATCGTTTTGTGGGACATCTCAAACCGAAATGTTCCCAAGAAAATAAGGACTCTCAACGGACATTCCCTGACCGTGACAAGCATGATATTTAACCAAAATAATGGAATGCTGACATCAGGAAGCCATGACGGTACGATCATGCTCTGGGATGTGATCAACCCTAAAACCTCCATAGAGGCGGGTTCTATTGATGATATTTCCAATCATTTCACTTTCAATTATTTCTCCTTTAACGGTTTTGCTTTCCAGCCTAATGGGAGCTTACTGGCATCCGGCAGCGCTGACGGAACATTGGCAATATGGGACATTTCCAATCCGGGCATCCCGAAGCGCATCAAGGACTTGAAAGAATCCTATTATGGTATTGTGGCTTTTAGCCCTGATGGAAAATTACTGGCTTCAAGCGATGGCGGCAAAAATGTGGTTCTTAGGGATGCATCAGAATTTGCCAACATCAAGGCCATAAAAGCAAATGAAAATTCCACGGATCTAATTGCGTTTAGCGCGGACGGCAAAACTTTGGCAACCGTGGGCGATCAATTTATTCTATGGGATGTTACGGATCCCAAAAAGCCCATATCCATCGCAGAT
>Ga0105046_10016770_pt1 | contig 11232 bp, 10 predicted proteins | sample MAT03_FD_78385 | JGI IMG/M metagenome (GOLD analysis project Ga0105046, IMG submission 78385) | Freshwater microbial communities from Lake Fryxell liftoff mats and glacier meltwater in Antarctica - MAT-03 (megahit assembly) | ecosystem: Environmental > Aquatic > Freshwater > Ice > Liftoff...
CACCATAGACGGGAAAACCGTAAAATGATTCACTGCCATGAGAAATCCAGATGGGAAAGCGATCCGGCATAAAATCGCGGAGTCTCGGAGTCGAGAAATAAGTCACCTGTTCTTCCGTGACGGTCAGGGGAATTTGCGTTCCCGTTTCGGCCAGAACTTCGTTCGTCCAGGCATCGGCAGAGACGATAACGTTTTGTGCCGTGAATTCCCCACTGTCAGTCAGGATGCGAAATCCGCTTCCCTGGGGCACGATGCTCGTCACGCGAGTGTTGTCGAGCACCGTGGCTCCACGTGATCGCGCGAGCCCGACCTGGGTGTGGACACCCTTTCGCGGATCTACCAATCCGCTCTCGGCCTGGAAGAGCACCCGACAGTTCGGATCCAGGGTGAATTGCGGGAAACGACGCATCGCCTCGTTACCGGTCCAGTCGTCGAATGGAATACCGGCGCCCGCCATTGCTGCGGCGTACGGGTCGACCAGCTCCGGTTGATTGAGCGGCGTGATATCGACTCCTCCACACTTCACGACGAGTTGCATTCCGCTCTCAGCTTCAATCTCGCCCCAGGCGTGGTACGTGTGAGGCGTCAGCGCGGTGTATTCCGGCGCGTGATACGAAAGGCGGATAATGCGCGAGTGATCTCCGGAGGCTCCCTTGTCGTGACCGAGCGGAAATCGCTCGAACCCGATGACCTCTTCGCCAGCCCTCCGGGAGAGCCAGTAGAGTGCAGAAGAACCAATCACACCGCATCCAACGACTGCGTACTCGAATGCAGTTTTCATGGTCTTCTCCTCGCCCTGCTGAATCGACTGAGCCACGTACAACCCGGCGTGGTTAAGGATCGCACATCGACGCCAACGTACCGCGCTTCACATCACCCACGAAGTAGAATGCCGCTCTACATTCCAGCATCGCGACCAGACGAGGACGGCTTAACCAGTGACGGAAACGGGCGAACTCTTCGAACTCCCCGCACGGCCCATGCTCGAACTCAGCGAACCACGGCTCGATCGTGGGCCGATCAACTGCGCGGTCCTGCTATCCGGTTCCGGACGAACACTGGAAAATCTGCTTGTGGTCATCACGGGAGGCGGGTTGAATTGCGCGATTCGCGCCGTGATCAGCTCGAAACCCGACGTTCGCGGATTGCAGGTCGCTGCTGATGCCGGTATTCCCGCGTTTGTCGTACAGCGCCAATCCTTTGCATCTGATCAGGAGTATAGCGCCGCGATTTACGAAGAACTCCGGCCATTCGATCCAGAACTCATCCTGCTCTGCGGCTTCCTCAGAAAGCTCGTTGTTCCAGCCGCATTTGAGGGACGCATTCTCAATATTCACCCTGCGCTGCTTCCAGAATCGGCTGCCGGCGGGAAGGGTCTCTACGGCGACCGTGTGCACGCCGCAGTGCTGGCGAGCAATGCAACCCGGTCCGGCGCGACCGTTCATGTTGTCGACAATGGCTATGACACGGGTCCCGTGGTTCTCCGTGCAACGGTTCCGGTACTGCCCGATGACACTCCCGCTTCGTTGGCTTCCCGTGTTTTCGAGGCCGAGTGCGCGCTCTATCCCGCTGCGATTCGACGCTATGTCGCCACGCGAGGCGATCTATTCGGAGGCTGACCCATGTCATTCCGAACTTTCAAACAACCAGTTGTCGCATCCCGCGCGGTCATCACAACCAATCACCCCGAAGCGAGCGCGGTGGGATTGGAAATCCTCGCAATGGGTGGCAATGCCGTCGATGCGGCCGTGGCGGCGCTCTTCTCCCTCTCGGTTGTCGAACCGATGATGGTGAGCCCGCACGGTGCCGGCTTTTTCGTCGTACGAGACGGCACCACCGGAGAGATCGCGACGATTGACAACTACGCGTCGGTTCCACTCGCCGCCCGGCCCGATATGTACCGCGCAATCCCTGGCAGTCTCGAAAACGACACCGATGATAACGAAAACGATATCGGTTACCGGGCAGTCGGTGTTCCGGGAAATCTCGCCGGATGGTGCCACGCCGCCGGGCGATTTGGATCGCTTCCATTGACAGAGTTGGTTTCACCAGCGTCCCGGCAGGCGCGAAGGGGTTTCACGGCCAGTCCGTATCTTGTTCAGAACATCGAAATGGAAAAGGATGCGCTCTCCAGGTTCCCCGATAGCGCAAAAGTCTTCCTGCCAGGGGGGAAGGTTCCGGTGCCGGGAGATCGGATCATACGTTCGGACTATGCACTGACGCTCGAACGAATGGGACAAAACGGTGCGACTGAACTTGTCGACGGGCAAACCGCATACTCGGTGGCAGCGGACATGGACTTCAATGGTGGCCTGATCACCATCGAAGATGGTCGGAACTACAAAGTCCACGAGCGCACGCCGATTCGCGGAAGGTACCGGGGTTACGATCTGGTCGCCATGGGACCGGTCTCATCCGGTGGGCTGCATATCGTCCAGATGTTGGGCATTCTTGAAGGATTCGATCTCAAGGCAGCAGGGTTTGGCACCGTCGACGGCGTGCACTTGATCGCAGAGACGCTCAAGATCGCCTTTGCCGATCGTTTCATCTATCTCGGCGATCCGGCGCTGGTCGATATACCGGTGGACTGGTTGCTGTCACAGGACTACGCGGCCACACGAAGGGCTGAAATAGTTCAAAATGGCAAGAGTGCGGGAGAATACGGCTTCGGCGTAAATCCAATAGGTTCAGCCAACACCACTCATCTCAACGTCGTCGATTCCAACGGGACGATGGTGAGTGCAACCCAAACGCTGAACTGGGGATTCGGTTCCCGTGTCACCGCGAAGGGCACAGGAATGCTCCTCAATAACTGCATGAAGCTGATGGATCCGGTGCCCGGGCGGACGAACTCGATCGCGCCCGGCAAACGCATTCTCAGCAGCATGTCGCCAACGCTCATCCTGAAAGATGGCAACCCGTGGCTGGCAATCGGCACACCGGGTGGCGCCCGGATTTTCGGTTCCGTTATGCAGGCAATTATCAACATGATCGACCACGGGATGACACCGCAAGAGGCAGTCGAGGCGCCGAGGTGCTGGACCATGGGACCGACTCTTGAACTGGAAGACACCTTCGATGACTTGCCTGCCCTGGTCGCGGGTTTGGATGGACGGGGCCACCACGTCGAGGTGGTTTCGAAAATTGCGGGTGGCATGAGCGCCATTCAGATCGATTCCGTCACGGGTATGCTTACGGGTGCTTCCTGCTGGCGAGCCGACGGGGCTCCGGTCGGACTTTCTGGTGGCGACTCCCGGCTGGTGGATATCGCGATGACCAGATAGCCTGAATCGCAATCCTACGGCAGTCGAACAAGCGTTTCCGACGCGACAATGCTGCCGCATTACTGCCCGTTTGGCCATTGCCCTCAATGGTCCCGTGCGCTACTATTTGAATTCCGCACGCTCCCCCGTTGGTGATTCTCCTGCCATCGTTGCCGGGCGTTAACTCCCGGTTGAGAATGTTCACGAGCGTCATTCCCGGTTGGAGCTCGAACCATCCTAAATGTCGTCTCATCGAGTTCGGTCAGGAAACTTCCGTGGTGGCAACCAACGAATCTCATCGATCTTCACGCCGCACACTCCTCAAGACAGCCGGCACTTTTGGTGCTGCTGCCGGTCTTTCTGCACATCTCGGCGGAACTCGGAATGCTGCAGCCAATTCCACTGAAGCATTCGCAAATGTCGTTCTGCCTCCGGATATCGGCCAATCTGAATTGCAGGTCTACATCCGAGCGACCGGTCACACGCTCCGGGGATCGATGCTCGATTACTGGCGTGCCAACGGCGGCGCCTATATCTACGGCAATCCCATATCTGAACCATTCGCCTCGGATGATGGCTACTATAGCCAGGCATTCGAACGCGGAATCTTCCAGTATCGATTCGAGTTCCAGGATACGGAAGATCCGATCATGCGGTTGATGCCGATCGGCTATCGCTCACTGAAATTGGATCGAAATGAAACCGGAGCCGCCGGTCGGCGACTACAGGGGGGCGGAGATCGTCAGAGCGCTCGCTGGCAGCCGCTGAGTCCCAACTCGGGTTCCGCCCAGAAGGCCGCAATCGAGGGCGGTTTCTACGACGAATACACCGGTCATACGGTCACCGGGGCGATCGCCGACTGGTATTACAGGAATGAGGGCGGCTTTTATCTCGGGAGTCCGCTCAGCCAGGCCCTGAAGAGTCGCGGGGCAATCATCCAATACTTCGAGGGCGGTCTCGTTGTCCGTGACGCCGAGGACGTTGTTTCGCTCGCGCCGCTTCCGGCTGAAACTGCTCCCGTCTCGGGATCGACACCACCCGGGTCAACCAGGACGATCTGCCGGAGTACGACGAATCACTCTTCCTGGCGTCACCGAATCCCTACCCGGCTGGCGATCAAACTGCCGCGGGCCGGAAGTGGATCGAGATCAGTCTTGGACAGCAGCAGCTGTGGGCCTATCAAGGGTGGACTACGGTGCTCAGCACCTATGTCAGCACGGGTCTCGCACCGAACCTGACCCAACCAGGAATCTTCCACGTGCGCTTCAAACTCCCGAAGCAGACCATGACTGGTTTCACTGATAACACTGGCGAAGTCGTTTCCACGGGCACTGAAGCGCCAGAAGGCACGAACGCGACCTCTTACGAGGTAAAGGATGTGCCGAACGTGATGTACTTCAGTCTGAGCGCCGAGGCCCTTCATGGTGCGTACTGGCACAACAACTTCGGCAACCGGATGAGCCATGGCTGCGTGAATCTCCCGCTCGAAGTCGCGGCCTGGATGTACGGTTGGGCTCCACTCGGCACAATGGTCTGGATTCACGACTAGCGGTTCAACTGGTCAACCGAATTTCTCTATCCACTCCGCACGCATCCGGGAATAGTCCGCATCTTCTCGGGCTTCCACATAGTGACGGTAGAAGATGCGCGCTGATTCGGCCTTTTCCTCGTCCTCGACTCTGGGCAAGAGCTGGCCGTCATCCTCCCCATATTTTCGACCGCTCCTGTGATTTGCATATCGGCGGGCACGCGTCCATCCCATTTGCAGGAACTTCCGCGCCATATCCATTCCGATAAAATCGTCTTTATTTCTATAATTTACGAACTTACTGTAGATTGCTTCGGCCGATATCCGAGCCACTTCCGGCGTCCGAAACCGCCAGAGCGGCAGTAATTCAGACTTGTACGGCTCCACCAGGAGAACACCCTGCTCACCCTTGCCTACCCTGTACAGCTCAGGCTGCTCCCTGAAGTCGATGGCGGAATAGTCCAGACCATAGTCGAACGCCTCTGACGATCTCACCTTTTTGGAAGAGGCCATGTTGGGATTGGCTGCTTGCGTCAACGGTTCTGAGAGCTCTCGAACCAGGATTGGAGTTGCGATTCGTGCTCTTCATGGAAATGGCCGAAGAAGCTGCCGTCGGTAAGCGTCGCTGAAATCGACTTGCCTCGAAGATTCTCGAACTGCGCTGCATCAGTTAACTGTTCGTCGGTGAGGGATGCCACCAGTTCACGCAGCCGTACAAAGACTGCGGTTCGTTCCTGCAATACCTCGGAGGCGAATTTCTCCTTGTCGGATTCGTAGATCCACTCATTGATCTCCTCATCGGTCTTCATATGCACTGGCCAGGCCGATGCCGGTTGCGCCTCTCCGTTTGCCTGCGCCCGAAGTCGGTTGACCGAATCGTTCGTCCATCCATTCAGGTGCGACGCGAGATCCTTGAACGTCCACAGGCCGACGTCGATCGGCTCGGTCAATCGTGCCTCTCCGACTTCCACGACAAGCCGTTCCCATAGTTCACGTTCGTGATCAATTGCCGCCAACGCATCTTCTCGTACCGTCATTATGTTGCTCCTCTGCTGAGTGAATTCGACTCGCTCGATATCAGCGCACGCGGCATGCCATGGGCAATCCATGGGGAATGCCCATTGAATTAAGATTGCACCGGACATTGACGCGCCGGCGCAGTTTTCAGGATCGATTTTGAGTTTCAGAGAGGTTTCTCCGCCTGACTACCCACGGCCAGTGCGCGTCCACTCCGATTTGGTGACGACTGGCAACTGGAGTGCCCGTTCCCGCTCGAGATCCAGATTCCCGATGTGCAATGAGAGCGGAGATTGAACCCACTTGTAGATCGACTGCAGGAAGAGCCTCACGAACTTCTCGACGTACCCATCAAGTTGAGCACCGGGAAGCTCCGGGAACATCACTCCCAACGCGGCTCGCACCTCCTCTGGAATCAACTTCTCCCCCGCGAAGAGGAAGAAACAGGCGTCCAGAATCGGAAATGGCATCAACTCCGCCTCGCCGGATTGGTTCGGCGCCAACTCAGGTCCGGCGGGTTTTGCCAGGACGGCGCTAATACCCGGGTATCCATGCTTCTCGTACAGGTAGTCCAGCAGCGCCATCACGACGGTTTTCGGCACATTCGCAAGTACCGCCAGCGCGCCCATCAGATCGCCACCAACCGTGGTGTATCCAACAGCCTTCTCGGTCATGTTCCCCGTCTGCAGGAAGAGTCCTCCAGACGAATTCGACCAGTTCCACATACGCAGCGCCCGCAAGCGTGCCTGGATGTTTTGTTTGGTCAATTCGGTAACGGGTTGCCCGTCTTCCAGGAACTCCTGCACTGTCGCCAACTCACGCTCATAGGCGTCATCGATCGAAATGACTTCCAGCGGTACGCCGAGATCGGCGCAAATCGTCTCTGCTCCCAAGCGGGTTTCATCGGACGAATACCGTGAGGGCTGATAAAAAGCGCGAATCATCGAACCCGGACTTTCAGGATTCTTCCGGGTTGCATACCGGTGTGCAATCAAGAGTGTAAGCAACGAATCGCGTCCACCGGAGAGCGAAATGCCAATGACCTTGAACGCACCGGTTTTTTCGTAATAGTCGCCAATTCCCAGGGCCAGGGCGTCGAGTATGTCTTCGAAGAGCTCCTCCCGACCACTCCGCTGTGCTTCCACACCCGGGAGAAAAAAGCTGCGATTCGCCGGCACGGGATAGGTCAATTTCGCGCGTTGCTCGGCAGTCGAGAGCGTTTCACCCGGAATCTCGATCGTCGTTGGCAACATCTGCTCGACTGCAAATGTCTCCCGGTCCTGCCGCCAGGTTGTGTTTTCGGACCGCAACCGCAATGTTCGGTCAAGATCGACCACAGCAGTCGAGAAACCCTCATGGAATCGCGGGGCCACGTGCATGTTCTTGCCGTTTTGATTGACGAACCCGCCGCCATCGAAGATCAATCCATCGTTTGCGCCGATGGCATTCACGTAGGCGATCGTGCACTGGTGATCGGCCGCGCGAGTCGCGATCAGTTCGCGTCGCGTCTGCGGAATCCCGACCCGATACACCGATGCAGAGAGGTTGCAGACCAATTCTGCCCCGGCATAGGTGCGCCGTTTGATCGGACCATCCGGACTCCAGAGATCCTCGCAGACTTCGACCGCGATCGCGCCGAAGTCATACTGGAAGATGAAATCACCGACGGGGATCCCGCGATGTTCTTCATCCATATCAGCGGTTCCGCGCGAAACAGTCCGGCCTTCATAATAGATACTGTAAGTTGGTAATTTCTCTTTCGGTACCAAACCATCGATTTGACCGCCGGAAACGACCGCCGCGCAATTGTAGCGGAGACCCTGCTGAGCGATCGATACCCCAATCGCAAAAACGATCGGCAGATCAGCGGTTGCATCGGCGAACCGTTCGAGTTCAGTCCATTGGCGGTCGACAAAACCCTGCCATTGAATGAGATCTTCGGGCGGGTAACCGCCGATCACCTGTTCCGGGAACAACCCGATGGTGACCCCTTCGGCGGCCATTCCTCGCGCCTGCTCGATACATCGATCGACATTCGCGGAAAAGGCGCCAACGGTCGAGTTGATGTTGCCGAGACCGATTTTGATGAGCCGCACCGCCGGACTCCCTCTCGCATATCTCGTGAAAACCCAGCGGCGAGATGCGTGTGCACATCAACATCGCCGGACTTAAGCGTAGCCCGAAGCGGAAGCACCTGCGAGAGGCAATTTGAAACCGATCACCACTGGAGTGAGATCATGGTGACCGGGTAATCAGCACCGGAACAGTCGCACCGCGAACGAGCTTGTCCGCGACACTTCCGAGCACCCATCGCCTGAACCCGCCGCGTCCGTGACTGGTCATCACTACAAGATCGCCGGTTTCAAACGCTGCCAGCAGTGCCTTACCAGCGGGTCCATCAAGCACCGCAGTTGTCACCGACAGTCCTCCTCCTCTGATCGCTTCCGCCTGCTGGTCAAGATACTTCTCGATCGCCGCGTGAATCTCCTCGACCGATCCCGCATTTGCCGCTGCAGCATATGTTCCCGTCCGAACGGCCTCCTGAAGCAGGGAGATATCGAGTGCCCGCAACAGCCGCACCGGCACATCGAGATCGATCGCCAACTCGATCGCCAGCGGTAGCGCCGCCTCGGACCGATCGGAACCGTCAAGCGGCACCACGATTCTGGCAATGGGCGCCGCGACGACAGGTCGGTCTCCACCCCGCACGACCAACACAGGACAGACTGCGTGCCGCACGACCCGATCCGCAACGCTGCCAAAGACAATTCGCGTGCCCGCGCCGGCGCCATGTGTCGTCATTACGATCAGATCGTCAGGAGTTGCTGTCCTGAGAATGATCTCGGCGGGATCGCCAGTCTCAACCAACAGGTCGACTTCTCGGCCCTGCCGGCTCAGTGTGCCGCTGTGCTGCTCCAGATACCCGTTTGTGGACGCCCAAAGCTGCTTGCTCGCGCTATCCTCGCCACCAGTCACCGTTCGGCTCAGGAATTCACTCTGCGCAGGCAAGCAAGTCAGGAGCGCCACCCGATCACCAGTGATCGCTCCCGCGTACACGAGCGCACTCTCGGCCGCATTCGAACCGTCCAGCGGAACGATTATTCGCCGCGTCATTTGAGTTTTTCTCCTTGTCGGTCCGGCGCTGGATTAGTCAGTGCCACCTCTACCCCTGGACGGAACGAGCACCACGGGAACCGGTCCATCGCGCACCAATTTTTCCGCGACACTGCCGATCAACCACCGCCGGATCCCACTTCGCCCGTGACTGGTCATGACGATCAGGTCTTCCGCCTGGGTTCGCTCCGCGATCACGGCATACGGCGAACCAGCGACGATCTCGAATGTTGCCTCGATTCCGGCCTCGGCGAACTGTGTCTTTGCGGCTTCCAGTTCAGTTTGCGCCTGTGCCTGCAGATCACCGAGAAGCTGATCGTAGACCTCCGGAGAGTAGTAGGGCTCCATTGGTGCAGCCATCGGCAGGAATGCCGTCGAGTTGATCGCGTGGATCATATGCACATCAAGCGAAAGTTTCTTTGCGAGTGCCATTGCAACCGGGAATGCCTGGGTAGCCAGTTCCGAACCGTCGTACGGAACAACAATTCGGCGTAACTTCGGCGTTCCAATTTCAGAGGCTGCATCCTGCGGCCGGACGATCATGATCGGAATCGTGGTCGCGCGTGAGAGTCGATCCACCACACTGCCGAAGGCGAGGCGACCCACCGCACCGCGTCCGCGGCTCGCGGCGATGATCAAATCACATCCATTCTCCTCGGCTGCGCTTAGAATCTCGGTGGCGTAGTCGCCAACGCGCACCACGTAGCTCACGCGATCCTGGTTGAGATCCGGCCATCGTCCTGCGGCCGCTCGAAGATCCTCGGTCGAGCGATCAACCACCACCTCTTCGACCTCGTCGGTATGCACCGCCACCCGGCCAAGGACGTCGCGAATCGGCTCCGCCGACGAGGCCACACGAACGAAGACGATCTCCGTCTCTGCATGGGCAACCGCCACGGCAAACGGGATTGCCTGTTCGGCGAGGGCAGAACCATCGAGCGGAACCAGTATTCGTTTAATTGCATTGAATTCAGTCATCTTAGCCTCCAACTCCGGGTAGTGTCTGTCGAATGAGGACATACCCGGGCATCATCAATGAGGAGCATACGCCAGAAGAAGCACCTCCGCGAGTGGTCAGGTCAAGTCGGTTCCGGGTGGCTATGGCGCAAGTCCACCCGGGCAAGATACGCTGCCGGATGTTGAATAGTTGTTCAGACCCGCGAACGAGGAGCGACGTGATGGCGAACCCGACTACCGATTCGATCATGTATCAGACGATGCACCGTCAACCGACGGACATCCAGAACACCCTCACCACCGGTTGGGGCCAGGCAACGCAGGCGGCCGACCTGCTCGCTCCGGCCAAACGTGTCTTTGTTGCCGGCATCGGCACGAGTTACCACGCCGCGCTCGTCGGGGGCTGGCTCCTTCGCGCCGCCGGGTCCGATGCGCGCACGGTTCACTCCTTCGATATCGCGAACTATCCGGGTGATATCGAATTTCGTTCCGATGATGCGGTGATACTCATGGCCCATACCGGAGTCAAGCACTACTCCGGGGTCGCACTGGCGCGAGCCAGTGCAGCCGGATCGACGGTCATTTCGGTCGGCAGTCTAACCGCCGAACATCCAGGATCTCAGCTCATTCTGCGCACGATCGAGCGGGAAAAGTCGGCTGCTTACACCTCATCACACCTCAGCGCGATGACGGTTATTGCCCAGATCGCAACGGCACTGGGGGAGCGACGAAAAGCCCCGGGCGTGGCCGGGTTCCGGGAGGCGTTGTCAGCATTGCCGGACCAGATCGCGAACGTGCTCACCCGGGAAGCAGAGATCGAACCGATAGCGAAGATCGCCGCCACCAGCCGCGTTTACGCCGCCGGCGCCGGTCCGAATGAAGCGACCGCGCTCGAACTCGTAATCAAAGCACGGGAAGCGGCGCTGGGCCATGTCGATGGTTTAGCTATCGAGCAATTCCTGCACGGTCCAATGGTTGCCTTCAATGCCGGAGATCTCGCGGTATTCGTCAATGTTCCCGGTGCTGCGTCGGAGCGCGTGGGCCAGATCGCCGCGGTCGCGAGCGCGATGGGCGGAATCGTCTGGCTGATTGGCGAGGGTGTGGCAGCCGTGCCGAGCGCGACCGTCTTCGCCCTGCCCACACTGCCGGAGGTGCTTTCGCCGCTGCTGGCGGTCGTTCCGATGCAAATCCTCGCATATCAGATGGCGGCGTTGAAGGGTACACACCCGGATACGTTCCGGCGCGAGGATCCTGTCTACAAGGAGGCATTCGGATTGCTCAAGCTCTAGAATGTCCGCGCGAACGTGTGCAGTTATGGTCAGTCAACATTTGTGAGTAGCGATCTAAGCTCGG
>Ga0105046_10016771_pt1 | contig 11232 bp, 11 predicted proteins | sample MAT03_FD_78385 | JGI IMG/M metagenome (GOLD analysis project Ga0105046, IMG submission 78385) | Freshwater microbial communities from Lake Fryxell liftoff mats and glacier meltwater in Antarctica - MAT-03 (megahit assembly) | ecosystem: Environmental > Aquatic > Freshwater > Ice > Liftoff...
CCTCCGCGGCGACGAGTCGTCGCGGTTGGGTCAGACTCGACACCATGAGTGGCATCGGTTCGGGGTTGCGCAAGATCGTCGACGTGGTGATCGAGGTGCCGGTGGTCACCAGCTTCACGCGCATCGGTCACGACGTCCGATCGCGCGTCGAAGGGTGGTCGCAGCCCGCTGCCAACTCGATGAACGACCGGGTGGTGGTGATCACCGGCGGCACCTCTGGCCTCGGTCGAGTCGCCGCCCGACGACTCGCCGAGTTGGGCGCCACGGTGGTGATCACCGGGCGTGATGCGAAGCGGACGGCCGCGGTGGCGGCGGAGCTCACGACGAGCTCGGGCGGCTCGGGCGGCTCGGTGACCGCCGAGGCCGCCGACATGGGTGACCTCGACGAGGTGCGCTCGCTGGCCGAGCGGCTGCTGAAGCGTCATCCGCACATCGACGTGCTCGTGCACAACGCCGGCGCACTGGCCACCGAGCGGTCGGTGGGTGCCGACGGGATCGAAGTCACCGTGGCGAGTCAGGTGGTGGGCCCGTTCCTGCTGACCTCGCTGCTGCTGCCGGCGCTGCGCGCCTCAGCGCCCTCCAGAGTGATCACCATGTCGTCGGGCGGTATGTACGCGTCGAACCTGGAGGTCGACCACCTCGAGATGGCGGCGGCTGAATACAAGGGTGCCGAGCAATACGCGCGGGCCAAGCGGGCGCAGGTGACGCTCAACGAGATGTGGGCGGAGCGCTTCGCCGGTGTCGGCATCGTCTTCCATTCGATGCATCCAGGTTGGGCTGATACGCCAGGGGTCGAGCAGGCGCTGCCCGTGTTCCGCAAGGTGATGGGCCCACTGCTGCGCACGCCCGAACAGGGCGCCGACACGCTCGTATGGCTGGCGGCCGACGACGGCGAGCCGCTCGCGACGAACGGCGGGTTCTGGCTCGACCGGCGTCGCCGGAGCATCCACCGGCTGCCCACCACCCGCCGCAGCGACACGACCGAGCGTCGCGCCGCACTGTGGCGCACCACCGTCGAGCGTGCCGGTCTCAGCGAGGCCGGACCGTCGGCCTGACGGAGCGGACGAGGCCACCCCTGGCACGGGTCCGGCGTTCAGGGGGGCGGTCAGCGGAACAGTTCGAACAACTGGCCGATCGCGTGCAACTGGCCGCCGCTGGTGCTCGACATCACCGCGATCGGTAGGACGCCGGTGTCGAACCATGCCTCGAGCTGGTCACGTACCTCGATCGGCGAGCCGGAGATCGTGCAGTCGTCGAGCCAGCGATCGGTCATCAGCCCCGGCAGTGCGTCACGATCGCCTGCCGCGAGCGCAGCCTCGATCGCGACCATTTCCTCCTCGTAGCCCGCCTGCTTCCAGTAGTTCCGGTAGTTGGGCAGCACGATGTACCCACCCAGAGTGCGCCGATGGATCGCCCGGGCCGCATCGCGGTCGGCGTCGATCGCCGTCGGCACCATGTTCGCGAGCGAGAACGTCGCTCGGCGCTCATCCGGCACGCGAGCCACCTGGGTGGGCATGTACGAGCGGGATGCGTTCGCCCAGATCGCGCCGTTGCCCACCTCGAGCGCGAGGTCGAGCATCTTGTCGCGCAGGGTCGCGAGCAGGATCGGCGGCAGAGCACCCGAGGCCCGCTCGGCCGAGCGGATGCCGGCGACGTACGCGCGCATGTCGCCGAGCGGCTTGCCGGTGTCGATGCCGAGCCGGTCCATCGCGGGGGCGTGGCTCACGCCGAGACCGAGACGGAACCGACCATTGCTCACCTCGGCGAGATGACCAGCGGTGATCGCAACCTCACCGAAGTGCGAGTGATAGATCGGCTGGATACTCGTCCAGAACGGGATGGTGCGTGTGACGTGCGCGAGCGATCCACACAGCGCAAGGTTGCCGTTGATGCCCGGGCTGGCCAGACCGGCGAACCCCTGGCGATCGGCCTCGGCCGCCACCTCCAGGAGCGCAGTGCGCTTGGTGGGCGTGCCGATCACGCTGATCGCTGGCAGTCTGGTCATGACGGGGCACCGTACTCGCAGGCCTTCGCCAGCCAGGATGTGGGGCGGGCGTTCGCGACGGGGCTCGGGGTACGGTGTCGTCATGGGTGAGCCGCACCACGAGGAAGGCCGCGCGGCTCCGCTGCGAGTCGGGCCGCTGCGAGTCGGGCCGCTGCGAGTCGGAATGGTGTGCCCGTACAGCCTGTCGGTGCCCGGTGGGGTACAGGCACAGGTGATGGGGCTCAGCCGAGAACTCCGTCGCATGGGCATCGAGGTGCGCGTGCTCGCCCCGTGCGACGGCCCGCCGCCGGCCACCTTCGTCACCCCGCTGGGCAACAGCCTGCCCACGTCGGCCAACGGCTCGATCGCGCCGCTCGCACCCGATCCCTCGTGCCAGCTGCGCACCATTCGAACCCTGATCGACGAGGAGTTCGACGTGCTGCACCTGCACGAGCCGTTCCTCCCCGGTCCCACACAGACGGCAACCCTGCTGCACACGGCACCGATCATCGGCACCTTCCACTCGGCGGGCGAGAGCGCGGCCTACAAGTACCTGCGTCGGCCGGTGCTCGCCGCCAGCCACCGCCTCGCCCACCGCGTCGCCGTGTCGAAGGATGCCGAAGAGCTCGTCCAGCGCTACATCGGCGGTGAGTACGAGATCCTCTTCAACGGGGTGGAACTCGATCAGTACGCGACCATCGGCCCATACCCGACCGTCGGCCCGACCGTGTTCTTCCTCGGCCGACACGAGGAGCGCAAGGGCCTCGACGTCCTGCTCGCAGCGATGCGCCAGTTGCCCGACGACGTCCGGCTCTGGGTGGCAGGCACCGGTCCCGACACGGCCCGATTGCGGGCCCAGTACGCAGGTGACTCGCGAATCGAGTGGCTCGGACGCATCACCGACGAGGAGAAGGTCGCGCGACTGAAGGGAGCCACCGTGTTCTGCGCGCCGTCGCTCCACGGCGAGTCGTTCGGCGTGGTGTTGGTCGAGGCCATGGCGGCCGACACCGCGATCGTGGCGAGCGGTCTCGACGGGTATCGCAACGTGGCGACCGACGACGTGAATGCCGTCTTGGTCGAGCCGGGCGACGTCGGTGCGCTTGCTGCCGGGTTGAAGCGCGCTCTCTACGACAGCGATCTCCGGGGGCGGCTGGTCGCGGCGGGCGGTCCGCGTGCCGACGAGTTCTCGATGCGACGACTTGCCGAGCTGTACGCAGCGCACTATCGCCGTATCGCCGCCGACCGCGAGCTGCGCCGGCACATGCTGAACGAAGCACAGGAGCGTCGTCGCGTCTCTCGTATGCTGGCCCGAGCCTTCGGGCGACCCTGACCTGCGTGCCCCGTGCAGGCGGCAGCACCCGCGTCGAACACGTCGTGGGTGCGACGGAAAGGAACACCGACATGACGTGGATCATCCTCGCGATCGTGGTGCTGCTGGTGATCGTCGCGATCGTCACCTACAACAGCCTCATTCGCAGCCGGAACCAGGTGGAGAACTCGTGGTCGCAGATCGACGTGCAGCTCAAGCGCCGCATCGATCTGATCCCGAACCTGGTCGAGACCGTGAAGGCGTACGCCGCACACGAGAAGGAGACCCTCGATGCCGTGATCAGGGCGCGTCAGGCCGCCATGGCCGCGCCAGGCGATCCTCACGCACAGGCAGCAGCCGACTCGCAGGTCACAGGCGCGCTGCGCCAGCTCTTCGCGCTGTCGGAGGCCTACCCCGACCTGAAGGCGAACCAGAACTTCCTGGCATTGCAGGAGGAGTTGAGCGCCACCGAGGGTCGGGTCGCCTACGCGCGGCAGTTCTACAACGACTCGGTGCTGAACTACAACAACAAGCTGCAGGCGTTCCCGACCGTGATCTTCGCCAGCATGCTGAAGTTCGACAAGCGCGAGTACTTCGAGGCCGACGAGGCTGCCCGAGAGGTGCCGAAGATCGGCTTCTGAGCCGCGCGAACCTGCCGCGAACCTGCCGGGCGGCCCAGCTCGGCGCCCTTCGGTCTGGCGGTGCCGGTGCACGCGTGGTCAGCACCGTTACCCTGTCGTCCGTCATGTTCGAACTCATCCGTGCGAATCGCCGCCGCAGTGTGCTGCTGGTGGCCGGTTTCGTCGCCTTCCTCGTTCTCGTCGGTGCTGCCATCGGTGCCCTCACCGGTTACGGCTGGTGGGGCACGATCATCGCGCTCGTCATCTCCGCTGCGATTGCGTTCGCCTCGTACTGGAAGGCCGATGCGATCGCGCTGCGGATGAGCAGAGCCCATCCCGCGGACGCCCAGCAGTACCAGCGGCTGCACAACCTGGTCGAGGGGCTCTGCATCGCGAGCGGCCTGCCCAAGCCGCGGATCTACATCGTCGACGACCCGGCGCCGAACGCCTTCGCCACCGGTCGCAATCCCCGCCATGCGGCCATCGCAGTGACCACGGGCCTGCTCGAGAAGCTCAACCGGGTCGAGCTCGAGGGCGTGCTCGCTCACGAACTGTCGCACATCCGCAACTACGACATCCTGGTGTCCACCCTCGCCGTCACCCTCGTGGGCGCGATTGCGATCCTCACCGACACCGCGATCAGGCTGATGTGGTGGAACGGTGGCCGGGTGCCCCGCGACGGCGATCGCAACAACGGCAGCAACCCGTTGGCCTACCTCGGTTTTGCACTACTGATCTTCGCTCCCATCCTCGCCAAGGCGATGCAAGCCACCATCAGCCGCCAGCGCGAGACGCTCGCGGACGTGAGCGCGTGCCAGATGACGCGCTACCCACCCGGCCTGATCTCCGCACTCGAGAAGCTCCGCGACGACACCACCGTCACCCACTCGGCATCCACCGCCACCGCCCACATGTGGATCGAGCAGCCGATGTCGGGTGTCGGCGACAAGGGCAAGCTCGGCGGCATCCATCGCATGTTCGACACCCACCCCCCGCTCGACGAGCGCATCGCACTGCTGAGGGAACTGTGACCCATCTGCACCCCCGTCACCACCCGACCCCGAACCCCGCCCGTAGCGCCCGCCGATCGCTGGCTGCACTGACGGCCATCGGTCTCGTGCTCGCCGCGTGTGGCGGCGGTGATGACGAGTCGTCGGCCACCACCTTCGAGGCTGCCCCCGACACCACCCAGGCCGCGACCACCACGGCTGCTCCGACGACCAGCAGTGCGACCGGCGGCGCGACCACCACCACCGAGCCTGCCGAGGCCGGTCCGGTGATGCCGTTGACCGGGCTCCCCGTCACGGACGAGGCCGCAGCCGCTCGTCCGGCGCTCGTCGTGAAGATCGACAACCACCCCCAGGCTCGTCCGCAGTTCGGCCTCAACCAGGCCGACATCGTGTTCGAGGAGAACGTCGAGACGCTCACCCGCTTCGCGGCGGTCTTCCATGCGAACGACCCCGGCCGCGTGGGGCCGATCCGTTCGGGCCGCACCCAGGACGTCGATCTGCTCGCCTCGTTCAACCAGCCGCTGTTCGTGTGGAGCGGCGGCAACCCGAGCGTCACCCGGGCGATCAACGGCAGCGATCTGGTGAGCCTCAGTCCCACCTCGACCCGCAATGTCGGGTTCTTCCGCGAAGCGCGCGGCAACGTCGACAGCGAGCACACCTTGTTCGGGACGACCAACGAGTTCTGGGCGGCGTTCACGCCGATCTTCAACCCGCCGCCCCAGCCGCAGTTCACCTACCGGGCATCCGACGAGGCGTTCAACGGTGAGCCCTCCGACGGCGTGGAACTGGAGATGGACGGTGTCGATGTCGCGTGGACCTGGGACAGCGACAATGCGGCCTACGTCCGCGACCAGGACGGCGAACCGCACATCGACGACCTGGGTCAGGTGAACGCCCGGAACGTGGTGGTGCTCGAGGTCGACTATCGGCCCAGTCCGGCCGACTCGCGCAGCCCCGAGGCACAGACCATCGGCACTGGCACCGCATATGTCTTCACCGGTGGTGTGCTCATCCGAGGTACGTGGACCCGCGAACAGGCGGCCCAGCCGTTCACGCTCGCCGACGACAACGGCGCGGTGATCGCCCTCACCCCCGGCCGCACGTGGGTGGAACTGCCACGGGTGGGCAGGACCACGCCACTGCCCTGACCGACACCGCTCGCGGTCGATCCCACATCCGGGGGAGTTCCGCCAGTCGGATGGTGTTACGCCTGCCACCACTCGCCGACGCCTGCGACGTGAATCGACAGTGGGTGCCCCTGGGAGCGGGGGGTACGATGGCGACATGACCTCGAACTCGTCGTCCACTGGGCCTGATTCCATTGCGCCTGATTCCATTGGGCCTGATTCCATTGGGCCTGACTCCGCCGCGGCGCGGGGCACGTACCGCGTGAAGCGCGGCCTCGCCGAGATGATGAAGGGCGGCGTCATCATGGACGTCGTCACCGCCGAGCAGGCGAAGATCGCCGAGGACTCGGGGGCGTGCGCCGTCATGGCGCTCGAACGAGTGCCCGCCGACATCCGCCGCGATGGCGGTGTGGCCCGCATGAGCGACCCGGAGATGATCGAGAGCATCAAGGCCGCAGTCACCATCCCGGTGATGGCCAAGGTGCGCATCGGTCACTTCGTCGAGGCCCAGATCCTCGAAGCGCTCGGTGTCGACTACATCGACGAGAGCGAGGTGCTCACACCCGCCGACGAGGCGCACCACATCGACAAGTTCGCGTTCACCGTTCCGTTCGTGTGCGGTGCCACCGACCTCGGCGAGGCACTGCGTCGCATCAGCGAGGGCGCATGCATGATCCGCTCGAAGGGCGAGGCGGGCACCGGCAACATCGTCGAGGCCGTGCGTCACCTCCGCAGCATCATCGGCGACATCCGCAAGATCACCCAGGCCGACTCGGCCGAGCTGTTCCAGTGGGCCAAGCAGTTGCAGGCCCCGTTGCCGCTGGTGCAGGAGATCGCCGCAACCGGCTGGCTGCCCGTGCCACTGTTCTGCGCCGGTGGTATCGCCACCCCGGCCGACGCCGCCCTGGCCATGCAACTCGGCGCCGAGGCCGTGTTCGTCGGCTCGGGCATCTTCAAGAGCGACGATCCGATGCCACGCGCCAAGGCGATCGTCGAGGCCACCACGCACTTCCGTGATGCGCACATCCTCGCCAAGGTCAGCCGTGGGCTCGGTGCGCCGATGACCGGCATCGGTATGGACGAGATCAACCAGCGCTACGCAGAACGCGGTTGGTGAGTCGACCGTGACGAACTCATGACGAGCTCGGCAGGGGAGCGGCCCCCAGGTGGACGACCACATGCCCGTTTCTTCGCGACCGCGCTCGTCTGAGCACTCGTCCTCCGACCCGACTCCGACCTCACGACCCCTGATCGGGGTGCTTGCGCTCCAGGGCGCCTTCGACGCACATCAGCGGGCGCTCGACGAGCTGGGCGCCTCGACGTGTCAGGTCCGCACGCCCGCCGACCTCGCCGACGTCGATGCGCTGGTCATGCCCGGTGGCGAGAGCACGACGATGTCGAGGCTGTTGCAGACGGCCGGTCTGTTCGACCCCATCGCCCACCGGCTCGCCGACGGCATGCCGGTGTTCGGGACGTGCGCCGGGATGATCCTGCTCGCCACCGAGGTGCTCGACGGTCGTACCGACCAGTGCAGCTTCGGCGCGATCGATCTGTCGGTGCGACGCAACGGCTATGGCCGCCAGGTCGACAGCTTCGAGGTCGACGTCGACGTCGACGGGCTCGCCGATCCGTTCCATGTGGTGTTCATCCGCGCCCCCAAGGTGGAGCGCACCGGCGACGCTGTGGTCGTCCTCGCCGCACATGACGGGGTGCCGGTGTTGGCACGGCAGGGGCACGTGCTCGTCGCCTCGTTCCACCCCGAGCTCACGAGCGATCGTCGCCTGCACGCGATGTTCCTCGACATGGTCCATACTTCCGCGGCCACCGCCGCCTGAGCGTCTCGCTCAGCTCACACTCGGAGACAGAGATGTCCGGTCACTCCAAATGGGCAACGATCAAACACAAGAAGGGTGCCGCCGACGCGAAGCGCGCCAAGATCTTCGCCAAGCTCGCCCGCCAACTCGAGGTCGCTGCGCGCGACGGCGGCGGTGATCCGTCGTCGAACGCCACCCTGCGCACGATGGTGCTGAAGGCCAAGGCCGCGTCGATGAACAACGACCTGATCGACCGTGCCATCAAGCGCGGCACGGGTCAGAACGACGGCGGCACCTACGAGAACATCACCTACGAGGGCTACGCGCCGGGCGGCATCGGCCTGCTGGTCGACGTGCTCACCGACAACCGCAACCGCAGCAGCGCCGACGTGCGGAACATCTTCTCGAAGCTCGGTGGTTCGATGGCCGAACCCGGTGCCGTCGGGTGGCAGTTCAGCCGCAAGGGTGTGATCCTGGCCGCCGGCAGCGAGGACGAGGTGATGATGTCCGCGCTCGAGGCCGGTGCCGAGGACGTCGCCGCTGACGGGGAAGGGTTCCGCATCACCTGCCCGTCGTCGGATGTGTACGACGTGCGCGACGCACTCGAGGCTGCTGGGGTCACCGTGGTGTCGGCCGAGTCGACGATGGTGTCGTCGACCGTGATCGAGGTGACCGACCACGACGACGCCAGGAAGATCCTGCGCATCGTCGATGCGCTCGAGGACAACGACGACGTCCAGGACGTGTACGGCAACTTCGACATCAGCGAAGACATCATGGAAGCGGTCGGCTGATGAGCATCGGCGTGGGTGACCAGGCGCCCGACTTCAGCCTGCCCAGCACCGGCGGCACCGACGTGTCGCTGCACGACTTCCACGGCCGGCCTGTGGTGATGGTGTTCTATCCCGGCGACGACACCCCGGTGTGCACCAAACAGCTCAACAGCTACAACGACGAGCTTGCCCAGTTCGAGGCGCTCGATGCCCAGGTGCTCGGCATCTCGGCCCAGGGGCTCGAGAGCCACGAGAAGTTCTCGGGCAAGCACGGCTTCAAGTTCCCGCTGCTCGCAGATACCGACAAGAAGGTCGCGGGTCTCTACGGCACGCTCGGCCCCATCGGGTTCCCGCGGCGCAGTGTGTTCATCATCGATGGTGCTGGCACCGTTCGGTATGCGCACCGTGCGATCGCAGGGCTCACCTACCGACCGGTCAGCGAACTGGTCGAGGCGCTCCAGCAGCTCTCCTGAACCGGTCCGTGAGGCCGGGCCGTCGCGGATGCCGATCGCGGCACCTCGATCGAACGCAGTCACACACTCGTCCGGCGCCCACTGCTATGGTCGTACGCGTGTTCGCCTCCGGAGAACTGCCGTCATGACCGGCCGTGCGTCCAGCTCGGTCCCCATCCGCGTGTTGGGCATCGACCCCGGGCTCACCCGGTGTGGGTATGCCGTGCTCGAAACCCATGGCCACGGCTCGGTACGAGCGCTGTCGTTGGGTGTGCTGCGCACCCCGCCGAGCTCACCGCTCCCGCAGCGCCTGGCCGAGCTGAAGGGTGAGCTCGCGGCGCTGATCGCAGAGTTCGGCCCGCATGCCGTGGCCGTCGAGCAGGTGTTCTTCCAGGTGAACGTGCGCACGGCGATGAGTGTCGGCCAGGCCAGCGGGCTCGCCCTCGCCGAAGCTGCCGCTGCCGGGTGCGACGTGGTGCAGTACACCCCGAACCAGGTGAAGAACGCAGTTGCCGGGTGGGGTGGCGCCGACAAGGCGCAGGTGCAGAAGATGGTGCAGGCCCGCCTCGGGCTCACGGTCGTGCCCGAGCCACCCGATGCGGCCGACGCGGCTGCGTTGGCGTTGTGCCACCTGGCGCTGGCACCGATGGCTGCTCAGGTGGCTGCTCAGATGGCGAAACAGGTGGCGGGCCAGGCGGCTCGGGCCGCTGCGAGTGCGGGACGGTAGCAGCAGATGATCGGATCGTTGCGGGGCACGGTGCTCGAACGTTCGGGCGACACCTCGGTGCTCGTCGAGGTGGGTGGGGTCGGCTACGTGGTCTCGGTCACGCCGCGTACCCTTGCCGAGCTCGAGCCGTCGTCGCCCGTGTTCTTGTACGTCCACCACCACATCCGCGAAGACGCCCAGACCCTCTACGGCTTCCGGCTGCGCGACGAGCGGGCGACGTTCGAGATCCTCATCGCCACCCACGGCATCGGGCCCGCGCTGGCGATGGCGATCATCGGCACGCATGCGCCGTCGGCACTGATCGACATCGTCGCCACGAACGATCAGGGTGCGCTCACACTCGTGCCCGGAGTGGGCAAGAAGACCGCCGAGCGGCTCCTCGTCGAGCTACGCAACCGGCTCAGCCTGCCGATCCTCGACCCCGTCGGCGCCGGCGTGAACGGTTCTGTCGGTGGCAGCGTGGTCGGCGACGTGCGCGAGGCATTGGCAGGGCTGGGCTATGGCCCCGACGAGGTCCGCGACGCGCTGCGTGAGTTGCCATCCTCCGGCGATGCGCCCACCTTGTTGCGCGACGCGCTGAAGCTGTTGGGAGCCAAGCGTGCGTGAGGAGTTCATCGACCCGTTGGCCACACGCCCGGTGGATCCGCGCCCCGTCGACGCGGCCGACCAGGTCGACGATGTTGGTCTGCGCCCGAAGCGATTGTCGGAGTTCGTCGGTCAGCGCGAGCTCAAGGAGCACCTCACCATCGTGCTCGAGGCCGCGAAGAAGCGCGGCCAGCCAGCCGACCACATCCTGCTCGCAGGGCCGCCAGGCCTCGGCAAGACGTCGATGGCCGGCATCGTCGCAGCCGAGATGGGGGTGCACCTGCACATCACGTCGGGTCCGGCGCTCGAACGTGCCGGCGACCTCGCGGCGATCCTCACCAAGCTCGAAGAGGGCGACGTGCTGTTCATCGACGAGATCCATCGCCTGTCGAGGGCGGTCGAGGAGATCCTCTATCCGGCGATGGAGGACTTCCAGCTCGACATCGTGGTCGGCAAGGGTCCGGCCGCGTCGAGCATCCGGCTCACGCTGCCGCCGTTCACGCTCATCGGTGCCACCACACGCACCGGCATGATCACCGGCCCGCTGCGCGACCGCTTCGGTCTGGTGGCTCGTCTCGACTACTACACCGACGACGAACTCGAGGCGATCGCCCTGCGCGCCGCCGGTATCCTCCACGTCGAGATCGACGTCGAGGGGGCGTGGGAGATCGCCCGTCGGTCGCGCGGGACACCGCGTATCGCCAACCGGTTGCTACGCCGGGTACGCGACTACGCCGAGGTGCGTGGTGACGGCACGATCAACGAGGCCACTGCGAAGAAGGGACTGAAGCTGTTCGGCGTGGACGAGCTCGGCCTCGACAAAGTCGACCG
>Ga0105046_10016772_pt1 | contig 11231 bp, 12 predicted proteins | sample MAT03_FD_78385 | JGI IMG/M metagenome (GOLD analysis project Ga0105046, IMG submission 78385) | Freshwater microbial communities from Lake Fryxell liftoff mats and glacier meltwater in Antarctica - MAT-03 (megahit assembly) | ecosystem: Environmental > Aquatic > Freshwater > Ice > Liftoff...
AACTAATTGATGGATTCAAAGTCAAAATCTTCAACCCATCAAAACAATGAAAAAACAAATCATTTTACTTCTTGTCTTCGCAACCACCTTTGGATCAGTGACCTTCGCACAGGATGCCCCGGTGAAAAAAGAAGCCCCAAAAATGGAAGTGAAGTCCCCGAAAAAGAAAATATACACCAAAAAAACGGTGAAGAAAGTGGTCAAAAAGCGTTCGGTAAAGAAGAGAATTGTTAAAAAATAGAAAGGCATCAAATCTTTTTCCAATACAGGACAAATACAAGACAACTTTTACTTTTTTAAAATGGAGCGTGCCTTAACGAATTGCAATACGGACTACCGCTAGATTTATACTAAACTCACATCCAATGGTTTAAAGCTCCCACGAATATCTTTTAAAACTTGAACCGATCCAGGACTGTGTTATAAAGTTCGCTGAAGTGTAGAAATAATCTTTCAGTCAAAGTGCTTTAATTGTTAGATGCCGTTCTTTTAGAATTCCGCATTTTTAATCTCAGTAAAGTGTTGACTACAAACCCACAAGGAATAAAATCAGCAGATTTGGCTAGAAATTGTAATGAAAGAACCTTCTGAAGATTGTTTCAGGAAGATTGTTGTTTAAGTGAATACCGATTTAGGATGTTTAGTCGGATTATTCAATGGCCTTTTCAGCGTGATTTTAAATTGCTCACCGCTTTTATCATCAAAAAGCTCCGTGTTGGGATGGTGCTTTAGAATACCAACGATCCCCTATCCTATTCCTGAATAAGGTAAAATTTTAGTACCATACGAAGTAATGACAGGATTGCCGATCACAGAATTACCACTGCTAATATTCTCAACGGTTAGGTAATTGGTCAGACTGCCAGCACTTATCAATTCTACGCGATCTTGAAAAACAAACAACCTGATTACGGCATTTTTGCTGTAATCCCTGTGAATTAAGGCATTAACAAGCGCTTCTTCTAAAGCTTTTCATGGATTTCCAATGTACCTGGCGAATTAAAAGAATTTCCGATCTGAATATTTCTGAGATTGTTTTTCAGAAATGTCGAAGCGGATCGGAATTGCTCTTCTAGTGTTCCGGTACAGTCCCGTTTGTCAATACACAAGTCGTCCGCCAGGTCATTACTTTTAAGGCTTACTGCCCTGATCAAGCAAAATGGTTTGGTTCGCATTACATTTTCACCAAACAAAAGCAATCCGCCAAGCGTTAGATTTTGGTCTTTGGCCAGATTCATATTCCGAAGAATCTGCTCCAATCCGAGACCCTATTCACCTACAGTTGAATTAAAATTCCGCTCAAAAAAGGAGAAAAAGCGAGACTTGTCCAGTTCCTGAGTGGTGGCTTGTACAGGAAGCTCATCGAGATAAATCTGTTTGCTTTCCTGAAATCGGCGCATGAGTTCCTGAGGTGGAGCAGAGCGAACATCGCTTCCAACTTTTACCCAATAAATGCCTTTGTGATCGCAATACGGTTTGTCTCGTCCTTCCGGAACCTGAACCACCAAAACCTTTTTGTCATCCAGAACTACAATTTCTGTTTGAGGATAAATCGAAGGCTTGATTTTTTCATTGGCCGCAGCTGCAATCCATAGATTAAACAAGTGTATCTCTTTGTCATCAAGCCCCTTAACCTCCAGGTTGTCCCGCATTCCAATAATGACAAGACTTTGTATTGTCGGGTTGAATGCATGTAGGTGCGAAGTCCTTGCTCCTTAAAATCTTTGTTTTCCACTTTTGGTTCTTTGCCGAAAGCAGATATAATCAGAATATGCTTTTCACCCTTGGTATCGCACATATCAAACTTTTTCATTATAGCCAGAATGTAGCCATAATGTTGTTCACCATACGTGTAGCCGTCATCACTCACCGGATGAAGCATTTGGGCTCATTGCCATGGATACCGAAATTCGAATTCAGTTTCGAAGGGATATCCAAGCCCAATTTTACAGAAACGATTTCATTTCTCCATGTAAAAAGCTGTAGCAAAAGTCCGGTGCTTTTCTCTGGAAAGTTTTTTTGGGTGCATTTCAAATCTGCCATCACCTGCAACAACAATTCAATTCCTATGGTTATCGGCGCACCACCCGATGGAGGTCAACTTGAATGTGTAGATAAGTTTGTTAAACTTCTTCATTTCAATGTCCGGAAAAAGATAGTGCTTTTTAACACATGTTATTGCTTATAGTATTAGAAATCAAAAGGATAAACATCACTTAATATGCTCATACTATTGAACCATTTAGAAATTCAGGACTGAAAAACTCAACTCTCTGGATAGAAGGCCTCGGAATTGTACCTGCGTCCTGACGACTATTATACCACGAAAATTAATGATATAAAAATATAAAATAAAGCGAAATATTCGACGAAGTCATTATGAACCTGGTTAGAATATACGTTACTAAGTAATTCCCCAAAAGTTTGAAAAAAGTTACGAATCAACAAACACATCCTATCGCAAGTCGAATATGACCATTATTCATACCAACGGATAACAAAAACGACCAACGGATAAGAATATCTTTCCAATACAAACTATACACTTCTAATTTGCCATCGGTAAGAGAGGGCTGCAGACTCATTTACCTGGAAAAACTGGAACATCCATAATATAGTACAGCAGGTGTTCCTAAAACCTGAATAAAAGTAGGAAAAAATTAACTCTTTTATGCTAAAGATCATTAAAATTAATGTTTTATTTATCATTTCATGTTTTTGTATTTCAGGACTTGAAATTTTTGCCCAATGTAATTATCGTGAGATTGCTTCAAATGGACAAAGATACTTTTCCATTGCAGGTATGCCAAACTCCACCAATTTTGTTAGTTTATATGAAGATGAAGACTTGGACAGAGCCAGAACATTTCAGCTCCAGGTGACCGTAGGAAGTTTACCTGCATCCATTACAGATCGAATTTTGTTTAATGTAACTCCTACACCGGGATACGATTGGTGGGTCGAAATTTCTGGTCCGGGGAATGACTTTACTAATCCGACAATAGCTCCTATTTCTAGTAGTACCTACAACGCTGTGCCCGCAAGTGGAATTCTTAATCTTAACTGTAGTTGGCCGGAAACCATCATTCAAAACATGAACTCAGGAAATAGATCTTTAAGATTGGCAATTGGTAACTCTGCAAGAAACGGAGGAACGTCAGGTCAACCATCCATCGCAGAACCAAGGGCAATCAGTAATGCCATACCAATAAATGTGATTATTGTTAATCCTTCTGCTTCAGTATTTTTTACTGGTGGCTCAACCTGGGCACTTCATCCAGGTGGTCAGTTATCATTTACCTTTGCTGCTACTGGAACTTTCAAATCTTATAATAAATTCATATTGGAAGCCATCGATGGACCAAATCCACTTAACGGAGTTGGATTAAACTGGGATCAGGCAGCTACTGTTTCTTTTGCAGTCCCAGGCACCGGAAATATCGGTGGATATGCCCCTTATCTTAGAAAGGATGGGTCTAAATTTGCAAGTGGCACAATTCTTCATTATCGGATCAGAAGCACTGCACCTGTGCGATTTTCACCTCTATTTTCTTCTGGATCAAACAATGGAAATGTTACTGCGTTTGAAAATTTCACAGCAAAAGGGATGAGTGGATCTACGGTATTACAAACCTTAAGTATTGGAGGTAATGGGTCTTTAAGTAATTCCGTTCATGGCACCACTTTAAATTATGTGTGCCAACCGAATCCAGTTGCTGAGTTTGTTTTCACCTCAGAGGTAGGTGCATTTGGTCAGGATAATTATTATGTGGAATTATTAAATCCAGCCAGCCCTTCAACTCCACCTCAAATTCTGAATTGTGTTGTAATGCCAGTATCTCCCAATGCTTTAGTTACTTGTCCTACATTTGCAACCGGAATGAACTGTATTTTTCCAATCCTTTTTGGGACAACTCATGTACGAATCAATGCAAGTTTACTCGGTATACCTTCAGGAAACTATCAAATTCGTGTTGTAGGAGGTAGACAATACAAACGCTCAATAAGAATTCCTGTAACAATAAGTAATGCAGCTTGCCGATTGGCTGTAGACAACCAAAGCTCTACTGTTTTTCCAACCCAAGACATTGGCCTATTTCCTAATCCAACTCATGAAGGTTTTAAAATTGAGCTTCAGGATGGATCTGAAGAGGTATTCGAAATATTTGGAACAGATGGAAAATTGGTTTCATCTTCCAGGTTGACAAAGGGTTCAGCATATGTTTCGACCCAAAACTTCGGAAAAGGCATTTATCAGGTTAAAATAAATTCCAAACTTGGAATTCGCACAGCAAAACTGGTTGTAGAATAACTTTCATTCTAAAAAAATGTCCAATAAGGGCTGTCCAAAATTGGCAGCCCTTTTTTGTATTTCTCCACTGGCCCGTTACTACAAATCAATCCCGCCAACTACATTTCCTTGCAGACAGTACCGTCCGGTTTTATAAAAATGGCCTACTGGAAAGTACCCTGGCCTGGAAAATTGCAAGAGGAGGCTTTCCCTCCGATTTTCCTCCCTATGATACCGCTCTGGGTCTGCATATTTCGGGCCGTCAAGCGGCATTCTTCAGGATTAAAGCAGATACATTGTCAATTAACCGGGAATACAACGACGACGACAGTGATTATTACAAATGGTCTTTTATGCCGTAAATGGGTGATCATCGGAGATCTACGATGTACCTACTGTGGTTAACATCCTCCCGATCTATTGTACAAAATGCGCTTCGGTAACTTTTCGCATATCCGTGAAATCCTGTATTTCCGTCAACGATGATGTCCTCGTTTTCTTAAGACCTTCCTTTTTCTTAGCGATCTCCACCGGGTCTCCAAACACATAGAAAAGCTTTTGCCTTAGTCCTTTCGCCTGGCGCACATCGGTGAGAATGTGTTTGTATTCTTCAAAATTAATAACAAAGGGATTGACCTTACTCTCCGATTGGTGGGTAATTCCATAAATAGCCTGCTCCTCTTCCGGTTGATAGGTGCCAAACCATCGGTCCCAAAGGATAAAAGTGGCTCCAAAATTCTTGTTGATGTATTTGGGTTGCGAACCATGGTGTACCCTGTGGTTTGAGGGTGTGGCAAATATAAGTTCCACCCAGGCTGGCATGCGGCGGATGTATTCGGTGTGTACCCAAAACTGAAACAGGATTGCCACCTGGTTCACCACAAAAAACACGACCGGATGAAACCCTGCCAGAAACACCGGAAGCATAAATACAATTTTGAAGTATTGCACCCAACTTAGCCGGAATGAAGTGGTGAGATTGTAATGTTCGGCAGAATGGTGCACCACATGGGTAGCCCACCAAAACCGCTGGTGGTGAGAAATGTAATGTGCCCAATAGCTGCAAAAATCATAGAGTACATAGCATGGCAAAAAGGTCCACCAACTAAACTCCATACGATAGGGCAGCAGGTTATAAATGAAAACAGCCAGGCCGAAAAGCAGAAACTTAATGGCGGTACTGATGAGCACATTGCCAATCCCAACCATTATAGAACCCCAGGTTTCCTGTCTGTTGTAATATCCCTTGTTTTGGTATTGAGAAATTCCGAACTCTACCAAAACGCACAAAAACATGAAGGGTGCAGCCCAGGTGATAAGGTCGGGGGTACTTTCATTAAACTGAAGCAGTTCATGGTAAGAAATGGGCGGAGCACCAAAGAGTGCGAAAAAAGGCATAGCCCAAATATTGGACTTAGTGCCTTAAAAAATTTTACACTTTAACCAGAGAGTTTTACAAAATTAAACTACTAATGAGAGAGGGTTTTTACAGAATTGGCGTAGTCCAGACTCCAATTTTAATGAAATGGTATTGCTGGGGAAGTTTTAGTTACATGTAAACCTGGCAAAATGCGCTTCACAAACATTCCGTAAAGCGCATTTGAATTTCAACTATCAATTCATAGCTTACCTATCTTTAAACGCAATCCAGGAGGTAAATTCTGAAGCATTTCCCGATTGGTCATCCAGTTCAAAACGAACTTCACAATTGTTTCCTATGCCCCGAAACGGTCCACCACACATTCCATGCCCCACAGACACGACTCCGTTTTTCAACGCAACTAAATAATCCGTTGTTTTTCCGGTCGCTTTGTTTCGGACGATCACTCGGGTGAAAAAATCAGAATGGTCAATTCCTGCGAGCTTAAAATCAACATAGGCTGCCGGTCCGCAACCAAACTTTTTGTATCTGAAATCCATCTCCTTCGGTATGCCTTTCATTTCTGGCTTCAGGCTGTCCACTTTATTGAAGATTTGAAATTCAAACGGTTCATATATATTAGTAACAGAGTTCCATCGATCATTGTCCACAGTTCCTTCCTGCTGAGAAAGGCTGTCGATGTGCAGGACGTAGGTCTCATTTACTTTGAGGGAAGTACCTGGCTTCAAAATCACTTGTGTAACTCTGAACTCTCCTTGCAATACTTCTACCGGAACCAAAGGAACTTTCTCGTTTTCGGACTGAAGGTAAATGGGACGCTTCTTATTCAACTCCGGAATTGCCGCCTGGTTGGTTTCATAAAATTCCAGCACGATCCAACCGTTTTTGTTCAAGTGATTGCTCGAGGAAAGAACATAAATTCCGGATCCACCACATTTGGCCCATCCGGCACAAGGGATTAATAGTAGTATGAACAATAAGAGATTAGGCCGCATTTAGGCAATACTAAGGTTTTTGGGTTATGGAAGCGCACTGTTTAAAATAGAATGAGTAAAGTTTGGTATGAAAGGCACTTTGCTAAAATGGGCAAAATCGAAAATCCAAGGCCTTACCTCAATGAGACCTTACAATTATACGGAAGTCACCGATTTGCCGCCTGGCTCCAGCCGTATTTTCAACCGGGTGTCAAGTGCTTCGAATACCTTTACGATGGTATCGATGGTGGCGTTTTTAATGCTTTTTTCAAGTTTGGAGATCTGCGCTTTTTGCACACCGATCTTTTTGCCCAGTTCTTCCTGGGTACAGCCCTTTTCCTTTCGGACAGTTTTTATGAGGTGGCCAATCACCTCCATTTGAAGCTCATGCTCAAAATCTTTTCGTGCATCCGACTCCGGCGGGCCAATCAATGTATCCAGGACTTCTACCTGCGAATACAACTTTAAGCCCTTTTTCTCAATCATGCACAAAATGTCGTTTAGGTTTTGTTGAATTGAAACAGAATTTAATTTTGATGGGTTGGGAAACTTCTTCCTACTATTTTTCTAGAAATAGCAAAAGGTTGCAATTAAACAACATAAGAGGATCTGTAGCGGCGGGGCAAACCAGTAAGATTTAAAAATGAACAAAATTTCAAAAAAATATTGAAGCTAAGCAATACATATTTGGTTGCCAAAAGCTTTGTTCTGAAAATCAATCAATAACTCAAAAAGGTAGGAATCATTTCAAAGAATCCCTATGTTCGCCCGAACAATGAAAAGCAGTAAGGCTATTCTGAAATAAGTTATATGGCAAACCAAGACATTACCTTAATACCGATTGCTAAACTTCAATTTGATCCTGAGAATCCAAGACTTCCAAACCAAGTGCTTGAGGACGGATCAGAGAAAAGGGTTTTGGAGTACATGATCAGTAATGGCAATATTATTGATCTGATGTTATCAATTTCTGAATCAGGCTTCTTCGATGGTGAGCCAATCTTAATTTTTCCCAATCCAAAGGAAAAAGGAAAATTCTTGGTGGCGGAGGGGAATAGAAGGCTAGCTGCCGTTAAATTACTTCTCAATCCAGAACTAGCGATTAATAAAAAGAACACCTTTACAAGTATTGTCAATGAAGCAAAACACATACCAACAGAAATTCCATGTATAATTTACGATAAAAGAGAGGATGTACTCGACTTTTTAGGTTATAGGCATATTACAGGGATTGACGAATGGGATTCCTTAATGAAGGCAAAATACCTAAAACAACTATATGGCCATTACTCCCTTTCAGAACCTGATCCATCAAAAATACATACAATCTTAGCTAAGAAAATTGGAAAACGTACTGATGTTGTAATTAAACTTCTTAAAGGCTATGGGTATTATGAAATTATCGAACAGGCAGATTATTATGAAATAGCAAACTTGAATGATGCTAATTTTTCATTTTCATTGCTCACCACTGCTTTAAGTTATAGTAACATAAGTGATTTTGTTGAGGGTGCGGATGGAAACACCATTAATGAGGAAAATCTAAAAGATTTGACCAAATGGATGTTTGAAAAATCTGATGGTAATACTGTTTTAGGTGAATCTCGAAATTTGAAAATTTTAAATTCAATAGTAGCAGCTCCAGCAGCCTTAGACCGACTAAAAAAAGGGAGTAGCCTCAGTGAAGCAGAACTCTTTTCAGAACATCCCGGTAAGATTTTTTTGAATACCATAAGTACTGCTGTTAAAAGATTAGAAGATGCAAAAGTTATTTCTCATCATGCGAATGACTTTTTACCACAAGCACTTGAAAAAATTGAAGCAGTGAAGGAGATTGCTCGAGAGCTCTCTATTCTCATTAAAATAAAATTAGACTCAAAGGATTGAAGCTAAATGATTTCTGTACTTAAAAGACCTGAATATTCGCTTTATCGTCATTTTCTTTGGGCAGATCTTGTAGAAATTCTTGCCCTCATAAATTTGGATAAAAGGTGTTCTAAAAGTGATTTTATTGATCGTTTTTTTTCATCCAAGAAGGACTTGGTTGATGTGAATGATGAAGGTGAATCTGATTTGGATGAAGGGCGTTCTATATCTCCTTTACGTACTGAACATGAAAGATGTAAAGAGGAGGCATACAAAATCCTCGAAGCTCGGTCTATTCGTTATGGCGCAAAATATCCATTCAGATTAATAGATAACGATGTCTTGGAAGTGGTACCAGATTCTGATGGGCTTCTGATTTATGCGTATCTTTTGTTTGCAGCCCATACAGCTGTAATTGATAATAGATCTATTAGGAGTGCGATTACTTCAGATTTTGAAATATTCTCAAGTAAGATTCTTTCTAATTATTTGGGCCAAAATGCTAGTGTTTTAACTTTTGGCGCAGGCTCTGGCCGATTTGAAAGTTTCAGCACTGGATCAATAAGAGAGAAGTTTCAGTTTTTATGCAAGGAACTTAATGGTGAGTTTTCAGGAAAGGCAGAAGATCCATCCCTGGATCAAACTTCGGGAGATCGTGGACTTGACATTGTCGCTCATTTCCCATTTGAAGATAAACAGGACGGGCGGTTGATAATTTTTGGTCAGTGTAAATGCTCTGATGTGTGGTCTGATAGTTTGTTTGAATCTTCAGCATCTTCATTGGATTTTGTCAGATTTAAGTCAGAACCTGTTCCTGCAATGTTTATGCCTTTTTGTTACCGGAGTAATACTGGCAAATGGTTTGAAGATTCGAAGGTTAGAAAAACTATTTTGTTTGATAGATTTCGACTAATAACGTTTACTAATTTTGATCTGAGTACAGCACTTCCAAAGAGCTTTGATTTATTATCACAACTTGTTAATTTCCAAGAACCTGTAGTATGAAAGCGGTTTCCTTATTTTCGGGTTGTGGCGGTTTTGACAAGGGTGCTCAACTTGCAGGAGTAGATATTGTGTGGGCAAATGATATTGATTCTTCAGCTGGAAAATTCTATAAATCTTATTTTCCAAAAGCTGAATTTGTAGAGAAGGACATTAAGACAATAAATGATTTTCCAAATGCTGATTTGTTGATTGGTTGCTATCCATGTACAGGCTTTAGTATGGCTTCAAGGCGTAGATGGAAAAATTTAGAGAATAGAGACCTTAAGAAGAATGATACAAATTTTCTGTTCAGGGAATTCCTTAGAGCAGTAGGAATAGTAAAACCCAAAGCAATTTTTGTGGAGAACGTCCGTGGAATGCTTTCAGCTAATAACGGAGAATTTCTAGCCGAACAGTTAAATGGGTTTGCAAGTCTTGGTTTTACTAAAATCAAGCCACTTATCCTTAATGCAGCACATTATGGAGTTGCTCAAACTCGCCAAAGAGTTTTTTTAGTAGGTGTCCACGAAGATTATGCTGCTAATGAATTTGGTTCACCAATTCCCTCTTTTGGTTCCGCAGCAAAGCCTATCAGAGTTCTAAAAGATGTAATTGGTGATTTAGACCCATGGCCGATTGGTGAATTTTTCGAAGGGTCATTTCATGGTCATTACTTAACTAGAAATAGGAAAAGAGCATGGGATCAACCAAGCTTTACAATAGTTGCCGATGGTCATCATGTGCCACTTCATCCTCTGGGATCTCCAATGGAGTATGTTAGTAAAGACAAATGGAGGTTAGGTGAAGGTCTAAACAGGCGATTAAGCTGGCGGGAATGTTCAAGGATTCAAGGTCTTCCTGATATCGATGATATAGATTGTACACTACTTGATAAGTATAGGGTGATGGGAAATTCAGTGCCCCCTCTCTTAGCTAAGGCATTAGTCGAGCCAGTCGTAAGATTCATCAAATCAAAGGAGTTGTAAATAAAATAAATTTCGCCTTCGAACATTTGCAATGTTTAATCACGATGTTGGACTTTTAATCCCAAACGCATTTCAAAGAATCTATAATATGGGCCGTGTACCTGAGCCAAAGCTTCCAACCATGCAGGAAGCCAGTCTAGAATTCCAAAATCCCCATCTTCCAAATATTCCAAACCATTTAATCCAGATCTCAACCTGGGTGCTTATCGACCCGCATCAATAATTATGAGATCCATAACAAGATTTTGTTCCAGACTGCCAATAGGTAAATTTGCTGTACAGCTCCCTATTCAAGGTCCAGCACAACTTTGAGTTGCTGCATTATTTTTTAAGCGACTTGATATGTTAGTCCTTGGCAGGTGTCTTCAACTGCCACTCAAAAGATACCCGTGTAAAATATAATTCGAATCAAATCTCGGTTGATTTTATTTTAATTTTCTAATCAAAAGCAAAACCATTATGACAAAAGAAATGCTAAAAACAGCCATTGAACATTTACCCGAAAATTTCAATCTGAATTCTTTTTTTGAGGATTTGCTGGTAATTGAAAAAATAGAAAAAGGAAAACAGGAGTTGGCAGAATGCAAAGGCAAAACGTATGAAGCAGTTACCAAATATCACTAATAGCAATTGCTTTCATTTTTGCCAATTTTAGGTAATTTTGAACCTAATTTAGACAAAATAAACCATGCTCATCTCCTTTTCGGCTTCTAACTTCAAATCCTTAAAAGAGGAAGTTCATTTCTCCA
>Ga0105046_10016773_pt1 | contig 11231 bp, 13 predicted proteins | sample MAT03_FD_78385 | JGI IMG/M metagenome (GOLD analysis project Ga0105046, IMG submission 78385) | Freshwater microbial communities from Lake Fryxell liftoff mats and glacier meltwater in Antarctica - MAT-03 (megahit assembly) | ecosystem: Environmental > Aquatic > Freshwater > Ice > Liftoff...
CGCATCGCCAGGGAGCGGGTATCCATCCAGGTCAGGAAGGTGGTGAGCTGTCGCTCCAGCACGAGGCGGCTCACATACTCCACCGCGATGTCGGCGGTCAGCTGGTTGACGTTGAGCCCCTGGCGATTGTCCTGGACGGCGACCGCGCAGTCCTCGCCGTCGGGCAGGGGGATGTCCGGCTCGTGCAGCAGCGTGGGGTGGACGAGGTAGGGCGATGGCAGCTCCGTGGCGACGCTCCGCAGCTGGAGCGCGCCCTGTAACCGCAGGGGGTCGTGGGTCGTGCCCACCGCAACCTGGCCGGTGTGCTCGTCGTTGCCGCAGTCGATCGTCAGCCGCCAGTGGTGCATCGACGCGGCGATGGCGCGCCGGGCCGCGGCGTTATCGACGCAGCCAATGACGATCTTCAGGTGGTCTGGAGCACCGCCGCTGAGGGTGCGCAGCAGTGCGGCGTCCGCCATCATCGGCACGGCGGTGATGGACAGGCCCCAGACCGCGCTCAGGCGGGCCGTGAGCGCAACCGCCTTGTTGCGCCCCACCTCCGAGGGCGCAAACAGCTGCCGCCCGCAGTTGGCCGGCTCCACCACATCGCCGTCGATGAGCATCATCACCAGATTGGGCCCGCCCCGGCGGCGGTGCTCGACCATCAGCCGGGCCAGGCCCTGGGCCACATAGCCGCCGGTGCCCCCACAGCCCACCACCACCAGAGCGATGGGCTTGGTCGGTGGCAGCACGAAGGTGGCCGGCGGCTCATAGGGAGGGAGCGGGGTCGGCATCGGACTCCTTCTCCCAAGGCTCGGTGAAGCCCTGGATGGCGGCCTGCTTGTCGAAGGCCGGGGCGTCGTCCAGGTCGGCGAAGAGGTGCGACGGCGGCAGGCCCTCCCGCTGGCGCACCTCCCGCTCGGAGGCCAGGAGCAGCGGGCCGGCGAGGAGCGCGCCGGCGAACAGATCGGGAACGTCCACCTCGGTGTGATGGCCGTAGCAGTTAATCCGGGCCACGGCGGAGGGGAAGGGGCTCCCCAGCCTGCCGATAACCAGGCTCAGGCCGAGCCAGGTGTCGTCACCGTCGTCGGTGCCGCTGAAGAACGGCGCCATGCCGTGGTGGCTGTGGATGTCCACCAGCACCTGGTCGTGCGGCATCTCGTACGACAGGTGGGCGCTGCCGGCCTGCTGCTCCGGTGTGACAAGCACGGGCGCCCCGCCCCGCAGCACGATGAACCATTGGCGCTCCTGGGGCGCCTCGGGCCGGTAGCAGTCCAGGGCGTCGGCGAGGGCCTCGTTCAGCAGCGCGGCGGGGAGCGGGTCGGCCCAGCCACGCCACGAGACGAAGGGGCGCAGCTCGCCCAGGCCCGGCGTGTGGGTCCAGGTGAGCTGGACAAGGGCGCGGGTCGCCCCGTTCCAGGCGTGCTTAAACAGCCCGTTGCCGGCCCAGACGTAGGTGACGCCTTTGCGGGTCGGGAGGTCGGTGGCGGTGCGGGCCAGGTGGTAGGCGATGTGCTCCCCGGCGGCGGGGAGCGGCGGGGGCAGCTTGGGTGGGGGCTTCACAAGGTTCTCCATGGGCCGCCGCTGATGAGCCAGCTGAGGGCGCGGCCGTCGTGCTCCAGGTCGTCGCAGGGATAGGGCGTGGTGGGGCCGAGGTCGTCGTAGCGCCGCAGGATGTTGGCCGGGAAGGCCTTGCTGCGATGGGCGCTCTCGTTGGCGTTGAAGTAGCTGCCGGTCAGGAAGACCTCGAAGGCGGCGCGCATCCCGGCGGCGGTCGCCGGCAGGGGCCGCTCACCGGTGCCCCAGCAGATGCCGGTGGTGGTGAAGACATTGCCGAAGGGCGCTCGGTACAGCGGGATCGCATCGCTCCGGGGCCAGCCCTGCGCGTCCAGGTCGGCGGTGTGGAGGGCCACGAGCCGGTAGTCCGGCCCGCATCCCGCCCACACGAGCGGCGGGATGTGGAAGGTGGCCTCGTGCACCCCGTCAAACCGGACGCCGATGGTGACCAGCCGAGGTGCCACCATCGCCACGTAGTACGGCTTGCCCTGGACCCGGCCCGCGGCCAGGATGGCCGGGGCTAAGAGGCCGGTGCTGACCGGCACGCCGCTCAACAGCTCGGCGGCCTGGTTGCCGTCCACCACCTGGCTCGACCAGCCGATGGCAGTCCGCCGCACGAGCACGGTGGCGCGCTGATACACGTCCAGCTGGAAGACGGGCAGCTCATCCAGCAGCACCCCCGCCGCCCGGCGCAGTGGGCGCATCCCAGGGCGGGTCACGTAGGGGCGTGGCGCCAATGCCTTGCGGGTTGGTGGCGCTGAGGACGTAGACGGGGCCAAGGACGCGGACTCCGAGACCGTCGAGGTCTTCGACGTCTCGGGAGAGGTCAATGGGGTGGAAGACGTTGCCAAGCGGGTCTACCTCGGGTTCTTTCGACACGAAGATGTCCATGAGGGTGGCGGGCGTGGGCGTGCGGCGGCGCAGCTCTGCGGCGATGCGGAGCACGGCGGCGAACACGCGGCGGAAGCGGGTCGGCGTGGCCTGGAAGGCGGTGTTGAGGACGCCAAACTGGGCGGCGATGCCCAGCGCCTCCTCCTGCGCCGCTTTGATCTCCACGAGGTTCTGCGCTTCGTCCCAGTCGATGCCGTGGTTGCCGTACCAGTCCATCAGCTCCAGGTACGTGGTGTCCGCGTACTGGTTGCCGGTCATCCCGGCCACGTAGAGGATCGTGGAGCCCAGGCCCTTCATGCCCTGCGGCTTGCGTCGGTCCAGCTCTTCGCAGAGCAGCGGCACGTTGGAGCCCTCGGGCAGGGGGGCGAGCGCGGCGATCACCGTGCGAAGGGGGCCGATGGGGGCCATCTCCGCAATCGCCCCCGGCCGGCTTTCGTGGAGCGTGGCCAGGGTGGTTCGCTGGAGCAGCTTCCAGATCGCTGCCGCCAGCGGGTAGTGCTGGGGGTCGGTGTGCTCCGGGCTGCGATCCAGCCCGTAGACCTGGGGCGTGGGGTCCCAGATGAGCTGTCGGTCCATCAGCAGATCCTCCAGCACGCCGTCCGGCGCCTTCCGCTCCAGCGAGGCGAGGGTCAGGGGAAACTGGGCGAGCGGGTCTTTGAGCCAGGGAAGGAAGTTCGCCATGCCCATATCGACATGGATCAGCGTCTCGTCGGCCAGGTTGACGAACAGCTCCATGGTGGCGTGCAGCGACGCCGGGGTCACCGGCAGCGCGCGCACGCAGGCGTCGTACGCGGCGGGGAAGTAGCGGATGAGCAACCGGGCTGCGCGCAGCCCGGTTGCATAGGCCATCTCCTCTTCCTCGCTTGGGAAGCCGTTGGACGTGCTCAGCAGGGCGGCTATGCCGACCAGCCGGGCACGGTCAGCGCGGGGCCGACGGCGGCCGCCGAGAGGTCGTCGAGGAGCAGGCATAGGCGAGTCCCTGTAGCAAGCATCGGGTGTTCGTTCTCGAACAGGGGAAGGGCGAGCGCCTCCTCAAACGAGAGGAGGCCCCGGCGGAGCCGGAGCACCCATGCATGGTTGAGCCGCAGCCCCAGCGGGATGGTGGGCAGGTCGAGGAGCGGCAGCAGCGGGTGCGCCTCGGGGCCGTGGCCCTTGGTCCCTGCCTGCTTGGTGAACGCGATGGTCTCGTAGAGCACCCCTTCAATGTGAATGGTGCCCTTGGTGACGGTGGCGGTGCGGATGCCGGGATAGGTGGCGGCCAGGTTCTCTCGCACCTGCTCCACCGGCGTGTCGTAGGGGATGCTCCACTGCTTGCCCTCGATGAGCACAATCTTCGTGGTCATCGAGGCCTCGGCGCTTGCCGGCGCGTCGGCGACCGGCACGTCGGCGACCGGCGCCTCGACTGGGGCGTCGGCGACCGGCGCCTCGTCGGCTGGGGCGTCCAGGCGCATGGTCTTACCGGTGACCGGCTCCTGGGCAGATGGCGCGGGGGCGTTCGGTTCCTCGGTCATCAGACAGATCCTTTGGCTATGCGGCCACCGCTGTGGTGGCCGCAGGCGGCTTAGGCGGGTGCGGCCTGGGCCTTGGCGTGGTCACGCACCTGCTCGGCGGCGGCGATCCAGTCGTCGATGCCGGCAGGCTTGGGGCGTCGGGACTGGCCAAGGTACGCGCACACCTTGGGCCAGGTCGTCCCGCCGATGGTCTCCCCGTAGCGGGCGTAGAACCGCTGCTCCGCCTCCTCCGGCGTCTGTGGGGGCCGCTGAAGCGCCGGAGGCGACCCCTGATGGGCGCCTGCCTCCGGCGTGGGGCCTTGGGGCTCGGCGGGGGCCGGTGGGACGGGCGGGCGGGCCCGGCGGGGCTGCTGGTGCAGCGCGGTGAGGAAGGCCTGCGCCTCGCCGCGGGTGAGCGTGGCGATGTCCACGTTGAGGCGCGTCGCCAGGGCGCGCAGCTCGTCGTGGGTCCAGCCCAGTGACTCGCGAACGGACTCGATGAGCTCGCGCTGCTTGGGGAGGGCGGGCTGCGGATCGGCCGGGGTGTGGGCCGCCCCAGTGCCGTTGCGGAGCGGCGGGTCGCCGGGGGTCAGCCGCAGGCGGCGCTCCCCCTGCAGCGCGTCGTACTCCGCGACGGCGGTCTGCACCTGGGCGGTCACGGCGGGGCCGATAACCCCCCAGGCGGCGGCGATGAGGGCGTCGAGGTCGCGCAGGGCGTCGATCCCATCCTCGGGGTTGGGCTCGACCTCCACCACCAGGCCGGCGTCCACGTGGGTGTACGGGGCGAGCGAGATGTGTTGCTGATAGGTCAGGGTCACTTTCAGGACGCGCATGCCGTTCTCCCTTGTTTGCAGGGCACACGAAGACGCCCCCACGGGGCACCAGCCCGGGGGTACGCGGCGAACCGTAGGTTGCGACCACCCCCTTTCTGGGGTTCAGGCTAGCGCGAGGAGGGCGTCTTGCCGACGTGTGGAGCACGCTCGGCGTGGGCGCGCTCGGTCGGAGCGCCCCTTGTGGGGGGCACGCTCGGCCGAGCACCGGGTGCCTGACGGGGTTGGGCCACGACGGCGGCGAGGGCGGCGAGGGCGGCGGCGGCGTCCCCGTCGGTCAGCGCGGCGTAGGCCGTCGCAATGGCGCGGTCGGTCTCCTCCTGCCGGGCTTGGAGGCGCGCCAGGAGGTCGACCATTACGCTTGGCGCCTCGGCGGGTGATGGGGTCTCGATGCTCCAGTGGTTGCCGGCATCGGCGATGCAGACCACGAACTCCTGTGCGGCGGCGGCGAAGGTTGGATACTGCGTATTGCGCACGGCCTGGCCGCGACGGATGTGTACCACCTGCCAGCCATCGCCCTCCGCTTCGAGCAGGCACGCATCGTGGATGTGCGGGTGGAGCGAGAGCGCGAAGGAGGGAGGGGGCTCCCCTGCCTCCTGTTGCGCGTCAGTCCAGCGGCGAGCCTGTTCGACGCAGCCCTCCCGGTGCGTCGCGTCGAACACCAGGGCGCGGATGCGGTCGTCATGCACCAGGATGGTTAGGCGGTCCATGCGGGGTGGGTCTCCCTCGCGGCCCGCGCGTGATGCCGACGCGGGAGGCGGTCGAGGGGCACGCCAGGCACCCACAGCTGAGGGTGCTCCACCGGCTGGCCAGGGACGATGCGGTCCGGCAGGCGCACCGCCTGAGAGGAGCCCCCTCGCAGCTCGGGCAAACTATAGCAGAACAGGCGCACGCTGCCCACGATGGTCCCGTTCAACCGCAGGGCCAGGCCGCGATGGGACGCGTACAGCGCCTGTGCGATGAATACGTCGAGGGCGTGCCGGAGCGGGCTGTCTGCGAGCTGGCGCTGCATCTCCGTGTAGGCCTGGTCGCGCAGCTCCTCGGGGCGCCGGATTTTGCCGGCGAGGGCGTCGAGGGCGGCGCGGTGGGGCTGGACGGCGGGGATGGTGCCGGTCTGCATGCTCTCCAGGCACAGGGGATTCTCCGCCACCAGGAAGAGCTCGTACGTCCGGCGATCGGCCGGGGCGTAGCCGCCGAAGTAGGCCAGGATGGGGGCCGTGCCGGGCAGTGGGGGTGGGGTGTGCATCAGGGCCTCCCAGGCTAAGGGCTGTCGTGCAGCGCGGCGATGATGGCGGGCCCGAGACGGCCGGCGACGAGGGCGAGCCCGTCGGCGTCGTAGACAAGCAGGGCGTCGGGGGCAAGGACGATCCGGTGGAGACCGATGCCGAGGGTGAGGGTGTTGATGGTCGCAGCCAGCACCCGCAGCGTGCCCAGGGGATTGTCTCGCTCGTCGCGAACGCGGACGGTGATGCCCGCGACGAGGTGAGGGTGGACGACGTGCATCAGCTCTCCGAGGGGGTGATGGTGCCCGTGCCGGCCACGCCGCCCGGCAGGAGTGCCCGGATGGTCTGGCCCAGCAGGGCCAGGCCGGAGTGGTCGCGGTGGTACGTCCCGCCGGTCTCCCTGGCGAGGCGCTGGAGGAAGTCGACGCCGTTGTTCGCCTCGCCGATGGCGATGGTGTCGATGCCCACCGAGAAGGTGGTGGCGAAGTCCACGGCGGCGTGCTCGTCCTGCGGCATCCCGTCGCTGACAACCACGAAGCGCATCACCCCCGTGTCCAGCTGCTTGGCCAGCTGGAGCGCCGGGTAGATGCGGGTAAGGCCCATCGGCTCGCCCGGGGCGCCGCCAGGGCGCACGGCGGCGGTGTCGCCGAAGTCGATCAGCACAATCTGACCGGGGTACTGCCCCTGGAGCTTGGTGAGCTGCTCCACGCCGGCATGCCAGCGGCTGACGACGGTCCCATCGCCGAGCTTGCCGTCCATGTCCAGCATGGAGGAGGACGTGTCGAACAGGACGCAGAGGGCGGGCGGGGTGACGTGGCCGCCGTTGCGGGTGGCCATGTCCGTGATGGAGCCGGGTACGATGGACAGGGAATCGGTGGTCACAGCAGTGGCTCCTTTGGTGGCAGGCGACGCCTACAGCGCGGGCTCCTCATGGGCGGGAGTCTGTTTGGGGGACTTCTTGCCGCCAGTCCGCTTGCCTGCGGCGGGCGCCGGGGCGGGCGCCGGGGTCGGCGCGAGGACAGGCGCCGCGTCGAGGGCGGGCGGCGCGTCGGGGGGCAGCACCAGGGCGGGCGGCTCCGGCGCGGGCACGGACGCGATGAGGACTTCCTGAACGGGAAGGGGCGATGGGTCAGCCTGGAAGAGCTCCTCGACCTTCTCCTTCGCGGCGCGCTGCTGGGGCTGCCAGGAACGCGTGGCCTTCACCTCCCACTCCTTGTGGGCCGTGGCGAGGCCGTGGTCCTTCCAGACCTCGTACCGGGAGCTGGGGCCGACCACCATCAGCGCGGTGAAGCGCCCTTGGACCTTGATGGCGGTGGTCTGGTCGCGCACCCGCGCCGGCGCCGCGGGTGCGGCGGGGGCGCTCTTGCTTCCAGGCTTGGCCGGCTTGGCCGGGGTGCTGGTCGTCTGGCGGGCGGCCTTGGGCAGCGGCGCCGGTGCGGGCGCCGGCTCGGGCTCCGGCTCGTCGAACCGCTCCAGCTTGGCGCCCTGGAGCTCTTTCTTGATGGCCTGGAGCCGGGCGTGGGCCCGCGCCTTCTGCAGGCCCAGGAACTTCTCGGCGGGGGCGGCGTCCCCGTCTGTGATGATGGTCAGGAAGACTGTCTTCGCGGCGCTGGAGCTCTCCTCCAGGGTCACTTTGACGGCCTGCCCGGCCTTGCTCTGCCCCGTCAGCTGCGCGAGCAGACTGCGGGCAGGGGGCGGTGGCGCCGCCGGCTGCTCGGCCGGGGCGCTGGTGGCGGTGACGGTCACGGGTGGTTCCTCCTCGTAGTGGGTCGGTGGGGGGACGCGCTGCCCCGCCTCAAGTATTATAGCACAACGCACGTTGTTTGTCAAGCTCGGATCTGGAGCCTCCGCCGCGTCCTGCTGCGGTTCCGCCTCGGGCGGGCGAGCGCCCGGGCGGACGAATTGGCGGCGCGCTCGCTGCCATAGGCGAAGAGCCTTGCCGATGTCCAAGGCTCCGGTGAGGTCGCGCAGCTCCCCCTCGCGCTCGGCCGCGAACAGGTCGGCCTGGCAGCTCGGACAGCGGGAGACCTGCTGGCGCAGCCACTGGTCGGCGAAGAAGCGCCGATAGCGCTCGTGATGCGCCATACTGATGCGCGGGCGCACATGGACTGAGCTGTCGTTGGTCCACACCCGTCCGCCGCACCAGTGGTACCGTTTATTGGCCACGCTAGCCCCCCGTGCGTGAGGCGAGGATCGCGGCCGTCTCCGCAGCGGACGGCCGCTGCAAGCGCACGGTCGGCGCCGGCTGCTCCGTCGCGCGCCGGCGCAGCGTGGGGTGGGCCACGTGGCCGGTGACCTCGCGCGGGATGACCCTGACGGCTGGCCGTGCGATAGCCGGCGTGGCCGCCGCCTCGGCCTCGGCCCGCTCCTGGGCCGCCTGGAGGCGCATGTGGAACTTGTCCCACCCTGCCGCCTCAATCGCCTGGACCATCGCGGCCTCCCCGCCGTTCAGCCCGTAGCCACGCAGCTGGGCGCGACACATCTGCACAGCGATGTGGCTGATGTCCTGGCCGTAGAACTGGACAAAGCCGGCGCGCCGGGCCCACAGGGGCACCGTCGACGCGGCCGCGAGCAACATGACTCCGCTGCCGACGGCGGGGTCCATCACGGTGATTGGCTCAAAGAAGGGCGCCGCAGCGGGGATCACCCAGCGCACAAAGTAGCTGCTCAACTCATCCCCGCCCATAATCGGCGGCTCGCCGTCTGGCCCCGACCGAAACAGCATGCTGGTGATGCCCACCGCCGCCCCCAGGGCGTTCTCCTCGTGCGTCAGCGCCTGCATCAGCCGCTGGTGGAGCAGGCTGGGGATGTCCTGCATCCTCGCCATCATGGAGGCCACGGACCATGGCGTGTAGTAGTCCCCAACGCCCCGCCCGCCAAGCTCGAGCGACATGTAGAGCTGGCCGAGCCAGTCGAACCAGCACTGGTTCGTGGCCTCAAAGAAGGCGCCGGTGGCGTGGGCGAACAGGGTGAAGGCCTCGGGGGCCTTGCTCCCGTAGCGGGCCTTGATGCGCTCGAACGTGGCGATCCGCTCCGGCGGGGTGCCCTCGGGCCATTCCGAGAGGCGGCCGGTCTCCACGGCCTCCTGGAGATGGGCGGGCAGCTGGGCTAGCATGATGTTGAGCAGGTCGACCCAGTCCTCGAAGATGGTGTACGTCCGCTGATAGGTCACGCGCTCAACCTTGCGCAGCAGCTTCTCCATGGCCGCCAGGTGGACACGCACGGGCGGGTCAAACGGGCTGTCGCCGATTTCGCTGGTCCCCGCCATTGCGGGCACGCTCCGATGTGGCGCGGGCCGGGGCGGATGCTCAAGGTCCTCAAGAATGCCGTTCATCCGGGCGACCTCCTCAGGCGGAAGGGGTGCCGGTGGTGGGGGCGCGCTGCGCCCCGCTCGTCTGGGGCCAGCGCTGCGTGGCTCGGCCATAGCACCTCCATGAATAGGTGGCCGCCCAGTGCGGCCACTGCGGAATACAGGACCCATGCGCACGACGCCATACCCGGTCACCCCGTCGTGGGGGGCTCCGCGCGCAGGCTGGGGTAGCGCTGGAGCTCCAGGTGGAGGAAGGCGGCGTGCAGATCGCGCCCCACCTGCAGGAGGACGGCCGCTTCCAGGCGGTAGCCGCAGCCCCCAGGGGCCTCGTCCGGTGGGTAGCAGATCGCGTCAAACGGCTGCGTGGCGTCGTGCAGCAGGCGCCAGCCACGGTCGCGCAGATAGGTGGTGAAGTCCTGCTCGTCGAGCTGCGGCACAAGAATGAAGATCGGGCGCTCCATCACAGTCCTCCTGAGGCGGGCTTCGTGGCCACCCACTCGCTCTCATTGGCCTCAATGCGTCCCTCCTTAATGCAGGTCTCAATCAGCGTGTAGACGGCCGCCGCGCCCTCGGTGAAGCCGGCCTGGGCCAGCTCGTCGGCCCAGTCCTTCCACTGGTTGGCCAGGAAGCGGCGGCGATCGCGGACGTTGGGGGTGGGCAGGCGGCTATCAACGGGCAGCGTTGCGATGCGCATGCGCTGACCGGCCGTGGCGGCCTCGTCGAGGCGGCGGGCGAAGGTCTTGCCCAGGTCTTCGGCCTCAAACATATCGAGCTGGAGTGCGAGGGCCTGCCGCTTCAGCAGGGTATGCACGATGCGCCGCCACTCAGGCAGGCGCACATCGTCCCGATGGGAGAGGGTCACGAGCGCGGCGTACTGATGGTTGCGGTCGAGCTTGGTCAGCAGCTCCAGGTGGGCGATGAGGTCGGGCCGGGTGCGCAGCATCTGCTGGAGCTCGGGCAGCAGCTTGAGCAGATTGAGGCGCCGGAAGACCCGTTGCGAGTCGACGTTCGCCGCACGCGCCGTGGCCGCCTCGTCGGCGGCGAAGTCCTGCATGAACGCGGCGAAGCCCTCGGCCTCATCGATGGGGTCGATGTTGGCGCGGTGGGTGTTCTCCGCCATCATCGCGCCGCGCGCGGCCCGGTCGTCCATCGCGACGAGGGTGGCCGGGATCTCCGCCCAGCCCAGGAGCTTCACCGCACGCAGCCGCCGCTCGCCGGCGACGAGCTGATAGCCGACCCCTCCCGGATTGGGCCGCACCACGATCGGCTGGAGCAGGCCCCGGTCGTCGATGTCCGCCGCGAGCTCTTCGAGTTCACGCTGGGGGAACCGCGTCCGATTGTTCAGCCCGGTCACGATCGCCCCCACCGGGACGCTGTGCAGCGTTGGCGCTGCGGGCGCCGTCACGACGCGAACCCCAGGCGCCGCTCACGCATGCTGACAAACCGTCCCTTGCCGATAACGAGGTGATCCAGGACTTCGATATCTAGGAGCTTGCCCGCCTCTACTGCCTGGCGGGTGACCAGCGCATCCTCGGGCGAGGGCGCAGGGTCGCCACTGGGGTGATTGTGGACGAGGATGACGGCGGCGCTGTTGTGCCGCACCGCCTCGCGGAAGAGCTCACCGATGCGAACGATCGCACAGTTCAGCGAGCCGACGTAGACCGTGGTAATGGCTGAGATGACGTTCTTCGTATTCAAGCTGATGACGCGCAGGTGCTCCTGCTCGAGATCTCCCATTTCGAGCATGCAGAGCCCGGCCATCGCCGTCGGGGAGCGGATCTGCATGCCCTTGGGGGCGCTGTCAGGGGAGAGCAAGCGCCGGGTCAGATCGAACGCGGCGGTCAGGCGCGCCACGGAGACCGGCCCCAGCCGGGGCACCGCGCCGACCAGGTCGACGGGGCGCGCGCGGCGCAGGCCGTGCAGGCCGCCCGTGCGGGCAAGCAGCTGATAG
>Ga0105046_10016777_pt1 | contig 11230 bp, 12 predicted proteins | sample MAT03_FD_78385 | JGI IMG/M metagenome (GOLD analysis project Ga0105046, IMG submission 78385) | Freshwater microbial communities from Lake Fryxell liftoff mats and glacier meltwater in Antarctica - MAT-03 (megahit assembly) | ecosystem: Environmental > Aquatic > Freshwater > Ice > Liftoff...
CCCTCCTTGACCTTGTAGCTCAGCCCGTACTTGTCGAGCGCGTTGCGCAGCGCATCGGTGGCGCGGTCCCATGCGTCGTCGGAGCCGACGTACTTCTGGGGGTCCTTCGTCGACAGGTTGGCCGTGAAGTCGTGGAACCCGAAGGCGCGCAGCACGCTCATCACGAAGTCGAGCAGCGATGCGATCTCGTCGGCCGCCTGGTCCTCGGTGCAGAAGATGTGGCTGTCGTCCTGTGTGAAGCCACGGATGCGCATGAGCCCGTGCAAGGTGCCGGCCCGCTCGTAGCGGTACACGGTGCCCAGCTCGAACAGCCGGAGCGGCAGTTCGCGATAGCTGCGCTGACGACTGCGGAAGACGAGGCAGTGCATCGGGCAGTTCATCGGCTTCATGTAGTACGTGCCGTTGTCCATCTCCATCGGCGGGTACATGCCGTCCTTGTAGAAGTCGAGGTGACCCGACGTCTGGAACAACTGGCCGTTCGCCAGGTGAGGTGTGAACACGAACTGGTAGCCGCCGTTGGTGTGGCGTTCGCGGCTGTAGTCCTCCATCAGCTTGCGGACGATGGCGCCCTTCGGGTGCCAGACCGCCAGACCGCCCCCGAGTTCGGTGGGGAAGCTGAGCAGGTCGAGCTCGACCGCCAGCTTGCGGTGGTCGCGCTTTTCGGCCTCGGCCAGGCGATGGCGGTGCTCATCGAGCGCCGACTTGGTCTCCCACGCCGTGCCGTAGATGCGCTGCAGCATCGGACCCTTCTCGTTGCCGCGCCAGTAGGCGCCGGCCACCTTCATCAGCTTGAAGTGACCGAGCTTGCTCGTACTCGGCACGTGCGGACCGCGACAGAGATCGACGAACTCGGGTGAGTTGCGATACACGCTGATCGTCTCGCCGCTGCCGATCTCGCTGGTGTCGTCGTTGTCGGCCGCCCCAGCGGAGACGCGCTCGATGATCTCGCACTTGTATGGCTGGTCCGCGAAAACGGCGAGCGCGTCGTCGCGCCGCAGTTCGGCGCGCACGAAGGGCTGGTCGGCCTTCATGATCTCGCGCATGCGGCCCTCGATCGTCTCGAGGTCGTCCTCGCTGAACGTGCGCCCACCCGGCAGGTCGAAGTCGTAGTAGAAACCGTCGACGATCGCCGGGCCGATGGAGAACTTGGCCCCTGGGAACAGCTGCGTGACGGCCTGGGCGAGCACATGGGCCGTGGAGTGACGGAGCACGTGGCGACCCTCGTCGGAGTCGGCCGTGACGATCGAGATCTCGGCGCCATCGGGCAGCGGGCGACCGAGGTCCCACTCCTCGCCGTTCACCACCGCAGCGACGGCGGCCTTGGCGAGGCGCGAACCGATCGACGACGCAACGTCGGCAGTGGTTGCGCCCTCGTCGTACGAGCGCTGCGAACCGTCTGGGAGGGAGATCGTGATCTGTGCCATAGCACCGGAAAGTCTACGAGTGCGACTCCCTGCGCCGAGGGAGGGTTTCCGGGCCGATGCAGCCTGCGCCGCCGAATGAGATCAGCCGGCGGATGCGCCGGCCATCTCGGGCACACGGGGCAGCTCGTCGCCGACGTGGGCGACCCTGGCGGGAGCGAGCGTCGGCTCGACATCGGCGGTCTTGCCGGAGTAGACGTTGCGGTACTCCTGGTCGGTGAGCTCGCGGATCTCGTACATCAGTTCGTCGGTGATCTGACGCAGCACACGGTGGTCGTCGGCACGATCGCGGTAGCGCTCGACCTTGATCGGGCGCCCGATCCGGATCGAGCACTCCTTGCGGACATGCGGAACCTTCGCATCAGGCGGCTGGATCTCGCGGGTACCGACGACACCCACCGGGAAGATCGGGCACCCCACCTTGAGCGCCAGTCGAGCAGCACCGGTGCGGCCCTTGTAGAGGTAGCCGTCGCGGCTGCGGGTGCCCTCGGGGAAGATGCCGAACAACTCGCCTCGGCGGAGCACGCGCTCCGCTGTGTCGAGCGCTGCCTGGCTCTTGTCGCCGCCGCCCCGATCGATCGGGATCATCCCCAGAGCAGGGAAGACGAACTTGGTCTTCCACGAGTCCATGTACTCGGCCTTGCCCACGAAACTGATGTTTCGTGGGACGTGCAGCATCAAGAACGCGCTGTCGAGGAAGCTCACATGGTTCGGGCACAGGATCGCCGGCCCGTGCTCTGGCAGCCGTTCGAAGCCCTCGAGGTGGAAGGTCCACAACTGCTTCGACACGGGACGGGCGACACGACGGAACCGGGTCTGCAGCTTGCCTGCACCTTCGGCGTTCATCGTTCGGCCTCCCTTCGCTCTCAGCTGCGACACCTCGTCCCCCCGGACGGAGAAAAAGATCACACAACGGCGCAACGAGACAGTACCCCATATGGTCCACGTCCGAGAGACAGGAAATCTACTTCATGTGAACGGTGCGTGAACCGGCTGCGATCAAGACACTCGTCGCTCGAATCGGCCACCAGGCCAGCCCAGCGAGGGTCTCAGAGATCCACGCCGAGGAGCGCTGCCGCGGAGTGCACACCCACGCCCTGCGCCGCTGCAGCATCGATGGCCGCGATTGCACCGGGGGTGTCGAGGTCGTCGTCGAGAGCGGCACGGACATCGCCGAGCACCTCGAGGTCGTCGGTTCCACCGGCCGTCGCGGTCGTCCACGCATCGAGGCGGTCGCGGTTGCGCGGCATCAACGTGTCGTCCCACTCCCACTCGTAGCGATAGTGGTGCTCGATGATCCCGAGACGGATCGATCGCGGGTCCCATTCGGTGCGGAGCTTGTCGACGAACACCAGGTTGCCGAGGCTCTTCGACATCTTGTGGCCATCCATGTACACCATCGCCACGTGCATCCAGTGCTTGACGAACTGCTCGCCGGTGGCGGCCTCGCTCTGGGCACGCTCGCACTCGTGATGCGGGAAGATCAGGTCGCTGCCGCCACCGTGGAGGTCGATGGTGGAGCCGAGCTCGCGCAGTGCCAGCGCACTGCACTCGATGTGCCATCCCGGCCGACCGGGACCCCAGAGCGTGTCCCAACTCGGCTCGTCGTCTGCAGACGGATGCCACAGTACGAAGTCGAGCGGGTCGCGCTTGTTCGGGTCGTCGACGTTGCCGCCTCGGAGCCGGGCGAAATCGACCATCTGCTCGCGCGAATAGTTGCTGACCGATCCGAACGACGGGAACTTCGACACGTCGAAGTACACGCTGCCACCGGCCACGTACGCGAAGCCCCGCTCGAGCACCATGCCGATGAACCCGCGGATGTCGGGGATCGCCGACGACGCGCGGGGCGTGGAGTACACCGGCAATGCGTTCAACGCAGTCATGTCGCGCTCGAACCGGGCCTCTTCACCGGCAGCCAGATCGAGGTAGTGCACCCCCAGCTCACGGGCCTTGGCGAACAACGGGTCGTCGACATCGGTGACGTTGCGGACGCACTTCACCACGTGGCCGAGGTCGATGAGGCGCCGCTGGAGCACGTCATAGGTGATGAAGGTGGCTGCGTGGCCGAGATGGGTGGCGTCGTACGGGGTGATGCCGCAGGTGTACATGAGCACCTGATCCCCCGGTTCGAACGGCACCACGGCACGCCGGGCGGTGTCGTAGAGCTGCATACGTCAGGCCTGCAACGCCCGCGGGTCGCGCTTGATTCCGGTGAGCTTCGGCGCCACTCGCGTCTTGTACCGGACATTGAGCTGGAGCAGCACCGCGGTGAACGCCTCGATCGCCGTCGCGTTCGACAACTCGCCCGCGTCGAGCGGACGGCAGCCGGGGATCTTCGCGACCATTTCGCTGATGGTGCGCACCGCATCCTTGTCGTCGCCGCAGATCAGCACGTCGGAGTCGATCGGTTCGCCCAGGTGGCCGAGCTCGGTCGCGGGCAGGTGGTGGAACGCAGCGACCACCCGGGCCTTGGGAACCGCCGCCTGCACATGGGCGGCAACGCTGCCGCGGGGCGGCACGAGCGGCTGGAACTCGTGGCCCACACGCACCAGCGCGTTGGCCATGCTGACCACGACCTTGCCCTCGAGGGCGGCGGCGTTCTCCTGCGCCGTGGTGGCAGCGGAGTCCCAGGGGGTGGCGATCACCACGACGTCGCAGTCAGCTGCCTGGGGATTGTCTCCGTACGACAGCAGCGGGCCGATGTCGGGCCACTTCTGCACCATCCCGTCACGGGCCTCCATGGCGCGGTACTTCGACCTCGAGCCGATGACCACCTCGTAGCCGATCGACGCCAGACGGGCCGCCAGAGCACTGCCGGCCGGCCCGGTTCCACCCAGAATCCCGATGCGCATCGGGACAGCCTTGCACACCCGACCGGCGCTCCCCCAAGGAGGCGGCAACGGGCGTGACATGGAAGCAACCGGCGCCAGTGGCCGCAGGAGTAGGTTGCGAGCATGGGTCTGCTCGAGGGGAAGAACGTCGTCATCACCGGTGTGCTCACGGACGCGTCGCTCGCGTTCGGTGTGGCTGCGCTGGCACAGCGAGAGGGTGCGAACCTGATGCTCACCGGAGCAGGGCGTGCGCTCAGCCTCACCGAGCGCACGGCCCGCAAGCTGTCGAGCCCCGTGCCCGTACACGAGCTCGACGTCACCAAGCCGGAGCACCTCGTGTCGGCTCGCGAGCAGGCGGCCGAACACTTCGGCGGACGGGTCGATGCCGTTTTGCACTCGATCGGCTTTGCTCCCGAGGTGTGCCTCGGTGACGACTTCATGGCGGCCACGTGGGACGACGTGCAGATCGCGATCAACATCTCCGCCTATTCCTACAAGGCGCTCGCCGATGCGTTCCTACCGCTGATGACCACCGGCGGGGCGTTCGTGGGCCTCACCTTCGACAACACCGTGGCGTGGCCCGCGTACAACTGGATGGGCGTCGCCAAGAGCGCGCTCGAGAGCGTGAACCGTTACCTCGCGAAGGAGGTCGGGCCGAAGGGCATCCGGAGCAACCTGATCGCCGCCGGCCCCGTCAAGACGATGGCGGCCAAGAGCATTCCCGGCTTCAAGAAGTTCGAGGACGTGTGGGACGACCGTGCCCCGCTCGGGTGGGACGTCACCGACTCGAGCGCTGTGGCCAAGGCGTGCGTCGCGCTGATGAGCGACTGGTTCCCGGCCACGACCGGGTCGATGATCCACGTCGACGGCGGCTACCACGCCGTCGGTGCCTGACCCGACGGTCGCCGCACGATCGCCGACGGTCCGCGACTGAAGCCAGTGCTCCCACGTCCAGCAGGGCCGAGGGGCGGATCTCGTATCACCGCTGACCTGGGGTGCGACCATCTGCGGTCAAGCCTCGGGCCAGCGGGGCCGATACCTCTGACATGCGGGCTCGCCGGACCACTGCTGCCGTCGCGCTGGCGATCGTGTCGAGCCTGATCGCCGGCATCGTCCCCGGCACCCCGCACACCCCCGGCACGTTCGACCGGGTGGTCGGCGCACGCTCGGCGTTCGCCGCCGAGGATCCGGCACCCTGGCTGCTGCCGTCGATGCCCCCGAAGTGCACCGATGCTCAGAAGTCCTCGGGCAACGTGGCGATCTGCCTGTTCGACGGCACCGGTGGCCTACCGGAGGATCGCGGCTGGCCGGCGCCCCCCTTCCCCACCGCCGAGACTCCGACCAGCACCGAGTGGACACCCATCCAGCGAGGCGATGTGGGTGCTCGGGTCACCTTGCTGCAGCAGGCGCTGCTGGCCTCGGGCATCTCGGTGTTCGTCGATGGCGACTTCGGTCCTGCCACCGAGGCCGCTGTCGTGCTGTACCAGACCGGGGCGGGCATCGCCCCGAGCGGCATCGTCGACGAGATCACTGCGGATGCGCTCGACATCCTCACCACTGCCGGGCCCGGTACCTTCCCGCCGGCGGGGTGGAGCTGGCTCGGGTGGGGGTACAACCGTTCACCGGCACTCGCCGACTGGGAGACACGCCTCATCGGCAACACCTCGTCGATCGGCCGGGTCGGGGTCCGTCAGATCACCTCGATGCCAGCGGCGCTCCCGCTCTTCGAAGGGTTCGTCCGTGAGATCACCGCAGGCGGGTACCGGATCAACGACCTCGGCAGCTATGTGCACCGATGCACGTCCAACAGCCGCAAGACCTGCGAGGGGCTCACCCGCCGGTCGCTGTCGAACCACTCGTGGGGTCTGGCCGTCGACATCAACACCGCGGTGAACCCCGAGCTCACCTACCGTGCCACCAATGGAGGGTCGGCCTGCGCCGTACCGATGCAGTCCGACATCCCGCAGTGGGTGGTGGGAGCCGCCGAGAAGTGGGGCCTGTTCTGGGGCGGGTACGGCTGGGGTGGAGGTTGCACCAGCCCGCAGCAGCAGCGCACCAGCGTGTTGCGCGACACCATGCACTTCGAGTTCCGTGGCACACCCGAGCAGGCCGCTGCGATCGTCGCCTACCAGCGCACCGGAGTGCCCGTTGCACCTCCGACGCGCACCTGCCTCACGGTGGCCGACGCGACTGGTGGGGTCGGCACGCGGTGTCTCGAACCCGCCGAGCAGCCACGGGCGGGCTGGCGCACCGTGATCAGCACCGGCGCCCCGGCTGGCGCAACCGCAGCCGTCGTGAACATCACGCTCGCCGACGCCGCCAGCGCTGGCTACGTGACGGCCGAGGCCTGCACGGCGATGGACGGACCGCGCGCCGCGTCCCACGGCAACGCGACCCCTGGCATCGTCTCCGCCAACCTCTCGGTCGTGCCGATCGACGCCCAGGGCCGCTTCTGCCTGTTCCAGTCGCAAGCCATGGACACCGTGGTCGACGTGCAGGGCTTCTTCGCTCCCGGCGGGGCGGGCAACGTGCTCCATGTGGTGCCACCGCAGCGGCTGGTCGACACCCGGGTCGATTCGTTCTGCGCGCCAGGCGGTACGTGCGATCGACGCGGGCCGGTGGGTGCCGGCACGGAGATGGCGGTCACCACACCGCTGGTCCCGCCGGAAGCCGTTGCGATGCTCGCCAACCTGACGGTCACAGCGCCCACGGGCCCGGGGTACGTCACTGCGGATTCGTGTGCGTCGCTCGTCCCGGGCCCGCAGAGCCGCTCGAACGCGAACTTCGTCGCCGGGGCCACCGTGGCGAATCTCGCCGTCGTGCCCACCACAGCCGGCAGCGGCGGCGCCCAGATCTGTACCTATACGAGCGCCACAGCGCAGAAGGTGGTCGACGTACAGGGTTACTTCGCGCCTGCCTCCACCGGGGGCTGGGGTTTCACCTCATTGCCGGCATCACGCCTGCTCGACACCCGCAGCGGTGACCGCCCCACCGCAGGCACGATCGTACGGTTGCAGGGGCCGGTCGGAGCGTCGGCGGCGCTCGTCAACCTCACGCTCACCGACGCGCGCGCCGCCGGGTACGTCACCGCCGACAGGTGCTCGGCGCTCGTGCCCGGGCCGCAGACGAAGTCGAACGGCAACAGCACCGTCGGCCGTATCACCGCCAACGTGGCCGTCGTGCCACTCGACGCCGACGGCTCGTTCTGCGTCTACCTGTCGAACGCGACCCATCTGGTGGTCGACGTGCAGGGTTCCTTCTCCCCCACCGCCGACCTCCGATTCGTACCGGTCACCCCGGTTCGCCGCCACGACTCGCGACAGCTGAACGCCTGAGCCACGCCAGGCACCTGCCTTCTCACCGCAGGCAGCGACGTCAGCGGAGCGCTGTCACTCGATGGATGGCGACCGGGTGGGCCATGCCCTTCAGCTCGATCTCGCCGGCGAGCTCGCTCACCGCGGTGTCGCCCAGCGCTGCCACCACCCGCTCGGCCGCGCGAGCGACGAGGTCGCCGCCAGACCGACCATCAGCGACTCCAGCTGCGCCACCCGATCCACCGAAGAGGCGATCGACGCCGCTCCCGACCCGATCGGTGCTCCGTCGCCGCGGTCCGCGCCGTCGCCGAGCAGTCCTGGCACCAGTTCGAGCACGTCACGGGCACGAGCACGCACTGCCTGGAGCGCCTCTGCATCGGCTTCGCTCGCATCGTCCTTTCCAGCAACAGCTCGGCGTAGCCCATGAGGTGGTTCACCGGCGTGCGCAGCTCGTGGCGGAGCTCGGTGGCTTCTTCGGGGGTCACGCCGGCGGCTCGACCCCGAACGACGCCATCTTGGCGAGCAGTCGAGGCAGGTCGACCGGCTTGGTGTCGTAGTCGTTGCGGCCGGCCTCCATCGCGTTCTCGCGGTTCGCCCGGCATGGAGCGCGCAGTGAGCGCGATCACGGGCAGGTGCGCCGTGGAGGCGTCGGCGCGGACTGCCCGGGTGGCCTCCCACCCGTTCATCACCGGCAGGCTCATGCCCATCAGCACGAGTCGTCTGGTTGATTCACAGCGTCGCGTCGACGATCTGATCGAGGTCGGCCCTCAGCGCAGCGCCATCCATCGGAGACGAACCCGACCACCTCGACACGATCTCAGCGAGGTGGAGACCGTTCCACGGCGACGAACACCTATCCGTTCGGCATCTCGCTGATGTCGTTCATCACCAGATCACCTCGATGTCGTACTGGGAGACGTGGCTGTCGAGCGTCACCATCGTCATCCCGCCCTGATGGGCCTGCGCCACGAGCAGGCGATCGAACGGATCGTTGTGCAGCCGCGGCAGGTCCTCGACGGCTCCGAGGTGACCCGCAGCGATCGGGAGCTGGCGAAGGCCAGATCGAGGGACGAAGTACTCGAACCAGTCGGCTGCCTTCCGATCGAGTTGGTCGAGCTTGCCCGTACCGCGCTTGATGGCCATCTCCCACAGCGACACATGGGATGCGTATACCTCGGCGTCGCTGGCGGTGAGCGCTGCACGAGCGTCGCGACCGAGCCGCTCGGGCGATTGCACCGCCCAGATCAGCGCGTGGGTGTCGAGCAGCAGCCTCATGTCGGCAGCACCGGCCCCTCGAACATGTCCTCGATCTCGTCATCGCTCCAACGGAGATCATCGACGCTCGGTTCGGTGCCGGTTGGAACGGCACCGAGACCGAGGATCACGCCGCTCGAGCGCGGCGGAACCAGGCGTGCGACCACCCGGCCGTGCTTGGTGATCTCGACCTCCTCGCCGGTCTCGGCGAGCGCAGCGATCACGCTCGACAGGTGGTCCTTGATCTCGTGGATGGCCATCGTGACGGTCATGACCTCATCCTACGCACGTCTGGCCAGATTGTCTGGCCAGTTCGAGGAGGATGGTGTCTCGGATCGCTCGACATGTCAGCAGGCCGTCCCCCGAGGGCACGTCATGTCGAGGAGGTCACACAGCGTTGTGATGCAACGATCGAACGCGTGCCGGCTCTCGAGGTCGGGATCGGAGGCTTCGACGGTGAGCCAGCGCTCAGCGGTGAGCAGCCGTCGCCGCTCGATGTCACGATCCTGTGCGACTCGCGACCCGTGGGTGAAGAACGGGCTCACCTCGAGTGCAACCTTGGCATCGGGCCAGGCGAAGTCCACCTCGACCGTTCGGCCGCCACCGACCGGCACCGCGAAGTTGCGGTGCCGGTCCCTGATCCCCGCGTCGTCCAGCCAACGTGCTGCTCGCTGCTCGCTGCTCGCTGCTCGAGGCCGCTGCGGTGCCCGATGCCCGAGGTGCGTTGATCGAGGAGTTCGAGCAACAGCCGGTGGCCGACAACAGCGCGAGGTGGGAGCTCATCGATCAGCTGCCGAACCTTCGCAACCGTGGTGAGGCGATGCGCCAGGCAGTGGTCGAGGCAGCGCTCGACGGTGCCGTCGTCGACGAATCGAGGCAGGAGCAGCACTGTCGCTTCAGGCGTGGCGACCCGCGCTGAGTGCCATGGTCTGCTCGGCAAGGCGATCTGCTGGCGGATCGTGACGATGCCGGCCGGTGCCAGTCGCCGAGCCGACCGGTAGTCCGTGCACGATCGCGACCGACGTGGCGGTCACCGTCGAGCCCGGCATTGCCAGTGCCGCCGCGAGGATCCGTTGTTCAGGGGTGATCGGTGCACACGCGAGTCGCCTCACCTCGGAGAACACCGGGAGGAGCGATCCCACCTCGCGGCGCCGTTCGAGCGCCCAACGGGCGAGGCCTGCCGGTGCCGCCTGCGTGACCGTGACGAGCCCGAGCTGGGGCCGAGCGAGACGCCGGAGGACGGCGTCGATCTGGAAAGGGGTGAGGGTGTCCGACATGACGCCATAGCGGGTCTGCAGCACCGGACCGACCTTCGGGTCGAATGGGTCGACCACGCGACGGTCGAGGTCGATGTTGCCGATCCACGTGTTGTCACGGAACATCGAAATGGTCACGAAGCTGCGAACCTCGAAGTTGTCGAACGACATGCCGACCGGATCGTTTCGTTTCGTGGCAGGCGCCACGAAGTCGTCGACGAACACCGGGGCGCGCTGATCGCGTGCCTTCAGGTTGACGCCGGCCTCGCGCGCCCATTCTGATCGCTGCCTCTCTCGACTGGCCGTCCTCGTCGCCGAGCACCGACTGATCGTCGAAGCGCAACACCTGACGGTCCGCAGCACCTCTGTGAGTGCCGACGAGTCCGAGTTGTCGCGACCGGAACGCCCCCTCTGCGCGGCTCCGGAGACTTCGGCGGCTGGTGGAGGTACTTGCCGACCTCGTCGCCTTCGGTGACGAACGCACCTGCCATCCGGGCGTCGAACGGTCCTGCCGCGGTTGTGGCGATGGCGAGCAGCACCGTTTCCAGGTCGTTGCCATCCGCGGCCGCAGCTCGCAGCACCGCGGCCAGCGCGTTCGCGCCGTTCTGCGCGATCCAGCCGCTGCATCAGTTCGCTCTCGCCTCGATCGTCGACAGCACGTGCTCGGCAGAGTCCTCAGCGGATCCGACGGATCCCCTGGCCATCTCCACAGACCGAGTCCGCGGTGAGCACATCGACGGCGAGACGGTGGCCGAGCGCGAGACACAAACGATCACCGAGCGACATGCCGTCGACGCGGCGCCATCGGCTGGCGGCCCACTCGGCATCGTCGATCGTCACCGCTTCGACAATGACGCCGTAGCTGTCGAGCAGCGCCCGGGCCAACGACCAGTCGCGGCCGGATCCGAGCACGCGCTGCGCGACCTCGGACCAGTTCGCCGCACCGCATGTCGCTCCCTCCGCAAGCGCTGCCTCCACCACGTCGGCACCCGGGTCACCCTGCAGGAACACCAGCACGGCCGAGGCGGCGAGCACGATCATGCGCGAGGTCCGCCGCCTTCGATGCCGCCTTCTTCGATCGCTGCACGGCCGCGCTCGGCCAGGAGGGCGGCGACGAGATCGGCGCCGGCAAGATCCCGGCGCACCATCCG